>JGI24794J26673_10002146_pt1 | contig 10728 bp, 7 predicted proteins | sample MesohylPK_FD_26673 | JGI IMG/M metagenome (IMG submission 26673) | reverse complement strand
CCGGCCGGCTCCCTGCCGGGAGAACCGCCATCGGCACTGGCTTCTTCAAGAACAGGTGGGTATTTGCGGGATTGGTTCTGCCCATGCTCGCGCTCATTGTCATGTTCTTCTACATTCCGGTGTTTCTGGCATTCTTTTGGTCGTTTTTTCTCGAGCGCCCGTTCGGAGGCGGCTCGGAATTTGTCGGATTTCAAAACTTCCGGCGCGTTCTGTCCGACCAGGAATTCTGGAGAGCCATGTGGCGGACGCTTCTGTTCATGGTTCTCGCACCCGGCACGGCTATCGGAGTCTCCCTGGTTCTGGCGCTGGCGGCGGACCGCGGAATCCGGCTGTCCCAGCCGGCGCGGAATATCATAATCTGGCCGAAGGCCATTGCCGGAGCATCGATCGGACTGGTTTTTGTTTTCATATTCAACCCGCGCTTGGGACTCTTTGCGCCTTTGAACGACCTTTTTCCCGGATTGTGGAACCCGAGGATCGACGGCACGGACGCATATCTGACGCTGCTGTTCGCCCAGGTCTGGAACGGCATTCCGTTCAACTTCATCATTCTGCTGTCCGGCCTCCAGACCATACCGGACTCGCTTACGAAGGCGGCGGCGATGGACGGCGCCGGTCCATGGCGGAGGATAATCGACATTCAAATTCCCCTCCTGACGCCGCAACTGTTTCTTACGTTCGTACTGGAGTTTGTCGGCAGCGTGGTAGAGGCTTTCGGACTTATTGACACCATGACCGAAGGCGGGCCGGGAGGGGCCACTACCCTACTCGTGTACAAGATATACGTCGACGGCTTCAAAGCTTACGACCTCTCGGGCGCAGCAACCCAAACCGCGCTCCTAATGACGGCCGTCGCCATCATGGTGGCTCTCCAGTTCCGCCTGGAAAAGCGTGTCAAATATGAAAGATAGCGGAATGATCGAGAATGCTCGGTCCGTCGACCGCGCGGCGACCTTCATACTTGTCGCCGGGATTTCGTTCATTCTGCTTCCCCTGGTGATCGCAGCCATCACAGCGACGCAGCCTTACGAGACATTTATCGAGGCGGGCGGACTAAGTTTTGCGCTCGGCGGCCATTTCCTCGACAACATGGAGAAAATCCTTTCCGAAACCAAACTCCTGCGCCAGCTGGGGAATTCGCTCGCGATAGCGACCATCGTCGCCATCATGAAAGTCGGCTTCTGTTTCCTTGCAGCGTATGCGCTGGTCTTTTTCGAAGGCAAATTTCGTAGAGCGCTGTTCGCCGTAATGATCGCCACGGTCATGCTACCGCTAGATCTGCGCGTGATCACGACGTACCAAATCGTCGCTAACGTCGCGATGCCACTAAACTGGATTCTTGACGCGACGGGCGCGAACTGGGCGATCGAAAAAGTCGCCGGATTCCGGCCTTATTTCAGGTTGAGTCTTCTGGATACGTACTTCGGCACAGCGGCTCCCATTGCGGCGAACTGCACAGCAGTGTTCATCTTCCGGCAGTTCTTCCTAACTCTACCCAAGGACCTGCCTAGGGCAGCAATCATGGACGGGGCGGGGCCGATCCGGTTCATGATCGACATTGTTCTTCCGTTGTCGAAGACCCCTATCGTCGCGACTCTCCTGTTCTTCTTCGTCGGCGCCTGGACCAACTATCTTTGGCCCCTAGTTGCGGCCTCGACCCCGGATCAGCAGACAGCGGTCGTTGGCTTGGCGCGGATTGCCGACAGCGACATCGATGAAATTCCGCAAGTTCCACTTCTGATGGCCGGCGCGCTGTTTGTTTCGTTTATCCCGGTTGCCATGATCGCCGTCATGCAGCGTCAAATCGTTCGTGGCCTGAACCTGTCGTCAAGGTGAACGATGGCTGAGCGAACAAAAATCGTCATTGAAAACCTATCCAAGAAGTTTGGAAACGTTGAAGCGATTTCCAGCCTGTCCGCAACATTTGACGCATGCGCCTTTACGGTAATTCTTGGCCCCTCAGGGTGCGGAAAATCCACGCTTCTGCATGTCATCGCGGGCCTGGAAACAGCCAGCGCCGGGAAAATATTTTTCGAAGACCGGGAGGTCCAGAACCTGCCGGCCAGGGAGCGAGGCTGCGCCATGGTTTTCCAAGACTATGCGCTTTATCCGCATATGAACGTCGAGGATAATATCGGCTACGCTTTGAAGCTAGCCAAAGTCCCGAAAACGGAGCGCAGGGAGCGAATTGGCCGAGTCGCGGAAGTGACGGGACTTCTATCGGTCCTTAAACGCCGCCCCAGCCAGCTGTCGGGCGGACAGCGGCAGCGGGTTGCCATTGCGCGAGCGATTGTGCGCGAACCTAGGGTTTTGCTGTTTGACGAGCCATTTTCGAACCTCGATGCGCAACTGCGCCACGATATGCGCCGCGAACTCGCCGAACTTCATCAGCGAATCGGAGCTACGAGCGTTTTTGTAACCCACGATCAGATCGAGGCGATGACGATGGCCGACAAGATTCTCGTGATCAGCAATGGGAAAATCGAACAGTTCGGCACGCCGGACGAGGTCTATCACGCTCCGGAATCGACATTTGTAGCCGGGTTTATCGGATCGCCGCCAATGAACCTGATCAGCGGGACCGGAGACGGCGGTGCCTTCAAACTGCGAGACGGCAACGTTCTGTCGGCTTGCGGATGGAATGGTCCGGTAGTTCTCGGGATCCGGCCAGAATTGATAAATGTGGAACGGCAGGGCTCCATTGCGCTGAAAGTCCGATATTGCGAGAAACTCGGGTCCCACTCGATCATCACTGCCGAACTCGCCGACGGGCAGCCGATACGTTTGACGACCCCGCTTGGCAGCTCTGCGGAGCCGGGTAGCGAGATGCGGGTCAACTTTCCCGCCAAGCAGCTGCATTGGTTCGATAGCGAGTCCGGCGAAGTCATCTCCAGACGATCGAAAGGAATGGAATCTTGACAAGCTATGGCGACTTCATTCGCAGTTCCGGACGGCGAACCGCGATAGCGGCCCACCGAGGCGCGTGGCGCAAGGCGCCGGAAAACAGCATTGGGGCGCTGGAGGCTGCGATTTCCATGGGATGCGAAATCATGGAGACCGATGTTCGACGCAGCAGAGACGGAATACTCTTCCACCTGCATGATCCGACGCTCGACCGCATGACGCTTGCAAGCGGAATGGCACAGGATCTGCCCATGTCCGAGTTAAGGAAATTGCGACTTCGAACGCGGATGGGAGGCGCCAGTGCGCCCGAAACTGGCCAAACCATTCCTACTCTGGACGATTTGCTGGAAGTGGCGAAAGGCAGGATCTTTCTCGATCTTGACGTAAAGCACCCCTGGCTTTTCGACGACGTAGGAGCATGCGTGCGCCGGCACCGGATGCAGGACCAGATCAATCTCAAATCCAAATTGCGAAACCCCGAAGATCTCGCCGCCTTGAAAGCCTTGAAAGCAAGCTTCGGCACACTTGTCATGCCCCAAATTCACTTTTGCCGCGAAGATGCCGACATGCTTTTCGAACTGATGGCGCGATTTGGTCCACCCATGGTGGAAGCAAAGTTCGATTTTCTGGAGACGCTGGCTTCGCGCGCCTCCAAGTTCCGTAGCAAAGGCGTTTCCGTGTGGGTCAATACTCTCGAAGCGGTTGCATGCTGCGGCCTGGGCGACTCGAAAGCTTTGCTGGATCCGGAATCCGTGTGGGGCGCGCTGCAAAATGCAGGTATTAGCATTATCCAAACCGACGAGCCCGAAGCCTTGAAGCGCTATCTGAATAGTCTCGCTATTGCGGCCGAATGACGATTTCGACTGCAAACGGGACTGCGCCGGCCCAGAAACTGGGACAGCCGGCAGGGAATAAGATTCCGCCGCGTTTTCGGGGTCTTGCAAAGCGCGCCGTTAAAAGCAAGTCTCCACCGACGGATCTTTTCGAAATTGCGGACCGTCGATCCGAAGTTCGCATCTATCAATGCATTTTGGATATCATTTCCGACGACGCGGTCATTGACGTCGAAGCCGCGGCAGACGAACCATCGCTATTGAATTCGAATTGCAGACGGGGGAGCCTCAGTCATTGGCGACCCTCTAGACGGCACTTGGAACTTTGTGAAGAGATTGCCGCTTTTCGGTTGCAAGCTGGCGGTTGCGGAACTCGGGCAAACGACATTTGGAATTCTGTACGACTTACTGACGGGCGACTTGACTTCGGCGTATTTTGGCCGCGGCGCGGAATTCGTCGAGGCTGACGGAAGAAAAACGCTTGTACGAACCGGAAAGCCAGTCGCTCTTTATTGCGTGGCCGGGTTCCTTCCGCTTTTCCTGTTCGCCAATGCGGAATACCGTAAATTGGCTTGGAAGCTCCATGTGTTCGATCGCGTGCTTTCCTATAGGTATCCAAGTCGCGAATGTCGGCTGCTTGCGGAAGCCGGCGTCGATTTCTTCCCGGCGGGCAGGTTGAAGCTATGGGACCATGCGGCAGGAGAATTCGTTTATCGGGCAGCCGAAAATTATTCGGAGATGCTCGCCGAGGGATTGGAGTACTCCCCGACCCCGAGCTACGGCTGGAGCGGTCTTCGCAAGCAATTCGAGGATATCTTTTCGCAACCAAACCGAATTGGCATATGACAAAAATAGTATGGATAGGCGTTGCAGCGCGATGCCAAAGCGCGCGATGGCAATTTGGCCGAAATTCGCATATTGTGGAAGCAAAGGTGAATAAAGTGGAATTCCGGACTTGCGGTTACCGAGGCGACTCGGTCGCTGCACCAAGTTTCATGTCGCGCAGATTGAACGGCACCAGTCCGAACCGACTGCTTGCTAAACGGTGAATTCAATGGAAATCCTCACGCTGCTACTAAATGTGACAGGCGCTACGATGCTGCTTCTGTTCGGGGTCAGTACAGTTCAGATGGGCGTCCAGCGCAGCTTCGGTTCCTCGTTCCGGAGCGTTTTCTCCGGAAAGAAGAGCAGGTTCCAGGCCGCCGTCGCGGGCTTGGTTATGGCTGCGGTTCTTCAGAGCTCTGCGGCAGTCGCCCTTTTGTCCGCGAGCTTCGTCGCAGCGGCAATTCTTGACTTTTCAACCGCGCTCTCGGTGGTTCTAGGGGCAGACTTGGGATCCGCGCTAGTCGTCCAATTGCTGTCGTTTCGACTGGAATGGCTCGTTCCATTGCTACTTGCGGTTGGAGGATGGTTGTTCGTGTATTCGCCGCGAAGCCGGCCGCGCCAAGCTGGTCGGCTGCTACTCGGCGTTGCGTTTATCCTCATTTCTCTCGGTTTCTTGAGGGAAGCGTTCGAGCCGGTCAGGAACAGCGGCTTTCTACCCTTGGTCGCTGCCTATCTAGAGCAAGACTTCGTGGCTGCCTTCCTAGTAGGAGCCGGTTTGACATTCTTAATGCACTCCAGCGTTGCAGTAATCCTGATATGCGTTACCTTGGTCAATCTTGGCACAATTCCTTTCGATGCCGGTCTGTCATTAGTTTTAGGCGCCAATCTTGGAAGTTCGCTATTGCCTATCTGGCTTTCCCGCAAATTCGAACCCTTGGCGCGGCGGGTTACCTACGCCAATTTGGCCGTCCGGGGATCGCTTGCCGTTCTTGCGCTTGTCGCGATCCATTTCCTAGGTCCCGTTCCTTCGTTTTTCTACGAGAATCCCGCTCAAGGCTTGATATACGTGCATCTTTTGTTCAACTCGATTCTTCTGATGTCGATTCCGTTTCTGGGATTTCTTGAATATCCTGTCGCCTTGCTCCTGCCCGAGCGGCGCTTTAACGCTGGCCAAATCCGACGTTCCGAGGAAATCAACTGCCTAGATCCGAATGTCATGGATTCTCCGAATCTCGCTCTGGCGAGCGTTCGTCGCGAAATTCTACGAATGTCGCAGATTGTCACCGCCATGGCTAATCCAATTCTTGATCTTTATCGCGATGGCGACAATGAAGGCTTGAAGCAGGTGCGCGAGATGGACGCTCAGCTGAACGAAGCGCTCGCGGACATTCGCCGGTATGTGGCCGCGCTGCCCTTCGAGAAAATGACTAAGCAGGAAAAAAGGCTTGCAAGAGACTTGACGGAGGTCGCCGTCGATTTAGAAGCCGCTGGCGATATCGTGTCGAAACAGCTGGTTCGTTTCGCGGAGCTTGTCGAAAGGAAAAAAATACGGTTTTCCGACGAAGGCTGGGCCGAGCTAACAGAATTGTATTCCAAGGTAACGGACAATATGGCGATTGCTTTTGGCACGCTTGCAACCGATGACGTTGCGATCGCGCGCTATGTCGTTGAAGAGAAGGCGGAGGTCCGGAAAATGGAACGGATCAGCCGAAAGCGGCATTTCAAGAGATTGCGGCAAGGGTTGGATGAAAGCTTCCAGAGCAGCGACATGCATCTGGAAACGCTTCGCGCCCTCAAGGATCTCAATTCAAAGGTGGCCGCGGTTTCCTATCCGGTTCTGTTGCGCGAGGGTCAGTTGAGGGATACTCGCCTCGTATAGCAAAAGAGTCGACGGTTTTTGATCAGAGGCGATCGCCATGGGCGAATGCACGGCCGACGATTGAATAAGGCGCGCATCGAGGGTTATCAGATCTATTCAATCGGGGCGAACTTTTCTCAAATCCGGCATTCCGGATTCAATCTCCTACCGGACCCGCTCGACGATTTCATTGCCGAACCGCCGCAACCCGAATTGCATGCAAAACTGGACAGCGCTTCGAAGAATCGTAAGCGTTCAGTCGAGCGGCGGCGACAATCCGTCGCGGCATCATTTCGGTCACTGCTAAATTGGTACTGGCAACAAGCGCTTGGCCGAAAACCCCCACTTTTTTTCCTCAACGAGAGCCCTTATGCAAATCCTTGATTCAAGAAATTTTTTCTATGGCCTCGATTTAAGCGGGAATTGCTGCTTTTTTCAGACCGCGATGGCCGCTAATTAGCATTGTTAAGGACAATAGAGAATCCATTCAGCAGCATTTTTCTTTCTTCGGCCTTCGAACAATTTTACTCTCCAAATTGCCAAGGGCTTGCAGAATCGAGCGGATAACCCCATGAGCGACTGCAAAGTTAGGAGGCTTGCGCGAATGTCCTGAATCGCCGCATTCGCCAGCCAGAACTAGGAGGCGCCGTTTGCAGGGTTTAGCAATTAATCCGCCGCGGCGCAGCAATTTAGTTTGCGAATTCGCCGTGTTCGGCGGCAGCGCGAAGCTTGCGGGCTGCCAGGGGCCTCGGCAAATTTAAATCGCGGCGGAAACGACGAAAGAATCGGCGGAACGCCGACAACCTAGAGGCAAAATCAAGACATGGCGGACGAATTGCGCCTCGGAATTGCGGGACTCGGAACGGTCGGCACCGGCGTTATTAAAATTATCGAAAAAAATCCCGGTCTTCTGAAAGCTAGATGCGGCAGGAGTATTTCCATAAAGGCCGTTTCGGCCCGTTCTCGGACGAAGCCGCGCGAAATCGATATATCGGGCTACGAATGGGAGAACGAACCGGCGGCGCTGGCGCGCCGGAGCGACATCGATGTCTATATCGAACTGATCGGCGGCGAACGCGGGTCGGCCAAGGACTCGGTTGAAGCCGCGCTGGCAACCGGAAAGCACGTAGTAACGGCGAACAAGGCCATGCTCGCCGCGCATGGCCAAAGCCTGGCGGAAGCAGCGGAAGAAAGCGGCCTCGCGCTTCGTTTCGAGGCGGCCGTGGCGGGCGGCATACCGGTCGTCAAAGTATTGTCCGAGAGCATGGCGGCGAATAGGATTAGCCGAGTTCTCGGCGTTATGAACGGAACCTGCAACTATATATTGACGCGCATGGAAAGCTCGGGGCTTTCCTACGATGAAGTATTCGCGGAAGCGAGCGGGCTGGGCTATCTCGAAGCGGACCCGACGCTGGACGTGGGAGGCATAGATTCCGGGCACAAGCTTGCGCTCCTCGCCTCGATCGCGTTCGGAACACGCGTGAATTTCGCCGGCATGGAAATCGAAGGCATCGACCGGGTCTCGATCACCGACATCGAGCAGGCGCGCGACATGGGATTTCGAATCAAGCTGCTGGGCGTAGCCTCGATGACCGACAAGGGGCTGGAGCAAAGAACCCAGCCCTGCCTGGTGCCGATGGACTCCCCTTTGGGTCAGCTCGAAAGCGCCACCAACATGATCGTTCTAGAAGGGGATGCCGCGGGGCAAGTGTTTTTGCGCGGCGCCGGCGCCGGCGAAGGCCCGACGGCTTCTTCGGTCATGAGCGATGTCATGGAATTAGCGCGCGGCCAGAAAGCGACGACATTCGGCCAGCCGGCAAAGAGCCTGGCGAACGCAAATCCGGTCAGTTCCAATCTTCCAGCTCCGTTTTACTTACGAATGGCCTTGAAGGATCAGGCGGGCGTTCTAGCGATGATCGCCTCGGCGCTGGGAGATTCCGGAGTGTCCATAAACAGGATGCGGCAATACCGTCACGAAGGCGAAGCGGCTCCGGTTATCATGGTAACGCACAAGACTTCGCCCGCGAATATTGCAAAGGCGATTTCCCGCATCAAGAAATCCGATGTCGTCATGGAAGAACCGGTTTCAATAAGAATAGAGGAAATTTGAACCGTCAAGGCAAGCGCGGATTGCCGGATCGCCATCCAGTTCGGCAGCAGGAGCAGCAGACATGAATCCCGACGAACAGTTCCGAGACCGGATGCTTTCGCTAGGTCTGGCGCGAGTGTCGGAGGCGGCGGCCCTTGCCTCGGCCCGCCTGATCGGACGCGGCGACCAGACGGCGGCCGACCAGGCGGCCGTCGACGCCATGCGTACTCAATTGAATTTGCTCGACATAGCCGGAACGGTCGTAATCGGCGAAGGCGAACGCGATGAAGCCCCGATGCTTTACATCGGCGAGTCGGTGGGAACCGGCGAGGGTCCGATTGTCGATATCGCGCTCGACCCGCTTGAAGGAACGGCGCTTACCGCCAAGGACATGCCCAACGCGCTCACCGTGATCGCAATGGGACCCGAAGGATCCATGCTTCGCGCGCCGGATGTCTATATGGATAAGATTGCGGTCGGACCCGGCTACCCGAAAGACGTCGTCACCCTCGAGATGGCCCCTGCGGAACGCGTTCGAATTCTCGCTCGCGCAAAAGACTGCCGCCCCGACGAAATCGCGGTTTGCGTGCTGGAACGCGAACGGCACCGGAGCATGATCGAAGAGATTCGCGAAGTCGGCGCATCCATTCGGCTAATAACCGACGGCGACGTAGCCGCGGTTATCCATTGCGCGGAAGCGGAAGAAACAGGCATCGACATGTACATGGGAATCGGCGGCGCGCCGGAAGGCGTACTGGCGGCCGCCGCTCTAAAATGCATGGGAGGCCAAATGCAGGGCCGCCTTCTGTTCCGCAACGATTCGGAAATCGGACGCGCGAAAAGAGCCGGAATCGAAGACCTCGATAGAATTTACTCTCGCGACGATCTTGTGAACGGCCATGTCATATTCGCCGCGACCGGCGTTACCGACGGATCCGTTCTTCGCGGCATTCGCCGCGCGGGAGAATTCCTGGAATCCGAAACCATTCTCATGCGCTCGAAAACCGGCTCGGTACGTAGGATGCTCTACCGTACGCCGGCCAGCCCGGCGTGACGGGATATTTTAACGATACGCCGGGATTCGCCGGTTCTCGCGACGCCGGTCCTTTTTTAGGCGTCGCAAAATCGGCGACCGGCCGGAAATGGATCGGGCTTCCCCTGGCAGCGGAACGGTCCGCCGCCATGATTGAGCAAAACACGCGATTGCCGGGGGTCGTTTGCCGCTTGCTGGCTAGCAGGAATATTTCGGCCGGCGACGCCCATTCGCATCTTGAACCTAAATTGCGCGATCTCATGAGCGACCCGTCGCACTTGCTGGATATGGACCGCGCCGTTGAGATTTTCATTTACGCCATTGAAAAAAGGCTGAAAATCGCAATTTTCGCTGACTACGACGTTGACGGAACCTGTTCGGCCTGCCTGCTTTCGAGTTGGATTGAAGCGAAGGGACTGCGTCCGACAGTCTACATTCCCGACCGCTTGACCGAAGGCTACGGCCCCAACCCGGCTGCTATGGCTTCGCTGGCGGCGGCGCACGACCTGATCATATGCGTCGACTGCGGGTCAACGGCAAACGATGCTCTCGCGGCCGCGAGCGGTTCGAAAGTCATAGTATTGGACCATCATACCGGCGGAGAGGTTCTCCCGAAGGTAGCGGCCGTTGTAAATCCGAACAGGCAGGACGAGGATTCCGAACTCGGATATCTGTCTGCGGCAGGAGTCGTTTTCCTGTTTCTTGTAGCCGCTAACCGCTTGATGCGCGCCAAGGGGATGGCCGCTCCCGACATATTCGGCGCGCTTGATCTTGTAGCGCTGGCAACGGTAGCCGACGTGGTTCCCCTATCGGGATTGAACCGCGCCTTCGTCCGGCAGGGACTTGCCATTGCGCGGAAGCGAAAGCGCCCGGGCCTCGTGGCGCTGGCCGAATCGGCGAAAGTCTACTCGTCTCTCTCGACTTACCATCTCGGATACGTGTTCGGGCCCAGGATCAATGCGGGCGGACGTATCGGGCGTTCGGATATGGGCTGGCAACTGCTAGCCACTCGAGATCCTCGTCAAGCGAAGAGACTTGCCGCTCAGCTTGAGGAATTGAACACCGAGCGCCGCGAAATGACGGAAGTCCTCGTTGACGAAGCCCTGGCGCAGGCGGAAGCGCGGGCGCCCGGCGAGCCGCTTGTCTGGGCGGCAAAGGAAGGATGGCACCCCGGAATAGTGGGAAT
>JGI24794J26673_10002145_pt1 | contig 10728 bp, 9 predicted proteins | sample MesohylPK_FD_26673 | JGI IMG/M metagenome (IMG submission 26673) | reverse complement strand
CCGCCTGCCGCAGCGCGGCCTCGTCCAGGGGCTCGCCGACCAGCGGGTCGGGGTCGATCTTCCAGTCGCCGGTGTGCATGACGCGCCCGTAGGGTGTCTCGATGAGCAGCGCGTTCGGCTCCGGAATCGAGTGCGTGAGCGAGATGAAGGTGAGCGCGAAGGGCCCGAGATCGAGCCGGCCCGAGAGCGCCACCTCGGTCAGCGGCACCTCCGAGAGCAGCTTCGCGTCCGCCAGCTTCTCGCGCAGTACCGCGGCGGCGAAGGGGGTCGCGTACACAGGGCAGCGCAGCCTCGGCCAGAGATAGGCGACCGCGCCCAGATGGTCCTCGTGGGCATGGGTCAGCACGATGGCGAGCAGGTCCTTCCTGCGCTCCTCGATATAGGCCGGGTCCGGCATGAGCACGTCGATCCCGGGCAGCGTGTCGCCCGCGAAGGTGATGCCGAGATCGACCATCAGCCACTGGCCCTGGCAGGCGTAGAGGTTGAGGTTCATGCCGATCTCGCCGGCCCCGCCGAGGGGCAGGAAGTGCAGCGCCTCGCGCTGGACACTGGGCGCGGCAGCCGCCGAGGGCGCGTTCATGGGCTTCCCCGGTTGCGCCGGTGAATCTCGCGGAGGCCCCGGATCGTCAGATCGGGATCGACCGCGTCGATCGCGTCCGTGGCATCGCCGAAGAGGCCGGCCAGCCCGCCGGTCGCGACCGTCGTCACGGGTGCCGCGATCTCGGCCTTCATGCGCGCGACGATCCCTTCGATCAGCCCCACGTAGCCCCAATAGATGCCGGACTGCATGGCCGGCACCGTCGCCTTGGCGATCACCTCTTCGGGGCGCTTGACCGCAATGCGCGGCAACTGTGCGGCCGCCTGGTGCAACGCCTCCAGCGAGAGCCCGATTCCCGGCGCGATGATGCCGCCTTCGTAAGCCCCCTCGGCGCTCACGGAATCGAAGGTGGTCGCGGTGCCGAAGTCGAGAATGATGAGCGCGCCCGGATGGCGGATGTGGGCGCCGATCGTGTTGACCAGCCGGTCGGCCCCCACCTCCTCGGGCCGGGGCACGTTGACCGCGATGCCGAGCTCGACCCCCGGCTCGCCGACCACCCGCGCCTCGCAGCCGCAATGGTCCGTGCATAGAGACTTCAGCGCTCCGATCCCCTGCGGCACCACGCTGGAGACGATGGCCTCGTCAATATCGGCGAGTTGCACACCGGCCTGGGCCAGGAGCTGACCGAGCCAGACCGCGTACTCGTCGCTGGTGCGCCGGGCATCGGTCATGGCCCGCCACTGGCCGCGCGGTGCCTCCTCCCCTTCCCCGCCGTCATCGAACACGGCGAAGACGGTGTTGGTATTGCCGGCGTCAACCGCGAGCAGCATGCGCCGCCTCCGCATCGCCGAAGAACACGTCGCCGGCCGCGATGGAGAGCTTCTCCCCGCCCGGCTGAGCGAGCACCAGCGCGCCCTCCGCGTCGAGGCCTTCGAAGATCCCGGTCAGGCGCCGCTCGCCATTCGCGACCGTCACAGGGCCGCCGAGCCCGTGGGCACGGGCGAGCCAGGCGCTTCGTACCGCCGCGAAGCCCTGCGTCTCCCATTCTCGCCTGCGTCGGGCAAGCGCCGCCAGTACCGAGGATAGCGCCTCTTCCGGCGCGAGCATCATGGCGCCGGCGTCAGCGAGGCTCGTCGAAGGGATGGGCCCCTCGATGCCGGGGTGGCACGCGAGGTTCACGCCGATGCCGAGCACCACCCAGTCCACGCGCCCGCCCGGCCCGAGTGCGGATTCGAGAAGAATCCCGGCCACCTTGCCGCCATCCACGAGCACATCGTTCGGCCACTTGCAGCGCGCCCGGCCGGGCAGCGATCCATCCACGAGGTCGAGGACGGCAAGCGCGGCAACGAAGGAGAGCTGGGCGACGCTCCGCGCTTCACAGTTCGGGCGGAGGATCACGGAGAAATAGAGATTGCCCGGAGGCGAGACCCAGGAGCGGCCCCGTCGTCCGCGCCCGGCCCGCTGTACCCGCGCCCAGACGACCGTGCCGTCGGGCGCGCCGCAGGCCGCCCGCTCCCTGGCCTCGTCGTTGGAACTGCCGGCTTCGTCGAGCGCGATCAGAGCGTAGCCCGGCGGCAGCGTCGCCGGCGGCATGGGCGTGGTGGCGGGGGTCGCGCTCAGGGCATGAGCGCCGCGGCAGCGGCTTCCGCCCCGGCCAGAATCGGCGCCGGGTAGGCGAAGAAGAGGAGCGTGATGATGCCAGTGCCCGCGAGCACCGCGGAAAGCTCCAGGCCGACCGGGCGGTCGAAGCCTTCCGCGGGCTCGTCGAAGTACATCACCTTGACGATCCGGATGTAGTAGTAGGCACCGACGACGCTCGCCAGCACGCCGAAGACGGCGAGCCCGTAGAGCCCCTCGTCCACCGCGGCCAGGAACACGTAGAGCTTGCCGAAGAAGCCGGCGAGCGGCGGGATCCCCGCCATCGAGAACATGAAGATCGCGAGCGCCAACGCAAGCGCCGGGTTGGTCTTGGAGAGGCCGGAGAGGTCGCTGATCTCCTCCACCATCTGGCCGCGCTGGCGCATGGCGAGGATGCAGGCGAAGCCGCCGAGGGTCATCACCATGTAGATCAGCATGTAGACGAGCACGCCCCGGATGCCTTCGGGCGTGCCCGCCGAGAGCCCGACCAGCGCGAAGCCGACGTGGCTGATGGAGCTGTAGGCCATCAGCCGCTTGATGTTCTTCTGTCCGATCGCGGCGAAGGCGCCGAGCCCCATCGAGGCGATCGAGATGAAGATGATGATCTGGTCCCACTGGCCCGCAAGCTCGTGGAAGGGGCCGAGGAAAACCCGCAGCAGCAGCGCCATGGCCGCGACCTTGGGCGCGGCTGCGAAGAAAGCGGTGACCGGGGTCGGCGCGCCCTCGTAGACGTCGGGCGTCCACATGTGGAAGGGCACCGCCGAGACCTTGAAGGCCAGCGCCGCGGCGATGAACACGAGCCCGATCAGCACGCCGGTCTCCGCCGCCACGTTGCCCGGCACCGTGGTGGCCAGCGCTTCGGCGATCCCCTCGAAGCCGGTCACGCCGGTGAAGCCGTAGACCATGGAGCAGCCGTAGAGCAGCAGGCCCGACGAGATCGCGCCCAGCACGAAATACTTGAGCCCGGCCTCGGTCGAGCGCAGCGAATCCCGGCGGAACGCGGCGACGATGTAGAGCGAGAGGCTCTGCAGCTCGAGCCCGACGTAGAGCGCGATCAGGTCGTTCGCCGAGATCATCAGCAGCATGCCGAGGGTGGCGAAGACGATCAGCACCGGGAACTCGAAACGGTTCATCCCCTCGCGCTTCACGTAGCCGAGGCCGACGATCAGCGTCACCGCCGCTCCCACCAGCACCAGGCACTTCATGAAGGCCGCAAATTGGTCGACCACGAAGAGGCCGAAGAAGGTGGTCGTCCGCTCGTCGGGGAGCACCAGCACCATGACGAAGGCGCCCGCCATGGCGGCGCAGGCGAGCCAGGTCATCAGCCGGGTCGAGCGGTCCCCGATGAAGACGCCCGCCATCAGCAGGACGACCGACGCACCCGCAAGGAAGAGCTCCGGCAGGGCGGGCAGATAGTCCGGCTCGACGAAGGGTTGCATCGCCCCGCCCCTAGTTCAGCGCCGCGAGCGTGGGCACCGGCACACTCTCCGGCTCGGCGATCGGTAGCGGCGGCGCCCCGTTGGTCTGCGCGATCAGGTTCTCGACCGAGACGTGGAGCACGTCGAGGAAGGGCTCCGGATAGAGCCCGAGCACCAGCGCGAGCGAGACCAGCGGCGCGAAGATGCCGACCTCGCGCCAGTTGAGGTCGGTGATCGACTTCAGGTTTTCCTTGGTGAGATCGCCGAAGATCACGCGCCGGTAGAGCCAGAGCATGTAGGCGGCGCCCAGGATCACCCCGGTCAGCGCCAGCATGGCGACCCAGGTGTTGGACTGGAAGGCCCCCACCAGCACCATGAACTCGCCGACGAAGCCGCTGGTGCCGGGCAGGCCGATCGCGGCCAGCGTGAACACCATCAGCACGAAGGCGTAAATCGGCATGCGGTGCACCAGCCCGCCGTAGTCCGCGATCTCGCGGGTGTGGGTGCGGTCGTAGACCACGCCGACGCAGAGGAAGAGCGCCGCCGAGACGATGCCGTGGCTCAGCATCTGGATGATGCCGCCCTCGATGCCCTGGCCGGTGAAGGTGAAGATGCCGATGGTGACGATCCCCATGTGGGCGACCGAGGAGTAGGCGATCAGCTTCTTCATGTCCTGCTGCATGAGCGCGACCAGCGAGGTGTAGATGATCGCGACCACGCTCAGCGAATAGACGAAGGGCACGAAGTAGGCGCTCGCATCCGGCAGCATCGGCAGCGAGAAGCGGAGGAAGCCGTAGCCGCCCATCTTCAGCAGGATGCCGGCGAGGATCACCGAGCCCGCCGTCGGCGCCTCCACGTGGGCGTCCGGCAACCATGTGTGGAAGGGCCACATCGGCAGCTTGACGGCGAAGGAGGCGAAGAGCGCGAGCCAGAGCCAGGTCTGTATCGCCGGCGCGAACTCGTGCATCAGCAGCATCGGGATGTCGGTGGTGCCGGCGTCGAGATACATGAACAGGATCGCCAGCAGGAAGAGCACCGAGCCCACTAGCGTGTAGAGGAAGAACTTGAACGCCGAGTAGACCCGCCGCGCGCCGCCCCAGATGCCGATGATCAGGAACATCGGGATCAGCTGCCCCTCGAAGAAGATGTAGAACATCACGAAGTCGAGGGAGCAGAAGACGCCGACGATCAGCGTTTCCATCACCAGGAAGGCGATCATGAATTCGCGCACGCGCGTCGCGATCGCCTCCCACGAGGCGAGGATGCAGATCGGGATCAGGAAGGTGGTCAGGACCAGGAAGAAGATCGAGATCCCGTCCACGCCCAGGTGGTAGCCGATGTTGTGCTCGGGCAGCCAGGGCACGAACTCGACGAACTGGAACTCAGCGGTCGAGGTGTCGAAATCCGCCACCAGCACGATCGAGAGCGCGAACGTGACCACCGAGGTCCAGAGCGCCACGTGGCGCGAATTGGCCGCGATCTGCCGCTCGTCCCCGCGAATCACCAGGATGAAGAAGACGCCCACCAGCGGCAGGAAGGTAACGGTGGACAGGATCGGCCAATCGGTCATGCCGCTACCTGCCCGCGATCAAATACCAGGTGACGATGGCTGCGAGCCCCAGCAGCATCGCGAAGGCGTAGTGATAGACGTAGCCTGACTGGAGTTTCACCGCGCGGCGCGCGACCGAGAGCGTCGCGGCGGCAATGCCGTCCGGCCCGATGCCGTCGATCACGGCACCGTCGCCCTGCTTCCAGAGGTTGCGCCCGAGATATTTCGAGGAGCGCACGAAGAGGATGTCGTAGAGCTCGTCGAAGTACCACTTGTTGAGCAGGAAGAGGTAAAGCGGCCGCGCGCGGGTGGCGAGCCGGCCCGGAAGCTCCGGCTTCAGCACGTAGAAGAGGAAGGCGCCGGCGATCCCGAGCACGCCCACGGCCATGGGCAGCGCCTTGACCCAGAAGTCGACGTGGTGCGCCTCCTCCAGCGCATTGTGGATCGGCAGTACGAGGATCGAGGTGCCCCAGAAGTCGATGTCGGTCGCCACCATCGGCAGCATCAGGTAGCCGATCACGATGGCGCCGATGGCGAGCCCCACCAGCGGCACCCACATCACCGGCGGCGCCTCATGGACGTGCGCCATCACCTTCTCATCGGCGCGCGGCTTGCCGTGGAAGGTCAGGAAGAGTAGCCGCCACGAATAGAACGCGGTCAGGAACGCAGCCAGGATGCCGAGCCCGAAGGCGTACATGCCGAGCCCGGTATGCGAGGCGAAGGCGGATTCCAGGATGATGTCCTTCGAGAAGAAGCCCGAGAAGGGGAAGATCCCGGCGAGCGCCAGGTTGCCGATCCACATCAGCACGTAGGTCACCGGGACCATGCGCCAGATGCCGCCCATCTTGCGCATGTCCTGCTCGTCCGACATGGCGTGGATCACCGCGCCCGCGCCGAGGAAGAGCAGCGCCTTGAAGAAGGCGTGCGTGGTCAGGTGGAAGATGCCGGCGCCGTAAGCCGAAACACCGCAGGCGAAGAACATGTAGCCGAGCTGGCTGCAGGTCGAGTAGGCGATCACCCGCTTGATGTCGTTCTGGGTGATCGCGATGGTCGCGGCGAAGATCGCNGTCGTCGCGCCGAAGAAGGTCACCACCGAGAGCGCGATCGGCGCGTANTCGAAGATCGGCGAGAGCCGCGCCACCATGAAGACGCCGGCGGTCACCATGGTCGCGGCGTGGATCAGCGCGGAGACCGGNGTCGGNCCTTCCATCGCGTCCGGCAGCCAGGTGTGCAGCAGGAACTGCGCCGATTTCCCCATGGCGCCGACGAAGAGCAGGATGCAGGCGACCTCCAGGAAGTCGAAGGAGTGGCCGAGGAAGGTGAGCTCGGCGTCAACCATTCCGGGCGCGCCGGCGAACACCGCGTCGAACGAGACGGTGTCGAACATCAGGAAGATCGCGAGGATGCCCAGCGCGAAGCCGAAGTCGCCCACCCGGTTGACGATGAAGGCCTTGATCGCCGCCGCATTCGCCGCCGGCCGCTTGTACCAGAAGCCGATCAGCAGATAGGAGACGAGGCCGACGCCCTCCCAGCCGAAGAACATCTGGAGGAAGTTGTCGGCGCTGACCAGCGCCAGCATGAAGAAGGTGAAGAGCGAGAGGTAGGCGAAGAAGCGCGGCACATGGGGGTCGTGCGCCATGTAGCCGATCGAATAGACGTGGATCAGGAACGAGACCACGCAGACGACGAAAACCATCACCGCAGTCAGCTCGTCGAACCTGAGCAGCCAGTCGACGTCGAGATCGCCGGAGGCGAACCAGTCGAAGAGGACGATGGTCGCGGTCTCGCCCTGGAGCACGACCTCGGTGAAGACCACGATCGCCATCACCGCGGCGACGCCCATCGCACCGCAGCTCACGAGCTGGGCACCGCGCGCGCCAATCACCCGGCCGAANAGGCCGGCGATCACCGCCCCGAAGAGGGGCAGGAAAATGGGCGCGGCGTAATANAGCACCGGCCCCTAACCCTTCATCACGTTGACGTCCTCGACGGCGATGCTGCCGCGATTGCGGAANTAGACGACCAGGATGGCGAGGCCGATCGCAGCCTCGGCNGCCGCGACGGTGAGCACGAGCATGGCGAAGACCTGGCCCACCATGTCGTTGAGGAAGGTCGAGAAGGCGACCAGNTTGATGTTGACGGCAAGCAGCATCAGCTCGATCGCCATCAGGATGATGATGACGTTCTTGCGGTTGAGGAAGATGCCGACGACGCCGAGGGTGAAGAGGACCGCGGCCACGGTGAGATAATGGGTCAGTCCGATTTCCATGTCCCCTCCGCGCCCGGCTCGATGTCGGTGACCTGAACGGCAGCCTTGGGATCGCGCGCCACCTGATCGGCGATGCGCTGGCGCCTCACGTCGGTACGCCGACGGTGGGTGAGCACGATGGCGCCCACCATCGCGATCAGAAGGATGAATCCCGCGCCCTGGAAGAGGTAGGCGTAGTGCGTGTAGAGCACGTCGCCCAGCGCCTGGGTGTTGGAGATCTCGTCAGCGGCCGGCGTCGGCGACGCGACCGTCGTCGGCACTTCGAGGTCGATGGCGCCCGAGGCGAAGACCAGCACAAGCTCGGCGAGCAATATGATGCCGATGACGCCGCCGATGGGCAGGTATTGCAGGAAGCCCGCGCGCAGCTCCGCGAAGTTGATGTTCAGCATCATCACGACGAAGAGGAAGAGCACGGCGACGGCGCCGACGTAGACGATGATCAGGATCATCGCCAGGAACTCGGCCCCCATCATCACGAAGAGCCCGGCCGAGTTGAAGAACGCCAGGATCAGAAACAGCACCGAGTGAACCGGGTTGCGCGAGGCGATCACCATGACGCCTGCGCCCACCGTCACCACGGCGAGGACGTAGAACATGATCGTCTGGATGATCATCGTGCCGCGATCCCGCTTGGCTTACCGTTCCGCCCCTGCCGATGCCGGCTCAGCGGTAGGGTGCCTCNGCGCTCAGGTTTGCGGCGATCTCCCGCTCCCAGCGGTCGCCGTTATCGAGCAGCTTGTCCTTGTTGTAGAGCAGCTCCTCGCGGGTCTCGGCGGCAAACTCGAAGTTCGGCCCCTCGACGATGGCGTCGACCGGGCAGGCCTCCTCACAGAAGCCGCAGTAGATGCACTTCACCATGTCGATGTCGTAGCGGGTGGTGCGCCGGCTGCCGTCCTCCCTCGGCTCCGCCTCGATGGTGATGGCCTGCGCGGGGCAGATCGCCTCGCAGAGCTTGCAGGCGATGCAGCGCTCCTCGCCATTGGGATAACGGCGCAGCGCGTGCTCGCCGCGAAAGCGCGGGCTCAGCATGCCCTTCTCATAGGGATAGTTGAGCGTCGCCTTGCGCTTGAATATCTGCTTGAAGGTCACGCCGAGTCCGACCGCCAGCTCGGTCAGGAGCAAGGAGCGAACTGTCTGCTCAATCGCTGGCATGGCGACCTCCTGTTTGGCGCCGGGCGCGGCCATAGCACAGGCCACCTGCCGTCGCCAGAGTGACTTACCTCGGCAACCAGTCGAACGCGTGCAGTGCGCCGGCGACGATCACGACCATGGCGAGCGAGGCCGGCAGAAACACCTTCCAGCCAAGCCGCATGAGCTGATCGTAGCGGTAGCGCGGCAGCGTCGCGCGGGTCCAGGTGAAGAAGAAGACAACGACCGCGGTCTTCAGCAGGAACCAGACCACGCCGGGAACCGCCATCAGCGGCTCGACGTGGAAGGGCGGCAGCCAGCCGCCGAGGAAGAGGATCACGCTGAGACCGCTCAAGAGGACGATGTTGGCGTACTCCCCCATCATGAAGAGCAGCCAGGTCATCGACGAGTATTCCACCTGGTAGCCGGCAACCAGCTCGCCCTCGGCCTCCGGCAGGTCGAAGGGCGTGCGGTTGGTCTCGGCCAGCGCGGACACCACGTAGATCACGAACATCGGGAAGAGCGGGATGAAGAACCAGAGCCCCCTCTGCGCCTCGACGATGTCGTTGAGGTTGAGCGAGCCGACGCAGAGCAGCACCGTCACCAGCACGAAGCCGATGGAGACCTCGTAGGAGACCATCTGCGCCGCCGAGCGCAGCGCGCCGAGAAAGGCATACTTCGAGTTGCTGGCCCAGCCCGCGATGATGATGCCGTAGACCCCGAGCGAGGAGACCGCGAAGAGGTAGAGCAGCCCGACGTTGAGGTCGGCGAGCACGAGGTGCTGGTCGAAGGGGATCACCGCCCAGCCGATGAGCCCCAGGCTGAAGGTCACCATCGGCGCCAGCACGAAGAGCATGCGGTTGGCGCCGGCAGGAATGATGGTCTCCTTGAAGAGACACTTGATCCCGTCCGCCACCGGCTGCAGCAAGCCGAAGGGTCCCACGACATTGGGCCCCTTGCGCAGCTGGATCGCCGCCCAGACCTTGCGCTCGAAATAGGTAATGAACGCGAGTACCAGCAGCAGCGGCACCACGATCGCCAGGATGTACCCGACGGTCAGGAAGAGCGGGTAGAAGTAGGTGCTCCAGACGCCCGCCTCAGCCATCGCTGGCGCCCCCCTCCACCGCCGCGACGAAGGCCGCGCTGCACTCGACCATGGTGGCCGAGGCACGGGTGATCGGATCGGTCCGGTAGAAATCCCCGATGGGGCACGCGAAGGGCGCCTCATCCATGGCGCCGGCTGCGCCGAAGTCGCCCCACGGCGCCGCGCTCACGTCACCGATCCCGGCGAGCACGGGCGCCCGCTCGACCATGCGCGCGCGCAGCTCGTCCAGCGTGTCGTAGGCCAGAGGCTTGCCGAGACGGGCGGAGAGCGCGCGCAGGATACGCCAGTCCTCCCGCGCGTCGCCGAGCGGCGCGCTCGCCGCATAGGCCCGCTGCGGCCGGCCTTCGAGATTGACGTAGGTGCCGTCTTTCTCCGTATAGGCGGCGCCCGGCAGGATCACGTCGGCGATCCGCGCCCCGGCATCGCCGTGGTGGCCCTGATAGACCACGAAGCAGTTCTCCGGCCGCTCCAGCGCACGCTCATCGGCGCCCAGCAGGTAGAGCAAGCGGATCGCGCCGTCGCCGGTGCCCTCGCAGATCGCCGCCGTATCGCGGCCTCCCTCCCCCGGCACGAAGCCGAGATCGAGGCCGCCGACGCGCGATGCCGCCGTGTGCAGCACGTTGAAGCCGTTCCAGCCGTCGGCGACCATGCCGGTCGCCTCCGCAACCGCCCTGGCGTGCGCCAGCACCTGGGCGCCGTCCGGCCGCATGAGCGCGCCCATGCCGACGATCAGCATCGGCTTCTCGGCCATCTTCAGAACGTCGGCGAAGGCATCGCCGCCCTTCGCAAGGGCAGCGAGGGTCTCCGGCCCGTCGCCCAGATGGTGATAGGGGTAGGTCAGGTCCTCGTCCGGGCCGATGACGCCGACCTTGAGCCCGCCCCGGCGCCAGCGCTTGCGAATCCGCGCGTTGACGAGCGACGCCTCCCAGCGCGGGTTGGTGCCGATCAGGAGGATCGCGTCGGCCTCCTCGATCCCCGCGATGGTGGTGTTGAAGAGGTAGGAGACGCGGCTCGTCGCATCGAGCTTCGCGCCATCTTGCCGGCAGTCGAGATTGGGCGAGCCCAGCGCCGCCATGAGGTCGG
>JGI24794J26673_10002133_pt1 | contig 10772 bp, 7 predicted proteins | sample MesohylPK_FD_26673 | JGI IMG/M metagenome (IMG submission 26673) | reverse complement strand
CCCCCGACCCCCGCCCCGCCGAGACGTCGTCCCGACGACCGCCGCATGGGCCTCCCGCAGACGGGCGAGAAAGGGGCCGGGATTCAGCAGCAGGTGGTACTGCGCCAGCACCCCGTCCCCGGTGTCGAACCCCTGCCGGGCGTGAGGATGAACTGCTCCACCGCGCCGGGCGTCTTCAGCTTGAGCACCGCACTGCCGTCGGCCAGCCGCAGCCCCGGGCGAGAGACCCGCCTAGGGGGTCGCCACGCCCGGCGCCGGCGCAACGCCCAGCCCGTAGCCGAGCTCCGCCTCAAGCCTCCGTCCGGGCGCGTGCCAACCCATCGACAATGCGCTATGCAGAATCAGGACTCTCCTTATGAATGAGGGAGCTAAGGGGGTCAGGTCAGCTCGGATGATTGGAGTGGAGGGTGCATCTTGACGGCCGATGGCGACGCAAGACCAAGAGCGGCGGGTGACCCATATGGACAAGCCACCCGTCCTTTCCCGTCGGATGGCGAGTGGGATGTCTTTATCAGCCACGCCAGCGAAGACAAGGACGACTTCGTAAGGCCACTGGCCGAGGGCCTTGAACAGCGCGGCCTGCGAGTGTGGTTCGACGAGTCCACGCTGAAGGTCGGCGACAGCCTACGCAGATCCATCGATCGAGGCTTGACGCATTCGAAATTTGGCATCGTTGTCATCAGCAAACACTTCCTGAACAAGGAATGGCCACAGAGGGAATTGGACGGCCTAGCCTCCCGAGAGCACGACGCCGTCAAGGTCATCTTGCCCATCTGGCACAACATCGACGCCGAGGTGGTACGGGAGGCCTCGCCGATGCTGGCAGACCGTGTTGCTATTTCCTCGAGCGAGAATCTGAACCGTGTCATTGAGGATCTCATGCAGGTGATCGGCGCGCCCGCCACCGAATCTGGGTCAGCTGCTCCGGTTGGTGGACCAAGGAAACAGTGGACCGTTTCAGGTCCTGATGTGGTTATCCAAGCGTGGTGGAAGAAGGGCGTCCTTGGGATCGGATTGATCGCGGCTTTGACGACCGCATTAGTGAATCTTCAAGTCATAAAAGGTTGGTTCACCGACGATTCTCGCCCGGTGGACGCCACCGGCAGCGACAGAACGGGTCCAGTTCAGGTTGCCCCAGCCCCCAATTTGGAGCCGGATGAGAATGCGGCCCCTGAGCGCCTGCAAACCGGTTCCCAAACGAAGGCCCTGGGCACGGAGAAGCTCGATCTCCAAACGGGACCTCCGGCCTCCACTGAATCTAGGTCAGCTGCTCCGGTCGACGCGCCGCTCGAAGTTTCTCGACAACCTGACGTTGACGCCGGCGGCCCCTCCGAAGACCTAGCTGAGCTTGCTTCCCAAATCCGGAAGGAAGTCGAGATCTTGGCAAAGCTCGGGGAAAAGTGGCGGGTCAGCGACGGACCGAGGATTTCAGTAACGCTGTACAACCCGCGTAACCCGACTTCTGGCCGGGGGCACGAAATCAATGCATCAAACCGTGACAAATTGGAATCTGTCATGGAGTCCCTCAGGGCGGAGTGGGCGGACCGGCACCGTAAAGATGATGAGTACACAAGAGACTTACTGAAAGAATGAGAATCTTGGCAGTGAATCGACGGGCGCCTGAAGATCAAGAACGGGAAAGGTCCGTGACGACGCGACCTGGACTGAAGCCCCGCCGGACGGTCGAAGTGCCCTGATCCTGAAAGAGGGGGACGCGTGACATGGCCAAGTATTGAACCTACGACCTTCAGGTTATGAGTTTGCCTAAGGATGATTCCGCCACAGCCGCCTATTGTCTCCTGCTATCAACCATCGCCGACTATTACCTTATATTACAATGGGTTATGAGGATACTGGAGCGCCCCCTTCCCCACCTGCTGCCGACCGGCGGCGACCTGAATACCCGTTCCGGTGATTCCCATGTGATTCCCAGCGTGATAGACTGATTCCCGGACCAGACAGTTTCGGGGACCCCATGCCGGCACAGATCAAGATCACGAAACGAGCCGTCGACGGGATCGGGAGCGACGGATCGGACCGCTTCTACTGGGACCGCGAACTGCCCGGTTTCGGGCTGCGGGTCCGGGCTTCCGGCCGCAAGTATTTCGTCGCCCAGTTCCGTGCCAGCGGAAAGCTCCGCCGCATCACCCTCGGTCCCGTCACGGCCATGACCCCGGAAGAGGCGCGCAAGCGCGCGATGGTCCTGCTCGCCGAGGCCAAGGCCGGCGGCGACCCCGCCGCGCAAAGGGACGCCGGTCGCAAGGCGGCGACCGTCAAGGCCCTGGGGAAACGCTTCCTCGACGAGTATGTCCCCGACCACTGCAAGCCGAGCACGGCCTACGAGTACAGGCGTTCGGTGGAGCTCTTCGTCGACCCCAAGATCGGCAACCGCAGGGTGACCGAGGTCCGGCGGAGCGACATCGCCGAGCTGCACCATGGGATGCGCAAGACGCCCTACCAGGCCAACCGCACCCTTGGCGTGCTGTCCAAGATGTTCAACATGGCGGAAGTGTGGGGCCTGCGTCCCGACGGCTCGAACCCCTGCCTGCACGTCAAGCGGTTCAAGGAAGAGAAGCGTGAACGGTTCCTCAGCGCCGAGGAGTTCAGGCGCCTGGGCAGGGTCCTCGACGAAATCCTGGAGGACGGCTCGGAAACGCGCTCCGCGGTCGTGGCGGTCCGGCTGCTGATGCTGACCGGCTGCCGGCTCTCGGAGATCCAGAAGCTTCAGTGGGACCATGTCGATCTGGACGCCGGCGAGTTGCGGTTACCCGATTCCAAGACCGGAGGCCGGGCGGTGCCGCTGGCACCTTCGGCCGTGCGGCTTCTCGCCGGTCTATCCCGCGACGACGACAATCCCTGGGTGATCGCGGGCAAGAAAGCCGGATCGCATCTCACCGATCTCCAGCACCCTTGGCGCCGTATCCGGGAGCGGGCCGAACTGCCCGATGTCCGCATTCATGACCTCAGACATTCCTTTGCCAGCAGGGCCTTGGCGCTGGGCGAGGGCCTGCCGATGATCGGGAAACTGCTGGGTCACACGCAGGTGCAGACGACCGCCCGGTATGCCCACCTTGCCCGGGACACGGTGAAGGCTTCGGCTGCCCGCATCGGCGATAGCATTGAACGGGATCTGGATACCGCATAGCACACCGCACTCGACCGTCTTCCTAACGCCGAACGATCTAAGCCATTCCTTTGCGTCCCGCGCCCTGGCCCTCGGTGAGAGCCTCTCGATGATCGGAAAACTTCTCGGTCACACGCAGGTCCAGACCACCGCGCGCTATGCGCACCTCGCCAATGAATCCGTGAAGGCCTCAGGTTCGCGCGTCGGGGACAGTATCGGGGCGCACATCGCTCCGTCGGAGCCGGCATAGATTGTTGTCCCAAGAGCCGTTACACCGGACCTTTCCTGTCCCTGAGCAATGACCACGACCATCGACAGTCTCACCACCTAGCAACACTCGCGAGCGCAGCCTCAGCCGCTGCGCAATGACGAGCCAACGCTGGCTCCGCCCGAACCAGACGAGCGAGTTTCGGCAAGAACCGCTGTGCGGCTTCCTCCTCCACGACCTCGAATGCGATTTCGGTCAACCATTCGCCCGCAAAGCGCGCCCAGTCATCTACACACTCGTGCGATGCGGCAGCTACCATTCCAACCCGCATTTCATCTTCAGGCTCGGCGTTCAGTAGTTTTTTCCGCCGCATAACTCGCACCAATACGCGGAGCTCTCCAGCAAGATCGGCGGCGCGGGTGACCGCGGCCACGGTCGCCAGGCCTCCTATCAACCCGAACACACTGTGATCGTCTTCCGCATTCTGGATCGAGTACCTGACCCTACGTAGGGCTCTCGCGGCTAAGTCCGCGTGGCTAATAGGCATCTTGAATAGGAACGCCATGTTTACGAGGCCAGCAAAAGAATTGGGTTCCAATTGTTCGGCTTCAAGATCAGACGCCACCCCCTTCAACAGCCCTTCTGGAATCTCAGGAAGTGCAGTCCCAATGTGCCCCTCCAACGGACCCGGCAAACTCCGAAATGGCCAAGCCACCGCCAATGCAAGTTTTGACTCTTCTCCAATCACGAGACTACGCAGTGAGCCCGACTTGATTCTCCCTTCGCATAGCTCCACAGCGTTTGTCACTCGCCCGATGAACTCCGCCCGCATCTGAAAGGGATCCACAAAATCGGGCAACCAACGCGGTTCCCTGCGAAGGTCGACCAAACCTTGCAAAAAGAATGTATGTCCGAAACCAGACGTACTCGACCACTCAACAACACTGGCTGAATCTACCCCCGATCCGTAAATGGCCCGAATGATTAACGACGCCTGCGCGATCGCTGCTTGCTTGCGATAGAAGGGAGGAACCCCCTCTAAAATGCGTCTCCTACTAAGTTCCGAACCCACCAACACAATCATTGCCGAAAGTAACGAAAAACGACCGCCGCTGTGCTCTGGGTCATCATCAATGAAACGCTCTACCATCTGCTCTATATAAGGTTCAAGTTCTCGATGTTCCTCAATCTTCCGGAGCGCCACCTCTATTGCTCCAAGCTGCGATATCGGATCGCCCTGGTTGGTCAGCCATTCGTAAATTCGCACCAATTCTTTTGAATTCAGCTTGTTAATCCGAATCTCTTTCGATATATCGCCTTTTGAACACATTAACAAAGAATGCAGAAACCCCAACGTAGCATCCCATTCTTGAAGCCTCTTGATTGCCGGCGCCGCACCATCCCTGACATAGCTCGGCACTTCAGTTGATGAACCAAGAGATCCCACGAGAAGGTCATAGTAGCGCCGTGTACCCTGAACCAGAGTTGCCAAGTCGATGCTTCCACGGGAAATGCCTGCCCGCAAGTTACGGAAACTGCGAACCGGCGTTAACTCTAGCTCATCGCTCAGTTCCGCAAACTCCCGATCGTCCAATGGTCCGCTGACCATCCTATCTTTCCACGTTTCAATTACGTCAGTGTCAAGATTCACTTCACGACCCACCCTGTCCAACCATGCTCTGCGGACTGACTGGTCCTCCGATAAACCTGAATGATCACCAATTGGCAAATGGCTGTCGTCATTCCTAACGACAATTGCAAGACCTTCCGCCACTGTCTGAGCACTGACCCGCCAGACAGTCGATTTGTCATCGCTAATTGAAATTTCATTTCCTTGCCGGCGCATCGCTTCACGAATGCCAGCGTAAAAGTGATCTCGATGAAAGGAAGGACCATCCCTACCCAGTGTTACACCGGCTATGCCGGGAAGGTCCCAGCGTTCCACAAATTGCTTCTCCTCCAATAATGAATTTCTCAGTCGAGGCGGCAAGAACTCAAATGCAGCAGCCACCAACATAGGAATTGTCGCAATCCTAGCCATCGCTTTGGTCCGACCCTTGCTGATAAGCCAATACGCTTTCCGCAACATGTTCCTCGGCCCATTCTACAAGAAAGCGATACGTATCCGGTTCCTCCTCTTGCAGTACCAGAAGGAATTTCTCCTCGAACCACCTCCAATAGGCTTCCTTAACGGCCTTCGGCTGCGTAGTAGGTACCAGCATTAGCATCAAGAGCCAGTTCCGATAACGCTCCGTCAACTCTTCCACGTTCTGATCCAGGCGGTGTGTCCATCCCCTCGGATCACCAATTGTAAGTAGCCAATCCGATATGGCCCGGGCAGAAGCCTCATCCAAGCCATCCTTCCACTGTTCCTTCAAGCAGTACAGGCAGGCCTCTATCATCCCGTTCAACCAAATCAGCTCTTTGGGCGACTGAAGAACATTACACATACGTATGCGCTGCACAGACTCTCGGATGGTCTTGAGTTCTCCAGTCTCCTCCAGAACACCGTTTCTCACTTTGCAATTAGCGACAAATGAGTTCACCTCCCCTGCCGTTATCGGAGTCAACGCGAAGTTAGCACGCCTCAACTTTGTCAGCGCATCGTGCTTTCGATCATCGTCTATCGCGCCGTTTGCTAATAGAACATCCAGCAAATCTACTGTAGTTAGCAGCGGTCGTGCCGTAGTTCCCAGCGAAATCGACGCATGTTGATTGATAGCCCTGTCGTCCACCACTCCGACATCCGCATCACCAACCAGTCGCAGCATATCCATGGTAGGATGCGAAGAAACATAGCCGCCATCAGCCTCATCGTCTCTACGCGTGGCCGTTCCAAGTCGAACCTTTCCGCTTTCGATACCCTCCCGTAACCGGAGTCTAAGCCTATCCACAATTGCTACAACCTCGTTCGCCGTTACAGCATAGCCAATCAGTGCGTCGGCCTCCTCGATTTCGCTGTGCGAAACAAACGCCGTGATATCAGCGTGATGAAGTTTCGATAGTAGTCCCAGAAACTGAAGATGTGATGTAGTTAGGTCATCCAAATAAAGTATAGCGCCGTCCTCTAACTCCGGCTCCGACGGCCACGGCACTTCCCGAACACTCAGCGCGGCGCACGCGTCCTTTGCTTCCCGTCGCGTCAAGACGCCCTTTTTCAGGAGCTTTTTAACGACACCGCTGGAGCTGCAAAGGTACGCTTGATACTCACTTAAGTCAGCTTCCTCCTTCATCAAGGTATTCGCTTTGTGCACGGGACCGCCGCGAACTACAAACCTTTGCCGCGTATCGGGCCGTTCCTCCGACGCAGCGTCGGAGATTAGTGCCGCCAGTGATGGGCCTACCTCGCTGGTCAGCTTCTCTGGCGCAGAATTATTACCATCAAAGGCATTCAAATGCCCATCCGCGAGCATCTTGCGAAGTTCTCTTGCAGCATCAACCCGGCTAGGTTGATGAAACAATATTCTAGCTCTTTCACTCAAGAGCCAAGCCAGAGTGCCATGAGGAATGACGATGTTGTCGAATACGTCGATACAATGACCAAGTATATCTAGGAACTCGGTCGTGATAAGGGCAGTGGCCTCCATCGCGACAACCTTGGGCTGTACATTCAGCTTCTCTCTTGCGCCGCTAAAGGCATACACCATAGATCTACGGCGAACATCGCGTTCCGCCATATTTGTCAAAGCAGGCATCAGATAAAGGCTGAGCAAGGAACGGTTCAATGCCTGACCGGCAGCGAAGACTGGCGCATCCCCTTTCTCAAGTAATTCCCATACATTTGACTCTCGTTTCTCCCAATCCGGTTTTCTCCTAAACAGTTCGTCAATACTCATGGCTTGAACAGGGCCGTCTCCGCCAGAGAGTTCCACGGCTCGTTCTATCCAAGAGTGTACCTTAGCACTACCCTCCCATCCTGCCGCTGTTGCTAGTTGATAACATCCCACAAGTATGTTTGGATCCGCGGGCGCGCGCTCCGCTGCCTCGTGTACAAGTTCTACGGCCCGCGCAGCACCGATGTGTTGTGCAATTTGGCCAGCTCGCAAAAGGTCTACTGGCATGCGGTTCGACCTTGCATTCCATTCACTTTCGACAAACGCTTGCAGCGACTCCCAATCTCCCGAGACCACCGCCAGATCCACTTGTAGCTGGCGAGCTTCAGGCAAGTCCTGGTATTGTCGTAATTCATTAACACCGTCCAAGGCTTCAGAGAGCCTCCCACATTTGAAAAGAAGATGGGCCCGCAACAGCTTCATGGCGCTGTCCTGAGCCCAAACAGCAGGGTATCTCTCCAGTACTCCGAATGCCTCGTCATGTCTTTCGCAGTTGTACAAAGAGATCAAATAGCGACGAGCGTCTGAAAGATCACCACTTTCTTTCAGAAGCTTCTCGCCATACTCGCAAGCGCTCTGCCATTCCTCTGCGTCCCCATAGGCATTGATCAACAATCGTAGCTCGACAATCGAGCCGTTCTCTTCGTACGCTGCCAATCTCTGCACAATCGGGTCTCCGCCGGACGCTTCGGCCAGCTCACGCCGTAGCCGTGCTACGTCTCTCTCTGATAGCCCCCTACTAGCGGCTTCCTGCAAGCGCTTTTCAGCCTTTGCAACTTGTCCGGCATTCGCAAGCATTTCAATCTCAATGAAGTGGAGCCCCCTCCGCTCAAGATGCCTAGCCAACTGTTCCCTGTGTTCATCGATGTAAGCCACTACTGCCTCATGGCTAGTCTTGCTGAGCGCCAAAGCAAGTCGTGCGTACGCAGCATCGGGCGACGCGCCTCCGCTTAATGCAGTTTGCCGATCAACCTCGCGCTCTGCCCATTCGAGGTCAATATCAACACCAAACTGCAATCCCAATCCTAGGCGCCGCAAAAACATTGACGGCTCAGCTATGCTTTCCAACAACTCGGAACGAGCTTCTTCTGCATACTCGGGGTCGACAAGGCGTAACCAAAGAGCTTTGTCGTTCATGAGTCCGGAAGTTTGGGGAAGACCTAGGGAAGATGCGATCGCACCAAATCGCTCATACAACACCAGAGCTCTTCTTCGACGCTCTAGAGCAATTGCTTCGCCACGCAGAGGAAATTTTACGGCATCGAATGGCATCTCCTGAGCTAGAAGCTCTTCTCTCAATTCACTAGGAACAGCTTGCATAAGGAGGGCGTCAGCGCTCACACGCATTAACCCAGGAGATCGCTCCCAATCCTCATCGGTCAGTACACTTGCGACTGCGAGTGCAGCATCCCAACAACCGTCTTCTAAAGCCCTTCTAATGTATTGGAACTGGCTATCGCCATCGAGATCCTTAATTCTTAGACTAGATTTCTGTAACCAACCGTCTGCCTGCTTGAAGCCCTTCGCTCGAAGCACTTGAATGTAGGCTGCACCATGTGATATTGGTGTACCGATTGCGCAGAGTTCCGCAATGGCACTATCCAGATCACCGGCTGCCGCTGCCACGGCGCCCCGTGCGATCCCACTCACCTCGGCATGGCCGGCGGCAATGTGGTCTAAAAGTGATGCTGCCTCAGCGTGATCTTCCCCGGAGAGGAACCGGGCACACCAAGCGAGAGCTGTACCCTTCTGTTCCTCACTCGCCTGCGTGAGGTCTCCCTCCATCAGATTTTTCACAAGGCTTCGCGTTTCCTGCAACGCTGGAAATTCAGCAAAGAAGCGACACTTGCGTATTCGCTCTAACCTTTGTTTAACTTCGGCGTCAATGATGGTAGCTTGTGACTCTTGCGTCGCTGTGCCTTGAGCAATCCTCCGTCCCAATTCAGCAATCGCCAAATTCTGTTCTTCCGAGTGGGATGCGAGTCTCTGAAGTTCCTTGGCGTTCCTCTCGAGCGCTTCATCAATTCGCGTTACCCGCAGTGGAGTTGCACGGGGAGCACGTAGAAAATCTCGAATATGGACATAAACCTCAGCTTCTCTATCGGTCGGTTTAGATATGCTCTTGTGGTCTTCGTCAACACCGATGGGCGTATCAAGTAGCCCAACATCCGTACTATCCAGGGACACAGGCTTGCCCACGGCGAACCCAAGTATTCTCACGGGGCGTGTCTCGGCGAGACTTAGGGTCCTGATGCCATTCGCCGAACTATAATGTCTGTACCAGTGGTTCAAGTTTCGAAGTTGGGCACTGCCCGAAGTCAGTTCGCCGGTTGTTTCAGTGGGCCTAAGAAACGGCGATAGCATCTTAGATAAGTTTGCTAGCATTGTACCGCGATGAGGTGTTCCGAGAAATGCGACTCGGCTAACGCGGGCAAGAAAGTCTCTTGCTCTTTGATCGTTGCTTGCCTGTCCCTCAGCATTGCGAAGAACTTGCTTAACAACGAGACCCCCGAGACTGTGGGCAACGAAGTTAATGTTTCCTTCTGTTAGGGCTGATTCTGTCAAGAGGCGGGCCATAATACTGGTGGCGCGGTCTGGGATGGAAATCGCATATCCGCCCCAAGCCGTCATTGCTGCAGGGTATCCTACGAGCCAAAGACCGACACCAGGTACGTGGTCCTCTAACCAAAGCGGCCAAACCTCCGCGGAACCGCTCGCCGTAGTTGTCCAAGTCTTATCGATATGCCCAGAGAGACCGTGAACAAATATGACTTGGTCCTCTATCCGGGAAGACTTCTTCGAAATAAAGCGTAGGGTTGTCAACTCAGCTCTCCACACCGCTTGAAGTTCGGTCACCCGAGAATGATCATGTATCCATGCTATTCAATCTCTCTGTTTGATTAGGAAGTATCACTGCCTTTCGTGGCTCTGCACATTGAGATAGCGCGGCCTTCCAGCTTCTCTCCGACGAAGAGGCGCATCTATCACTCATGATTTCGTCAAGCCTACCAGCAGCCGTTGGCTAAATCATGCCGGCGTTCTCGATGGCCGCCGCGATCAGCGGCGCTTTCCCTTCCAGACCATTTTGGGAAATTTCGCCGCATTGATACATGCGGTACCACTCTCTGCGTTGACGCATGACCCGCTCGTCGTCGCGCAGATGCAGCCTGACCAGTACATACTCGGCACGCTCGCGAAACTCTTCCGGAACCGCGTCCGACACCCGCAAATGCAAGGACGGGAGATGGAGTTCGAACCATCCGTCCTCGATCTCGAACGGGTCCAGCATGTCGCCCGCCAGGACATTGTTCTTGCTCGAATTGATCCACGCCGCGCAGTACCGGTAGTTCTCCCACTCATAGGCCCTCGACCGGTCTTCGTCGCAGCTTACAAAGTGGTCCACGGTCCCGACCGGCTCGTACATCGCCGAGTAGGCGCAAAGGTTCCGGAAGCCCTCTGCGAGCTCCGCCTTGAACGGAGTCCAGTAGTCCCTCGGACGCCCGCCGCCGGGATTGGCTGCAAGCCATGCGTTGCCCGGCGTCTTGGCCCGCCGGTCGAAGTCGGCCGGCTCGGCAACGCGTTCGAAACGGATCATTCCCCGCCGCCC
>JGI24794J26673_10002083_pt1 | contig 10947 bp, 7 predicted proteins | sample MesohylPK_FD_26673 | JGI IMG/M metagenome (IMG submission 26673) | reverse complement strand
AGCCTTCGATATGCGGCGCGTCCACTTCGCTGGGCGCGCCGTTTCCCTTTGTGAGAGTCTCGACGTCGCACGATGACCTCTGAAGGTTCTGGGACGACTGAGGACTCCGGGAGCTTGCTCTACGGCGCCGTCGATCTCGGCGGTTCCCACATCGGGCTGGCACTGGGATCCGTCGACGCTGCGGCCGGCGAGTACCGTCTGGTTGCGAGGAGGAACCTCGAAGGCGGCGGCTATGACGGGTGGGAGCCGGTCCTTGACCGGATCGCCAGGGGCCTGCTCGACCTGGCTCGAGATGTCGGCGAGCGTCCCGTCGCGGTTGGCGTCGGCTGTCCGGGATGGGTGGATCTGGAAAAGGGGGAAACGCGTTTTCTGCCCAACCTGCCAACCCAGTGGCGAGACGTACCGGTGGCGCGGATTCTCGGCGAACGGCTGGAGGTGCCCGTCCATCTGCTGAACGATGTACGCGCGGCGACGCTGGGCGAGTTCACGTTGGGCGCCGGACGCGGAACGTCGACGATGGCTCTGTTCGCGCTCGGCACCGGGATTGGTGGCGGCGTTGTGGTTGACGGCAGGCTCCGTCTGGGACCGCTTGGTTCGGCGGGAGAACTGGGCCACCAGACCGTCGACCCGACCGGCCCGCTGTGCGGATGCGGCAACCGGGGTTGCCTGGAGGCCGTGGCGAGCGGTCCGGCAATCGCCGCCGCGGGCGTTCGGCTCCTGCGCTCAGGCCAGGCGTCCGCGCTGTTCGAACTCACCGGTGGAGACGCGGGCCTGGTGACGGCTGAGACGATGGGCGAGGCGGCAAGGGCCGGCGACGAGGCGGTCGAGCGAGAACTGGAACGGATCGCGGGCCTCGTCGGCATTGCTGTGGCCAACGTCGTCGTAGCCCTCCACCCGGAGCTCATCGTGCTCGGCGGCGGCGTCGCCGGCCTGGGCGACCTGCTGTTCGACGGCGTCCGCCAGGAGTTGGCCGAACGTGTCCGTGTGTTCCCGATCGACGACGTGCGCGTCGAACCGGCCGTTCTCGGCACGGACGCCGGCCTGGCCGGGGTGCTGGCCTGGACGGCGTCGCGGCCCGGCTAGCGCCAGTTGACGGGCGGTCTTCGACCCGTATTGGGCCTGCGCAATGCCCGATGGCAAGGCGGCCGTTGGTTTCTGCTTCTCGGGGTAGTTCGCGAGGCTGGAGTTAAGGGTGTTTCACCTCAGACCGACGCGCCCGCAAGCAGGCGGCCGGGGGTGCGTTCCGCCGGCGGAAGCTGGCGCATCAGTGTTCGTCGCCGCCCGTGAGGATGTACTCGAACCGGTCCCCCTCCGTGGCCAGGGTCTGGAGATAGATCAGCAGTTCGGCCGCGTCCAGGTGCCCGACGGGGTGGCGGATCTCGCCAACGAGGCGGTCCGTCGGGTCCAACGTGAAGTTGACGAGTTCGGTCTCGGCGTTGCGGGTCCATGCCCTCAGGGCCAGGGCGTCTGCTGGGGTTGGTTCCAGGTTTCGCCGCGGTTCCGGCGCCGCGAGACCTGGCGCGTCCGGGGCGTCGTTCGCGTTGAGTACGACGGTGGCGAAGACATACTCGTCGCCGTCACGGCTGATTCGGACTCTCTGTTTTCGCGCGAAGCGTGCTCGTCGGCCAGCCGCGGTCTCCTCTTCGTTGGCGTCATGGCCGATGGCCGCCAGGTCGACGACGATGTCGGCGCCTTCGTCGTCCCAGCCGATCTCGTGCCCCTTGCTCAGGAGTTCCCGTACACGTTCGAGGCCTGATGGCCGATGAGCCGCCGTGAGTTGGACGTTCCTCGGCTTGGGGTCCGAGACAGGGGCTTCCGGGGCTAAGCCGTCCTGGCTTTCTGCGTTCAACGACTTCGCGTCCTCGTCCACATCCAGCACTTCGTCCTCGATCCGGTCCGCCTGCAGGGAGACGCGTCGCACCAGATCGTGGACTTCTTCGTATTGGGTCGTGGCGCGTTCGAAGGGCAGGCTGGCTTCGATGCTGAAGGCGAAACTGTCGTGCCTGGCGTCCCAACGGGCGCAGAGGCGGGGCTGTCCCAGGCGGACCAGCAGTCGCCTCAACTGATCGAAGTGCTCGGGCTGGTGCTTGAGGTCGATGTGGCCGATCACGCTGCTGCAGCGCAGGAAGGTCACGTCGGCTGTTCCGGAGGAACGAAGCTCCAGATGTACGCGTTGAAGGCGAACATCGTGGTCCTCGACGGCTGACGACGTCCANGCCTCCCGGGCCGGAACGATTCGATGTGCTCGCACTCTCAGGACCCCGTGCCGGGGTGAGTGGGCCGTCCTGCCCTGACTGTCCGATGCCGAAGTCTTGGAGCAGGCGGTTCCACTGCTCTTCGAGGAGGTTGCGCAGTTCATCTACGTTGACTTTGTGCACGAGGGTGCGGTCGGTCCCGCCGTTCAGCCACTCGCAACGGACCGGGAATGCGGACTCCAGCGGTCCCGTGAGCGGGGGAGGGACGTCGGGCGAGGCCAGCATGGCCCGGTTCGTATCGAGCTTGGGATCGTGACTGGCGTGCTTCAGGGGCTCGGCGTGAACGAGTCTGAGAAACGTGTCCAGCCGTTCCAGAACTCGCAGAACCTGCAGCCGCTCGACGGTGTCCTCGAGATGGGGATAGAGCACCTGGATCTTCTCGTGGGGTTCGGCTTGGCTGCTCTTCCCGTCGAGAGTGCGCTGGGCGAGTCCACCGATCCGGTCGACTCGTCCAGTGCGCTGTTCCATCGCCGAGGGTGTCCAGGTGATGCCGTAGTGGATCACGCGCCGGCAGAACGTATGGAGGTCTTCACCTTCCTGGAGCACGTCCGTGCTGATGAGGACCAGCGGGAACCCGGGCATGCGGAACTGCCGGACGATCCGTCCCGCAACGCTCCCCGACATCCGACCAACCGGGTTCTGTTCCTGCAGTCCACGGCCGAAGATCTCCGCGAGCTTGCTCAGGTCGGCGGTCGGAGCTTCCGGGAAGTTCACCTTGATGAGGGTGTCGAAGGCACTGGCGACGCCGCTGAGTTCCGCATACGCGTGGAAGGAGTCAGGGCGCTTTCGCTGGTCCGCGAGCAGCTGGGTAAAGGAGCGGGCCAGTTCTCCTCTGACGCTTCTGTCTCCGGCGGTGTCCTGCTTACCTTCGAAGCCTCCGGCCTGCCGGATGGCAACCAGATAGAGATCGATGTATGCGCGGCCGAGCCGCGCCATGGCGCTCAGCAGTTCGCGGCGTTGCTCTCGGCGCCGGAAGCTCTCGGTGAAGTCTGAATCCTTGTCCTTCGGCCAGAGTTCGTCGCGGAGCGTGGGGCTTCGAACGAGTTCGGTAAAGAACGTGCTGACACCGATAGCGGAGTCCGGCTTCGGGAATCCTTCACGGGGGGTGGCACTTTCGCCGTGATGCTCGGGGAACCGAAGCCTGAGCACCTCGCTCGCGTTGTTCGCCAACTCGCCGCCTGGCATGGCGAGCAGGTGAAGCGCGCCTGCCTGGTACGCCTCGAACACGTAGTAGCGCGGGTAGCGGCCGGTTTGCCCTTCGTGTTCCCGCTGGTAGTAGGCCCAAGCGAGTTGGCGAAGCGTGTCTTCCAGATCCCCCGAGGTCAGGCGAAGTCGGTTGGCCAGGCACTCCAGGGGGTCGGCAGGTCGGCCCAGCAGCCAGGAGACGAGATCGTCCTCGAACAGGGTGCTGTAGGCGGCCGATGCGTTGCTCAACCGGTTCTTCTGGAAGGCGGCGCCCGACAGGATCCCTTCAGGTCCCTTGCCCCTGAAAAACCAGGAGAAGAAGTTCTCGCGTCCACCTGGGTCGTCGTCGACGCCGGGCTGCAGGGCGGCGGCCGGTGACGCGCCACCAGTCGTGGTTCCGGCCGTGTCCGCGTCATCCGATTCCGAAGTGTTCGGCGCGTTGTCCGCGCCGGTGCGCGTTTCCTCCCGGAAACGCTCGAAGAGCTTGTCGATCTCCGCGCTGAGAAAAGGAAACTCGTCCTTCATCCGACGTTCGACCCAATCGTCGAACTTTCGATTGAGGCGCCTGGCCAGTTCGTCCACGGTGGCGACCCGTCGGACGAAGACGAGGGCCTTCTCGCCGGTCTGGAAGGCGCCGGCCAACGACTCGACGGTCGCGTCCAGCTTGGGATGCGGAATCTCCTGGCCGAAACGCTCCCGGTAGGACTCGATCAGGGCGTTCACCGCTCCCGTGTCGACGCCTCGCTGCTCTTCCGGGTCGTGGGTCTGCTGGCCGTCGAAGGTTGTTTCCTCGCCGGCTTCGTCTGCTGCTTCCACGCCGTTTTCTTCAGCAGGCTGCTTTCGTTTGAGGTTTCCGACGCTCTGGAGGAAGCTCTCGAACGACGAGAGCATGCCGATCTGGAACTGATTCCCGAACTTCTTGTCGCCCAGGACTTCGGCCACCTTCTTCTGAACGAGCGCCACGATGAGCCGCTGGCGGGGATCGTCGAAGCGGATGGACTCGTTCGGTCGCTCGAGACCGCCATGGCGCCACTCGCGACGGTACATGTTCTTCGTGTGGTCCTCGCCGCCGATGTTGAGGTGGGTGATGCGCCGGATGAGCAGATCCGTTGCCAGCTTGCGGCGAAGTTCCCGACTTGCACCTTCATCCGCGAGGGTCTTCACGGGCAGAGCGGTCCCTGCTCCAGCGTTCCGCACTTGGGCCGAACCCTTGCTCAACACGTCGAGTTGCTGCCAGAGATCGCGGTAGTCGGCTTCGAATGGAGTTGCCGAGAGGCAGAGGACCCGTTTGACCCGGGGCTGGTACCAGCGACGCTCGGCGTCTTCGGCCTGGGAATGTCCCAACATGAGTCCGAGGACGCGGTTCCGGTTCGAGACGTAGCGGTCACCGGGGGCGCCGAAGCCCTTGCGCAGGTTGTGGGCTTCGTCGACCACCAGCAGGTCGATGTCGGGAAGGAGTGCGTTCAGGGCTCGGCCGTATTGCTCTCGGAACTCGCCGGCCTCCCTTGCTTGCAGTTCGGAAGCAAGCCAGCCCACGTAGGAGAGGATCTCGCGCCGATAGCGGTCCCGGGACTCCGGTTGCTTCAACGCCAGGCTGAAGCTCGTCATGCGGAGGAAGAAGTCGCGGTTCGCGTTGATCGAGATGTCGTGCACGAAGTCAGCCAGGCGGCCGCAGACGACGGGCTCTCTGGCCGGCTGGCCCTGTACCGACTTCACGCGGTTGTCGATGATCCGCCAGTTGTTGCGGATGAAGTTCCCGAAGTCCCTAACCCACTTCCTCTGGATGTTCTCCTTGGGCGCGAGCACCAGGATGCGGGCGTTGGGCCGGAAGTGGCGCACCATTCCCATGACGCCGAGAGCCACGTACGTCTTGCCCAGGCCGACCTCGTCGGCGATGTAGGCGACCTGGTTGCAGGCGAGCATGTTGTACGCGGCAACCGAACCCTCTAGCTGGGAACGGGCCAGGGTGGTGGAGATGTCGCTTCGACGCCCCTCGGACTCACCGGACGCGCGATGGGCATTGCCGGTGAAGTCAATCAGTTCGGTGGCGAGGTCGAAGCCGATGCGGTTCATGTGCCTGGCTCGCTGTTCGTCTTGCCGTAAGCCGCCTGCAGCGAGGATGCCTCGGTCAGGAACATCTCCTCGTACCAGTTCAGGAAGTCCCGGTCGCCGTCCGCCAGGCGAAGCTCCTCTCGGAGCCCCGGGATCTTCTCCAGTTCCTCTTCGAGCTGGCGACGGTCCGCCTGATGGTCGTTCCAGAAGTCGGGATCGTGCTCCTTGACGCGCTCCGCGATCTGCCTGGCGCTCAGGAAGGTGACGTACGCCATGACGGCGTCGTCTTCCTCCCGTTCCTTCATCTTCCGAAGAAGCACGGGAAGTGAATCGTGCTTCTCTCCGAATAGCCGGATCGCTGCCGCTTTCCGGTGCTCCTCGGCGAGTTGCTCGTCGAGCCAGGCGCTGAGCCGACCGAAGGCGTGGAAGACGCCGGCGAACCGGTCGAAGGTGGTCCGTTGGCTCCTGGGAGTGGAGCGTTGGCTGTTTGTCGCCATCCCCGGCAATACCTCGTCGGTCTCCAGCCGGGAGGCGAGGAACTCCTGCCTCTGCGCTTCGGAGAGCAGGGACCAATACTCGAGGATCTCCTCGGCTGTGAGCCTGTCGAGCAACGACGGCTTGTGCGGCATCCCCTCCTCACGGATGAGGACGCGCCAGTGGTGCTCGCCCCGGGCTGTCCGAGTCTGGGCTTTCACCAGGCTGGTGGACTGGAGCAACGCCTTCACCTGGTCGGCCGCCGTGCCGCCGCAGTCGGTCCACTCCGTCGTGCACCTGGGACGGTTGAGCGTCCGCAGTTCGCTACCCGCGATCGTCTCGATGCGCAGTTTGCCGTCGTGGTCCTTGTCCAGCCAGTACTCCAGCGAGTGGCGGCCCCAGTCGTAGCGGAGCGAGAGTGGGAGCCCGACCTGTTCGGCGTCGCCTTCCTCGGCGTCGGCCGTCTCCTTGAAGCGCTTGTGAGCCTCGTCGAGCGGCTTGAGCCACCAGGCGGTTTGATCGGCGCCGCCTGGCGTGTTCACCAGAAAAGCAGCCTCCAGGTTGTTCCGGGAGGTGTGGCCGGCCGACGTGAGATTCGGGGAGCCGACGAGCGAGACATCGCACTCACCCTGGCGCCAGAAGCGGTAGACCTTCGCATGAACCGTGCGGGGCGCGGCGCCCTCTGCTTTTCCGGTGCCGTCGGAACGGGTGATGGCCGGCGACAGGCGACTCCACTTCGCTCCCAGGCGCTCAACCGCGGCGTACTGCTCCGCTGTCACCGAAGCCGTGCCGTCCGGTTCGGTAGGCAGGAGGATTCTCACCTTTGGCCGCTTCCCCCGCGCGAGCCTCGTGAGCAGGGTCTTGAGCGCTGTTGCGTTCTGGGCGTCGAAGTAGGGCGAAACGATCTCCAGGTTCCAGTCGCGCCTGTGAAGCTGACGGTCCCGGAGCCACTCGGGGAGCGACTGCTGCGTGCGCGGGTCCTCTGATCCGCTTTCGCTCGGCCTGGTTCCCGAGTACAGCCGCGTGTAGTAGCGACCCTTCGTGTGTGCGTTCCTGATCCCGTGCTGCGGAGCGTCCTTTTCGAGGAAGTGCCGGATCTTCGCCAGTGCGCCTGAATCGCACTTCGGCTGAGGCACTCGCCTGATCAGGTCGAGGGCGTCGAGCAGATCCTGGCGGAACGTGCATCGCCAGTTGTGCTTGTGTGCCTGCTCGACCTCCTCAAAGTGTCCGGCCTCCAGGTTCTCCCACCAGCCGGAGCGGGTGAGATTTGCCGACAGCGCGCCCGCGATCAGGCTCTTCGTCGTCTCGTCGCCCTCTGTCGGCGGGTTCTCCAACAGCACGAAGACGAGCTTCGGGTGAAAGACGCCCGATGGGCGACTGACATCGATTCGCCGGAAGTCAAGCGTCGCGGATTGGGCGTTGGCCACCAGCCCGCCGCGGTCGTAGAACACGTCGATTCCGGCCACTTCCCGCAGGCACTCCTCGAGTTGGACGCGGCGCATTTTCTCGTTTGGGCTGAAGCCGCCGCTGATGCGCCCTTCGAACAGCAGTGGCAGGATCTCCAACTCGAAGAACGCCGGGTCGAACGTGAAGGTCGTGAACAGCGCGGCCAGGACCCGTCGGCCGCCGATCTTTCCGGCGAACGCCTCCGACAGGACGCGCGTGGACGCCGTCATTGTGCTCCCACGGCCGGCGCTTCGGATGTCTGTGCGAGGAGAGCCTTGAGCGCGTTGATGAAGTAGGAGTAGCGCCAGAGCGAGTCCAGCTCGCTTCGATCCGGCAACTTCTGTTCCGGCCCGCGATAGCGGACGTCGAGCGTCCCGTCCTGCTCGTCAAGACGGATCCAGGGCGCCGCATTACGGTTCGCCATGACGACCTCGTTCCAGGGCAGCATCTCCCGGATTACCGCCTCGTAGTCGCCGCGGGAGAGTGCCCGGTGCGCCTCGCGGATGTGGCCTTCGACCTCCTTGCCCGTCACTTCTGCAATTCGTGGCAGGACCTCCTCTTCGAACTTGCCGGGGTGGAGATGAGGAGGCGGATCCTGGCTACCCCAGGCGTCGCCCAGTTCTTTGGCGACAGCCTCGGGCTTCTGGCCGTGACGCGCTCTTAGAACCCCGAAGATCACGTCGCAGGGCGCGAGCAGAGCTTCGACCGTGAGGATGTGCCCGATTCTGTGCGCCAGATCGTCTCCGTTCGGGTCTTTCCGGATCGCCTCGAGCTCTCCCCGGTGGATTCCCCGCCGCAGGTCCGAATGGCGTTCGAGCAGCCGGCAGAACTTCGCCTGCTGGCCGTGTGGCGTGTTGCTGCCGTGGCCAGCCTCGCAAAGGTGCTTGCGGAAGAACTCTCGCTCCCGAGGCTTGAGTTGCCCGCTCAACGCTTTGGCCAGTGTGCCAACGATCCCGGCCTTGAGTCGCAGTGTCCCTCCGTCACGGACCAGTACCTTCAAGCGCTCGAAGACCTGGCTCAGTTGAGGCAGGTAGTGCTCTTCGACAAACACGGCGGCAACTTCGGTGAGGCCGACCGGCCCTTCCGGCAGCAGCCCTGAAGCCCGGGCCGAGACGGAGTACAGCCCCCACAGTCCATAGGCCCGCTGGTCGGAGAGGATGGCCGCTTCTCGGGTGGCGTCGATGGCCACTTCCTTCTGGCTACTGCGCCGGCTGATCCGTTCAATCCCGAGGATGCGCTCCGTCGAGTCCTCCGGCTCGTCGGTTCTGGGCGCGAGGTAGCGCGCATAGCCGCAGATCTGCTCGAACCGAAGGAAGGCGTCGAGTGCGTCGTCTTCGCCGATCTGGTCGTCCTCGAGCAGTTGCTGGGCGAGGTATCGGCCCAGAAGCAGGACGGCGAAGCCGCGGCAGGAGTTCGTCTGCGTAGTGAGATTCCCGACGACTTTCCGTCCGAAAGCCCACCAGATCGGTTGAACACCGAGGGGGTCCCGAGATCCCTTGACGCGCGCTCGCGGGTCTTCCAGGGTCAGGAACATGAAGCGGACGAACTCGGGATGCTGCTCAACAGATCTGGAGGTCGACTTCGGCTGTGGCTAGATCCCGACCGATCCGGGCCCGGGTTCGATCATCAGCACGGTCGCGTCGGGATCACCGGCAAAGGTATCGATCTCCTCGTGGCGGAGACGCAGGTGCCGTTCAATGTCTTCGGTAGAACAGTTGCCGACCGCCAGCCAGATGACCTTCGGTGGTGCGCGGTACAGGAAGGAACGTGCGCTGAAGTCGCCGTCCTTTGACGCGATGGCAAAGCCATGGCGAAGCGCGTACTCCCAGATGTCAGAGTCGTCTGCCGCTGCGAGACCGACCGCGCGAACATGAACCGAATCGGGCCAGAGGTCCTGAAGGCGCGTGCAGAGCCTCGGTGAGAGATTCTGGTCGAAGAGCAGCTTCACCTTGCGCCGGCTGCGGCGAGTCGCCGTTCGCGGTCGGCGGCGAAGGCGAGGCAGGCTCGAATGTCCTCACGGGTCAGGTCGGGGAAGTCCCTTAGGAGTTCATCTTCAGACATCCCGGACGCCAGGTAGTCCAGCACGTCGGTCACTGTCATCCGCAGGCCACGGATACAGGGCTTGCCGCTGCGCTTTCCGGGCTCGATCGTGATCCGACCTCGGTCCGTCATGGGTTCAGCCTAGGTAACCACTAGCTATCGGTCAAGCGAGCACGGAGGGAGCACCGGGTGGTCGGGACGGGCCCTGCACCAGTCATGCCGCCGGCCGGTTCTCGCGGCGGGCCGCGGTGGCGGTAGCCGTCGCCACATGCCGCCGCCGACGGCGCAGGAGGAGTTCCGCCAGGAACAGGAGGGTCGCCGCGGTTGCGAAAACGGACCACAACTCGAAGCGGCGGACCGCGGTCTGGGCGCCGGGCGCGGTGATCGCCGCCACGGCGCCGCCGACGGTCTCGTGGAACAGGCCGGAGGTCTCGGCGGCGAGTTCGGCGAGGGCGGCGATGTCGGGGGCGCCGGGGCGCAGTTCGTCGCGGGCGGGAAAGAAGAGCGTGCGGCCCGGGCCGACGCTCGCTTCGGTGCCCGGTGCTCCGGTGTGGACCTCGACGCGGTAGGGCTCGAGGCTNGGCGCGAGTTGCAGGCCATCTTCGGGCGAAAGCCGGTAGAGACCGGGGCCGGTGCGCTGCATCGGGGCTTCNAGGCGCCGGTCGCCGCGCAGCACGACCAGCCGTGGGGAGAGGTCGCTGGCGAAACGCCCGCCGTCCTGGATCACGCTGAGTTCCGCTTCGAGGANCTCGTCCCGNCGGTCGAGGCGCAGGTTCCACTCGGAGCTCGCGCGCCGGTCGGCCGCGTCGCGCACGACCTGGGCGACGAGNCGGGGCAGTTCGGGCCATCGCAGCCAGTCGCTGGCCCATCGGGGCTGGAGGTCGGTGGTGAACATCCAGGTCTTGCCCATGCCGACGTAGCGGCTGGCCAGGATTGGATCTGACTCACCGGCGCCGAGAATGACCTCCGCGCTGTCCTTGGCCACCGCGGCAATGCGCCCGTAGAGCTGAGGCGCTTCGGCGATGTCGACTCCGGCCAACGCTTCGGACTGGCCGCGTTGCTCGACCCGGATCTCCTCCTCCCGCGTCGAGTCGGGGAGCTGGTTCATCGTCTCGTCGATCAGGATGCTCTGGACGGAGGAAGCGTCCTCGATCGTGTAGGCGTTGCCGTCGCCCCAGTCGGCGATGTCCGCGAGCAACTCACGATCCGACTCCACACCGATCGCGACGGTGGAGACGGTGATTTCCTCCTCTCGCATGCGGAGTACGAGGTTCTCGTACTCGTCCGGGTAGGTGCGGCCGTCCGAAACCAGGATGACGTGCCTGACCTCGGACTCGACCGCCGAGAGCTGATCCAGACAGGCTTCGAGCGCCGGATAGAAATTCGTCTGGGCGCTGGCCTCGATCCGGTCGACGCGGTCGGCGAGCCGCTCCTGCTCGCGCACGAACTGCAGCGGGACGATCTCGTGAGTGTGCCAGTCGAAGGCGACCAGGCC
>JGI24794J26673_10002076_pt1 | contig 10980 bp, 11 predicted proteins | sample MesohylPK_FD_26673 | JGI IMG/M metagenome (IMG submission 26673) | reverse complement strand
ACCGGCTGTTCCGGATGTTTCCGACCGACGAGGCGGCCGCGGCGTGGTTCGCGGCGGAGCGCTGGCCGGACGGGCCGTCCTGTCCGCACTGCGGCTCTCGCAATGTCCAGCGCGACATCAAACATCCGACGATGACGCATCGGTGCCGCGATTGCCCGACGCGGCGCATGTTCTCGCTCAGGACCGGGACGGTGATGCAGGCCTCGCCGCTCGGTTATCGAACGTGGCTCGCCGCGATCTACCTGGTGGCGACGAACCTCAAGGGCGTTTCCTCGATGAAGCTGCACCGCGACCTGGGCATCAGCCAGAAGTCCGCGTGGTATCTCGCGCACCGCATTCGCGAGGCGTGGAAGGAGGCCGGCGACCCGTTCATCGGTCCGGTCGAGGCCGACGAGGCCTATATGGGCGGCAAGCGCAAGAACATGCCGAAGTCCAGGCGCGCGGCGATGAAGGGCGCCGGTTCTCTCGCGGGCAAGACCATCGTCGCCGGCGCCAAGGACCGGCGGACCAACAAGGTGAGCGCGGCCGTGGTCGAGGGCACGGACGGCTGGACGCTCCAGAGCTTCGTCGAGGACCGGGTGGTCGCCGACGCCAGGGTCTACACCGACGAGCACGCGTCCTGGCTCGGGCTGCTCTTCCACGACCACGAGAGCGTCAACCACTCGAAGGGCGAATATGTGCGGGGCGACGCGGGAACGCAGGGCATCGAGTCGTTCTGGGCGATGCTCAAGCGGGCCCACACGGGGACATTCCACAAGATCAGCCCGAAGCACATGGATCGCTATGTGACGGAGTTCGCGGGCCGGCACAACGACCGCCAGTCCGACACGCTGGACCAGATGGGGAACATCGTACGGGGCATGATCGGGCGGCGGATCAGCTATACCGACCTGACCGCCTCGTAGGCGCCCACGGGAGCGAGAAACGGGATGGAGAAGACCAGGGACAAGCCGGCGGTCCGGCTCAAGCCTTCATCCTACCAACCGAGCAAGGCCGAGATGGAAGAAGACATCGGCATCGACACCACGCCCGAAGACCTCCTGCGAGCCGTGGTGCGCGACGTGAGGATCGAATACGACGAAAATGCGTGATCCGAGTCGTTGTTACTCTAGTCTATAAGCCCTCTGCTGTCCACATCCAACTCGCCTCGGCCTGACGCGACGCCGCCCTGTTCCGCCTGCTCGCGCGGTGCCTAGCCACCTCCATCCCATGATCCTCGGGGCGCTGTCCCCGCCAACCCTACCCCGTTGAACCACAATTCCAGACACCCAGAGGCACCGAAAGCCGTCCGTGCGCGCGCTCAAAATCAACAGATACGCTTCGCCCGACGCAAGTAAATTGGGCTAGGGTTCGAAAGACGCGAAATTCGGCAAATATCGATAAAGTAACGCGTAATTCTTCCCATCCTTTTCTGGTATCGGGCCTAAATCAAGATCACCTGCGGTTTGGCACGGTAGGCTTTGATCTAGATGTCGCATTTCTCTGGTTGTAAGTAACGGAGTTTCGATACGCAACGCTTTAGTACCGTCACGAAAAAAGGTTAGCTCTCTGAACCCTCCGCTATCATAAACGACTCTCTGACCGCTATCAATAAAGAGCCCCCCAATTGTTGTCATCTTCGCTCCGTCCGCATATTCGAATGCCACAATCTGACAGAACTCGAGCTTTTGCACTCCTTTTTTTGTACCATTAACATGATGAATACCATTTTCAATTTCCTCTCGCACTAGTCTTCGTGCTGTCTTCGATAGCTGCCAACCGTATAGATCCTCATCCGTCATGTCACCAGGAGTGCGTTCAACCCCAAAGCACTCTTCAAAATGATCTCGCTCTTCAATTGCCACCGGCTCGTCATGAATGTCGCGCCGATCAAATAGCTGCTGTGTTTGCACAGACACGATCAACATAGTACCCGGGCGCGCCCGTGTGGCTACGGTTCGCACATCTTCTAAAATTGACGGTGAAACGGGATCATCATAGTCCAACCACAATATCGAACGTTGGCTCCAATCGACGTGTGGCAGAATATCCGCCGCACGACCCATCCTTAATTCAATTCCGCGATAGGGGTTGTTGAAGGCGAAGCGTTCTTCGTGATGCATCTCCTTTTCGATCGAAATAATGTGCCTTATACCCAAGCCACGATGAAACAGCACACAATCGGCATACCAGATGGAACCGAATCCAACGTACTGATAGCTTTCAAGAGATCCAAATACTTTTAGTCGGGCCAACATTTCACAGAGCATCTTTCGCTCGGCGAACTTTGCTGGCCGTAGCGAATAGTCAATTATGCGATAGCTAGCAGTCATTCGTCGTCGCCGCTTTGTCGTTTATAGACGAGATCGAAAGTGGCTTCACCCACTGCTTTGGCCGATCGAACATTGAGAGCCGTCATCAAACCACGGATCTTGTCCGCTTCGCGGGAGTATTGAATTTTGGTGGTTCTCGGTCCCGGAGGTCGTGGGGCGCGGTTCCAAGAGAAAGCGCTTGGCCCACGCAGCGTCTCTACCTCCTTCAACGTTGTTTCAGAGTTCAAAGCAGCAAGGAGAGGTGACGACTGTCCGAATTCGTCCACGTCATTGTCCAGATCATTCAGAAAATTGATCACAGTTCGTGTATGATCTAGCATCTTGGGAACAGTACCTAGCCAAATTGCAGAGGACGAGTCGAGACCAGTCTTGGTCGTATTCCATGGTAGCTTGCTAGAGGAGCGGCAGTCGAAGAAGGCGACTCCACGGAACCGCGCATATTGGTTGTGATACTTGGGTATGCCGTCCTTTTGATCGGAGATCGAACCCCAGCCAGTTTCTTCCGACCTGTCTGCCGACAGAATTACTCGACCATTACAAATAATGTACCAACCGGCGTGCGGCGGAGAAGAGTTCGATACACCAGCAATAAGACGAATTCGTATAGGATCGTCCGAATCTTCATAAAACGAAAACTCCTCGATAGCCGCATTAAAAGTGCCGCCTGTTCGAATCTGTAGCCTTGTGTTCGTGAGATGCGTCCCCTCTAAGGCTATAGCCAGCTTCCAAACCAGGAATTGACGCTGGTGCGACCGTATTGTTGCAGTGAGCTGCCGATGGAAAGGGGGGGCAGCGAACATCGATGCAACTTCCGGCCTAAGGCGCTCAACGATGATTCGTGTTCCCCATTCTTCTTCAGCAAACTCTTGATTCTCAATAACGGTGTCGAAGTCGAAGACCCAATCATCCTGCTCTTCCCAGTTATCAACATCAACTTTCATTGACCATTTCTGCTCGCGCGTTGTCGAATAGACTTCAAAGTATCTACCGAATTTGAAGAGCGCGCGCTTCATGCCAACGCCGAATTGCCCAATTGAATAAGCTGTAGACCGGGTCTTTGACGGTCGACCAAAGCGGAAAGCGTACGTCTGAGCCGTTTCGATGTCGAACCCTCCACAATTGTCCCGTATTTCAAAACGATCTTCATTCAATGCAAGATTAATCCGGAGACCGGAAAAGTCAGGTTCATCGCCCGGACGCAGACGTCTGGCACCGTCAATGCAATTGTCTACGAGATCAAGGACGGCACGCTCGAGAGGAATGTCCTTGATAAGCATATCTACAAAAAATGCTTTCGTGGGCATTGCGTTTATTTGATTTGGGGCGACCATGGCATTATCCTGGGTTGCCTAGCCCGCTTTATTCAGCACGGGGCAAGGATGTAGTGGCGAACGTGGCGTAAGTCGTTGGGATCGGGTAGAAAGTCGTTTCCGAGCGTCTTTCCGCCGAGGCAACGACAGCGCCACGCCGCCATGACCGAAGATACCCTTCTGCCGTTCGATCTTCCAGCCGTAAGCCGCAAGAAGGTGACCGCCGATTTCGCGGGCGGTTCGATCTCGTCCGACGGCGGCCTGATCTTGCTGCGCGCGGCGGAGCGCCGGCTCGGGCTGGCCGAGGCGCTGGCCGGCTGCATCCGGGAGTGGCGCGACCCGGCGCGGAGGGTTCACACGCTGCCGGCCATGCTGCGCTTTCGCATGTTCGCGATCGCCTGCGGCTACGAGGACGCCGACGACTGCGACGACCTGCGCGCCGACCCGCTGTTCAAGCTCACCGTCGGCCGGGCGCCGGAGAGCGGGCGCGATCTGTGTTCCCAACCGACCATGAGCAGGCTCGAGAACGCGCCGTCGCGCACTGAGGTGGGGCGCCTGACGGCCGCCCTGGTCGACATCTTCTGCCGCTCCTTCGCGTCCCCGCCGGCGGCGATCACGCTCGACATCGACGACACCTGCGACCGGGTTCACGGCCACCAGCAGTTGTCGCTGTTCCACGCCCACTACGACACCCGGTGCTTCCTGCCGGTCCACGTCTAGCATGTCGAGAGCGGCAGGCCGGTGGCGGTTCTCCTGCGCTCTGGCAAGACGCCTTCGGGGGTCGAGGTCCGCACCATGCTCAAGCATCTGACCCGCCCCATCCGCTGGCGCTGGCCGCGCACCCGGCTGACCTTCCGGGGCGACAGCCACTACGGCCGGACCGAGGCCGTGGCGTGGTGCGGTGCGAGGCGAACGGCGTCGACTACATCTTCGGCCTGGCGGGCAATGCCGTGCTGCACCGCCTCGCCTACGATGTCGCCGACGACGTCCGGGTGCGCCGCGCCGAGGCCGGCGCGGAGCAGATGCGCGGCTTCGCCAGCTTCGATTACACCACCGGCTCGTGGGACCGCGAACGCCGCATCGTCGCCCGGCTCGAGGCTACGCCGCGCGGCTTCGACGCGCGCTACATCGTCACCTCGCTCAAGGGCGAGCCGCGCCATCTCTACGAAGGGGTCTGCGTACAGGCGGAAAACCCGATCAAGCTGCACAAGTCCCAGCTCGCCTCCGACCGCACCTCCTGCCAGAGCCCACTCGCCAACCAGTTCCGGCTGATCCTCCACACCGCGGCCTACTGGCTGATGCTCGCGCTGCGCGATGCCGTGCCGCCCAGGATGCCGATCGCCCGGTCGGCGTTCGCCACCCTCCGCCGCAGCCTGCTCAAGAACCTGCCCCGGACCCGATCCGGCGGCGGCGCCCGCGTCGTCGAGAAGGCCGCCCGCGTGCGCATCCACTTCGCCTCGGCCTGCCCCGACGCCGCCCTGTTCCGCATGTTGGCGGGGCGGCTCGCCGCCTCCGGACCCTGACCGCCGGAGCGGAGTGCCCCAGGAACCCGAGCCCGTTCAACCCCCAACCTCGACTTCCAAGACCTCAGATCCCGGTGCCCCAAAGGCGCAGTCGACCGATTACTGTCGGATGCCCTGCCCCACGCGGTGTAGTGCTGCCAGGTTCTACAGGCATCCATGCGACGCACCTGTCGTCTGCGTATCGCGCTCGCAGCACGCTGCGGAATCCGCTACAGATATGACCGCAGTACAGAAACCTCTAGCCGACCACAATGGCCCATGGACACCCGCACCCCGCAGCAACGCCGTCGTATCATGCAGGCTGTCAAGAGTAAGGATACCAAGCCTGAGTTGATCGTGCGCCGCGTTCTACACCGAATGGGCTATAGGTATCGGCTCCACCGCAAGGACCTGCCAGGCAAACCCGATATAGTCTTTGTATCCCGGCGCAAGGCAATCTTCGTTCATGGCTGCTTCTGGCACGCCCACGACTGTCCAAAGGGGCGCTTGCCGAAGTCGCGCCTCGACTACTGGCAACCTAAGCTTGACAGGAACAAGCAGCGTGATAGAACAAAAGTGGAACAACTTCGCTCGCTGGGATGGAGTGTGCTGGTGATTTGGCAGTGCCAGACCGCCGACCTTGAGGCACTTTCCTTCTGCCTACAAGATTTTGTGGGTACTAGGGAAAGACGCTCAACATCTAGCGTCGGCTGTGCTAATCTTGTTTCGAAAACAGTGCACGAGCGAACTTGCGCACCATGAGACCCATCGGTATCGACCTCTTCGCTGGTGCTGGCGGACTCAGCCTCGGTTTCGAGCAGGCCGGATTCGACGTGGCCGCTGCCGTCGAAATCGATCCCGTGCATTGCGCCGTGCATAAGTATAACTTCCCGCGCACGACTGTGATCCCTCGCTCCATCGAGACACTCTCCGGTGCTGACATCGTTGAGGCTGCGGGAATCGGCTCACGCCGGGTCGACTGTGTATTCGGCGGAGCCCCCTGCCAAGGATTTTCCCTTATCGGCCACCGCGTTCTACACGACCCGCGCAACAGATTGGTCCGTGATTTCCTTCGAATCGTCTCTGAGCTCCAAGCTCGTACATTCGTGTTCGAGAACGTCAAAGGCCTTACCGTGGGGAGGCATCGCGCATTCCTCGACGAGCTCGTCGAAGAATTTTCTCAAATCGGGTACGAGGTGCGGGTTCCCTGGAGCGTTCTGAATGCCGGAAACTTCGGCACGCCGCAGCATCGCGAGCGGCTCATTTTGCTGGGTGCCGAAAAAGGCGCGTCCCTGCCTGACTATCCGGCACCTTCGACCGAGATCTCCGGCGCCCGGCATCGTATCGGCGGCTTACCCGATGGGCCAACCTGTGCCGAAGCACTTCACGATCTTCCCGATGCGGACGGCTTCGAAGCGTTGCTTCATTCCGACTCAGTGGAAACCACTCCAATCACCGAACCGTCGCGCTATGCGGCCAAGTTGCGATGCTTGGTTAACGACGCTTGGCATTACGGCTACATACGGGAGTGGAATCCCACCGTGCTCACGTCAAGCGCCCGCACCGCTCACACCGATATCTCTCGACGGCGTTTTCATGAGACCGTTCAAGGCACCGTCGAACCCATCAGCCGGTTCTTCAAACTCCCGGAAGGGCGCGTCTGTAATACATTGCGCGCGGGCACCGACGGCGCGCGCGGAGCTTTCACCAGCCCGCGTCCAATCCACTACAAATATGACCGCTGCATCACAGTTCGCGAAATGGCGCGCCTGCACGGCTTCCCCGATTGGTTCCGCTTCAACGCCACGAAGTGGCACGGAGCGCGTCAGATCGGGAACGCCGTTCCACCACCGCTCGCGCGAGCGATCGCTGAACAGATCATGAAAGCACTCGATGTAACGCCAACCCGACCGGAGGGTACCATACCCCTAGTTAATCCCGCTCTCCTTTCCTTTCACCTTTCCGATGCGGCGAAGTACTTCGGAGTGGACCCGCCAGCAAACCGGCGTGATCGGAAGAGCGGCACTAGGAAGCGCAAGCAGATCGATATCGAACGCGAGCGTCTCGCCGGGCTCTCCACCTATGCCTAGGAAACTGGGAAGATACCAAGCTCTAATTCAAAAGATCTTCTTCGACCACTATCATGAAGGAGCCACGGAGTTCGAATTCATCCGCGAGGAGCTCGAAGAGGGATACTCTGAATTGGGCTTTCCGCAAGTAAAGAATATCGGCGACGTTCCCTATTCTTTCAGATACCGAAACGAGTTGCCACAAAGTATCCTCGCAACGCAGCCGGAGGGACGCGAATGGATCATCGAAGGTGCAGGTAAGAGTCGCTACCGTTTCAAGCTGGTGAGGGAGACGCGGATCAAACCCCGGGACGATCTTGTTGTCATAGACGTGCCGGACGCGACACCGGAGCTAATTCGGGCATACAGGCTGGACGACGAACAAGCGCTATTAGCCATTGTCCGATATAACCGCTTAATCGATACGTTCCTCGGACTCACCACCTACAGCCTACAGAACCATCTTCGGACCACTGTCGAAGGGATGGGACAGATAGAGATCGACGAACTCTATATCGGCCTCGACAAACGCGGCTGCCACTACGTTATTCCGGTCCAAGCCAAAGGCGGTAAGGATCAGATCGGTATCGTGCAGACCGCTCAAGATATACGTTTCGCAGAACAGAAGTTTCACGGCATGCGATGCCGTGCGATTTCCGCACAGTTCATGGCAGACGATACTGTTGCATTATTTGAATTGACGCTGAAGGACGACGAGATCAAGGTCGTCGAAGAACGGCATTATCGTCTTGTACCCGCTAAAGCCCTCGACCGCGACGCCATACGTGACTACCGCACTTGAGCGGTGGCCCGAGCACGCACGCAGCTCGGTAGTCGTTTTCACGAAAAGCCATCTTGTCCTGAAACAGCGCTGACAGCCCTTGCAGTGCCCACTCAAGACGGCTATTCAAATCAGCACACTAGGTGCCCTATAGGCACCTCTAAGAAAGAACACCGAGATCCTACCAGACCATTCCTGGTCGCAACGACAACCGGACGGACGGGGAAATTGCACATGCCTGCTGCTCAGGACAATAGCTGGCTACAGCTGTAATCAGACTAAATATCTGATGCACTTCGCAGCGACGCTCGATACCGTGCAACAGCCGCTCCGCCGCTCGTCGGTCCTCTTTGTCCACCGGTGGACGGCCACCCTAGCCATTCGTTGGCGTCGAGCAACTCCGGATTGCACGATCTTCTTTGCCAAGCGCTTACACGCGTCAGGCCGCCTCATCGGCTTACCGCGAAGCAGTGAGTCAATAGCGTTTCGCTAGAGATTATTCTACTCCGGCTCGATCCCCTCGTCTTGGCTATCGTCTGACATTATGGATTCTTCTCCAGCGCTTCTGGGGTGCTTTTCTGTGAGATAAACAATCAGAATCGCAGAGATACTTACAACCAGGTGCGCGTCTCCTGCCGTAATACTAGCTTCCTCATGCGCGTGACGGGCTTGTTCGGAGCTATAACTGTATAAGGTGTTAATTACTCCTCGGAGTTTCTCGTGAGGTATATTAGGTCCTTGCCATTTGATTCGATTTAAATTTGTACTTGGCTGATTCGTTCTATCTTGAACAATCCGCTCCAATGCCCTTGTTGCTGCTACTACGGCGTCCTTCTCGTACCCCTCACCCAGTTCATTACACAATTTCCAAGCATTCATTATGTCTATTCGAGCGTCTGGGGCTCCCACTTCTTCGCATGCCTCCGCAGCTTTTTGCAGGTTTTCCTCTCCTATTTCATCACCCACGCGTGACCACTTTCCGTTGGCAAACACCCATCCTACCTGCTCTTCACGAAGATACTCGTTCACGCGTCGTTCGAAATGCTCTTTGTGCAGAAACCCTAAGACTGGCCAGCACCGCTCGACTAGGTCATACACGGATTGCCACGGCGCGTCGGCCAATAAATCGCGAGCCTTCCAATCATAACGTGCACCGCTATCGTATCTTTCGGGTGCAACACCCCTTACGTCACATACCCATTCGTACCGTAGTCGGTCCGCGATCCCAGCGTCTCCCAACTCTTCAAGCACGAAAGTCTCGAATCCCTTCTCCTTGCTGAACCACCGCTTCGCAACCTTTGACGGCTCTTGCTCACCAAATTCAGCTGCGAACTTACTTGGCGTATGCAATCTTTGTCTAAAAAAGCACCCCAGTAGGGGATTGGCAAACAGTAGCAACAATGTTATGCCGGACAGGCGTCGAATATGTGTTTGTGCCGTCACGTCAATTTCTCGACATACTTCCATTGCGGCTTCAGTCGCGGCCTCTTGTCTGCATTCAGGTCCTGCCAGCGTGATCCCTGCCACCAGGAAAAAGAGTACTACTGCGAATATCCCGAATAGACTTCCCACAGGTTTTCGGCCCGAACTCCAATCCTTAATCCCTAGTAGGCCGCACGCACCCACTGCCAGGAGCATGCATAGCCCTGCAAGCGATGAAATCTGGGCAATGGCGAGTGAGAATCCTGCAGCAAGGATTCCTGCCAACAGCTCGCCCCGCTTGTTCCGAATCTCCTCTTTAATTATTTCCATTGCCGTCATGTCAGCTCGCGAATTGCGACCTTCTCTGTGGAGTTGCCTGGCGGATTCACTTCACTGCCGCAATGTACTGTCAAGAGATATCCTTCTTTGCAAATCACTACAGTTTCCCAGCGTTCCACATGAGCCGTCGTCATCTCCATGAGACGGGCATCGAAAACCCCATTCAGTGTAGCGGGGTAGGGCGCGGAGTAAGCACCTTGTGGTGCACACTTCATCCATCATCCATCAGCGGCAAGTCTAGTGGTCACCGCCAGCGGGTACCAGCGCGCGTGAACTCAACCGGCCCTCCGCGTCCTCATACTGTCACTTTACCTACAGGCGCATGCTGCGAACCTGATAGCGCCCTTTGCCTACCGCCGACCCTGCATCGATTTCGAGACGCTTCGCAACCCGGTCGATCTATGGATCGCCTCGGGCGGCAGGTTCCACCGCAAGCGGCGGCGCAAGATCCCCTCGCCCGCCGAGGTCCTGCCGCGCTGGAGGGCGGGCATCGAGGCGGCGGTAAGCGCGCCCAAGTCGCGGGACGCCTTCTGGTTCGGCTTCTACACCGGCATGCGCATCAAAGAGGTGCTGAAACTGAGATGGGACCGCGTGGACCGCGAAGCGATGATCTTCAGGGTCGACGAGACCAAAACGGGGGCGCCGCTTGAACTCCCGATCACCCGGCAACTGGCCGAGGTCCTCGATCGCCGGTGGGAGGAGAGCGGCCACCTGCCCGAAGGGTGGGTGTTTCCCTCGACCATCACCGGCATGGGCTACATCCGCCGCCTGGCCCAGCACTACACGCCGATCAGCGAGGCCGGCGGCGCGAAGTTCTGGTACCACGGCCTGCGCAACGCGTTCATCACCGTCGCGGAGCGCGACCTCATGCTGCCCCATGCGCTGACCAAGCGGCTGGTGAACCACGCCCCGCCCAATGACGTGACCGAGGGTTACGCGGCCGACTGGACCATCGCGCAGCTTCGCGGCCCCGCGCAGAGAATCGCGGACCGCATCGAAGAGTTGATGCGAGACGAGACCGAACACGCCGAGTCGCTTGCCGTTGTAATCTCATAACCTGAAGATCGCAGGTTCAAATCCTACCCCCGAAACAAAAAACGACGCTATATCAAAAGCTTAGAGGCGTTTCCGTTTTCGGCCAAACCTGCATTGATCACCGGCAGGAGACGAGCCGAAGGCCGGTGGTCACAGTTCGAGAGGCAGGTCCCGTCCCCGGGGGTCGCAAAACGATGCCTGCTCGGAGTG
>JGI24794J26673_10002067_pt1 | contig 11005 bp, 12 predicted proteins | sample MesohylPK_FD_26673 | JGI IMG/M metagenome (IMG submission 26673) | reverse complement strand
CGGGAAGCTAGAAGAGCTGGATCTGCTGGACCGAGAGAGCCGGCCGACCGCCAGCTACGGCGGCTTGGTTAGCTGCGGCACATTCACGATTGGGCATCTCGGTCCCGCCGGCATGGAAAATTCGCTTGCCTTGGCGCGACCCGGCGCGCTGTGCGTTTTCGGAATCAACGCCAGGCATTTCGAAGCCGCCGGATTCAAGGAATTCTTTTGCAGTCTTTACCGAGAGGGGAGAGCCACCGAGGCGGAATTCGACACGGTTCAAATCTATAGCTCGGAAAGGGCTCCGTCGGATTCCGTGAACTTGGCGAAAATCGCGGTTTTTCGAATGTCGGTTTGAAGCGCGCTCCATTCGCATATTTGCATAGTCCGAATTCGAGTTGAGTCGAATTCCGGCGCACGCGGTCGCGGCATACGCGGAATTTGCGCCGGAAGTCGAATAGTCAAGCGCAGGAAGCACTCATATGAAAGATTCAGTCGAACGTCATTTCAATCAACCTCTCGGCGGCAATGAAATGCCGAGATTCGGCGGGCCGGCGACCATGATGCGGCTGCCGACCCAGAAAAGCGCCGAGGGGCTCGATGCCTGCTTTCTTGGAATCCCGATGGACATCGGCGCTTCGAACAGGGCGGGCACGCGATTCGGTCCGCGTCAAATTCGCGCTGAAAGCTGCATGATTCGGCCATTCAACATGGGAACGGGAGCGCAGCCGTTCCAGCGAATGCAGGTCGCGGACATCGGCGATGTCGCGATAAACACTTTCAACCTGAAAGCAACTTGCGACATCATCGCCGATTTCCTTGACGGCGTGCTCGACCATGACGCCGTGCCGCTGATACTCGGAGGCGACCATACGCTGACGTACCCTGTTCTTCGTTCGGTCGCCCGCAAGCACGGTCCCGTAGCTCTCGTTCATGTCGATGCCCACGCCGACATCAGCGAGTCCATGTTCGGCGAAAAAATCGCTCACGGCACCCCGTTCCGTCGGGCCTATGACGACAACCTGATCATCCCGGAAAAGACTTTCCAAATAGGATTGCGCGGATCCGGATACAGCCCCGACGATTTCAATTGGAGCCGCTCGAAAGGATTCGAAGTGGTTCAGGCCGAAGAATGCTGGCATAGATCGCTGACGCCGCTAATGGAAAGGGTTCGGAGGAAAATCGGGTCGTCGCCTACCTATATCTCGTACGACATCGACAGCCTCGACCCGGCGTTCGCGCCGGGAACGGGCACGGTCGAAATCGGCGGGCTTACGACAATTCAGGCTCTGGAAATTATTCGAGGCTGCCGGGGATTGAATATTATCGGAGGCGATCTCGTCGAGGTTTCGCCGCCATACGACACGAGTGGCAACACTGCTCTCATAGGAGCCAATCTGCTATACGAAATGCTGTGCATTCTACCGAAATCCTGCGAGTAGGCGTGCAATGAGCGGAGAAAGCGCGTTTCTAAACGCCAGGTTCGCCGCACGAGAAGCAAGCAGCCGATAGAGCGACTAGTTTAAGCGGCAATGGTCGTGGGAATCCAAAAGATTCGATATTGCGGATTCGGACTTGATTCGGCGATTCCGAGGCGCGCCGTCCAAATGCCGCGTCGACCTGCGGGCTGCCCGCTTCAACGAAACCTACGCCGAAGTGATCGGCCCCCAAGAAAACCCGACTCGAAAGCACGGATCAACGGGTTCGGCGGAGTTGGATTTCCGGTTTCACGGCGCCGTCCGAGAGCGCTCGAATTGCGGTTGCGTCGTGGTCGGACCAATTCGCGGAACGAGATCCGAAGCGCCGATGGAAGGCGCCATGGCATCGTTGGGCACCGATTTTCGGCCGGTTGTTCAAGCAGCCGACGGGATTTCTGTTCCTGAAGAACCGGGGTCGAAGTCCTCGCATTATCTTCCGTGAGGTTCGTTCCAATCCGCTACGGGGCCGACAGGTATGATTCTGTTCGGATTAATATTGGCATGGCTGAAATAATAGTGCCGTACGATATGGTCGAAATTTACAGTTCGGGATATTCCGTCCATCTGAAAGAGATTGCGCGCGTATGCCCAAAGATTGGGTAAATCCGTCACGCGGCTGCGATTGCATTTAAAATGCGTAACATAGACCTTGTCGAAGCGGACCAGCGTCGGAAACAGCCGCCAATCCGCTTCGGTCAATTGGTCGCCAGCCAGAAATCTTTTGTCGGATAGGCGGAGTTCGAGCCAGTCCAGCGCGCCGAACAACTGCCTTGCAGCCTCGTCGTAGGCGGTCTGGCTCGCCGCGAAACCGGCCCTGTAGACGCCGTTGTTCACGCAGTCGTAAATCCGCCGGTTCAATTTTTCGATTTGGATACGACTTTCCGCCGGCCAAAAGTCAAGCGAATTGCCCGTGATCCGGTTGAAGGCGGAATTGAACATGCGGATTATTTCCGACGACTCGTTGGAAACAATGGATTCCGTTTCGCGGTCGAAAAGTACGGGGACGGTCACGCGGCCGTTGGCGCAAGCGTCCGAGCGAGTGTAGATTTCGCGCAGGAACTTGGAACCGTAAAGCGAATCTCCTTTCGCCGGGCCGCCGTCGGCATCGAAAGTCCAGCCTTCCTCAAGCATGTCCGGATGAACGATGTCTACCGAAACATGATCGCCAAGCTGCTTTAATTCTCGGAATATCAGTGTGCGGTGCGCCCACGGGCAGGCCAAGGAAACGTAAAGATGGTATCGCCCGGATTCGGCCTTGTATCCGCCCGCGCCCGACGGACCTGGAGCCCCGTCTTCGGTAACCCAGTTCCGGAAAACCGAGTTGGGCCTTTGGAAACGGCCTTCCGAAGAGATTTTTGGCGAATCATCCGCAATCCACTGACCATTGGCCAATTGTCCCATTCGCTCTTCCTGACCTAGCTTGGATTCGAAGGGTTCCCGACTAACAGGAATTTCGCGATGGCGCTACAGAATTGAATGCGCGAATGCGCGTTAGGCGGACCATCCAATATATTCCGCAAATTCCATTTTCCCGGCGATGCAGAAATGGTACGTTCCGAAGTACGAAAGAAGTCGATCCCTGCTTCGTTTCCTTGAGGCATGGGTAATGCTCTAGCCAAAAATACCTTGTTCCCATTGTCGCCAGCCGCGAGTCTTCGACTCAGGGAGAGTTAAGAATTAATCGACTCGGGTTCGGCCGGCGCCGGGTATATGTTCGACGGCGGAGATGCCTGTAGTCGGTCCGATGCGCTGGAATCGCCTCGCGGAAGACTCGGAGTTTGTTCCTAATTTCGGCAAATGAGGTCAGGGCGGCGACCGCAAGCCGGCGGCGGAGGCGCTAATGAAGTCGCCACTCGAGGACCGGAGCGTCCATCTCTGCGGGTGTCGAAGAGCCGCCGCAGCTTGGCAAAGGAACTCCGGCGCGTGATGCCGCGCTCCGTCCATCCGAAGGCGGACCCGTCGACCAGACGGAATTCCGTCAGAATTTCAATGCGTTTAACATAGCGTCTGCGCCCAAGTACGGCGAGCTGGAAAAAGACGAGGTCAGGTTTCAGGACGAGGCGAACGACGGGCAGAAGGGCGTACTTCCGAGGCTCCGGGCTCGCAATGGGACGCGACCGGCCGTCTTGCGCGGCCATCACTGCCGCAATTGCTACCATTTCTCGGCGGTCTGCCCGAAACTCGGATTTGCGACCGGGCCAATACGGGCCAGATGAACCTCCATCTCACCGACATCGTCGGGCAAACGCCCGAAGTGGTCGCGCTGTAGTCGTGCTCGACGGCGCCGGACGGCACTGCTCCGAGTATTTCGAAGTCTAAAAGAACGTGCCGCTTCCGCGTCTTTCCTCCTCAGCTGGGAACTGTACACCGACAAGCTTGCGAATAGTCTGCTTGATTCCGTGAAGATGGTCGCGGCGACGTGAACGAAGCGCACAGCAAGTTCGCCCGCTAGCTCGACAGAATCGCCTTGTTCATGTCCCGAAAATAGGCGGCTTTTCCGAATTGAATGACCTATTCGTAATGCGGTGGGCGGTCTTGAAAATGGATTGGCATCACATGCCTTTCGTAGGCGAAGACATGATCTCGAATGAAAGCCGGATGCGGGAAATCCGCACGTCCGGCTTGACTGGCAGGGTGAAGAAACGCGTGATGCGCGGCGGGTACTGGGGCGCCGGCACACGGCGAAGGCCGCTGGCAAACTTCTATTCCCCGGGCCACCGAAGAACGCGCCTCGCGCAGACTCTAACCGTCGCGAAACGCGTTTCTGCCATATTCGGATGGATCGGCCGCTCTCGAGAGCCGGATGCCAGCTAGGACCGTGTCTGGATTCGGCATCTTGATTCACTCCATTAATTTTCTTAGGAAAGTGTGTATCGCCCAGCGCCGCCCCGTCAATTCCATCACTTGAGCCGCTCGTCGGTGAAGTAGAATGGTGGATTAATCTAATGCGGAATCTCTTCCCGTCCGACTGGGTTCCCGAAGGCTTGGTTTCTTTTGGCCCGAATGCAAACTTGCAATCAGCCGATAGGCAAGCTTGCAATTGGCCGGAACACTAACTTGCAATCAGCCGGAAAATGAATTTACATTCAGCCGATGTCGAATCAGTTCTTCTATCCCCGATCCGTCGAAAGCAGACTTGTCGAAGCGCTTGAAGATTCGCCGGCCGTACTGATTCACGGTCCGCGTCAGTGCGGCAAGACAACGCTCGCCCAGTTAACCTGTGCGCCTAGCTACTTCTATAGGCCCGGCGACCGGACCAGGTCGGGCGAGCCACTGATACGGGGAAATCCCCGGCAATCCCGGGATTACAGCTACTTCAGCTTTGACGAACAGATTATAAGAGACGGCGCTCGAGCCGATCCCGCGGGATTTGTCGCCGCGTTGCCCGAGCGCGTCATTCTGGACGAAGTTCAACGGGTTCCCGAACTGTTTGAAGCTATCAAATTATCCGTAGATCGCCATCGGGTGCCGGGACGCTTCGTGCTAATGGGATCTACCAACGTTCTGCTCATTCCTCGACTATCGGATTCTCTGGCGGGACGCTTGCAAATCGTGCAGCTGCATCCATTGACGCAATACGAGTTAACCGGTCAGTCGGATTCCTCCCGCCCGGATGCGAACTTCCTGAGCGAATTGTTCGGTGAAGGCTTCCCGGTGTTCCGATGCGACCGCCTCGGGGAAGAGCTAATCGAAAGGATCGTCGCCGGCGGCTATCCTGCAGCGCTGGCGCGACCGACCGCGAGGCGTCTGGCAAACTGGTATCGCGACTACGCGGAATCCATTGTCCAACGCGACGTGCGAGACTTGACCCAAATCCGCTCACTCGACCTCATGCCAAGACTCTTGCGTGCCGCAGCGGCGCATACGGCCCAGCTTTTCAACCTCAGCAACCTGGCCTCGCACTTCGAGATCAGCCGGCCTTCGATCGGAGACTACGTGACAATTCTTGAGAGGCTTTTTCTTCTCGAAAGACTCCCGGCTTGGCACAGCAATCGCCTGAAAAGGTTGGTCAAGCGTTCAAAATTGCATCTCAAGGACACGGGACTCGCCGCTGCCCTGCTCGATGCCGGTGCAAAGGCGCTTTCGGCAGATAGAACTCTTTTGGGAAATCTTCTGGAGACGTTTGTATTTCAGGAATTGCGCAGGCAAGCGAGTTGGCAAGAGATTCCGACGGAATTCTTCCATTTTCGGGACAAGGACGGCATTGAAACGGATATCGTACTCCAGCAGACGTCAGGTGCCGTCGCCGGCGTCGAAATCAAGGCTGCGTCGACTGTAAGTTCAAAAGACTTTCGCGGACTGCGCAAACTCGAACAAGCATTGGGCGACCGCTTCGTTCGCGGCGTAGTGCTCTATGACGGCGAAATCAGCATTCCCTTTGGCAATCGATTGCATGCCGTGCCAATCTCTCGGTTGTGGAGAGCGCCGTAAGCAGCCAAAGCGAGCAGAGGCGAAATAGCCGGACGGCGCCCATTCTCCGAGTATCGGAATATTGATCGGAATAAGGCAACTGTGTTCGCTATCATTGAAGATGCATCCATGGCCTTGACAGTCCATGCTGTGAAGGCACGCTATCGGTGATCCAAAATTGGAAATCCCTCCGGGCGCGCATGTATTCTCGTGCATTCCGAATTGCGCCCGAACAGCTTTTGAGCCGTAGGATCTGCTACATGCGCCCGTCGAGCATTGCACGTTCGGAGCGCGCCGGATATTCGGTAGTGGATCCAAGGCTTGCCAATTGGGCGTCAGGGATCATCAAGAAATTTTTGAATAAAATTCGGCTAGTGTGGGCGTGTGTTCGAAGGCAGGTATTCCTGTTGCCGACCCGATGCGCAAGAATCGCCTCATGGATGACATGCGCACATCTATGGACCTTGCCAAAGTCAAGTTTCAGCGCATTTCTCCGTATCTTGACAATAAGACCCGGCGGATGCAGGCGGTGATGGAAGCCAGTCGCCTCCGCCGCGCCGGAATCGAGACGGTCTCGGAGGCGATGTGGATTGACCGCTCGAACATCGGTCGCTGGCTGCGGGAGCCGACGTGCGGGTCGGAATCGACAAGCGTCGACCGGGTTCGCCGTTAATACGGCGGCCGCAAGCTGTCGGCGCAGGGCTTCAAGGTGTCACTCGCACTGTTGGCGAAGATGCGGCTCGCGTCCGAACCGCGATGCGCAGTCGATCTCATCAGCCGGAAGACGGCATCGCTCATGGCCAACGGCCAGCCGATGGTGTCGGTCGACAACAGGAAGATTGAAGATGTCGGGACCTTCAAACATGGCAGGCGCCGGGGCGGCGGGAGGACGTTAATGCGATCGGAAACAGCCGGGATGATTCCCGTCGCCTGTGAAGCCATGCACTAGTAACCCGGCGTGCTGCAGGTGCCGCAGCGATAATTTCTCAACGGATCATAGCGATGGAAACGGTCTCGGAAATATCTGCAGGGTTGCTTCAACGATTGAGAATCCTAGTCGAAGGCGTTTCTGATTTCCCGAGAACTGAGACGAGCGGTTGGACGGTCTTGCTGTCTACTGTTTACGGGCGCTCGGCAAACGACAGGTAAAACCTCATTTTCGTTCGAGCATCCGGTTATTGGTGATCGGGTCGATCTTGCGAACTCCGAGCATGCAATCCAGCCGTGAATTGCGATCGAGTATCTCGCGGGGCCTTCAGCCACTGATTTTCCGCGTCGATTCTTGTTCCGAAAAGGATTCCGAGTCCGATGCTGAATGCAAAGGCATATCCGGAACGCTTTGCAAAATCCTAGGAATGAATCTTGAAGCGGCCTTGCGGTAAATGCGCGCCGAAACCGTCCCAAGGTCGGCAACCGAGTAGGTTCAGCTGTTCGTCTCTGGCTTCGGTTTCCAGCGCCGGTTGGGTTCAACGAAAACCTTCAGGACTCCTCGTTCCCCATGAGATCTCCGCGGCGCTACGAAAAATCAGGCGCCGCCCATGGCCGATGCGGAGCCGTTCCGTCGCCCGACAAATTGCAGGCCTTGCTAGTTCGACCGAATGGACCGGTTGCAAAGTGACCTGTTGAGATACGGGATGGCGACCAGGATTTACCAATGCTTTATAAATTGCGCCGCGCAATCCCGGCGAGGTTTCAGATAGGCCGCGGCTTCGCTCCAATGTCCCAATCCAGTGCCAAGGCGGTCGAACAGCGACCGGCTGTGGAATGGTCGAGATGAAGCAGGAATTGAAAGCAGCAATCTTTTACGTCATTCCTGCGATTGTCGGGACAAGATTGCCGGCCAAATAGAATCGAATCAAGCCCGTTCGTCACCAGTCCCTAGTTTTTCTTTCCGCCGAAATGTCCTTCCCATACGGTGCCATCGGTCGAGCGCGATCCAACAAAAACACCGCCAACTTCTTCCGCTGCCGGGCCATAAAACTCGCCAAGCAACTCGCCATGGAATCCTCCAACGCCGTAGGCGACATCGGCGGCGGGTGCAAAGCCAGTCATACTTGCATTGAATTGACCATCGTCGAATGAAATGGCGTCAATTAAAATAACGCTGCCGTCCGGAAGGGGCTCGCCGGAGCCGCTCCGCGTCGCCGAGTTTCTCAAGTTGTCGACTTGCCCCGTGATTTCGCTCTCTGAGAAGTCTGCCGTGAGTGTCAATTCGCCCAGCGTATATCCTCGGTCGAGCGCGTTGCTTATAACTTTTGCGTGGTGCCAACGGCCAAGAAAATCACCCGAGTAGGTAGCTGTGCCGGAAGGCAATCCCGTCGGTTCGGTTCGCAATCCGTAGACAACCCTACCTAAATAGGACTTTGCATTGTCGGCGTCCAATCCGGCAAAAAATCCTCCGCGTTCAAAAAATCTGTATTCCGAATTAGAAAAATCGATGTCGCCGAGATTTATGCTACCGGTGTCGCTCCACAGAATGAAATAGCCGTCTTGAATTCTGCCCTCAAATGCTCGGCCGTCCGCATGCGATCGGTCAAATTCGATTGCTAAAACGTTTCCGTCGACAACAAACTCAGTTTTGGCTCCGCTCGTTTCAGGATCGAAGGACACCGATTTGACGTAGCTGCTATTCTCGTCGGACATCAGGGCGGAGGTCCGGTATTTTCCGTAGCCTCGAACAATCGCGGCCGACAATGGCGCGAAGGTCACGCCGTCCGATACGGCGTCGGAAATCGTATATGAGCCGTCAAACGCAGTTGGCGCGTCGTTTGGACTGGCTTGCAAGCCGTTTGCGGGTCCGCCGGGACTGTCGCTGCATGCGGTTAAGGACAAAAACGAAAAAATAACGATTCCCGCTCTTGCTATATGCTTAAAGCTAAATTTCATTTCCAGGCCCTCTAGGAATTTCATGACCGCGCGATAGAGTCGGTCCGGCGGCGCATTCCGACATTATCAGCAATTGAGTGATCGCGCAACGAAGATACTATATGCAGTCGATTGAAATAGGAATGGCCGGGATTTAGCCTCCGCCGATAGCGTATTCGCTGACGATGGAGCATCGGGGACGCTCGGAATTCGTTGTGGCGAATTGGAAGGAATTCTTCTCGCCATTGCCAAGTTCCGCCGACAAATATTCCGTCTTCATCGCGACGCGATCGCTCTCGCCTCGAGATCGACTATGGATCGGAACCTGACGACGGTCGTTTCGTTGTGCGTCGAAATTTCCCGGAACTCCTTTTCGCGAAAAAATTCTCGATCAGGTGCCGCGATTAGCGCATCTCCTTTTTTAGCCTTCTGCTGCACTGCAGAAAGGTTCTTTGACGGCCTTCGATTTAACAACGGTTAACCGGTAATTCATTCGGGGCTTCGGACACGAGACCGGGACTAAACTGCGGGCAGGTCTGAACGGCGCCGCCAATGTAAAGCAGATCTCCGTTCGCCGAATACGCATCCTTTCGCCTAAACCCGAATGCGGCGCCTTCAAGGCCGCCAAAATCTACTTTCTGCCAGCGCGTTCGGCATGGGAATTGGATCAATTGACAAGTTCCTAGTATCTGCCCGCCTCTTTCCGGGTTCGGGCGGTGCGCGGTTCATCTTGTTCATGCCGGCGCCTGTCCGGCCGGCGCGATCAAGATGGTGACGAGTCTGCTGCAACCGAGTGCCGCCACCAACTTTTGGGTTGTTGAAATCCTGCGACAGGCCTAGGCGCGCAGCCGGTTTATTAAACATTCCGACAGATTCCGAGGTTCAGACTTCCTCGGCGGGGTGGGTCGGGCATTCTGGCGCACCGAGTTTTTTCCGTAGGATTTAAAGGCTGCAGCCTATCAAGGAATGAAATTGATCCGACAATGAACCCCGGGCCGGGACGCTATTCACAGACTACGGATTGCGAAACCGCGCTAGCCCGCTAATTCCTTTTGCTCCAGCCACAAGCCGACGATTTCGCGAAGTCGCTCGCCCGTGAAGCTGGGAAAGTGCCCGCCATGAACCACCCGCGCCGGGAATTCGTAGACTCGTCGCATTGATCTGCGATAGTCGATCGGGTCGGCGTGGTAGGTGTCTTCTATTAGAGGGCCGTCGTAGACGATATCACCCGTGAAAAAAATTTCGGTCGCCGCTTCCCAAAGAGCGATCCCGCCAGGCGAGTGCCCCGGCGTATGCACGACTTCAAAATGCCTGTCGCCTAGATCTATCACGTCTCCGTCGTCGACGAGACGCGTCGCCCTCGCGCCAGCGACGCTGTATTCGATCGAGGAATAGGGCTCCGGCGGAAGCGCATCGAAAATTTCGTCGGTTACGTAGGGGTCGGCCAGGGTTTTGGCTCTGGTAGGCTTGGCCAGAATCTCCGACTCACTGGGATGTACGAGGCGGTCGGGGAATTCATGATGGCTTCCGACGTGGTCGAAGTGCGTGTGGCTGGCTACTGCCAGGCACGGCTTCTCGGTTACGAGCGGCACGTGTTGCCTAAGACTGACGACTCCCATGCCGCTGTCGATCAGCAGGTCGCGGTCTCGTCCTCGCACGTGCCAAATATTGCAGCGGTAGAATTCCTTTATGAACGGCTCGTAAATCAGAGTGATGCCGTCGCCGAAGCCCTTCTTGCGATACCACGATTTGGCGTCTATGCGTTCCATCCTTTATCCTCGCTAAAAGCCGGCCATCTTTGGCCTGCGGCATCGAGTTGAGCGCAAGCCGATTTGAAAGGCAAGACGGAACAGGATGAGCTCTGGGGCACCCTGCTGGATTCGAGTTTAGCGAATAATTTCGAATTCGCGAAATAGAGACTATAGCCGCGCAGCCAGTCGGATGCGGACGCGCCTGCGGCGGGAGCACTTTTCGCGCCGCTTGCCGTTCCGAAGCCGGCCGGCGCCGATTGAAGCGGGTCCTTGGGCGGTGAGCTGATTCTATCTTGCGGACGTGCCCGTCAAGCGGAAGAACGGTGCGGTTGCGACGATGGCAAGGCAACGCTAGTCGCGAATGCAGGCGACGCCATATGCGAGATGCGCCGTGACCGCATTTGGCAATTCCGCTCCGGAGGCCGATCCGGCATCGCTTTCGGCGGAAGCTTCCGCCCGGCCGATCGGCAGCAATTCAGGTCTCGCAAGGCAGTTCGCCGATCGAGACGACCGGATTGCCAA
>JGI24794J26673_10002050_pt1 | contig 11032 bp, 8 predicted proteins | sample MesohylPK_FD_26673 | JGI IMG/M metagenome (IMG submission 26673) | reverse complement strand
GGGCCGGCGAAATATCCCTTTGCCGCCTCCGCGCCCTCCGCCGTAGGCCGGCGCTGCCCTTCTTGGATCGCCTTGAGCAGGCGCTCGAAGGGGCAGGCGAGGTGCGCCTCGTCCAGCATGACCAGGGTGTCGCAGCCCAGCAGCCCGGCCGCGTAGGGCCGCATGCGGCGGGACACCCCGTAACCCTCGAACAGGAGTCGCGAGCCCACCATGTCCACGGTGCCGACGACGATCGCCGGCGCGGAGGGGTCCGCCATCCACTCCCGGTTGTCGGCGTGCCGGCCGCGCAGGGTGGAGATCGGCAACCGCCGGCCGCAGAGACGAAGGCCCTGCCGCACCGGCGCCAGCCCTTCCTCTCGCTCCAGCGCCTCCCGCAGGTCCCCGGCGAATGCGGTCGCCTGATCCACCACGGCGCGGCGGTCGACGACATAGACGAGGCGCCGGGGCAGGGCCGCGCCCGCCGCCCGCGCCAGCAGCCAGACCGCCATGACCGCGGTCTTGCCGAGCCCGGTCGGGATATCCACCGCCGGGGGCAGAGTGCCACGCAGGAAATGCTCCCCGAAGAGCCGCCGCTGCCACGGAAAGGGCTGATGCCCGGTTAGCGCAGCGAAGGCATCCTCGAAATCGAAGGTCGGCGACACGATCATTCCGTCCTAACGCATTCTGAGCAAGTTGCGTGGCACCCTGTCAGGGCTCCGAATATTGCGTCACCTGCCGATTTTGGTGTATATGTTTGTCGGCGCCCGAGCCAAGACCTAGACCCGTAGCTTCGGCTGCGCGAGGAGACTTTGGGCACCTCCGGGCGCCAACTATTGGTCTTAGCCATTGCGGACCACTTTGCCACGTCGCATCGTGGAGCGGATCTGGTTCGGCTTGATGCGATGGAATGCGACGAGATAGGTCTCTCGTCCATCGGCGGTGCGCTTGACTACCAAGCGCCACCATTGCCCCGCCTCGGTCTCGGCCACGAATACTAGAGTACGCTCTCCCTGCCGCACGACTAGCCCCCGATCGATTACGTCTTGAATTCGGGCATAGTCTTCCAGCTTGACGTCCGAGTGCTTCTCCGCTTGCTTGCGGGCCGTCTCGTCGGACAAGCGTACCATCGGCGACTGGCCGCCGAGAACGGCCAGAAGACGATCATCAAGCCTGGCAATAGTGTTGCCCGTCAAGAGTGCCGTCGCACGGGCGGGTGGTGGAGTGCGTGTCATCGAATCGAGATTCTATCGGTAAATTCAGAGCCGTCAATCGTCGCCTTCGGCGTTACATCAACTTGCAATCTGGACCTCCATGCGCTAGACATGGTTGAGATGCTGAGGAATGAGCTCTCGGCCGCGGGTCTCTTTCGGCGCGGCGCCTGATTGAAGGAGGTATCGCCGTAGGCGACATCGAATTCTCGTGCTCCCTTCCGGGCTGTTTCGTTAGCCCGGCCTCATTGAGATGGGGCATGTGCAACGCCGACTCTGTTAATGTTCATCAAGCGCGGCGCCTGAGCAAAGAGCGATAGGGGTGCACTGATGACCATCACCCAGCTCGAGCTCTCCCTTCCCGCGCCGCCGGCGTGTGGGGATGCGCCGATGGTGCCGGCGCGGATGGTGAACGAGTTTGTCTATTGCCCGCGGCTAGCCTACCTCATGTGGGCGCAAGCCGAATGGGCGGAAACCGGCGACACGGTGGAGGGGCGCCGCGTCCACGCCCGCGTGGATCGCGCGAGCGCGCCCCTGCCGGCGCCCGAGGCGCTGGAGGACACGCCGGACAAGACCGCAAGCCGCGCGCTCACCCTCTCCTCGGAGCGGCTCGGCGTGATCGCGAAGATCGACATCGCCGAGGCCGAAGACGGCGTGGTGACGCCGGTCGACTACAAGCGCGGCAAGCGCCCCCACGTCGCGCGCGGGGTCTACGAGCCGGAGCGCGTCCAGGTCTGCCTCCAGGCGCTGCTGCTGGAGGAGCACGGCTACCGCGTGGAGGAAGGCGCGATCTGGTACGCCGAGAGCCGCGAGCGGGTGCGCGTCGCTCTCGACGAGGAATTACGGAACGCGACGCGCGACGCGGTGAGCCGGCTGCGCCTCACGGTCGCCCACGGCCGCATCCCGCCGCCGCTCCGGGACAGCCCGAAGTGCCCGCGCTGCGCCCTGGTCTCGGTCTGCCTGCCGGACGAGATGAACGCGCTCGGCGGCTCGGACCTCGCGCCCCGCCCCATCGCCGTGCCGGTCGACGAGGCGCTGCCGCTGGTCGTGCAATCGCAGAGGGCGCGCATCACCAAGACGGGCGATACCCTCAAGATCGCCGACGAGGAGCAGGGGGACACCACGGTGCGCCTGATCGAGGTCTCCGACGTGGCGCTCTTCGGCAACGTCGCCATTACCACGCCCGCGCTCGCGGCGCTGATGGAGCGCGACATTCCGGTCACCTTCCACAGCCACGGCGGCTGGTTCCGCGGCATGGCCCACGGCATCGGCCACCGCAATGTCGAAGTGCGTACCGCGCAATACCGGGCGAGCTTCGACGAAGCCGCCTGTCTGCGCTTCGCGCGCGATCTCGTTGCCGCCAAGATTGTGAACCAGAGGACCATTCTGCGCCGCAACTGGCGGGGCGACACGGAGTCGCGCAAGGCGGCGCTCGACCGGCTCGCCACAGCGCGCCGTTCCGCGGCCCGTGCGTCCTCCCTGGCGGCGCTGCTGGGATTCGAGGGCGATGCTGCCGGGGCCTACTTCCGCGCCTTCGCCGGGCTGCTGGCGCCGCCGGCGGCGGAGAAGGACGAGGCCGGGGACATGGCGCCCTTCCGCTTCGAGGCGCGCAACCGCCGCCCGCCCACCGACCCGGTGAACGCCATGCTTTCGCTGGCCTATGCGATGCTGACGCGGCATCTGACTGTCGCGCTCGCCTCAGTTGGCCTCGATCCCTACCGCGGCCTGTTCCACGCCCCGCGCCATGGCAGACCGGCGCTCGCTCTCGACCTGATGGAGCCCTTCCGGCCGGTGCTCGCCGATTCGTCAGTGCTCACGGCGGTCAACAACGGCGAGGTCTCGGCGTCCGACTTCGTCTCCGGCGCCACCGGAACTGCGCTGAGCACGGGCGGTCGCCGCCGCTTCGTCGCCGCCTTCGAGCGGCGGCTCTCGCAAGAGACCACTTACCCGCTGTTCGGCTACCGTCTCAGCATGCGCCGCCTTCTCGTGCTACAGGCGCGGCTGCTGAGCCGCCACCTGCTGGGCGAGCTGCCTTCATGCCCCCACTATCTGCCCCGGTGAGGCTTATCGTGAATGACGAGAGGACCTACATCGTCACCTATGACATCGCCGATGCCCGGCGCTGGCGCCGGGTCTTCAAGACCATGAACGGCTTCGGCGAGTGGCTGCAGCTCTCGGTGTTCCAGTGCCGCCTGTCGCGGCGCCGGCGCGCGGAGCTCGAGACTCGGCTTCGCGAACTCGTCAAGGCGGGTGAGGATCACGTGCTGCTGATCGACGTCGGACCGGCGGACAGGACAGCGCTCGTGGTCGAAAGCATCGGCAAGACTTTCACCTCCATAGAGCGGCAAGCGGTCGTGATATGATGTCGACCGCCTACTGCAGAGGGCCGACGGTTGCCTATGTCTGCCGCCGCGCGGTTTCGAGGGGTGCGACAGAGAGGGACGGCCGGGGGGCGCTCGATTCTGTGTTGAATGTTGATTTTGTTGAGTTCTTTGACATCGTAAGGACATTGACTCGGAACCTGAGCGTCCGCTCAAGGGGGGTGGCAGCAGGCCGCTCGAAATCGCTCGAACTCCGGTCCAAGTTACAAGAGGTTGCGACGTAGGCAAGTTCCGGGGCTTTGTCGCCCCGGCCTCATTGAAGCCTCGACGAAGAAGAGCTCAACAAGGGCTCCTACGGAAGTTCCGGGGCTTTGTCGCCCCGGCCTCATTGAAGCGGCGAGAGCTCGGCCATGGTCGTGCAGGGGCTCGTGGAGAGTTCCGGGGCTTTGTCGCCCCGGCCTCATTGAAGCGCGTTCATCGTCGCGTTGTGGTGCGCCTCCTCAGCAGTTCCGGGGCTTTGTCGCCCCGGCCTCATTGAAGCATTCGTGCCACCGGACCCATAGGTCGCCTGCGCCGCAAGTTCCGGGGCTTTGTCGCCCCGGCCTCATTGAAGCTGGGGGGGGCTCATGCGCTCATCCCGTCATAGGCACGAGTTCCGGGGCTTTGTCGCCCCGGCCTCATTGAAGCGGCGGATGCGCCACGGTCTCGGCGACGCCGGCGTAAGTTCCGGGGCTTTGTCGCCCCGGCCTCATTGAAGCATGACCGCCACGGGGAACGATTACCGCATTCCGCAGAGTTCCGGGGCTTTGTCGCCCCGGCCTCATTGAAGCGTCAATGCCGACGGCTCGCGCTGCGGGGTCAACGCCAGTTCCGGGGCTTTGTCGCCCCGGCCTCATTGAAGCAGCTACGAAATGACCAACAGCAATCCGCCCGGCCCCAGTTCCGGGGCTTTGTCGCCCCGGCCTCATTGAAGCTCACTCACGCTGATCGTGCGGTTCATGGGAGCGCGGCGAGTTCCGGGGCTTTGTCGCCCCGGCCTCATTGAAGCTCGATCTCCGCGCGCCGTTGCTCGCGGAGCGACAGGAGTTCCGGGGCTTTGTCGCCCCGGCCTCATTGAAGCGCCGGCGCGGTCCAAGTGGGGTTCGCTATCGCGGCAAGTTCCGGGGCTTTGTCGCCCCGGCCTCATTGAAGCGACGAGTACTCCGAGATCAAGCCGGAGACCGAGGGCAGTTCCGGGGCTTTGTCGCCCCGGCCTCATTGAAGCCAGGACGATGAAATCGACCTGCCCACCCCGCCCATGAGTTCCGGGGCTTTGTCGCCCCGGCCTCATTGAAGCTTCTGCGCGGCGATCGTGACGTTGCGTGAAACCGCGAGTTCCGGGGCTTTGTCGCCCCGGCCTCATTGAAGCGTCTCCCTGGACTGTGGCGGCGGCGGCCGGCCACGTCAGTTCCGGGGCTTTGTCGCCCCGGCCTCATTGAAGCACGCGGCCGATCTTGCCCGTCTTAAGGACGGAACCGAGTTCCGGGGCTTTGTCGCCCCGGCCTCATTGAAGCTTGTGATCGTCGCGGCGTTGCAGCCATCCAAGCAGGAGTTCCGGGGCTTTGTCGCCCCGGCCTCATTGAAGCGTGTAGGCCGGAGTGAACGAGTAGACCTGCTCGCCTAGTTCCGGGGCTTTGTCGCCCCGGCCTCATTGAAGCATTGTCACGTCAGTAGTTCCGGGGCTTTGTCGCCCCGGCCTCATTGAAGCGTGTCCGGAGCGGAGTCGACGTCGGACGATTGGAGGCCAGTTCCGGGGCTTTGTCGCCCCGGCCTCATTGAAGCAGGCGCTTCTCGATGACCTGTATCTCCGCCTGCTGGCGAGTTCCGGGGCTTTGTCGCCCCGGCCTCATTGAAGCTGTCTCGAGGCGCTTCGGTGGATGGTGCGCGACGGCAGTTCCGGGGCTTTGTCGCCCCGGCCTCATTGAAGCGTGAACAGGAAGCGCCCAGACTTCAGCGCCTCGAGCGAGTTCCGGGGCTTTGTCGCCCTGGCCTCATTGAAGCCCGCGCAGGAAGCGGAGCGCGGCCTTCGGCATCACCAGTTCCGGGGCTTTGTCGCCCCGGCCTCATTGAAGCCGGGTCAACCTGTCGGGGGTGCATGTGGAAAGCGCGTGATTCCGGGGCTTTGTTGCCCCGGCCTCATTGAAGCAAGACGCGTGTAGGAAAACAAAAGTCGTAGTGAGTCGGGAAGGGTCGTTATGATGTGTTCAGAGGCGTTATAAGGGGCACGAGATAAATGAGTTGAGTGCCGCCGGAAGAGTGGGCGCGAAAAGGTTGTGTGTGCAAGAGTCTTTGTGTGGATGACGGTCGAAATGCGCGCATATTCGATGGCATCTAGATGTGGCACTTGACAACCGACGCTCTGTTGATCTCGCGCTCTTGGCCAGAATGGCCGGAAGTTCCCTTCCGGCCATGGAAAGCCCCTTGCTCCTGGGGTTGCGGCGCGTCACCCGACGGGCCGAAGCGCAGCGGAGGAGCCGTGAAGCGGCTAGACGCGCCGTAGCCCCAGGTGCCCGACGCTACATGTAGTGGGTGATGATCCCTTCCAAATGATCAAATACCCGCGCTTTTGCGAGATCGACAACAGTCTTTGCAATGCCGGGCGATTCACGGGTGAAAATCGCTTGGAAATGGAGAGTTTGCGGGCAATTCAGAGAGTGTGAAACGGACGGAAAATCCGGGCAGTGCTGCGGGTGCGAATCGGGGGTTTCCGGAGTGGGCTGACCGAGGGCCCGGGACGGTGATATAGGCGAGGCATAAGCCCGATGATCGAAGAGCCGAGGCGTGTCTACTGCGTTCAGATGCCTCCGAAGCAGGATCGGTGGCCGGGCGTCATTCGCGTCCGCTCCGACACGATGTGCCCGAAGGGCTGCGGGCGCACCGAGTTCAAGAAGGACGGCCAATTCGTCGGTTTGGTGCGCGGCGCTATGCTGGCGTGGTGGATCGAAGAACAAGCCAAACGACGTCGACGACTGATCCCACGGCAAATTTGTTTTGATTTTCGTCACCGGCGCACGGCACGCAATGATGGTCCCCCCGCTTTCGTCGGGATGCGTGCGGCGGCTGGGCAGGGGATTTGGCGGCCATTGGGCCGCACTATAGCGGTCCCCCTGAACGCGCGAGGCGAAGGCGGCGTCATGCGGACATGACCGCTCGCCCCCGTGTGCCGAGGGTTGGCGGCGCGGCAATGGTCGCGGCTGGGAGGGGGCGGTCAGCCGGGCGCCGGCCGCGGGCCGGTGTTCGCGATCATTTTGAGGAAGTCCAGGACGCGCCTCGGGTTTCTGGCGAGATTGCGCATGGTCTCGGCGACGGCGAGGCCACGACCCTTGATGAGGCCGATGGCGAAGCGCCTGAGCCCGTGTCATGTTCTCCGGCCCGTGGCCGGTGCGGATACGGCCTCGATCTTCGTCGAAGCTCCAGTCGAGGATGTGGTGCATCGCCTCGATGGTCCAGTGCCCTCGATTGAGGGCAAGCAGGCGTTCCTGCGACGCGGCCCCGGGGGTCAGGCTGGTGACGCCGTAAGCCGTCTCGCGGCGGTGCTTGCCGGATTTGACCTCGACGGTTTCGCGGGGCACGGCGAAAACCTGTCCGATGCTGGGGAAGTCGAGATAGTCGTTGAGTTCGCCGGAGACCCAGATGGATCGCCGCTCGCGGCGGCCGTGTTCGGGCTTGGGGCTCTGGTCGGCGAAGTCCGGCTCGCGCCGGGCGATGTCCTCGTCGAGCAGGAGGCGGATGTCGTCATGCAGGGTCTTCTGGTTTCCCTTGACGGTGAACAGATAATCCGCGCCGCGGTCGAGTAGATAGGAGGCCAACGCGCGCTGGGTGAGCAGGGCATCGGCGGTGACGGTGCGGCCGGCGATGTCGGGCAGGGTCTCGAGCAGGGGGATGATGGTGCCGATCTCGTTGGTGCGCTTCTCGCCGTCGTCGGTGTCTGGCCGCATGCCGAAATTTTTTGACCCCAGGGCGCCTTGGTGTCGTGACCGACGATGCCGAGCGCGTGGGTCTGGTTACTCTGGTCATCGATGGCGCCGCCCTGACCCCTTACCTACAACATGTTGATCAAACCGGAGTCATGTGTATAAGCGGCTTCACCAATACTTTCTGAAACCAGTGTTCAAGTTGGGTCTGACTTGACATCCGTCAGCCGGAGAGTACCCTGGACGGATTATCACCGTGCGGGCGATTGGCTCCGTCAGCCATGGTGGAAAAAGTCAAGGAGAGATATTATAATGGGTATGACAGCAGTGTTCATTGACGGAGCGTATGTTGAGAAAGTTGTCCCGTGGGACCCTGCTCGCACGAACATTGATTTTGAGAAACTGGTCGGTCTCATTGTCAGCGATGGCGATGAACTTCTCCGAGTCCACTACTACCATTGCCTGCCCTACAGGAGTAAACCGCCAACTCGTGAGGAAAACGAACTATACAATAAGAAACAGCGCTTCTTCGAGGCACTCGGCCACATTCCAAAGTTCACAATTCGCTTAGGTAAATTGATACTTGATCGCCATTGCGATAACGGAAAGCCAGAGTATAAGCAAAAGTGGGTTGACGTCATGATTGCCGTAGACATGACCCTTCTGGTTGCGAAACAACGTGTCTCGAAAGTGATACTGTTTGCTGGTGATAGCGACTTCACTCCTGCCATCGAAGCTGCGAAAGCCGAGAGTATTCTCACAACGGTTTGGCATGGTGGTGGAGGCCACTCCGGCGCCGATGATCTGCTTAAAGCGTGTGATGAGCCTCGAGAACTGACTGCCCAAGATGTAACTTCAATCCGAAAAATTCGATACAAGGCGCCCGGCGCACCCTCCTATTGGTCTGACATTGAATAGGAGAGCATAGGCGAGGCGATCGGGTCTGGCGCTTGATTTAGAGCTCATGCGACGCGGCTGTCGATTGTTCTTGGTTGGCGGTTGTCATTTTCAGGCCGCTTTGGCGCTGTCCGCCATGAGGGCATTCCGTCGCGGTCGAAGCGGCCGAACAGGTTATGAGGCAAATGTTTGCAATCCCGCGTCAAACTGAAATCCGGGTTCCTCCTCCGCACCGCTTACGTTGATCTCTCATATCGCTACCTATATCCAAGCCATAGTCACCACGCTCGACCATACTACTATTCGTATGAATAATCCATGTCGCTGATTCTAAGCACCCCATTCCCGGTTCGACTGAAGAGTGATTCTGGTAATAATCGTTCAGGCATATTCGGTTCTGCATTTGGATTAGATTCTTGCCAGCTTGCCCACAGCTTATCCAAATAACAGTGGTGCAACCAAAACACTATATCCTCTGGAGCTTTCTTGGTGTCTCTCATTTCTCCGCTCCTACCTCCGACGTCCGCATGGATTCCACCGTGAGGTTTATTTATGTAAGAGTGAAATCCTCGGAAAGTCTTTTGAGCAGATGCATCGTCTACTTCCGCCTTGTAATTTTCGACCAAATCATTCGCATCCATTCCGCGCGTTACGCCCCATTGTGAAGCCTTAGCAAGTCTGGATGGGATTCCTCGATCTGCTATCCAGTTCCAATAAGGTAATGTGACATTAGGACGCTCACGCCGTAGGCGGTTCTCAAAGATCCATAGATACTCACGATGCCAAGGCAAAAACTGTGGGAATTTGTGTGCTGTTCCCTTATGAAACTGTGGCGCATGAATCCGTGCCAAAAACGAATAATCTGGCGCAGAGGCCTTAACATCTTGTATTGCATTTACCGCTGCAATAAAGTCAACCCACTCAGATGCAGTTAATTTCTTTTGATCTTTTCGTACGATCATCTCTCGCCTCCATATGTATGGTGAACCACCAAGTGCGAGCCTCTTGCAAAATTGTCGAGGCGAACTGGTACTTCGTCTGACTCCAAGTTGTTACGGTGCGACCGGCCCACCCTCCTGAGTATCAGATGCTGTCAGCAATCACCGCATGAGGATCAAGGGCAAGTGGACCCACGTCCCTGCGCGAGATGGTATCGGATTACTGGTACGCCTTTCAACCTACATCCGGCAGTTGGGGCGATGAACGACCGATTCCTCAATTTCAGCCTGCCAGTGCCGGTCGAGGCGGCGGAATCCAGGGCTGACGACCCGGCTGTGCTCTATGACGAGTTGCTGGCAGGCTGGCGCTGCAGGTGACAACCCAGGCTCAGGTGTGAACCGTGCGTGGTCGTGTGGTTCAAACTCGTGCCCGACCGGATGCACTGGGTGGGCTACGGGGACCGAAACTTCACTGATCGCCCGGCGCATCAAGCCCAAGACGGCCAACTGGGGGGCGCTACGAGGCAATGCCGGCGAGCGAGCATCTGGCGGTGCTGGCCGTGATCATGGCTGTCGAGGCCGAGGATCCGTGACCGTGTCCCGCTGGCACGAGGGTCTCGCCGCCAACGATGAGGCACTCGCGTGCCAGCAGGATCTTCTCACCCCACAAGGCTAGGCAATGACAGCGGTCAAGGCCATCCGGGAATGGAGCCACAGGCTGCTGCGCGACACGCGAGACTACATGCTCAACCCGCGACTCCTGCGCATGTGACGGCCGAGTTTGCGGTCCCGCTGTTTTGCCTTCTCGCGCAGTTCTCTGAGTTTCTCGGGATCGTCGAGAATATGGGCGAATCCCTTCTGGCGCTCGCTGGGGTCACGGGGCTTGGCTGGCGACTTGTCGAGCGTGTGAGCGAATCCCTGTTGTTCTTCTTTGCCCTTTAGCCCGCGCTGAGTCCGAGGCTTGCGGGGTTTGTTGAGGGTTTGGGCGAAACCTTCCTCCTGCCTTGGCGTGGGCTCGCGCTGGGTGTGCGGCTCGTCCGGCCTCGTTGCGACGGTACGGTTCGCGTCGAGCCGGTTGCGAAGCTGCTCGACCGTGAGCCGCGCGCGCTCCCTGCCGATCGTCATGGCGTCGAGATAGGCGCCGTACCTCTCCTCGTTGACGAGAATCGCCTTGCCGGTGTCCGCCAGCAACTCGGCCGCCTCACGCCATTCGGGCCATGCGTCGAGACGGCTAACGGGGATTCCTCGCTCGCCAGCCTGGCGCTCAAGCACCTTGTGCGCCTCGACATGCTGCTCCGCTGCCGCGAGATAGCCCTCGGCGGTCTCTTGCGCGGCGGTCTCGTCCTCGTGATAGTCGAGGAGCCCGTCGACCACACTGCGCGCGCGCTCGGACAGATCGGGATGGTCAGCGAGCGCGCGGACGCGACGGATCAGCACGTCGTACCCGTCCATCAGAGGCAGCGGCAGGTCGGGCTCCTCGGCACGCGCGACGAGATCGTTCCAGTCCTGCTGCAGCTCCCTGTAGAGCGTCCGCCAGTCGGGCGGGACGTCGGGCTCCGGGCCGGGCGCGGCCGCTTCGGAAGTCCGGGGCGGCAGGGCCTCTTCGGGAGCAGGCTGGGCGGCAGGAGCGGCGACCCCAGCTGCGACAGCCTCGGCTGCGAGGGCCTCGACGATCCCCGCTTCTTCGCGCGGTGCGTCCTGGCGCTTCGCGTCCTGCCGAGCTTGGTGTGCGGCCC
>JGI24794J26673_10002040_pt1 | contig 11071 bp, 9 predicted proteins | sample MesohylPK_FD_26673 | JGI IMG/M metagenome (IMG submission 26673) | reverse complement strand
CGAAAAACGCCGCGACGCCCGCTTCGGTTCCGCCCGCCTGTATAAGAACCCAGGCAAGGGTCAGCCCCGACATGTTGGCCGTAAAGATTATCGCGAGATTAAGTCCGCCCGACAGGATCGGCGCTAGCATCGCCAGCGTTAGAAGTCCCAGCACGGGGAGCTGGAACGCCATGGAGTTGAAATTGGCGACGCTCAGGAATCTCGGCGAAAATGCGGAGAAGGCGACGACTAGGCAGGCTAGGAATCCGGCAAGGGCCAGCGTTTCCGGACCCACGCGGCGCTTCAGGGCTGCGACGGCTTCGTTCATCGCCGAAGGGTCCGTCGCTTGAATGCGGCGGCGAGGGGCAGCCTCTCGAACGCGTCTCCGAGCGACAGGTTCGATGTCGAGATTGCAATCAGGATTACGCTGCCGATAATCATCTGGAACGCGAAAGGCGAAACGCCGAGCAGGTTGAGTCCGTTCTGCGTAATCGCGACGAACATGACGCCCAGAATGCAGCCAAGGATCGATCCCTTGCCGCCGCCGAGCCTCGCGCCGCCTAGCACGACGGCGGCGAGCACGTCCAGTTCCCGCCCGATCAGGGCGTTGGGCACGACCTCCTTGACGATGTTGACTTGCATCAGGCCGGCGATTCCCGCCATTAGCCCCATCCAGCCGAAGGCGACGGCCTGCATGAATGCGATGTTGACGCCGGCGCGCCTCGCGCCTTCGGGGTTGTCGCCAAAGGCGTAGATCTGCCTGCCGACATTGGTTCCTGCGATGATGACCCAGGTTGCGAACACGCACGCGGCCATCACTGCAACCGAAAGATTTAGCTCCGACCACGTGCCGTCGGCCGCCTGGTGCTCGAAAATGAAGATCCTGTCCACCCACCAACTGGGAAGGTTGTAGATGAAGCGGCCCGACGTAAAGAACATCAGAAGGCCGAAAAAGGCGTTGAAAGTCGCGATCGTAACGACGATCGAAATAATCCGGAACGAGTGTATCAGGTAGGCGTTGATAAGTCCCAGGCCGATTCCGAGCATGCCGCAGACCACGAATCCGAAGAACCAGTTGCCGCCTCCGAGCGCCCCGAAGCAATAGACCGCGACGTACTGAACGACCGAGGCCGCCACGGCGAACGAAATGTCGATGCCGCCCGAAATCAGAACGACGAGAAGCCCCACGGCCCAAATCAGATTGACCGCGTTGTTGTTGAGCAAGGCCGTGAGGTTGCCGGCGGTCAGAAAGTGCTCGGACAGTATCGAAAGGCAGACGCACATCGCCAGCAGAACGGCCAGCAGCCGAAGCTCGACCGTATAGCCCGTGACCAGTCTACGCATAGACCCGGGCCTCCAGCTGCGAAAGCGACGCCGAAGCGGGGTCGTGCTCCCAGACGATCCGCCCGTTCCGCATGTGCAGCACCCGGTCGGAATTGTAGTGCACCTCGTGGACTTCATCGGAAATCAGAAGGATGGCGATTCCCTCGTCGGCGAGCTTCCGGGCGATCCGGAATATCCCTGCGCGCGCGCCTACGTCCACGCCCACTGTCGGGCTGTCTAGAATCAGCAGCCTCGGACTGGTCGTGAGCCACTTCGCCAGAACCACGCGCTGCTGGTTGCCTCCTGACAAGGTCGATACGGCGTGGTCGGGATGGCCGATCTGAATTGCAAGCTCATCGATCCATTTCGAGACGAGCGAGCCTTGCCGCTTCGGCGAAATCAGCCCCATGAGGCCGAGTATCTTGCTCAGCACCGTTATCACGACATTGGCGGAAATGGACTGCTGCTGAATCAATCCGAGCGTAAGCCGGTCCTCGGATACATACGCGATTCCGGCGCTGATCGCGTCGCGCACGGAGCGGGGGCTGATTCTCCGGCCGTTGAGCCGCAGGGATCCCGAATCCGGCGCCGTCATCCCAATTAGCGAATGCGCCAGCTCGGTACGTCCGGCTCCAATGAGACCGATGACGCCGACGATTTCGCCGGACCTAACTTTCAGGCTCACGTCGCTGTACTCTCCCGACCGCGAAAGACCTTCGATTTCGAGGACTGGCGGATTGCCGGAGCAGTCCCTGGCAGACACTTCGCTGACGAGCTCCTGCCCGGTCATTAGGCTTCCGAGCCTGGTCTGGGTCATATCCGAAGTATCGTAGACCCCTACCAGGCGCCCGTTTCGCAGCACGGTTAGGCGCGACGAGATTTCGATGACCTCGGCCAGCCTGTGGCTGACGAAGACGACCGAAACGCCCTCGGTCGACAAGGTCTNGACGATTCGGAGCAGATTGTCGGTTTCGCTTTGAGTAAGGGACGACGTCGGCTCGTCCATGAATATCAATTTGGCGTTGGCGTGGAGCGCGCGCGCGATCGCGACGATCTGCCGCTTCGCGATCGGCAGCGAATTGAGCGATGCGCTTAGATCCAGATCGACGCGCAGCCGGTTGAGGGCTTTTTCCGCGCGGCGGTAGGACGACCCCTGCGAGAAGAATTTGGGAATCAAGCCGACCGATTCGTCGAAGGCGATATTCTCGGCGACGGTCATATGCGGAAACAGGGCGAGATCCTGCCAAATCACCGAGATTCCGAGAGTGCGGGCCTGGGCGGGGGTGATGCTGGCATGCCGCTCGCCGAAAACCTCGATTTCGGTTCCCGAATCGGGCGAGTAAACGCCGGTTACGATTTTGATCAGCGTGCTTTTGCCGCAGCCGTTCTCGCCGGCGAGGCAGTGGATCTCGCCGATGCGGACGCTGAAGGATACGTCTTCCAAGGCCTGCACGCCTTCGAATGCCTTGTTGACGTTGCGGAGCATAAGGGCCCAGCCGGAGACGCCGCTTTCGCTCTCCGGCGCCTCCCCCGCGGCCGACGCGGTCATGGACAATCCGCCAATTCCGCCGCTGCCGGCGCGACCTGCTCCGGCAATCGGATGCTTCCCAACGGCACGTCCTCGTTCAAATGGCGGCGCGGGAGCGAGCGCGCTCGGCCCCGCGCCTTTCGGTTGGGCCTCTAAAGACCCATGTCCGCGAGCGCGTCAACGGTGTCGACGTTGAGCTCGAGAAGATTGTCGGTGATAATGTTGCGGGTGGCCGCGTCAGGGCTGACCTCGCCCAGGCCTTCGATCATGGTGCCGTCTTCGATCATCGCGCCGTCCACGAGCATCTTGCCCATGGTTACGAATACGCGTCCGGCCTCGTGCGGATTCCACATGAACCCGCCCGACAGCACGCCGTCGTGCACGAGCTGGCGACCTTGTCCGGGCGAGAAGGGTCCGAGCACGTGGATTTCGCCGGTCTTCCTGCGTTCCTGCACCGCGCGTCCCGCGCCGATCGGCCCTTGGCTGCCGAAGGCCAGGAATCCTTTGAGGCCCGGATTCGCGGCGATCAGGTCCAGAGCCGTCGTTCTGCTGTCGTCAACGCTTTCCGCGACGCCGTATCGTTCGCCGATGAGTTCGATTTCAGGGTGGTTCTCGGCCAGCCAGGCGATGGCGGCGTCGGCCCATGCGTTGTGGAGCGGCACCGTAAGCGAACCGACGTACACCGCGTACTGTCCGGATCCGCCGATTTTCTCGGCGAGCAGCATCGCGTGGGCTTCGCCGAATCCGGTCGACGATGCGAGTTCGAAGTTCCAGTCGACGTTCATTAGGCCGGGGCCTTCGTGGGCGACGACCTTGATTCCGGCGTCGCGCGCTTTCTGCAGTACCGGTTCGAGCGCGGTTTCGTCGTTCGGGACGACGCCGATCACATCAACGCCCTGAGCAATGAGATCTTCGATCGCGCGCACCTGAAGAGCCGGGTCGGCCGAGGTCGGGCCGACCATCCATGCATCCATGCCGATTTCCGCCGCGCGTTCCTTGATACCGTTTTCCATGGCGTTGAACCAAGGTATTCCGCCGATTTTAACAACTACTCCCATAGTCGGCGCCTGACTCCACGCCGTTGCGGCGAAGCTCGCGGAAACGGCGAGCGATGCCAAGGTTAACAAGAATTTTTTCATATTTCCTCCTTCCCGCTCGAGATCGCGGCGATTCGCGATTCGGCGGAATTTTGAGTTTACGGGGCGCCCTCAAACTTCACTCGTCCCGGCAAAGCGCATTGCAGCGGCGTGTCCTTGTCGGCGCAGCGCTTGTTCGGAAGCTTAGCCTTAAGATCGAGAACTTCCCCATTTACTTGCGCGCCAATGCGCGACTCGCGGTTTTTAGACCAGAGATCACGGAATTCGCAAGAGCAACTTGTCTCTGGGTGTATCTCAAACTTGTTGAAAAGCGATGCAAGAAAGTATTCCTATAGCAGCGCGCCTCTTTATGAATTGGAAGGTCGGAAACTCACATTCGACCCAATCAACCATTTTGGGCTACACCCCTTGTCTCTTCGAGCGCGAGTCAAATTTCGTGATCGAGCCGCTCGCCGCCGGAACAGTCCGTAACCCTGGTGCTCGGCTTGCAGCATCGATTCGACATCTCGCCATCCGCTTGAATTTCAATCCGCGCCCTGTTTCCTCGGCTTCTCGATTTCAAGCGGCGAAAAAGCGCCCGCGCCGCGCGCGGCGGTCGGGCAAAATCCGGATTAGCGTCGCGCTCGCCGCCGGATCGATCGCATCGGTCGTCTCGGCATCGATTGGCCCGAGGCTGGAATTCAAACGAGAATCCGCCTGAGACGCCTCCGCAGCGCGGGAAGCAGTTCGGCTTCAAACCACGGATTGCGCTTGAGCCATCCATTGTTGCGCCAGCTGGGATGGGGAAGGGGGTAGGCGGAGGGGGCGAATTCCTCCCAATCGGCCACGGTCGCCGAAACGGACCGCGCCCGCGAGCCTAGGTGCCACTTCTGCGCATAGGCGCCTACGAGAAGCGAAGTTTCAATGGATTCGAGACGCTGCAATATTCGGTCTCGCCACGTTTTTGCGCAAATTAGCGGAGGCGGCAGGTCGCCGCCGTTCCCGTCGTAGCCCGGAAAACAAAAGGCCATGGGAAGGATCGCGATTCGATCCCTGTCGTAGAACAATTCTTCCGTAACGCCCATCCAATTTCGGAGCCGGACTCCCGACGGGTCGGAAAAAGGAATGCCGCTCTTATGCACGCGGATTCCGGGAGCCTGCCCGGCTATCAGGATGCGCGCATTCGGCGAGCACCAGAATACCGGGTTCGGATCATGCGCTGTCGCTGTTGCCCTGAATTTGGCTTCGCAAATTCTGCATGCGCGAACCGACGATTCGATGGACATGAAGAATTCGCCGGAATCGAAGGTCACGCGATAGTCCGCCATTGCCGGCTCCGACTCGCTTGCAGCCCGGGCGATCCCGCCGAGTTCCACGCAATATCGGCTGTTTCGCCGATAGCATGGCACGGGAAGAAAAAAGTCGCAATCGGTCCGGCGGATACCGGTGAAAATTCCTTATGGCGACAAATGATTTTCAATTTTTTAAGGATTTTCGCCGCGAATCGGAATGATTCGCGCCGTTTGAAGCCTTTTCCGGAGCCTCCGAAAGTTGAAAAGTTTTCCGCATCAAGGCGGAGAAAAATTGAATTTTCGGCGATGGCGCCCCGCTGAAGTTTCCCGGTCTGCGCCTATTCTTGGCCGAATGCAGAAACCGGAGGCTTCGCGATGCCGGGCAATGGAAACGGATCGTCGTCGGCGCATTCCGAGGCGGACGGCAGCGAAAAAAACATCGAATTCAGCGACACGCGACTGCTCGATGAAGAATTCGGAACTATCGGCAATGCCGATAGTTCGGACGACGTTGCTGAGGGCGGCCCGGATTCGCGCCAAAATAATTTGAGTGAAGCCGAAATCAAAGCCATTTTCCAGGACGACCTGGATTATGAATTCCAGAATTGGCCCGATGAGGATGAGTTCAAAGACGAATCAAAGCAAGATAGCCGTCCGGATGTTAGCGATCCGATTCAAGTCGACAAGATAGCCGCCGGCCAAAGTGATGCCGCGCGGTTGCATGGCGGCAGGGAGCGCGACAGCGGCATTTCGGAGAATTCCGCGCCGGCGGCAAATGCCGAGACCGGCGAGTCCTCACGTGGCAAGGATGCCGAAATCGAACCGGGAGCAGGCGACGAAAGCTCGGCCTTTGGCGAGTCCGGCGAGCGAATCCCGAGCAAATCGCGCATCCGCGAAATCTTTGGCAGCCGTTCTGCATTGATATATGCCGCTATCGCTTTCGTGCTGGTGGTCGGCGCGTTTCAGGCCGTTAAATTTTCGGGCATTGGCCTTGGTCTGAGCGAGCTTGGCAGCCAAGCGTCGAATTTAGGCGCGGCAATTCGAATATTCTCCGACGGCGCCGAAAACCAAGCGGCGCCGCTCGATACGGCATCGCGAATCCAGGATGGCGGGTCTTTTCAGAAACCCAATCAAACGCGCACTGACCAAACGTCCTCGCTAGCCGGGCAGCTTCCGGGCAATCGAGACGAAAATTCCGGCGGCGGCCGAGGACGAAGCAATATTCTGTTCTATGCCGAAAATGGCACTTATCGCTCCGATCCTATCGATGCTGGCGATATGGCGGCGTGGAACGCCATGCAGTCCGGCGAAAGCCGCCTGGCTCACAGCTTCGGAAGGCTATGGGGCGAGCAAGGTCGGCAGTCGCTCGCGGAAACCATTATCCGCGACGGGCCGTCCGGTCATCGGGACGTAAAGGCAAGGGTGCAGGATCAGCCTGGCGGGTCGGAGCCGGCGGCGCGTGATCCGGAATCTTTCGCTTCGCAGGATATTGGCGGCTCGGGGAAACAAAGACTTGCAAGCAATACGGCTGGCGCGTCCCGGATTTATTCGCGCGATGCTCACGGAAACCGGCTGGTCGGGGTTGAATCGGATATCGGGGCTACGAGCGAATTCGACGAATATGCTACTATCGCATATCCGCAATTGAGAGAGTTGGAAGGCAGGCTTTTGCTTGTCGAGGAAATTCTGGCGAAACGTAGCCGCGAAGGCGACGGCAATTCCGATATCCGCAGCGCGCCCGTAACGGCGGGCGATGCAGTCGAGGCGAACCGCGCGGAGATTGAATTGGCGATGCAATCCTTGCAGCTTTTAAGCGGTAAAGACGGAACGGTTGCGCAACTTGAAAATTCTATCGCGAGACTCGAGGAGAGGTCGGACAATTTAGCCATTGACATGGTTGCCTTGGCAGAAATTGCGGCGACTGGACGCGCCAGCGAAAAATTTTCGCTTGGTGCAGGAAACGAGCCGCCTGCCGAGCAATTAGGGTTTCAATCGGGAGCGGGCGGTCTTGTATACGACCACAGCCCGGTTCGCTTTCTGAGCGACGATTTCGCTGCGGACAACGAAACTGCAGTTCGTTCCAATCGTCGGGATGGATCCGGCTATGCGTATAGCGTTTCATCGGAAACCCAAGAATTCGGCATAGGCGCCGAGATGCTATCGCCGGGCGATCGCTTGGCATCGGTTGGCACGATTTTGGAAACAATCAAGGACAAGGACGGGGGACTGCTTATCGTAGCCAGTTACGGAGCCTTCTACGTCGAGCCCGAATAGATTTTCGCAGCCGACTACTTTTTCGTTCCGCTCGGGAATTAGAAACGAAAAAACAACTAGTACTATGTCAAAATTGAAATAGCGGATATGCGGCCCTATTCAAGGCTCACATTTCCCGAAACCCGTAGCATGCTTCTGACTACAGAAATAAACAACCGGTGCGGACGAGGATTCCGGAGGCTTGAGCAGGGCTCCGACGACTCGATTTTATTCACGAAACGATTCCGGCCGACCGGGCACGGAGGGAATGCAGGCCATGGAGATCGCGGGCAGGAAGAAGTATCGCGTGAAGCTGGAGAGCGAGGAGCGCGCCGCGCTCAGATCGGTTGTTGACGGACAGGGATCGAAGGAGCGCCGCCGCCGCACCCATATCCTGCTCCTTGCGGACGAGAACGGCAAGGACGGAGCCCTGGCGGATGCGAGTATCGCTTCGGTACTCGACACTGCCGTCGGGACCGTTGAGCGCGTGCGCCGCCGCTGCGTCCTAGACGGCCTCGAAGCCGCCCTGGGTCGCCGCCCGCAGACGAAACGCAAGCCGCGCAAGCTGGACGGCTAGGGCGAGCCGAAGGTGACGATGCTGGCCTGCTCTGCGCCGCCGGACGGATGCGCCCGCTGGACGCTGAACCTGCTCGGCGAGCGGCTGGTGGAGCTGGAGGTCGTGGTTAGCATCTCGCATAAGACAGTCCGCCAGGCTTATGGAGGTGATGAGGGCCCGCCGCAGCCGCTGGAAGATTGAGAACGAGACTTTCAATACCCTGAAGTCATTCGACAATCTGGAGCACAGCTACAGGCACGGGAAGACCTGGCTGGGCTCGCTGATTCCCGCGATCATGCTTCTGGAATATCTCGTGGAGAACGTCCTGAACCTCTTCTGCCCGGTGCACCGGGCGGTGCGGGTGACCTTCCATGCGCGGACCGAGATGTGGAAAATCATGTGCGCCTTCATTCTCACCGGCCACCCTAGGAGGCTGGGAGGCCCTCTTGCGCAAAGTGGTCCCGAGGCTGTTCTGGCAGCGGGATGCGCCCGCCCCCGCAGCGTAGGCGCAATCCGCATCCATTTGGCGGCGTCCTGGCTCGAGGCCGCTTGCGGGAGCGCTGCGCGCGCCCGACGCCGAAAGGCTGCGCCAAGGCGATGCGGGCGGTGAAAATGCGTCGACAAGGACGCCCGCGGGACGGAGTCTGAGGCAGATTCGGCAGCGGAAGTGAGCGACCCGGCCGAAAACAGGTAACCGGCTTGCAAAAATTGCGAACGGCAGGCCAAATGTTCGCCTAGCGGGAATTCCTGTATTGACATAACAAGGCCCAACAATTACTCGCATTCGTTCATTACACATTGGGGGACGGCATGAAGATCGGTATCTTGCCTTTGATTCTGGCATTGTTTGTAACGCTGAGTGCTTGTGGAAATACTATTTCACCGGTTACGGACAGAAATTCTCAGCTTACGCAAGGAAACGTTCAATTAACACTTGTAAGTGGCAAGACTACAAAGGCGGAGGTGCTAGAGAAATTTGGTGCTCCGAACGTGACAACGCGTGATGGACAGGGATTTGAAACATGGACTTATCAGAGGGCGGGGCAAGTAAATCAGTCAAGTTCGAGCCAGGCCAGCATCAATCTTTTGCTCTTGGGAGCTTCATCTAACTCCTCGGGATTTGAAACAAGTTCGAGAATGATTACTCTAATCATCAAATTTGACAATAACGACATTGTTGTCGATTTCAGAAGCCGCACATCTGATTTCTGATCCCAAAATAAATCAAATCGGTCTAACTAACCACTCAAGGAAAAATGATGAAAAAGTTATTTTCTTTGCTCTTTGTAACTTTATTGCTTTCCGGTTGCTTCAATAACGAGCCAACGCTGACACCGCTTGAAATACAATCCATGCAGTCTCGATCATATGAGGCAGACCAGGGAGTGGTTTTCGCTAGTGTTGTTTCGGTCTTTCAGGATTTGGGTTACGTGATCAAGGACGCGGATGCCACTTCGGGATTTATTTCGGCTGAAAGCAGTACAAAGAGTGATGCCGCTACGCAAATTTTCCTGGGCATCGCAAAAATGGAACAGACCTTGGCTACTGCATACGTCGAGCCGATTGGAAACAGGACATCGGTCAGAGTCAATTTTGTTGAATCCATTCGGTCATCGTCAACCTACGGTCAATCCGACCGAGAGGATAGACCAATTCTCGATGTCAATCTTTACCAAAACGCCTTTGAGCGCATCGAAAATGCGATCTTCATTCGGTCTTGAATTCGTCAATAAATAGCTTTTTCAAAAATGCGTGTTTAGGTTTTCCTGGATTTTGAGAAAAAGCATCCAGCGAGTTCGTTCAAGCGATAAATTTTAGATTGATGTTGTGTTCAGCAGAAACGGTAGTCACTCGAACTAATTCATTTCGCGATTGCAACCCTGCATTAGTGGATATTTGACGCTTCGACCCGAAGCTTCTCGGAGTAACCGCCGATCCTGTGTGCAGACCGAGAATCCCGGCGAGATTATTGGCCATTTGAGCGCATAGATTCCGATTTGTTCGGCGTCGGAAGCGAAATCCAGAGATTCCGGCTTGCGATTCCAAGATTCAGCGTCGGAACAAAACCAAAATAGGGAGATCGAAGTGGCGGTCGAACCGATATTCGAATTCACTTCGATTGCGTTGGGCGAATTCGCCTTCAGTGATTAACGGGTTCCTCTGCACAAAGGTACATGAAGTGCTGGGATTTCAGGGAACGATAGATTGTTGACGGGCTGACGCTGAAGAACTCCGCGGTCCGTCCAACTTGCATGGACCGCAACGTGATGACATTCTACCAATATGACAGAATTCTTGGATGTAAGCCGATGGCGACGATCTTAGTGAGGCTACTCGACGACGACGTGGCGGATCGTCTCAAACGGCGCGCCTCGTCGAACAACCGCTCCATGGCGGGCGAGGTGCGCCACGTCCTGAAGTGCGCCGCCTAAGACGACATGGCGGCGAAGCGCGCCGCGTTCTTGGCGGCATCGGACCGGCTGCGGGCGAAGACCAGAGGCCGCAAGCAAACCCCGGCGGAAGTCCTGATCCGAGAGGACCGTGACTGCGGTCATCGCGACGACTTCTGATGCGTTTCGTTGTCGATGCGAGCGTGGCGGTCAAGCTGCTTGTCGACAATCCCGATTCGGATGCCGCGCGGGAACTGGTGGCGAGCGGCCGGGAGCTGAACGCGCCGCGCCTGATGGCTTCCGAAGTTGCCAATGCGCTGTGGCTCAAGGCGCGGCAGGGCCAGATCGAGTACGCCGATGCGGGCGCCGCCATGGCTTTGCTGCCCGACATGCCGCTGCGCTGGAACGACGACGAGACCGTCAACGCGGACGCGGTCCGTCTGACGCTGGCCCTCGACCACCCGGTTTACGACTGCGTGTATCTCGCGCTTGCGCACCGCATCGGCACGACGGTGGTAATGGCGGACCGGCGATTCGTGACGGCCGTTGCGCCGACCGAGCATGGCGAGGCCGTGATGACGCTGGCCCTCGACCACCCGGTTTACGACTGCGTGTATCTCGCGCTTGCGCACCGCATCGGCACGACGGTGGTAATGGCGGACCGGCGATTCGTG
>JGI24794J26673_10002032_pt1 | contig 11083 bp, 10 predicted proteins | sample MesohylPK_FD_26673 | JGI IMG/M metagenome (IMG submission 26673) | reverse complement strand
ATCGGATGATAACTTATTGAAGTATTCCCACATTGCTTTTTTTCTTGTTCATGTCAGAAGGATGAAGAATCCCAATGAAATCAAGGGGTATTATTCATGAAGGCAAAGGTGGGTACATCTCTGAAACCGAGATGCCNGAAAGACATCCATCAATTGAATTGTTACATTGAACCATTAGACATTGCATCGCGAGGAACTGTTGGAGATGGAGGTGTCACGCCAATTAAAAAACATCTATAAAGAGGGAGTTTACTCCGCTCATGAACACAAGTGGACTAGAGTGCTTAAACGGAACTTCACGATGAATTCTATCTAACATTCTCGCTCCAACCCCTGTAACGTATCACTTTATCCGTGCCAAGTTAGATATGATGCGGTCATAATGTCGCCATGGAATGGGGTGACTCATTTCTCTCAGCGTTGATGTCATCCCAAACCGCATCTGCTTGTACACAAGAGCACCTCTATTTAATCCAAAAACCAGGATTAAATAGAGGTGCCCATAAGTTGAGTTGAATTCAAAGGGTGTAAACTACTAGAGAAGATAAAGAGAGAGTTTATTCAGTTTTTTACATTTTTCTCTGCAAAACGGAATGAGAGATCATGGGAGAGAAATGTCCCAATGCGGAGAAAATAAGTTGATGAAACATAACTCATTGAGTCAGATTAAAAACCGCTGTTCAATTTGCTGAATAATTTGATCTCGGGTTAATCGAAAGTACCCAAGCATCTGATCCCTTGTCATCCCCATTCCTGTCGGATCTAAAGTTGGCCAATACTCCACTTCAAAAGCAAAAAAGCGTGTCCAATCCAAAACCCTTCTTTGAGCTGCCGGTGTCATGGCAACAATTAACTCAAAACTCGTGAGTTCATCACCCCATGCTTCCATCTCTTCTAATGAACGTGACCGGTGGTTGATTAAGTCAACACCAATTTCTTGGCAAACTGCAATCGCAAAACCATCAACTGGGAGATTTTCTAAAACTCCTGCCGACTGTACATAAAGTTTATTGGGGAATATTTTTTTCATTATTCCTTCAGCCATCGGTGACCGCAGTGAGTTTCGATCACAGCAAAATAAAACAGAGGATGGGACCGTTTTGACCATCCTACAAAGGAGTCCTATCTCTTTACCTGAAGCACACAAACCAGGGTGAACAATCGCCGCGCCGTGTCCCGATCAAATATTACCTTACCCTTGAGCCTCTGACGAAGGAGTTCAGCTCCCTCGTCATGGATATTCCTTCGTGTCATATCAATGGTTTCAATCCGGGACCGAGTGTGTTTTTTTACAGCATCATAATACAGATCACAAATTCGAAAATAGGTTTTGATTAAATCACGAAAGGGCGTTAAGGACAGCTGAAATTCTGCAAGTTGTTCTCCTTCACTACTCGCAATATTGAACGACAATCGTCCNGAATTGATTGAGACATACAGTTGATAGGGTCCATCTTTATTTTCTTCACCTGATTTATTGAGCAAGCAAAATGAATTACTCGCTAACAGGTCATAAATAGCAACTCTTTGTTCCTGTTGCATTTCTGGAGAAATGAGAGGACCGTTTTGGGTATCAATTTCTACCTTTAAAAGGTAATTACCTTGGCTCATTGATTCATGTACTTTAGGTAATTTAGGCGAATTTGAATTGCATTAGCATGTCCGATTAACTCTTCTGATTGTGCCANTTTAATGGCTGCGGGGCCTATCCTGCCTAGGGCTTGCGCCGGTGTTTGGATGAATGACGTTCTTTTAAAAAAATCTATGACTGACAAACCCGAAGTATACTTTGCGGCACCACTCGTTGGTAGAACGTGGCTAGGGCCAGCAATGTAATCACCGATTGATTCAGGAGTGTATTCACCGAGAAAGACTGCACCAGCATTCTTGATGCATTCAATATAACGATTGGGAAGATTGACCGCCAACTGAAGGTGTTCTGGGCCAATTTTATTGGCAACTTCAATCGCATCATTGATGGAATTCACGGATATTATACAGCCATGTTTGTGCCAACTTTGGGTTATGATTTCTTCGCGAGGCTGTTGCTTGGTTTGGTTTAGGACTTCGTTATGGATTGCCATGCCTACGTGTTCATTGGTTACAATGACAATTGGTTTTGCTAGATAATCATGCTCCGCTTGAGCAATCAAATCAGCGGCAATCCACGCCACATGGGCATTTTCATCACAGATAATGACCACTTCAGAGGGGCCTGCAATCATATCAATCCCAACATCACCAAATACTTGTCTTTTGGCCTCACTTACATAAGCATTACCTGGACCAAATATTTTATCTACTGGCTTGACACTTGCTGTACCATATGCGAGAGCGGCGATTGCTTGACTTCCTCCTAACTTGTAAATCTCATCAATACCAACCAAAGATGCCGCATATAATATCAAGGGATTAAGAGAATGTTTGGGGGGAACAACCATTACTTTATGCGGAACATTTGCCACTTGTGCCGGAACACCCATCATCAATACTGATGATGTTAAAGGAGCTGTTCCACCTGGAACATAGAGAGCACACCTTTCAATCGGACTCCATTTCCACCCGAGTTCAACGCCCTCTTGATCTACCCAACTCTTATCAAAAGGAACTTGCTGCTCATGATATTTATAAATCCGATCATAGGCGAATTCGATGGGTTTTTTTTGATCAGTATTGATCGTTTTTATCGCCTGTTCCTTTTCTTCATTATTGACTCTTATTGACTTGGAATCAACGATAAAAGAATCGAATTTTAATGAATAGTTGCGCAGAGCATCATCACCATTGATTCTTACATCGGCAATAATATCTGAAACCGTTTGTGAAATCGCTTTATATTCAAGCTTGCGCTTTGCTAAATAGTCCTGAAGTTCGTCTGAACTTGAACGGGTGCTTGTTAAATTGATAAATTCGGGCATTATTTACTCAGGATGCTTGGGATATTTTTTTGACGGAGCAACATATGGTTGTGTTACATCATTCATGTAAATGTTAATACATTCAACCTTTGCCTGAATATTCCAATAACCTGAGAGATTGAGATTCAGCTTCCCAGTACCCTCTATACTTGATTCAAAATCAATGTTTAAAAGAGATAAAGGAACCTGAACTTTTCCTTCTTCAGCTAAGTTATTTTCGCATTCCAATACATCGTGAATCATTAACAGAGACCGAACTCGCTCAACGCCATCACTCGCGCGATTTGAATGATTGTAGAGCTCCCACCTCACTCGATTGAAAAGAAGACTGAGCTCACGCCTTAGGGGATCATATTTGAAGTCTTTTCTAGTAAATATCGAATCCTGTAAAAAGGTTGAAATGACCTTCAAATCTTCAGTGTCCACGGCCTTAAGCTTGAGAGGTTGGTCATCACTCAGTTCGAATTTTTCATCACCTTCCATTACAACTGCTCCCTTTTTATGTTCGCTCCACACGCGGCAAGCTTTTGTTCCAGTTTTTCATAACCTCGATCAAGATGGTATACTCTTCTAATAGTCGTAGTTCCGTGGGCAGCAAGACCCGCAAGTACCAAGGCGACTGATGCCCTTAGGTCAGTTGCCATAACCTGCGCACCTATCAACTTTCTTACACCTCTGATTGTCGCTTTGCTACCGGTAATTTGAATATCAGCTCCCATTCTGTTGAGCTCAGGAACGTGCATGAAGCGGTTTTCAAATATACGTTCGTCAATTTCACTTGTACCATTGGCTAATGATAATACAGCCATCATTTGTGCTTGTAAATCGGTGGGGAAACCTGGATAAGGCTCGGTACTGATGGTTAAAGGGTTTATTCTATCCGCGTTACATTTGATATTCAATTGATTTGATTCTGACTCTATGTGCATTCCCATTTGTTTTGCCTTATTCAAAAAGGCTTCATTCAAACCCTGTTTACACCCTTTTAGTGTTACTTCTCCTCTAGTTATGGCTGCCGCCAGGCAATATGTTCCAAGTTCGATCCGGTCGTGTATTGCTTGATGACGCGTACCACCTAAACTAGTTTGTCCTTGAATTCTAATTGAACCAGTATTCTTGCCCTCAATTTTTGCACCCATTGCCATAAGACAATCAATCAAATCACCAATCTCAGGTTCACAAGCAGCATTATTGATTGCCGTTTCTCCTGTAGCTAGCGAGGCCGCCATAATTGTATTTTCTGTTGCTCCTACAGACCGGACAGGAAAATTGATGACACTCCCCTTCAATCCTCTTGGTGCCTGAGCTTTAACGTATCCGTTGGAGAGTTCAAGTTGAGCTCCCAACTTTTCCAAGGCCATAAGGTGCAGGTCAACTGCCCTTGCTCCAATTGCACATCCTCCGGGAAGTGAAACTTCAGCTTGACCTGTACGCGCAACGAGCGGTCCTAGAACCAGAAATGATGCCCGCATTTTTCTGACAATATCATAATCGGCTTTATGGCAGGTAATTTTTTTTCCCTGTAAATTAACTTCGCTCGTTTGAGGGTTGTGTTCAACCTTAAGACCCAATGTTGAAAGCAGTTTGGACATAGTGATGATGTCTGTCAGATTGGGAACATTGCTCAAGGTCAATGGTTCGGAAGTCAATATTGCTGCGGGCATCAAAGCGAGACAGGCATTCTTGGCGCCGGCAATATTGATTTCACCTCTCAAAGGGACTCCCCCATTAATCACAATTGAATCCATTAATTCACCTATCTAAGCATTTTTTGACTTCATCTTTTGATCTGGATTGATTCCTTTTCGACGAAGAAGATTAGACTTAAGTGCTGAACTTAAGCGTGATTTTTTGGCTTGATCAGCTTTTTTGGCTTCAGCATTTACATGTTTTTTTTCGTCTTGTGCCACTGTTTGAGTTTTTATTCAGGAAATCAAATCGGGATATATTTTAACTTGTTATCAACAGATAGAAAATGAAGTTCAATTTCAACTTATATTTTTGTCGGCCAATAATTTAATCACTAGATTTTACCCAAGCGCATTTTTCTGGTTATTCAACGGTACCGAGGAACAAGCGAATTACAGCAAAGGGAATTGACTGAATATGCTTGAGGGCCATCCTTCGGAGCACCAATCCACCTCTTAATCCGGTTGGTATTGACCTCCTCATTTTTTCAACTAGTGTTTGCTAAGGGCAACAGTAGTGATTTAGATCATTGAGTCAGTGTACAATTTGCAGTCACCGCTCTTGACACTCCGATACTCCTTCAGAGTTGAACAACAATTTGTAGTTGAGTCTTATTGTAGTGAAATATTCTCTATGAACATTATCCGCTTACAAGGTACCTCACAAGCACGAAAAAAGGTGACAAAACAGTCAATCCTAGCCCGAAAAATTCGGGCTAGAAAATCATTTATTTAGGTATTATCTGTAATCTGCTGCGTTTTCATCAGTCACCAAAACGGTGCCGGTATCAATGACAGGATCTAATGATCCACCATTAATCAAGGTCACGATGCTTTCAACTCCAATTGCTCCCATATTATAGGGATTTTGTGCAACAGTTGCCGCCATTTCGCCTGCAATAACACTTTCTGCGGCATCAGGATTTGCATCAAACCCGACCACGAAGATTTGTCCAAGCATTTCAGCATTTTTAATTGCTTCCATGGCTCCTAAAGCCATGTTATCATTACTTGCAAAAACCGCTTTCAAATTGGGATTCCCAGTCAGAATATTTTCCATAACGGCCAAACCTTTTGCCCTATCCCATTCGGCAGTCTGCTCAGCGACGATGTTGAGCCCACACGCTGACAATCCAGCATTGGAACCATCGGCTCTGGCTTTCCCAGTCGATTGAGTTATGATACCCTGGAGAATTGCCACATCTGACCCGGCTTCAACATTTTCACAGATATGAGTTGCCGCAAGAGAAGCCCCCATTTGGTTATCAGTACCGATATATGTAACATTTTCATTTGCACCCTTGGTGTCAACGAAAACAACTGGGACACCATCAGCAATGGCCTCATCTACCACCGGTGCCAAAGCATTGGGGTCCGTTGGAGCGAGAACTATACCAGCGGCGCCTTTAACTAACTGGTCTTCAATCTGAGCGATTTGAGCGGGAACATCAGATTCAGTTGGTGGCGCCAATACGACCACCTCAACACCAAGTTCTGCTGCTTTTTCTTCTGCTCCTCTTTGTACAGCCGCCCAGAACGGATTGCCGGCACCTGGTCCTTTCATGCTGACGACAATTTTCTGTGCCGAAACTGATGAACCGGTCATGACTACAGCAGTCACAACTATAGATAATAAACCAATGATTCTTTTCATTNTTTTCCTCCAAAATAAATCCTATAAAAGTAGAGTGTGCATTATATTTTTTACTGACCTAGATGGCAATATTATTTCCAAAATTCCTTTTACTTTTTTCGTTAGCTNCGNGTTCCCCAATCTCTACGAAGAACATCAATAAAGACCGCAAGGACNATAATTGCTCCAATCAGAATCTGCTGCCAAAAGGTACTCACATCATTTAGGTTTAGTCCATTGCGTATAAGCCCCATTATGAGAACACCACCAAAGATCCCCAAAACTTGGCCTCGTCCACCGAAGAAACTCGCCCCTCCTATGATGACTGCAGCTATTGCTTCAAGTTCCATACCGAGTCCGGCATTAGGAAAACCTGAATTGGTTCGACCGGCCATGATCAGACCAGCCACACCGGCCATAAACCCACAAATCGTGTAAACAATTATTAGGGTTCTATCAACGTTGATTCCACTAACCCTTGCGGCTTCGGGATTTCCACCTATAGCGTAAATTCGGCGACCAAATACCGTATGCTCAAGTAGAATCCAAAAGATGAAATACACCACGATTGTAAACAAAAAAACTACTGGAAGATTGTACCTGACACCATCAAATTCACCCAAATAAATTTGGGCTGACCCCAAGAACCTGACTGGATCTGGAAGACCAGAGTATGGAACTCCTCCTGAAATCAGATTGGCCAATCCTCTCGCCATGAACAGCATTCCTAATGTCATGATAAAGGGGTGTGGCATCCTGAGCTTGGTAATTCCAAGCCCATTGACAAATCCTGCTAACATACCCATCAATGGAGATAGAAACAAGACAATCGGCCATGCAACGCCAGAGGCATTTGAAACGGCGAGGGTCATCATTCCTAAGGCAAGAACTGAGCCGACCGATAGGTCAATACCTGCCGTCAAGATCACAAGGAACATTCCTATTGATAACATTCCATTGGCAGCGGTTTGCTTGAAAATATTGGCGATATTACGCCAAGACAAGAAAACCTCAGGTTGTAAGGCCCAGAGAAACAAAGACATCAGAATGATAACGATGAGGATTCCATAACGATCAAAGAACGGAACCATCCTTACATGCCACGGTATTTCATTGTTTATACTGAAATTATTGGACTTGGTCATGTGCAAGCTCCTTGACGTTTTCTTTAGTCCCCATTATCCACCCGATAACCTCACTCCGGCTCGTATCTTTCAAATAAGCCTCACTAAAATTTGCTCCATGGTAAAGAGCCATAACCCGGTCACAGACATAAAAAATATCATCCATGCGATGGCTGATTATGACCACCGAAATCCCTCGCTCTTTGAGCCCTAAAATCATTTCCAAAACTTTGCCGACTTCCTTAATTGCCAGAGCTGCAGTTGGTTCATCCATGATCACCACTCGTGCCTGAAAAGCAATTGAACGAGCAATTGCTACTGCCTGCCGCTGCCCTCCTGATAATTCTTCGACTTTTTGTTCAACACTTTTAACCTCAATTTTGAGATTATTAAGATGTTCTTTTGCCATATGCAGGCCTTTTTTGTGATCAAAAAGCGAAATCAAACCGCCTAAAATTTTGCGTTTTGGTTCTCGACCAAGATAAATGTTTTCGGCAATATTCATGTTTCCTGCAAGTGCCAGATCTTGGTAAACCATTTCTATTCCCAAATCGCGGGCATCTCTTGGGCTGTAGAGTTGTATTGACTTCCCATCAAAGTACAAACTGCCCTTGCTTGGTGGGTACAAACCAGAAAGCAACTTCATCAAAGTTGACTTCCCAGCTCCATTATCACCGACAACTCCCAGAACCTCACCAGGCCAGAGTTGTAAATTCACATCTCTTAAAGCTGTAACTGCCCCAAAATACTTTGAAACACTCTTAGCTTCTAAAAGTGGAAGTGAATTTTGTATTGGTTGTTTGTGTTGGCGTTGAATCTCAATCATCCTCTTGAACCAAAGATATTTATGGTCGCCAATTTAGAAAAAATATATCTCATATGCAATATTTATGTCTAATTGTTTCACTAATAAAAAGTGAACATCTTTCTGTCCAAGATCTCCATTTATTGCAATCAAATTCTCAATATATCAAAAACCAACCCTTGGTCAAAACTTGTGACTCCTAAACACAAACTGATTCCCCTCCTGATTTTGACACTTTGAGGGCTCAAAGTGTCAAAGTCAGGAGTTATTGCTTGAACGTAAATAATGAAAAAAGATTGGCTGTATTAAAAGAAAAGAATTGTAAAGCAACAGGGAACGGACTGGAAAAACAATATTGCACACAGCACTACAAACCACCGGCTAGTATCTCAACACCATTGAAGTGATGTAATNAATTTGCATTATTCTCTGTCATTCTGTTAACAGTCAACACCAATTAATTGAGAGCAGCATTTCTTCCTAGTATCTCGCTTTTACCAATCAATTCAACAAAGTTAAGATACTAGGATACTGAGACTAGAGTTTNCCAGTATAATGGGGATTTGAGCAATACGAAAGAGGCTNAAACGTGGTAAAGATGTCAAAGTCAGAAAGTCTATTCCAGTGGAGAGGTTTAATCAGTCTCNCGCTCTTGGAAGTTTCTCCATTTCTGTTTTGACTAATTCCTCCAAACTATCAAGAGTATTGGTTGTAAAACAGAAATCACTGTTTTTCCATATAACTTTTAAATCACTTCGTCTGGATTTCCATCCACCCCCCTCCATAAAATTTACTAGAAGACAATCTGGATACCTGGCCCTTGAACGGCGACCATTGTAAGTTCGAATAGAACTGTACATTCTAGACTGCTCATTTGCTCTAGATGTTTGACTGGATGATGATGTTAGCGAATAAGAAACCATTATCAGTATCTGTGGGTTATCTATATTGGGTATGGCTAAATCTACTTCTTTATTGTCTACTGCTAGAACGCTACCTTTTTCCGAACTATAACCTAATTTGTTAATTCTTTCCCCGATAAGATTTTCTAATTTGAAGCCCATTTGAACAGAATATTGCGATACTTTGTTCTCACGGAATTTTCTGCTCATATATTTGCGATCATTTAATAGATCGATCCAGTTTTCAGGNAAAAGAAAACTGTTTCGAACAAATCTAGGGATTGTATTTTCTGTATGAGGATGATTAAGAAAACTTGCCACCCGATTACGGATTTGGGGATCTTTTCCAATCTTAGCTGTTGTTCCTTGGGTAAACCAAAAGGATATAATTCTCTTGAGTTTCTCAAGAGAGCCTCCAGATAACGCAATTACGGCTTTCAATTTTTCTTCATCTGGATCGTTTTCCAAATAGTCAAATAGAACGGCTTCCGGTGGACGGCTTCCGTTAGTTGTAATTGTCAGCAATACATTTTCTGTTTGATCATTAATTTCCTTTTCTATTAAATCCTCAATTTCAGGAAATTCCAAAAAATGTTTTATATTTTCAACTAGGTCTTTAAACTCAANCTTTTTCATTTTGACAAATCCTTATCCCTAACAGAAATAAACTGGCCCAAGTGCATGGACACGTTTTCTCCGCCTTCGCCTTTTACTTCAACAGCATTTTTATATTTTTGATTTGCCGCTTTTGTATATTCAGAATCAATATCACATCCTATGTATCTTCTCCCCATCTGTTTTGCGGCAACTGCAGCAGATCCGCTCCCACAAAATGGGTCAAAAACAATATCATTATTATCGGTAGTCATCAAAATCAGTCTTTCTAAAAGATGTACAGGAAGCTGACATGGGTGGTTTTCAATCCTGTGCTTCCTGTGTCTAGATCGGTGTATGTCATTCCATACATCACTAACCTGATAACCAATGGGATGACGCAGATGCTCCTTNCCACCATAATCCTTAAGGAACGAACCACATTTCTTACATTTTGGGTGAGGTGCCCGAACATCATAAAACTTGCTTTCCCTAGTTTTTGTATAAAACAGGATACCATAATGAGAAGGTTGGAGGGTTTTGCCGAGAGGTCTTCCGTTACTGTTCCATGAAATCCAATGACGGAACTCCAATTTTTCATTGAGAATAGGAGCGGTGTATACCAATAGTTTAGGAATATTATAAATAAANAGGCTACCATCATCCCTAAGCAGTCGACAGCATTCCAAAACCCACTTTTCAGTCCAGGCTAGATATTCGGAAAACTCCATATTGTCCCGATATAAACTATATTTCTTATTCAGATTGAATGGAGGGTCGGCAAAAATCATCTGGACTGACCCTGTCCGAATTGACTGCATCATTTCAATGCAGTCCCTTACGTGAACTTTTCCTACAAGTTCACGAATCTTCATTTTTTTAGGNGTACGGGTTGCTTTTGCAGTGGGAGTGTTTTCAGTGTGTTGTATTGGTATGATATCATTGATATCCATATTATAACCTCTCATTCTAACTATATTCATTGCTCAGTCTCCTCTGCAATCCTAAATTATCACGGATTCAGCAATCATAGACAATTAATATCTAGGAGGCCTGAGTCGCGGCAAAAATGGTTTGTTCAATTTATATTCTGGACGTTCTTCCTTCTTTCATTGCAAATCCAATACCCATTTTCTAAGAGTTATTCAAATGCCACTAGTATCACAACACCATTGAAGTGATGAAATTAATTTGTGTTAACCAATTCCATAAAAGAATAATGAGTAGTTCATTACAAATTCTAAATGAAATCTTTTTTAAGAAGAAATTAGGAGTAAGGCATTAAAATTATATGTCAAATACCTAAAAAAGGTAATGGGCACAATTATATCTCTATTCCTACGCCGCAGTAGCTCAGTGGTAGAGCGCATCCTTGGTAAGGCTGAGGTCGGGAGTTCAATCCTCCCCTGCGGCACCATA
>JGI24794J26673_10002025_pt1 | contig 11134 bp, 7 predicted proteins | sample MesohylPK_FD_26673 | JGI IMG/M metagenome (IMG submission 26673) | reverse complement strand
AAGCTCGGCTTCCACTTCGACCCCATGGTGGAATACCCCGGATGGGAAGAAGACTACCGCGACCTGCTGCACCAAATCTTCACCCGCCTGGACCACCGGCGCATGGCCTGGACCAGCATGGGCGTCCTGCGCACCACCCCGTCGCTCAAGCGCGTCATGCGCCAGCGCTTCCCCGCCACCCGCATCCTCTCCGGCGAGCAGGTCCCGTGCCCCGACGGCAAGATGCGCTACTTCCAGCCCCTGCGCGTCGCCATGTACCGCAAGATGCGCCAATGGATCCGCGAGGCCGCCCCGCTGGTGCCCATCTACCTCTGCATGGAGACACGCGAAGTGTGGGACCAGGTGTTCGGCTACTTCCCGAGCTGCGGCAAGGAGTTGGGAAACGAGTTGGTGGGGGCGGAAACCGTAAATGGTGATGCCAGAGGCTAATTGCGGGAGTCATAGGCGAGAGTGGCTGTTGTCAATCATTACTCGGTTGGGGTATGCCGGCCGTCTCTTGGAGAGAAAATGGAAGAGAACTATCAGTTGTTGCCGATCGATAAAATTTCATTCGACACGGAGAATCCTCGAATACGGATGGCATTGCAAAAATACGGACACCAGTTGAACGCTGAGCGCATTCATTTCGCCCTGCGATCCGCTACGGACGGCGACAGGGGCGCCTCCTCTTACACACACCTCAGGGATTCGATCCTTGCTAAACCCGGAATAACCGTGCCCGTCACCGTCACAATGACCGGTGGCGACTTTGTATGTATCGACGGGAACACTCGACTAGCCATCTACAAGCAGCTTCAGAAAGAGGGAGTAGACGGTCCTTGGGCGACGATTAAGGCAATAGTGTTGGAAAACGCGGATCAGCGTGATGTCGAAACTGTGCGCGTCTCCGCTCATTTGGTGGGAGCCCGAGAGTGGCCCGCCTACGAAAAGGCCCGCTATCTCCATTATTTGCGCAATCAGAAGTTCATGGACTACAGCGAGATGATCGCCCTCTGTGGAGGCAACAAGGTCGATATCGAGCGACAGATGTACGCATACCAGGACATGAACGAGTACTACCGGGACGTAGTCGACGACACAGCTTTCCACATCGACCGGTTTAGCGGATTCGTGGAGCTCCAAAAACGCGGGGTCAAGGAAGCAATCTACGCCGCTAACTTGGACCTAAAGGATTTTGGAGAATGGATTCGGGACGGGAAAATATACCGCTTGGCTGATGTCCGTTCGTTGCCTAAGGTCCTTCGAAACGATGAGGCGCGAGAGATATTCCTGTCCGGCGGGCCCAGGTCTATCGAGGCTGCGATGGCTGCGATCGATCGACAGTCAGAGCAAGCCGACAAAGGAGCCACCGGCGCGACCACCCTGGACGCCGCGTCCGTATTCCAGTTGGCAGAGGTCCTGACGCGGCGCATCAACGATATGCCGTATTCGGAAGTGAGGGCGCTACGGAACAAAGAACGCGAAGAAGCGGAAGACCAGGTCCGGTGTCTCGAAGACCTAGCGGAACGCGTACGAGCCTTGATCGAAGATGTCTCAGAGTGAACTTCATCGAAATCTGGTCGTCCGGGTCACGGAGGCGCTGGAGGTGCGGTATCCCGAAATATCTATAGTGACGGATCTCCAGAATCGGCCGGGAGACCCAATACCGCCACTGATTGGCGGGTATCGACCGGACGTGTATGGCACGAAGACCATTCCCGAATTGGAGGTGATTGCGGATGCTAAGACTGATAGAGACGTGGACAGAAAGCACACACACGACCAATTGGAGGCGTTTGTTGACTACTTGGAGGGAAGTCTCAGGGGAGTAGTCGTTTTGGCAGTGACGGGCTGTACGGCGGACCTTGCTAAGACGGTGTTGTGGTTTACACATCGTCGCGCAGGGCCGTTGCGTACAAACTTTGAAGTTTTTGATGGTTGCGACTTTTGGACCCTTGATTCGAAAGGGAATGTCCGGTGGCGTTTAGGTTAAGAAGACCCCCAAAGCTGGTAGGAAAACATCAAGCCTATCCGTACCAATTGGACGCGGTGAGGGCGGTGGAGAACCTGCCCTATGCTGCAATTTTTCACGAACAGGGTCTTGGAAAGACAAAGATTGCGGTCGATTTGATGTTGCGTTGGTTGTCGGACGATGTGGTGGATACGGTATTCGTAATTACCAAGAAAACACTGGTTCGTAACTGGGCCAATGAAATCAGCAATCACACGTACGTTACGCCACGAGCCTTGACCGGAAATCGACGGGAGAACAGTATTGCTCTGAACTCCCCGGTCCTGATCTACCTTCTCAACTATGAAGTGATTTCCGCGAATGTCGATTTGATTCGCGAGTTTCTAGGGACGTGTCGGGTGGCGGGGATATTGGATGAAAGTCAAAAGATCAAAAACCCCGAGGCCCGCATTTCGGTGTGCCTTCACTCAATCGCGGAGCGGTTCGTGCGTCGGGTGATCATGACCGGGACGCCAGTGGCAAACCGGCCTTTCGATATCTGGTCGCAGGTACGCTTTTTGGATGCAGGTAGGGCGCTTGGCAGCTCGTTCGAAACCTTCAGAGCAGAGTTGGACCTACCGAGTCGAGGTGCTCATCAACGCGGAACTATGTCGGAGCGCGATCGAGGTGACGGCGGGGGAGCGGAGTCTTATGGCGGCAGACTGTCGAGGGTGATGGAGAGGATACGAAACTTCACGGTACGGGAAACAAAGGAGACAGCCGGCCTCGCCCTTCCGGACAAGACCATACGAACCGTGTCTGTCGACCTAGCGCCGCACCAATCGGTCATTTACGCGTCGTATCGCGATGCCTTGATGTATGAAATCCGGGGGAGAGACGGGTTAACTACGGACGACGCGGAGAACCTTCTCAAGCGACTGTTGCGCTTGGTACAGTGTGCATCCAACCCGGGACTGGTGGACGACGGGTACGAGGAAGAGCCGGCTAAGTTGTCACGTCTCTTGCAGTTGGCCGAGGAAGTAGACCTCCGGGTTCACAAGGCGATTGTCTGGACGTGTTTCGTAGAGAACGTCGAATGGCTGAGCGCGCAATTGTTGGAACTGCGGCCAGCCAAGGTGCACGGGGGAATGACTGTCGATGAGAGAAATAGATCAATTGATCGATTCTCCGCGGACAATACCTGCCGGGTCTTGGTCGCGACGCCCGGCGCGGCGAAAGAGGGGTTGACGTTGACCGCGGCGAATCACGCGGTCTTCTACGATCGAGGGTTCAGTTTGGATGATTACCTGCAGGCTCAGGATCGCATCCACCGAATCTCGCAAAGGGTTGACTGTTTTGTGCATAACTTGATTGCGCGAAACACAATTGATGAGTGGATCGATCAGCTGTTGCACGCCAAATATGAGGCCGCGCGGGTGACGCAGGGAGACATATCATCGGAGGAGTTTGATACGTCGATCATCTTTGACCTGCCCGATCAATTGCTTAAGGTTCTGTCACCCGCACCTAGTGAAAACGACTCCAAACGAGAGGTTGTATAGTATGGACCAGAAACACGTCACGATCCTGGGGGAAGCGGTCCCTGTCGCGAGTGGGGAGGTGGACATCTATAAGCTGAAATTTCTTCGCGACAATCCTAGGGTATACGCGTGTACCCACGGAGAGCCAGGGTTCGAGGACCGAACGGAGGAGGAACAACAGGAGTTGATTCTTGAACGCTTGCGCGAAGAACCTAGTGTGAGGAACCTGGTGCCCGATGTAAAGCGACACGGCGGACTAATTGAACCGATTTTTGTTCGCAACGACACCATGGAGGTAATTGAGGGCAATTCGCGCTTGGCGGTCTACCGACTTCTGGACCAACGGAACGAAGAGGGGGAGTGGGGGCGAGTCCAATGCGAACTAGTGAGTAGTCTGACAGAGGATCAGCAAGCGGCTTTTCTCAACCAGGTTCACGTCAAGGGGAAGACAAAGTAGTCCGCTTACGAGAAGGCGAATTTCGCATACGTCCGGCGGGAGCGAGGATGGAAGCTTGACAAGATAGCGACCGTGTTTGGAGAGTCGGTGGGGACGATTCGGACCCGGACGCGAGTCATTGAGCTGATGAAGGAGAATTTGGACAACCAACGCGACCATTTCAGTTATTACGACGTCTTGGTTCGAAAAGGAACGATCGACGAGGTGATGAAGAAGGACAAAGGGCTGCGAGCGTGTTTGTTGCGCACCATAAGGGAGTTCGGTTCGAAGGAGGAGAACAACGACTTCACGGCACAGGAACTTCGTGCGAAACTGCCCGTGGTGGTACGGAAGCCGAAAGTGCTCAGACGTTTTGTCGCCGGGAAGGTCGATTTGGACGACGCGTACCGCGCGGCGAAGATCAGTGAAGTAGAAGAGAGGCTCAAACAGGCGTGCACTGTCCTAGACGACGTTTCCGGTAGGGACGTTAGTGAGCTTGACGTAGGCCGCTTCAACGCGGTGAGACAAGCGTTCCGGAAATTAGCGAAACAGGTCGACCGTGTCGCAAACATCATCAAACAAGCTGAGACTGATGGCGAAGAAAAACGTGCTGCTGGTTGAACCGGCTTACCCGAATAAGTATCCGCCGTTGGGCCTGATGAAGTTGGCGGCGTACCACGGTCCGCGGGGCCGCGGAGACGTAGTGCGCTTCATCAAGGGGCCATCGCCGGCCGTGTTGGAAGACGTGTGGGACCGCGTTTATGTCGGTACGCTTTTCAGTTTTGAATGGGAGAGAACGGCGAGTGCGATTGACTTCGCGCTGAGGGCGGCCGGAAGTCAACCCGAACGGGTGTTTGTGGGTGGGATCGCGGCCTCGTTGATGTACGAGGAATTTCTGAAGGAGCCACGCTGGGCGGGGGTGCGGTTTATAAAGGGCTTGCTCGACGGAGCGCCCTCAACGGCGTTGAGGTTGTCGGAGGAGAATCACGATTTCGGGTTTGGCGATGTGGAGAGCGAACCGATCGAGGAACGGGTTCCGGATTACGATATCTTGGGACACGTTGCGTACAAATATCCGGTGGTTGACGCGTACTTCGGTTACGCCTCGCGAGGCTGTGTCCGGCGATGCGCCTTCTGCGGTGTGCCCAAACTCGAAGGAGGACAGCGTGAGATGCCACCGCTGTCGAGACTCGTAGGGGAAGTGGATAGGCTGTACGGGCCGCGGAAAGACTTGGTCCTCATGGACAACAACCTCACCGCGTCCGGCCGGTTCAAGGAGATCATCGCGGAAATTCGTGACTTGGGTTTCACTCCGGGCGCTACGATCCGGCGCGACGGGGGTCGTCCCGTGAAACGGCGCGTCGATTTCAATCAGGGTGTGGATGCCCGGATTCTGGCGAAATCCCCGATGTTCCTGCGGGAGATATCAACGATCGCAATCAGCCCGTTACGTATTGCCTTCGATCATCTTGGTGTTCGGAAAGTCTATGAAACCTCTATCCGAATGGCGGCGGACAATGGAATCACCTCGTTGTCAAATTACATGCTCTACAACTTCAAGGATACGCCCCGAGACCTCTACGACAGAATGCGACTCAACATAGCCCTCAATGAAGAGCTCGGGATCCGTATTTGGTCCTTCCCCATGCGTTATCAACCAGTTACCCTAAAGGACCGATCGCACGTCGGTGAACACTGGAATCGGTATTACCTGCGGTCATTTCAGATCATGCTCCAAGCGACCGGGGGCATTGTCAGCGGCAATCCGTCCTTTTTTGCTAAAGCGTACGGGGAGAATGCCGAAGCGTTTGAAAGGCTGTTAGCTCTTCCGCACGCGTTCATTTTCCACAGGGACTACTATGAGCGAGGGGACGGGCGACCGGTTTTCGAGGAGTACCGGCGTCTCCGGAAGCGCCTCTCCCACCGCCAAGAAGAAGAACTATACGGGCTACTGGCGGGACCGTCCGGAACGGTGGGGGTGCGATCGGGCTACTACCGAGATCTTGCGAAAGATCCTTCCGTCGACCGCCGCATTCGGGACGTCGTCGAGTTCCATGCGCTAGCGGCGAGGGAGGACGCTAAGCTTGATGGCGCTCGAATCCTGAGCCGACTCCCATCTGATGCTGATTTTGTCATACCGAAGGACGACGAGCTGGTAGAGGACGCCGGCCTCTTTGATCACGGGGATGGAAGGGATTCACGGTAGAGCGAGGAACGCATAGCCCGATGGTGGGAAGAAAAACATGATAGACCCGAGAGGCAGGGAGGTGTTGGTTGGTACCGGGATCCTGGATTTAGTTACGTTCGGGATGTATGGTAATCCCTTGGCGATTTATAGGGAATATGTTCAAAACGCGGCCGATTCAGTAGAAGCGGGCAACGTCGCTGACGGGCGGGTGGAAATTGACATCGATGTTGAGGGCCTACGCGTGACCGTTCGGGACAACGGGCCAGGATTGTCGCATGACATGGCGGTCAATGCATTACTCCCGATTGGGGACAGTGAAAAACGGCGGGCTACCGACCGAGGTTTCCGTGGGATCGGACGCTTGTGTGGTTTGGCATTTGCTGAAACGGTTACATTTGTGACGCGCGAAGGCGGTGGACGACCACCTACGCGGGTCGTGTGGGATGGAACAAAACTGCGTGCTCAACGCGGCGCGGCAGGCGGTTCGGAAGATGTTATCCGGAACTGCACGGCAGTCGACGTGTGTTCCGGGCAAGATTATCCACCGAACTTTTTCGAGGTGCAGATAGCGGGTATTGGGCGTCACGCCGCGGGGTTGATATTAAATCGAAACGCGGTCAGGAAGTACATTAGTGAAGTATGCCCCGTGCCGATGTCCTCATCGTTCCCTTACGCTGCTAAGATTCGTAACCTCTTTCAGGAAACCAGGAAGCCGCTGGTGTTAGACGTGGCGGTTGACAAGGAAGGCAGCGACGTCAGGCGGCTGGACGGCGCCACCATTCGATTCTCTTCCGCGCGCCAAGACGAGTTCAGGGAGTTCCAAGGGTTTCGGGTCCCGTCGGTGGATACTGAGGACACGGCGGCTATAGGATGGGTCGCACATTCGTCGTATCTGGGGGCGCTACCGAAGGAGATTGGGATCAGAGGGTTGCGTGCCCGCGTAGGAAATATTCAAGTCGGTGACGAGTCTGTGTTCGACAGCGTCTTTCCAGAGGAGCGTTTTAATAGGTGGTGTGTGGGTGAGGTTCATATCGTGGACTCAAGAATCGTTCCTAACGCGCGGCGTGATTACTTTGAGCCCGGGCCCCATGTTAGGAACCTGGAGAACCACTTGGGAAGGATCGCGCGGGAGATTGCTTCGCGGTGTCGGAAGGCGTCAACGGTGCGCCACGAGGATCGTCGGTTTCAATCCATGATAGCACAATTGGAAGAGACGTACGAACTTGTATGTTCTGGTTACTTGGCTCGACGAGACGCTGGCCGGTTGGCTGATCTAGCGTCGGAACGGCTCGCGGAACTTCGGGTGGAGTTGAGAGAGAGCGGCGGAGACGGCAAGAACAGTCTGGGGAGACTCAATGCGTTGGAGATGAGACTGCGGAGTTTCGACGCACCATGCGAATCGGAGCGATTTCGAGACGTGGCGGTGTCGGATGCGTTGGTATATCAGCGGGTGTTCAGCATCTTGACGGAAATTTGCCCCTCGCCGCGTGTTGCAAGGGAGATGATTGCGGCAGTGTTGGCGAGGGTCTAAGTGGTGGAGACGGTGGCAACCGTGGTGCGGTCTCGGTCTTTTGATGAGTTGTTCTGAGGAATACGGGAAATTGCAACTCGTCCCCGGAATCGCTATCCTGAACCAATGTTCGGCAGCAACTACGTCAAGAAGATCTTCGGCACCAAGAACGACCGGGAGGTCAAGCGGCTCAGGCCGGTGGTGGAGCACATCAACGGGCTGGAGCCGGAGTTCGAAAAGCTGACGGACGCGGAGCTGCGGGAGAAGACCGACGAGTTCCGGCGGCGGTTGGCGGACGGCGAGGGCCTGGACGACCTCCTGCCGGAGGCGTTCGCCGCCACCCGGGAGGCTTCGCGCCGCACCATCGGGCTGCGCCACTTCGACGCCCAGCTCATCGGCGGCATGGTGCTGCACGAGGGCAAGATCGCCGAGATGAAGACCGGCGAGGGCAAGACCTTGGTGGCGACGCTGGCGTTCTACCTGAACGCGCTCACCGGCAAGGGCGTGCACCTGATCACGGTCAACGACTACCTGGCCCGGCGCGACGTTCAGTGGATGGGCCCCATCTACCATGCGTTGGGGCTGTCCGTGAGCTCCATCGTCCACGACGCGAGCTACCGGTTCGACCCCACCTACATCACCAAGGACTACCGCTACCTGAACCTGCGGCCGGTGTCGCGCCAGGAGGCCTACCGGGCGGACATCACCTACGGCACCAACAACGAGTTCGGCTTCGACTACCTGCGCGACAACATGAAGTTCGCGCTGGAAGAGTACGTCCAGCGGGAGCTCAATTTCGCGGTGGTGGACGAGGTGGACAACATCCTCATCGACGAGGCGCGCACGCCGCTGATCATCTCCGGGCCGGCGGAGGAGTCCACCGACAAGTACTACACGCTCAACCGCATCATCCCCAAGCTCCAGCGGGGCGCGGTGACCCAGGGCGATCCCTCCCAGGAAGACCGGGAGGCCATCTTGGCCCAGGGGGACTACACCATCGACGAGAAGGCCAAGACGGTTGCCCTCACCGATGGCGGCGTGGCCAAGGTGGAGCGGCTGCTGGGGGTGCACAACCTCTACGACCCGCGCCACATCGATACGCTGCACCACGTGAACCAGGGCCTGAAGGCCCACAACATCTTCAGGCGCGACGTGGACTACGTCATCAAGGACGGCGAGATCATCATCGTCGACGAGTTCACCGGGCGGCTCATGCCGGGGCGGCGCTGGTCCGACGGGCTGCACCAGGCGGTGGAAGCCAAGGAGGGGGTGCACATCCGCGAGGAGAACCAGACCCTCGCCACCATCACCATCCAGAACTACTTCCGCATGTACGCCAAGCTCGCGGGCATGACCGGCACGGCCGACACCGAAGCCCCCGAGTTCAAGAAAATCTACGACCTCGACGTGCTGGTGGTGCCCACCCACCGGCCCATGGTGCGCATGGACCACGCCGACGTGGTGTATCGCACGGAGAAGGAGAAGTACGAGGCCGTGGTGGAGGAGATCGCCGAGTCCCACGCCAAGGGGCAGCCGGTGCTGGTGGGCACGGTGTCGGTGGAGAAGTCGGAGCTGCTTTCGTCGATGCTCAAGAAACGCAAGGTCAAGCACAACGTGCTCAACGCCGTGAACCACGAGGCGGAAGCGTCCATCATCGCCCAGGCGGGCCGTTTCGGCGCGGTCACCATCGCCACCAACATGGCCGGCCGCGGCACCGACATCCTGCTTGGGGGGAACCCCGAGTTCCTGGCGCGTTCGGACATGGAAAACGAGTGGATCACCCGCGCCGCCAAGCTGCCGCTCCAGGGACAGCAGCGCTACGAGGACGCACTGCGTGAGTTGAAGGAACGATACGACGAGCAGATGCGCCATGTCACCGAGCGCTACAAGGCGGAGTCGGAAGTACACGAGAATCAGCGTGGCGACGCGTTGCGCAGCTTCACCGAGATCCAGAACCGGCTCATGGCGCTGTCGCCCTTCCGGGACCTGCGGGAGGAGTACGAACGGGTCTCCTCGTCCCAGCTTATCGACGCCTTGCACAGCTACCGCAACATCCCGGAGTCCTACGTCGAGATGAAGGAGAGCCTCGACGAGGCGGTGCTGGCCCATAGTGGGGTGGACGAGTCCGCCCGGCGCGAGTTCAGCGAGGCCAGCAAGGCGTTCGGCTCCTTCGTCGAGCGCTGGCAGAGCGCCGACGGCCAGCGGCCGCAACTGCTGGAGGCCGTCGACGACAGCCGGCGGATGTACGAACAGCGGCTCGAGGAGTACGAGTTCGTGGTCACCCGCTCGGTGGTTTCCCAGGGCGAGGAGGCCGCGCTGGTGCGGGAGTTCGAGGCCAACCGCACCGCCTTCGAGGAGGCCGAGGCCCACTGCGAGGCGCTGCGCATCCCCTACGAGAAGGACAGCCGAGCGGCCCACGAGGCCTACGAGTCCAAGCGCCAGGAATACGTACAGGCGGTGGAGGAAGTGCGCGAGGAATTGGAGAAGGCCCCCGAAGCCTACAGCAACCGCTACGACGAAATCCTCGCCGGCTACCAGGGCAACTCCTCCACGGAGCGCGAGAAGGTGGTGGGCGCCGGCGGACTCCAGATCATCGGCACCGAGCGCCACGAGAGCCGCCGCATCGACAACCAGTTGCGCGGCCGCGCCGGACGCCAGGGCGACCCGGGCGCGTCGCGGTTCTTCCTGTCGCTGGAAGACGACCTCATGCGCATCTTCGGCGCCGACCGCATGCAGGGGATCATGAACCGTCTGGGCATGGAGGAGGGGGTTCCCATCGAGCACGGGCTCGTGAGCCGGGCCATCGAGAACGCCCAGAAGAAGGTGGAGGCGCACAACTTCGACATCCGCAAACACCTGCTGGAATACGACGACGTCATGAACAAGCAGCGCGAGGTGGTCTACGGCCAGCGCCGGGACGCGCTCGCGGGCGACAAGCTCAGGGACGACGTGCTGGAGATGGCCACCCAGCTTGCCGAGGAAACGGCGCAACGCTTCGTGGACAAGCAGGCCATGGCGTCGGAGTGGGACGTTGTGGGTCTGGCCGAGAGTCTCCGGGGCCGCTTCAACGTGCGGCTGGAGCTCACCCCCGAGGAGATGGAGAGCCTCAACGCCGATGACATCGAGGAAAAGGTCGTCGACCTGGTCACGGAGAGCTACGCGGACAAGGAGGAGCGGCTGGGTCCGGAGCTAATGCGGCAGCTCGAGCGGATCATCATGCTCCAGACCATTGACGTCCTGTGGAAGGACCACCTCCTCAACATGGACCACCTCAAGGAGGGCATCGGCCTGCGTGGCTACGGCCAGAAGAACCCGCTGCACGAGTACCAGCGGGAAGGGTACGAGCTGTTCCAGGAGATGTCCGACCGCATCCCTGAAGACGTGGTCGGGAAGCTCTTCACCGTGGAGGTGGACCAGGAGCGCTCGGCCACCGAGCTGGAAGAGTTGGAAACCCGGCAGGCGCCGCGCCAGATGATGCTGAGCCACGGCGACGGCGAGGGGCCGGAGCGCGTGTCCACGGTGCGGCGGG
>JGI24794J26673_10002017_pt1 | contig 11168 bp, 7 predicted proteins | sample MesohylPK_FD_26673 | JGI IMG/M metagenome (IMG submission 26673) | reverse complement strand
AGCGCTCGCGGGGTGACCCTGTGGCATCATCGGCGGCTGTTTCAGAACACTGAAGGGAAGCGGAGGCGCTGATGGGCAGATACGGTCTGACGGACGAGGTGGTCGAACTCCGCGAGCAGATGCGCGCGTTCATCGACGGCGAGGTGATTCCGGCCGAGCCGGACCTGGAGTCGGAGTCGGGAGAGGACCGCACGCGCGGCCGGTTGGCCGAGCTCAAGGCGCTGGCCAAGCAGCGGGGCCTGTGGGCCCTGGGCCACCCGGCGGAGATCGGCGGGGGCGGGCTCCCGCTCATGCCCTTCGTCTACCTGAACGAGATCATCGGCCGCTCGCACTACGGCCAGATCGCCGTCGGCTCGGCGTCGATGCAGGACTCGATCATGCTCCACCTGTACGCCAGCGACGAGCAGCGGGAGCGGTGGCTCAAACCCCTGGTTGCGGGCGACATCTACCCATCGGTCGGCCTCACGGAACCGGAGGTCGCCGGCTCCGACCCGACCCTGATGCAGACCCGGGCGGTGCTCGACGGGGACGACTGGGTGATCAATGGCCACAAGTGGTTCACCAGCGGCGCCAGCCGGGCCGCGTTCACGACCTGCTTCGCGCTGACCGAGCCGGAGGCCCAGGGCCACCGGAAATTCTCGTCGATCATCGTGCCGACGGACACGCCCGGCTACGAGATCGTGCGCGCGGTGCCGACGATGGGCACGACCGCCGGCCAGCACTGCGAGGTGCGCTACAACGACGTCCGGGTGCCGAAGGACAACCTCCTCGGAGGCCGCGGCGAAGGGTTCGTCATCGCCCAGAAGCGTCTCGGCCCGGGCCGCATCTTCCACTGCATGAGGTGGCTGGGGCAGGCCCAGCGGGCCTTCGAGCTGATGTGCGACCGTGCCAAGTCGCGCTGGGCGCACGGCTCCTACCTCTCGGAGAAGGGCGAGATCCAGCGCTACATCGCCGAGTCGGCGGCGGAGATCCAGGCCGCCCGGCTGATGACCCTGGACGCCGCCGAGGCGATGGACCGTGGCGATCGCGCCCGGGTCGAGATCTCGCTGATCAAGTTCTGGGGGGCGCGGATGCTCCACAACGTGATCGATCGGGCGATCCAGGTCCACGGAGCGCTCGGCGTGACCGGCGATACGCCGCTCGAGAAGATGTACCGCGAGGCGCGCTACGCGCGGCTCTACGACGGCCCGGACGAGGTTCACCGCATGGTCGTCGCGCGGCGCATCCTGCGCGATCCGCAGGGCCGGGTGCCCTGGGGCACGATCAACGGTGGCGAGAACTAAGGGCTTGTGTCGCGGAAACTGGGTGCGCCGGCGTCCCCGCCGGCTTCTGCGAACGAGCGCGCCGCGGAGCGGCGACCGTAGTGGGGCGCTGGTCGCGGCGCTCGTCCTCGTTATCGGCCTAGGCTGCGTGAGTCCGTCGCCGACTACCGCCCAGTTGCGCGCCGGCGCCGCCGCGGTCGAGATCACGCCGCCGGCCGGCTCGCTGCTCTACGGCTACGGCGCCCGCGGCACGAACCGGTCGGAGGGAGTTCACGATCCGCTCTACGCGCGGGCGCTCGTCCTCGAAGCGGGCGGTGAGACGGCCGCGCTCGTGACGCTCGATCTCGGTTCGATCCGCAAGGAGAACACCCTGCCCGTGCGGCAGGCGGTCCGCGACGCCGCCGGCTTCGACCATGTGCTGCTGAACGCTTCCCACACCCACTCCGCGCCGCTGTTCGAGGCAGACTTCCCGAGCGCCGAGCGCCCATGGGTCGAGGAGCTGGAGCGGAAGATCGCCGGCGTCGTCCTGGAGGCCCATGCCGCTCTCCGCCCTGCCCGCGTCGCGGTGGGCTGGGGCCGGGCGAGCGAGGGGCACAACCGGCGCCGGGTGCTCCCGGACGGCAGCGTCGAGATGTTCTGGCGCAACCGCGAGCGGCTGCCGACCGCGCCGCTCGACGAGGCCGTCGGCGTGCTGGCGGTCGACGGCGCGGACGGCGAAGCGATCGCCACGGTCGTCAACTTCGCCGTTCACCCGGTCATCCTGGGGCCCGGGAACATGCTCGTCTCGGCCGACTATCCGGGCGCGATGGCCGCTCTGGTCGCGGAGAGGGGAGGCGGCGTGCCGATGTTCCTGCAGGGCGCCGCCGGCGACATCAACCCGTTCTGGGACAAGACGCCGCCCGCGGAAGGCGCTTTCGAGCAGGTACGGATGGCGGGAGAGCGGCTGGGGCAGGAGGTCCTCCGCGTTCGCGCCGATCTGGCCGCGGCGGAGGCATTCCACGATCCGGCCAGCCTGTCCGTGAAGCGCCACCTGGTCACGCTCGACCCGCGCTGGGACCTCGACTCTCCGGTGGTCGAGGAGGGCTTCCGGCGCCACGGGCTCGAGGCGTCCCTCCAGAGGTACAGAGCACGCTTCCCGCGCGAACGGGAGGCCGAGGTGAACACTCTGGTTGTTGGCGACCGCGGCGAAGGCCAGTTCGCCCTCGCCACGTTCCCCGGCGAGTTCTTCGTCGAGCACCAGCTCCGCCTGCGGGCCGCGACTCAGGTGTCCCACGTTTTCTTTGCCGGCTACACGAACGGCGAACTCGCCTACTTCCCGACCATCGCCGCGGCGGCGCAGGGCGGCTACGGCGGCAGGGAAGCTACGATCGTCGAGGTCGGCGCCGGCGAGAAGCTGGTCGATCTGGCCGCGGTTTCGATTCTCGAGCAGGCCGGTTGGCTGCATGACGCGCCGCCCTGAGCCGCCGGCTTCTCCAACACACCCGCCCCCCGAGGAGACTCGACATGACGTTTCTTACCTGTTCTCCGCTTGGCCGGGACCATGGGCGGCGCCGGCTGCTCCGGGTCCTTCCGGCAACGCTCGTTGGCCTCGTCTGCCTCGCCTGCGCTGGCAGCGACGCACCGGCCCCGCTGCAGCCGACGGTGTACAGCGCGGCCGCCTTCCACAACACGACCTCGTACAGCGGCGCCTCGTTCTCGGCCGACGAGAGCCGTCTGCTGATCTCCAGCGACACGACCGGCGTCTGGGCCGTCTACAGCGTGCCGGTCGCCGGTGGCGAACCGAGGCAACTGACCGACAGCGCGGGCCCGGTGTTCGCGCAGAGTTACTTTCCGGACGACGACCGGTTCCTGTACGCCGGCGACCAGGGCGGCAACGAGTTGAACCATCTGTACGTGGGGTCGGACGGCGCCGGGGACGTTCCCGAAGGCGGCGTCGACCTGACGCCGGGAGCGAACGTGCGCGCCTCCTTTGCCGGCTGGGGGAATGACGGCGAGGCGTTCTTCGTGCGGACGAACGAGCGCACGCCGTTCGCCATGGACCTCTACCGCTACAGCGTGCCGCCGCCGGGAACCTGGGACTTCGAACGTGAGCTCGTCTTCGAGAACGACGGCACCTTCAACCTCGGTGACGTGAGTGACGACGGCCGCTGGCTGGCCCTCGACAAGCTGGCCAGCAACTACGACAGCGACGTTTACGCCTACGACCTGATGGCGGGTCACCTGGTGCACGTGACCGAGCACGAAGGCGAGGTCGAGCACTCCTCCGGCGGCTTCACGCCGGACAGCGCGCAGCTCTACTACGGGACGAACGAGCACGGAGAGTTCAACCAGGTGTGGTCCTACGACCTCGCCGGCGGCGCTCGCGAGCTCGTGCTTGCCGCCGACTGGGACGTCTTCGGCGTGTCCTTCTCCGAGACCGGCCGGTACCGGGTGTCGGCGATCAACGAGGACGCTTCGACCTCGGTCGAGGTCCTGGATACCGAGACCGGCGCCCCGGTCGCCCTTCCCGACCTGCCGGCCGGCGACATCGGCGCGGTCCGTTTCTCGGCGAGCGACCGGCTGATGGCCTTCTACCTGAGCAGCGACCGGTCGCCCTCGGACCTCTACGTCTACGACCTGGAGCAGGGCGGCGAAGCGCTTCGCCTGACGCAGAGCCTGAACCCCGAAATCGACCCCGAGGACCTTGTGACACCTGAGGTGATTCGGTACCCGAGCTTCGACGGACTCGAGATCCCGGCGATCCTGTGGCGGCCGCACGGGGCCTCGGCCGCGAACCCGGCGCCGGCGATGGTCTGGGTGCACGGCGGGCCGGGCGGCCAGACCCGGCGCAGCTACCGCGCCGATATCCAGCACTTGGTGAACCAGGGCTACGTCGTCCTGGGGGTGAACAACCGCGGTTCGTCCGGCTACGGCAAGACCTTCTTCCACATGGANGACAAGAAGCACGGCGAGGTCGACCTGCAGGACTGCGTCTGGGCCCGCACGTGGCTCGAGTCCCAGGATTGGGTGGATGGTTCCCGGGTCGGCATCATCGGCGGCAGCTACGGCGGCTACATGGTGGCCGCGGCGCTGGCGTTCGAGCCCGAGGTGTTCGACGTCGGCATCAACATCTTCGGCGTGACGAACTGGATTCGGACGCTCGAGAGCACGCCCCCGTGGTGGCAGGCACAGAAGGTGGCCCTGCTCGGCGAATTGGGCGACCCGGCGACCGAGCGCGAGCGCCTCGAGCGCATCTCGCCGCTGTTCCATGCCTCGAACGTCGTCAAGCCGCTGCTCGTCGTCCAGGGCGCGAACGACCCCCGGGTGCTCCAGGTCGAGAGCGACGAACTCGTCGAGGCGGTGCGGGCGAACGACGTTCCGGTGGAGTACATCCTGTTTCCGGACGAGGGCCACGGCTTCCGCAACCGCGTGAACCGGATCGAGGCGTCGGAGCGCTACGCGGCGTTCCTGGCCGAGCACCTGGGCGAGTAGGTCGAGCGGCGGTCTGCGGGCTTCCCCGTTCCTCCTCGGTTCGTGAGTCGGGTCTCTGGCCGACCGTCGCGACGACATCATCGCGGCCCTGGACGTGCTCTTCACGGTTTGGTGACCCTTCTTTTCACCGTCTCTTGACGGTTTTCGCGGCGTCTCTTCACAACAGAGCCGAACAATCCTCCTCCAGAACCAATGGAGGAGGATTACGTGATTCTGCATCGGCTTGTCTCGTCTGCCTGCCGGAACGTTGCTTTCCGGGCGGGTTTCCTGTTGATGGCGGCTTCGGCTCTGCCGGTCGCGGCCTTCTTTCCGCCGGTTGAACCGGGCATCCCGAATCGCCCGGCCATCCTGCTGGAGACCAACTTCTACGCCTTCACCTCCGCGCTCGAGCTGACCGAGCCGGACCTCGACCTGACACTGGACGCCAGGGGGTATACGACCCCGGCGACGGTCTACCTGTACTGGGAGGACCGGGCGACCCAGGCCAGGACCTGGTACAACCAGGGAACGAACTCGTTCGGCTCCGAGGAGATCGACGTGTTCGGTTCCGCCGGCGCGGCTCAGGCGATCGATCTCACCGGACTGGGGAGCCGGTTCGGAGCGTCGTCGAACACCTTCCGGCTGTTCGGCAGCGGCGGCGCACTCGGTGGACTGCCTGCGTCCGTGCCGCGGGCAACCGGTCTCTACCAGTTCGTGCTGGAGATCCGGGACGCGGTCGGAGACAAGGTCATCGCGCGGGGCAACGCGATGTACAGCCACCTGGACGCCGTGATCCACAAGGTTGGCAACATCACGTCGAACGAGACCTGGACTGCGAACAATGCGTACTACCTGAACGGCCCGACCTTCATCGACGGCGGGGCGACTCTGACGATCGAGCCCGGCACGTTCGTTTTCGGGGGCAACGTCAACCAGGGCGTTCTGGTGGTCAAGCCCGGCTCGAAGATCATGGCCGCCGGCACGGCCCGGATGCCGATCGTCATGACTTCGGAGTTCGATGTCGGCGAGCGGGAACCGGGCGACTGGGGTGGCCTCGTGATCAGTGGCAACGCTCCCTGCAACGTATGTCCCCGCGAGGGCGAGGGCGACTCGGGCCTGTTTGGCGGCAGCAACGCGGCGGAATCGAGCGGCCGGCTCTCGTACGTGCGGGTCGAGTTCGCCGGCATTCGGTTCACCGATCAGAACGAGCTGAACGGCATCGCTCTGCAGGGCGTCGGCAGCGGTACACAGGTCGACCACATTCAGGTCCACCACAACGCGGACGACGGCATCGAGTTCTTCGGCGGCACGGTGGATGCGAAGTACGTGCTGATCACCGACTCCCAGGACGACAGCATCGACTGGACGTTTGGCTGGCGGGGCCGGATGCAGCACGCGGTCGTTCTGCAGCGTTTCGACGACCACGACAAGGGGATCGAGGCGGACAACGCCAGCTCGAACAACAACCTCGAGCCGCGCTCCCATCCGACGATCTACAACCTGACCATCTCGATGTGGCGCGACTCGGGCGATCCGGGGATTCTGCTGCGTCGCGGCACGGCGATCACGTTGCGCAACGCGATCGTCATGAACGCCAAGGACTACGCGGTGGACATCGACGGCGCGGTGACCGAGGGCCTGGTGGGGAACCTGCTGACGATCGACAACAGCATCTTCTTCAACAACCGGGACGGCTTCGCGAACGTCGATCTCCAGGCGACGAACATTCTGGCCTCCAATCCGCTGATTCCGAACTCGCGGAGCCGCGTGCAGCCGGACCTGGCGCCCCTGGCGGGTTCGCCGGCCCGCTCGGGCGGCGCGCCGATACCCGCGGCCGTCGCCGCCGCCTCGGGAGACGGCTTTTTCGATGCCGTGACCCACATCGGCGGCGTCTCGCCGGAAGACCCGTGGCTCGACGACGGCTGGACCACCTTCTCGGACAACTAAGGGCAATGAACTTCACAGAGCACAACTTCACAGAGCACACAGGAGCAGGTTTCACCATGCACAACACGGGCACCCGCGGGGACGCGGGATCCACCACGCGACGGCTCCATCGACGTTGCGGTCGCGATACTCGCGGTCTGTTTCCTTGCCGCAGGCGCGGCGGTCGCCGAGGACGGCTCCGCCACCGGCATGATCCTCGATGGCCGCAGCGGCACGCCGGTGCGCGGCGCCACGGTTACGGTCGAGGGCGGCTTGGCGTCCGCAACGACGTCGGTCGACGGCGCGTTCCAACTGGCGTTGCCGGCCGGCACGCATTCGGTCGTCGTGTCGGCGGAGGGCTACGAATCCCAGCGCATCCTCGATGTGGTGGTCGAGGCGGACGGTCTGGCGCAGTTCAGCGCGGTGCTCATGCCGGCCGGCCAGGGCGNCGGCCAGGAAGTGGCGCTGGCGGACACGATCACGGTCGAGGCGNCGGCGGTCGATGCTTCGGCCNCGGCTCTTCTNGCCGAACGCAAGGCGTCGGCCGAGATCATCGACAACATCGGCTCGGAGGAGATCTCGAAGAACAGTGGTTCCGACGCCGCCGACGCCCTGCGCCGGGTGACCGGCATCTCGCTTCAGGACAGCAAGTTCGCCTATGTCCGCGGTCTCGGCGACCGCTACGGCAACACGACCCTGGACGGCTCGCGCATCCCCTCGACGGAGTTCGAGCGCAAGGTCGTGCCGCTCGACCTGTTCGACGCCGACCTGCTGGACAACATCACGGTCAGGAAGTCGTACTCGCCGGAGCAGCCGGGCGACTTCGCCGCCGGGGCGATTGAACTCGTGACCCGGAGCTTCCCGGCGCGCCAGGTGCTTTCCGTCGGCCTCTCGAGCGGTCACAATTCGGAGACCACGGGCGACCGGCTTCTCCAGGCCCCGATGGGCCTCAGTTCCTCCGGCGCCGGCGGCCAGCCGCTGCCGGCCGACTTCCCGGATCGGGCGGTCGTGCGCCAGAGCCGTTTCCTGGGCATCGGCTTCGGCAGCGGCGATCTCGAACGGATGGGCGAGCGGATCGCCGGCCGCTGGACTCCGACCGGCAGCGACGACGCCCCGCTCGGCCGCGGCGGGAAGATCGCCTTCGGCAACACCTTCGGCGGCTTCGGGGTCATGCTGGCCGGAAACTGGGACAACAGTTTCGAGTCGCGTGCTGAGCAGCGAACGTTCTACTCGGTCGGCCAGGGCGGCGCGATCGTGCCGCTCACGCTTACGACTTCGACTACGGCGTGGAGCAGGTGAAGAGTTCCTGGATGGGCAACTTCTCGCTCCGGGCGGGCGATGGCGGCCAGATCGAGATCCGGTCGCTGCAGACGAACCTCAGCATGTCCGAGGCGCTTCCAGGAGGGGTTCTTCTCGGACATCAACAACGACATCGAGGATCACCGGCTCCAGTATGAGGACCAGGAGGTGTCCAACCTGCAGATCGGCGGCGACCACTACGTCTCGGGCGTCGGCTCGAACGGCAGCACGCTGACCTGGCGCGGCTCGACCTCGACGGCCCGAACGCACGAGGATCTGCGCAGACGATCTACGAACTGTTCGATGACGGCTTCCGCCTGACGAACAACGGGCAGAGCGGCTTCATGTACTTCAACGACCTCGAGGACGAGATCGACGACTACCGCGCCGATTGGGAGACGTTCTTCGCCCGCGGCGACCGCTTCGGCAGTTTCAAGGTCGGTGTGCGCCGTTGGACCAACGACCGGGCCTTCGGCGGCCGGCGTCTCCGCATGTTCCCCAGGGACACGGAGGGCATCGATCTCACTGGCACGCCGGAGCAGATCTACTCGCCGGCGAACATCGACTTCTTCGGCTTCCAGTTGACCGAAGTGACGAACGCGACGGACAGCTACAGCGCCGACTGGGGCGTNGACGCNGCNTACGCGCAGGTCGACTACGGCTGGCAGGACTGGAGGATCGTCGGCGGTCTGCGGCNGGAGGAGTCGGACCAGAACGTNCGCACGATCGACCGGACCGCNCTCGGCGGCGCCGAGACGGTGACGAACAAGTCCCATGGCGACATCGCCGGTTCACTGAGTGTCATCCGAAGCCTNGGCGCCACGCAGAACCTGCGCTTCAGCGTTTCGCGGACAGTCAACCGACCGGAGTTCCGTGAGGTCGCGCCGTTCCGCTTCAAGCACATCGTCGGCGGTTTTGTGGTGGTGGGCAACCCCGATGTCGAGCGCGCCCTGATCGACAGCTTCGACGCCCGCTGGGAGTGGTTCCCGTCGGCGGGCGACGTGGTCGCGGCGAGCGTCTTCTACAAGGACTTCACGGACCCGATCGAGAGCGTCGTCATCTCGGCCGTCGAGCCGACGGAGACCTTTCGCAACGTGGAGGGCGCCCGCAACCTGGGCCTGGAGCTCGAGTTCCGCCGCAACCTCGGCTTCGTCGGTTCTGCCGCCGAGGACTGGACGGCCATCTTCAACTACACGTTCATCGACTCCGAGATCCAGATCGACGCGGGCACCACGGTGCTGACGAATCCCGTCCGGCCGTTGACCGGTCAGCCCGAGAACCTGGTCAATCTCGGGCTCGAGTGGGCGCCGGACAGCTACGACACGACGCTTCGCGTCCTCTACAGCATGGTGGACGANAAGGTCCACCTGGGCGGCGTGTTCGGGCTGCCCGACGTGATCGAGGAGGCGCGGAGCAGNGTGGACCTCGTGTGGCGCCAGGGCATCGTCGGCGGCCTGGACCTCAAGCTGGCCGTCGTGAACGCCCTGAACGAAGAGCGNAACTGGAGCCAGGGCGGAGAGACGTTCCGNCTCTACGATCCGGGCAGGGCGATCAGCGTCGGATTGGGNTACTCGTTCTAGCNGCNGGCNGTGCGGCGTCNTAGAAGTCGAAGTGCAGCAACAAGCCGAAATGCTCGACCGATCCGGCTCCTTCCGGGTCGGTCGANACGTAGTTCGCCAGCATNCGAAGGTTGCTGCGGAGGTACCAGTTGAGGGCCAGGGAGAGACTCTGCTGGCTGCCGCCGGCAACGGAACCGCCGCTGAGATCGATGTGGTCCCAGCGCGCGGCGAGTTCCCACGCGCCCCTGCCTTCGGGCACGGGAGTTGTCGGCCTCAGCCGGGTGAACGAGCGGCCACTGCGACTGTAGGGCTTCCTCTCGCCGGTGAGGAACCAGCCCGCTTCGACGTACTGGGCGTCGAAGCGGGCGCTCCGGCCNTCCGGGGAACCAGCCGGCAGGAGGTCGACCTGGGCCGACAGCAGNTCGCCCTGCAGCCAGAAGNAACTCCGCGCGAACAGNAACTCGACGCCCAGCAGGCGCAGGCCGTCGGCCGGCAGCCACCCGGTGTCGACCTGGCGAGGCGCCAGCCGGACGCCGGTGCGGCCGCGCAGACGGGCCGCGTCGGCGGTGGGCTGGCGGTGCGAGACGGCCACACCGAGATGGAGCAGCGGATCGCTTCCTTCGTCTCCGTCCCGGGCGAGACCGGTGAGNCGGCCGGTCAGGCTCCAGTCCGAACCGGGCCGCATGTCGTAGCCGTCGCTGTCGCGGAAGGCGCCGACGGCCCAGGCGACGCGGTCGCCGGGAAGCCGGTCGTGAACCATGAAGCCGAGGTTGCGGCCCGGCGCCAGGGCGGTGACCGCCGCAGGGCGAGCGACGAAGGCGTGGTAGTTCGAGGATTGCTGGATCGAAAGGCTGAAGGGCTCCTTGAAGTGCCCGGCGCGGAAGGTGGCCGCGCCGTCGTTCGGCGTTGCCTCGACGAAGACATCCGTGGGCACGATGTCGCCGCTCGCGATGTCGTGCTCGATCTTGAACGTGAACCGGTCGAGAAACTCGCCGTTCAGCACCAGGCGGACGCGTCGCCAGTCGACGCCGTCCTCGAACCCGAACCGTTCTTCCAGAGCCGGGTCGGGCGACGAGGCGCTGGCCTCGACGTGGACTCGCCCGCCGACGGAGATGTCGAAGGCGCCCTCTTCGGCCTGCATCGTCGTGGCCACGCTGACCAGAAACAGCGCGGCAAGAGCCGGGGAACGGGACATTCGCACTCCTCGCCGGGTCGGTATGGGTCTCGGTGGTCTAGCCGGGAGCAGCCGGCCCGGCGGCCNCTCGCGCGGTTACGTTCGTAGGAAGGCGTAAAGGGACGGTGAAGATCTTGANGATAGCNGGGGTTCGAGAAGCCGATTTCAGGCCGCGTTCGGGGTTCGGCTTTATCGCCCGTTCACTAAAGTCTGGCTAGCCTTGGGCCGGGTCCACCGTGTTGGAGGTTCCGGACGTCTNATGAGCGCCACGAAGGTCGTCGTCATCGAGGACGAACCCGACATCCTCGAGCTGATCGAGTACAACCTNCGGCGGGAGGGCTTCGAGGTCGTGACGGCCACCAGCGGCCGAGNGGGTCTTNCCGTGATCGGTCGCNANAAGCCGGACCTCGTGCTGCTCGACCTGTTGCTGCCCGGCCTGGACGGTCTGGATGTCTGCCGGCGCCTTCGCGCTGTGGAATCGACGCGCGACCTGCCTGT
>JGI24794J26673_10001984_pt1 | contig 11291 bp, 9 predicted proteins | sample MesohylPK_FD_26673 | JGI IMG/M metagenome (IMG submission 26673) | reverse complement strand
GCGCGTGCTTGTCGGCCGGGTCCGGGTGCGCGGCCCGGATGTCGCGCATGGTTCGCGCCGACGGGAGTTGCGCAAGGTCAGGTTCGCGGGCACTGGAACCTGCCGGTTGACCGTCAGGTTTCCCGACCGGCTGTGAGGAACAGGTCGGCGGGCATCGGCGCGGCCGTCTGCACGCGGTCAGGTTCTGCGGCATCGGAACCTGCCGGTTGACCGTCAGGTTTCCCGGCCGGCTGGTCGCGATCAAGGCCTGCACAAAGCCATCACCCGGCAAGCGCATGGAGTAGGATTTCTCTGGCGAGCGGAGATCGACCGCGTCGGTGCGTCCTGCGGCATCACGTCGCGCGGGAGATCGAGGCCCGACGCCCTTGCGCCGACGAGGAGCACGTTCGCGGGTCACGATTTCGGGGCGGCGCTGGCCCGGCGGTTCTCGCGTGTACGTCGGGGCCGGGTGCGGATGGTCTGGCCGTAGGCGCTGGAAGGCCAAACCGGGGTCGTGGCGTCCGCCAACGACACGCGACAGGTGGGCACGGTCTGGATCGACGGGGCGCGCTGGCGCGACCGAGGACCGGTTCAGGTGTCTCGCGAAGTCGAGCCGGTAGCCGAAGTTTCAAGCCGAGACGCGGCTCGGGCAGATCACGCTGCCGGGCTTGCCGCGGTTGACCGCAGGTATCCACGATGATGCATCCGGGACCGGCGGCGGACGTTCGGCGTCGGCGCCGGTTGTTGGGCGCGGCGTTGCAGGGGGCGGGCTGGAACCGTGACGCAGCGGCGGAGCAGGTGCGCGCCTTGGCGGCCAGTGCGCTCGAAGCTGCCGGCGTCGCGGTGCGGCGGGGCAAGGATGTCCGGGTGCGGGCGCTGGTCGACCGGGCCGTGCGACGGTTGACTCTGGTGGCGGATCTGGAGGCCGGGCGGTAATGGACGAATCCGCACGTTGCCCGTTCTCTCTTCATCGGGCGCCGGAGCAAAGTCACAGGCAACCGCCAGCCGATGGCCGGTCCGACGACAGGCCCGTCGGGCGTCGCGGCGGGCAGGGAGCTGGTTCTCCAGAACCCGAGGGGTCAGGAGGCCATGGCGTGGGGCCGGCTCGCCAGGACGACGGTGTTGCCGGCCGGTGCCCAGGCGCGACTCCGCTCGTCGCCGGGTGGCAGCGCATCAATGGCGCACACGACCGCCGTGGGCAGCGTTGCTACCGGCCGGTCGTCGGCGTTGCGGAACACCCACCAGCCGTCGGCCGCCACCACGACCGCGGCCTCGATGACGAGCGACGCGTCGCCCTCGGCGTGCTGTATGGCGAATAGTGACATCAACACGGAGTATCGGCCGTAGCGGTTCCCGCCATCAGGCCCAAGGTGGGCGACCAACTGCTGACAGGATCTGGTAGGCAGAAGAAAGTCGAACGCGGGCCGGGATGCCGAGGCGTGAGGGCCGGGGCCGGGAGGCGGCGAGGAGCACACGCCCCGAGCGGATTCAACTTCGTCCCGGGTTGTCCGCAGCAGCGGTTCGCGCCAACACGTCGGCCGTCGTGACCGCGTCGCCGTCCCAGTGCTGGCTTCCCGGCGGCGGACCGCCGTCGGCGTGACTTGGGCGCGCAGGGAGCAACCCGTAGCAGCGAGCGTCCGAAGTAGCACCGAAGCACGGCGACCATTTGGGGGGGGCGAGAGGAGGTTACGATGGAGGTCTACCATCGTCATCGCTGTCGTGCTCCGCTCGAAGAGCGCGAGGCGAGGGCCGCGGCGTGAGGCGCGAAACTTGACTACTACCCGGAGACTTGACCACTACCGCCCGGACCGACACGACCGATCCCGTGTCGTGCACTGGCCACCGGTCCACCAGGAGTTCACATCATGAGCGACGCATTCTCCCACCCCAAACACGGGACGGCTCGCCTGACCCTGAGTCGGCGCACTTTTCTGGGCTGCGCCGCAAGTCTCGGCGCCGCCGCGACGACGGCCTCGGCAGAGGTCGGGAAGCTGTTTCTGCTCACCCTGGAAGAACACTTCGCTACCCCCGAGCTTCAACGGCTGAACCGTGTCCAGAACGAGCGCCTCTTCTCGGGCGGCGGTCGCCGGCCTGAACTCCTCGACGTGGGCGCCGGCCGGATCGCGGACATGGATCAGGCGGGCATCGGCATGCAGGTGCTGTCGGCCGTGACGCCCGGTGCTCAGAGCCTGCCCGGAGCAGACGGCGTGGCGTACGCGCGCAAGCTCAATTCGTGGGTCGGCAACGAGGTCATTCCCGTCTATCCCGATCGTTTCCGCGCCTTCGCCACGTTGCCGCTCAGCGAGCCGGAGGCGGCGGCCGACGAACTCGAGCGTTCGGTGCGCGAGCACGGCTTCGTGGGCTGCATGAGCTATGGCGCGATCGACGGGAAGTATCTCGACCACGTCGACTTCGAGCCGGTGCTCGGCCGGGCCGAAGCGCTCGACGTACCCGTCTACATCCACCCGAACTGGGCTTCGCCGCAGGCGATGGATGTCTTCTACGACGGGCTCGGCGACGACGTGTTGAGCCGAATCCTCGGCGGTCCGGGCTATGGTTGGCATCAGGAGGTCGCGCTTCAGTGTCTGCGGATGATCGCCAGCGGCGTCTTTGACCGGTTCCCCAATCTCCAGGTCGTCGTCGGCCACATGGGCGAAGGGCTTCCCTTCTACTACTGGCGATTCGGGGAGGATCTCGCTCGCATTACGCGGAACAGGTTGCACAAGCCCGTGCAGCAGTACTTCCACGACAACTTGTGGGTCACGACCAGCGCCTTCTTCCGTGACGAACTGTTGACGCTGGCTCTGTCGGCCATGGGCGAGGACCGGGTCATGTTCTCGGTCGACTATCCCATGGCGAGCGGACAGCTCGGCGCCGACTGGTTCCGGGCGCTTGATCTGCCGGTGGCCACCAAGGAAAAGATCGCTCACAAGAACGCTGAGAGGCTTCTCGGGATTCGTCCATCTTGAACGAAACCGTGATGAAATGAAGAATCTGCATTCGCCCCGGCGCCCGCGTCGGCCGCCGGCTGAGGTTGGCGCTGGAACGAGGGGATGGCCAGGGGTTAATGCGCGGCCAGTTCCCCGCAGCGTGCGCAACGTTTCTCGTCCTGCTCGCCGCGACCGGTTGCGGGGAGACGCGCACGCCTGGAAAGCTGACGCCCGTGTCCGTTGGCAGGCCGGACGCGACAGCGCCCGCCCCCTCGCAGGCTGGCCGCGTGGTCGTGGCGGGTGCCGGCGCGAGGTTGGTCGCCGCCCGGACGCTGCACGCCGGGCACGACATCACATGACCGTCGGCGGCAGCTTCGACGCGGTCACGTCGGATGTATCCGGAACGCTGCGGCGCGAGGCATCGGACGCCGGCTCCTACACGGGCGAGTTGCGTCACGCCGTCCAGCGCACGGCTCTCGTCGGCATAGCACCGATCTCCGGCGACCGCTGGGCTCGACCGCGAGACCCTGACGTCCCGAACCTGCTCGGTCACCTGGTCGACCCCGCCGAGCTGCAGGCGGGCGGCGCGCCCCGCCGCGTGCGGCGACATCCCCTCCGCGATCTTTCTGCTCGGCCAGCATGTTCATGTGGTCGTCGAGTTCCTCTCTGAGCTCCTGCTCGACTTGTTCGCGACGGAACAGACCGCGCAGGAAATAGCGGCATCGGGTTCACCGCGTGGCGAAAAAGGCATCTCCAACCTCCTATCTGCTCCACCCGCCGGGCGATCTCGAGGCCGTGGTCGGGCTCGCAGGTCCCCAGCCCGTCGCCCCACTGACGACGGCGATGCCGGCGGCGCCGAGCGAAGCGCGCTGCGTCCGCTCGAACTCGATCCGGGCCCGCTGGTAGTCGAGGGTCGCGCGCAGCTCGGCATCCTGCGCCGTGGCCAGATCGCGTTGCGATTGCAGGACGAAGAAGTTGGTCGACAGGCCGACTTCGAACTTGCTCTCCTCCGCCTGGAGTTGTTCTTCCGCCAGTTCCCGCGATGCCGTCGCGGCCTCGATGCGCTCGCGGATCGCCTCGATGCGCAGCGCGGCGTTGGTGATCTCACTGGCAATCCGCAGCTCGATGCGGCGAATCTGCGCGCTGTTCTGCTGCAGCTCCAGCCGGGCCCGTTCGTACGCGGTCCAGTCCGCGCTTCGACCGAGCGGGTAGGTCATCCGCAGCTGGACGCTCCAGATCGGGTAGTCGGCATTGGCGATGCTGTGAAGCGCGTCCCGGTAGCCCCCCGGGATCACGCCGCCGGCGCCGCCGAAGATGTCCTCGAAGCTGTTCCCCGCGGGGAGCAGCCGGGGACCGCCCTGACCGGTCAGTTGGTAGCTGCCGACCAGGTCGAGCGCGGGCAGGGTGCTGTTGCGGAGATTGTCGACGGTCGCCTCGTTGACGTTGAGCTGGCGTCGCGCGCGGGAGACGTCGGTGCGGCGGTCGAGCGCCCCGCGGATCGCTTCCTGCAGATCGATCGGCGCCGCCTCCATCCTCGGCTGGTCCGTCGGGTGGATCTCGGCCTCCCACAACTCCTCCGAGGTGCCCCCCACGATGAGCTCCTTCAGGGCCAGCTCGGAGGTGCGCTGCGTCTCGACAGCCAGCGCCAGCAACTGGCGGCGCGCCGCGGCTTCCGACTGCGCCTGCACGACGTCGATCGGCGCCATCGTCCCGACGTCGACGCGCGCCCGATTGTCTGCCACGAGCTGCTCGGCCAAGGCCAGCGCCTGCCGCTGCACGCCCACGGCGGCGCGCGCGTAGACCAGATCCCAGTAGGCCAGTCTCACGCTGGCGACGTGTTGACGACGGTCTCCTCGAGGTCGATGTCGGAGATGTCCCGGTTGATGCGCGAGACGACCAGTTGCGTGCGCCGCGAATCGGTCCGGAAGCCGCGCAGCAACGGTTGCGTGTACTGCAGCGTCATGTTCGCGCCGAAGCTCGGGTTGAAGGTCGAGAAGATGTTGGCCGACTCCCACCGCGAGCTGTCCCAGGTGACGTCGTACCGGCCGCCGCCCCACTTGACCTGCTGTCCGATCCCGAAGTCGTAGCTGCCCAGGTCGTTGACGATGGGCTGGCCGCGAAGCCCGCCGCCGTCGAATATCGAGCGGTTGGGAAGGGTGGCCTGGTGGAGGAAGAAGCCGGACGAGGCGAACGGCAGGAACACCGCGCCGACGGTGGCGACCACCATGTCCTGCACGAGCGGGTCGATGCGTTGGACGGCGATGTCGAGGTTGCGTTCGAGAGCGCGCTGGACCGCATCGTCGAGCGTGAGGTCGAAGCGGCGGGCCGGCTGGCCGGACGGGGTCGCTTGCCAGCCGATGCCGGCAACCCTCTCGCCGGCAACCGCGTCGAAGGTCTGGGCGTGCGTCGTCCGCGCCGCCGCCGCAAGCAGCAGACCGGCCATGAGTGGCCCGAATGCGAAGACACGAAGATGAGTAGACACGATCACCCTCCAGTCTGGAAGTCCAACCCGGTAGTGGGGTGTCCTGGGTGTCCCTATTCGTGGGCCGCGGCGGTGGAATGCGGGCTGCACCTCCCGTCGAACAGGTGAATCTCCCTCCTGGCGTGCTCCGCGTAGCGCAGATCGTGGGTCACCATGCAGACGGTCGAGCCTTCGTCGTGCAGCGCCTGCAGCAGCTCCATCACCGCCTCGCCGTTCTTCGAGTCGAGGTTGCCCGTGGGTTCGTCGGCCAGCAGGATGGACGGCCGCCCGGCGACCGCCCGCGCCACCGCCACGCGCTGCTGCTGCCCCCCGGAGAGCTGGCTCGGCAGGTGCTGCGCGCGGTGGGCCATCTCCACCTTCTCGAGCGCCTCGGTCACCCGCTCGCGGCGTTCGGCCCGCTGCATGCCGCGGTAGGTCAGCGGCAGCTCGACGTTCTCGTAGACCGTCAGGTCGCCGATCAGGTTGAAGCTCTGGAAGATGAACCCGACCTCCCGGTTACGGGTCCGCGCCCGCTCGGCCTGACTGAGCTGCGCCACCGGCTGGCCGTTCAGCGTGTAGTCGCCCGTGGTGGGCGAGTCGAGCAGGCCGAGGATCGACAGCAGGGTCGACTTGCCGCAACCCGACGGACCCGAGATGGCGACGTATTCGCCGGGGTGGATGGACAGATCGACGCCGTCGAGGGCATGCGTTTCGACCTCGTCCGTGTAGAAGATCTTCGAGACGTTCTCCAACTGAATCAGGGCTGACGCTTCGCTCATCTCGACATCCCTCCCTCCGTTCACTGGTGACCTCGCCCCTTTGCCCGACGCGGCAGAGCGGCCCTATTCGATGCGCACCCGGTCGAACTGATCCCAGGTCGACATGTCGGACAGAACCACCTGGTCGCCCGGCTGCAGACCCTCGAGCACCTCGATCGTGTTGACCGAGGCCCGGCCCAGACTCACGCGCGCGCGTGATGCGTGCGTACCGTCCTCCTCCACCTTGAACAGGCTACCACGCTCTCCTCCTGCCCGAACACCGGCCGGCCGACGAAGACGATGTCGTCCATCCGCTCCAACTCGAGGGTGCCGTCCACTGTCAGGTCCGGGCGGGCGCCGCGCGGCAGGGCCCCGTCCAACGCCACGTCCACCGTCACCGTCCCGTTCTCCACGGCCGGGTCGATGCGCGTGACGTGCCCCGGAATGACGCCGTTGCGGGTGTCGATGGTGGCCGACTGGCCGATCTGAACGTCCCTGGCCTGCGTCTCCGCGATGCGCAGCTCGGCCTTGAGCACCGTCGGGTCGCCCACCCGCGCCAGGTTGGTGCCTGTGGTGATGCGCTGCCCTTCGTCGAGCGGCACCTGCTGCAGCACGCCGGGCATCCCGGCCCGCACGTGCAGGTCGGCCATCTGCTGCTGCCGCAGCTCGTACAGCGTCCGCAGGCGGTCCACCTCGGCCTGCTCGACCGCAAGCTGTGCCTCGACGGTGTCGGTGGCCATCTGCAGCCGTTCCTGCTCGAGCGCGTAGCGCGTATCGAACTCCTGCTCGGCCGACTGGGACTGCTGAAGCTGGAGCGACGAGACGAGGCCCTGGGTGAAGAGTTGATCGTCGGCGTCCGCCTGCAGGCGGGCCGTCTTGCGCTGCGCCTCGGTGGTGGCGAGCGTCGCTCGCTGGTCGAGCAGATCGCGCTCCACCTCCACCTGCCGGTTGCTGTAGCGCGCCTCGGCCGCTGCGAGATTCAGCCGCGCCTCGAGCGTGGACTGCTCCAGCTCGGGATTGCTCAGCTCCAGGATCACGGTGTCGGGCGCGACGAGGGCGCCGGGCCGGATGACGATCCGCTCGACGGTGCCGTCGGTGGTGGCCGGGATCCAGCGGATCCGCTCCGGGACCAGGGTCCCGGTGCCGCGCACCTGCCGCACCATCAGGCCGCGCTGCACGGTGTCCAGGTAGACGGTGTCGCGATCGACCCTTGGCGCCGCCGGCTCCAGCCGCGAGACCCCCACCGTGACCAGGGCGACCACGATGAGCGCCGAAACGCTGTAGAGGCTGTGTCGCATCTGCTTCTTCCGGGCGAGATCGGGGCGTGCGATGTCCATGAGGACCTCCTCTCGGTTACGGTTTGCAGGCTGTCACGGCTTATCTCGGTAAGCAGGGGGAACAAGTCAGTCCCTCTCGCGTGTGCGATGTCACTCCGCGCGGAGCGTCGTCGCCGGATCGACCTGCGTCGCGCGGACCGCCGGCACCACGGTAGCGGCGATGCTGACTGCGCCGAGGACGAACACGACACCGGCGACCGTCCACGAATCGAGCGGCAGCGCGTCGGGCGTCATGCGCCGCAGCGCCACTGTGAAGAGTGCCGCGGCGCCTACTCCCAGCACGCTTCCGGTTGCCGAGAGCACGACCCCCTGGAGCGCGAGGCGAGCCGTGACCCGTCCGCGCGAAGCGCCCAGCGCCAGACGAATGCCGATCTCCTTCGTCCGCTGCGCCACCGTGTAGGCGACGAAGCCGTACAGACCCGCGGCTGCCAGTGTCAGGGCCGCGACGGCGAACAGACCCAGCAGGAACGTGCGGGAGCGCGTCGCGGCGATCGCTGCGCCGACCACCTCGTCCATCGTGCGAATCGCGGTGATTGGAAGCAGCGGATCGGCCTCGCCGATCACCCGCTCGACAGACCGGACCAGACCGGTCGCCCCCTGTCGAGTACGTAGCACCCAGTTCACCTGGAAGAACCCGTGGGCTTCCGCGAGCAGGTCATCCGGCACCTGCTCAACCGGCACGAAGACGGTCGGCCGGGTCGCAGTCACGCCGCGCGTTCGTACGTCTCCGAGAATGCCGACGACTTCGCGCATCTGGTCGTCCACTTCGCCGGCAGTCATCTGCAGGCGTGTGCCGAGGACGGCCCGGCCCCCGAACCGGCTGGCGAACATCTCGTTGACCAGCGCCACCGGTGGTGCGGCGGCGCGGTGGTCGGCCGCGCTGAACGCCCGGCCGGCCACCAGTGGAATCCGCAGGACATCGAGATAGTCGCCCGCGACGTAGCGCCAGTCCGCTTCCGCNGGCTCCATCCGGTTGTCGGGTCTCTGCAGCAGCAGCATCTGCAGACCACGCTCGACCGGCAGGTTGTTCGCCACGGCGGCAGCCTCGACCCCGGGCAGNTGCGCCAGTTCCGTCAACGTGCGCCGATAGAGTGCCGCAACGGCGTCGCGTGACCCGTAGGCGGGTCCTTCCAGCGACGCGCGGGCCGTGAGCACGTTGGCCGGATCGAACCCGAGATCCGACGTGCTGAGTCCGGCGAACGTACGCAGAAACACGCCGGCGCTAACCAACAGCATCGTGCAGAGNGCGACCTGGGCGACTACCAGCGACCGCCGCATCCAGGACGCGTGGGCCGTGGTCACGCTGCGCGACTGGCCGNCGCGAAGTGTGTCCGCAGCNTCGCTGCGCACTGCCAGCGCGCCCGGCAACAACCCGAAGAGCACGCCGGNCAAGACCGCGATCGCGACCGCCCCGAACAGTACCGGCCCATCGACGGTGATGTCCCAGATCGCAAGGCGCGGCCGTAGCGCGACCAACCCGGAAACGCCCGTTGCCGCGGCCAGGGCGCCGACCGCCCCTCCGGCCGTGGCCAGCAACACGCTCTCGGTCAGGAGCTGCCGAAGCAGCCGCCCGCGAAGCCCGCCGAGCGCCGCCCGGAGGGCCAGCTCCTGCCGGCGTCCCACGGTGCGGGCCACCTGCAGCCCCGCCGCGTTGGCGCAGACCAGCAAGAGGATGGCGCCGACAGCGGCGGTCAGGGACCAGACGAGGCCGCCGGTCCCGGCCGCAACGGACTCATGATAAGACTGCACGTCGAGCCGTGCTTCGTCGCGCGGCTCCCGCAGCTCGGCGTACAGGTCAGTGCTTGCGGCCCGCAGCTCCGCCTGCGCTTGCGCCGGAGTCCATCCCGCCCCGAGCCGGCCAATCAGCCGATAGTTCTGGTCGCCCCCGCTGGGATCGGGGCGGAACGGCGTCCAGGCATCCGCCTGTTCGAACGACCAGAAGCCCGACGGCATCACCCCGATGACCGTGTGGGGCCGGCCACCGAGCCGTACGACCTGACCGATGATGCCGTGATCGCCTCCGAAATGACCGGCCCAGACGTCGTGGCTGAGCACCACCGTGGATGGAGCGACCTCATCGTCGCGCGAGAAGGCCCGTCCCAGCCGTGGCGCGACCTCGAAGACCTGGAAGTAATCTGCGGTCACCTCGACTCTGGAAATGAACGTCGACCCGTGTTGGCTGACGAGGTTGATCCCCGGGCTGATGCCGATGCCGGCGAGCGCCTCGAAGGCCTTGCTGCGGTCGCGAAGAACGGCGACGTTTCGTTGTGGGTGGAACTCGTTCGCTCCCCTGAACCGGGAGTCGTGGCGAACCACGCTCACGATCCGATCCGGCTCCGGGAAGGGCAGCGGGCGAATGAAGACTGCGTTGATCACGCTCACCATCACGGTCGCCCCGCCGAGGCCGAGACCCAGGACGAGGACGGCCGAGATCGCGAACCCGGGGTTCTTGGCGAGCGTGCGGGCGCCAACCCGAAGGTCCTGCCAGAAATCGGCCAGGAGCCGTTGCCACCGTTGTTGCCGTTCCCACGACTGATCGATGTCCACACATGCCTCCTTGACCTCCGCGTAGTCGCCGAAGCGCCGCTCGGCCTCCGCTCTGGCCTCGGCCGGGCGGTGGCCTTCGCGCACGAGCAGCTCGACAAGCTCCCCCAGGTGATGGTCGAGCTCCGCATCGACGTCTGCGGAAACGTCGGATCCCCAGAACCGGAGGTAGCGCCGCCACATCGGTGTTCGCCCCATCTGCAGACCTCCGCTAGACAGCTTCCGCCGCCCGCAGCACCTTGCCGATGGCCGCCGCGAATGCCGCCCATCCCTCGGTCTCGCTCTGGAGCCGAGCTCGGCCGCGCGACGTCAGCCGGTAGAGCTTCACCTTCCGGTTGTTGTCCGAGATCCCCCATTCGGACTCCAGCCAACCGCGCCGCTCCATGCGGTGCAGCGCCGGGTAGAGCGAGCCTTCCTCGAGTTGCAGCTCGTCATCAGACGTCTGCTCCAGCCAGCGCGCGATGCCGAAGCCGTGGCGAGGACCGCCACGCAGCGTCGTCAGGATCAGCAACTCGACCGTGCCCCGCAACATCTCCGGATTCCGCTGGACCATGCCTTACCTCTCCCTTNCTATCTATGCATACGTTGTCTAAGTATAGACGGTTCCCATGGACTGTCAAGGCATAGGGCGCGACACCCANCCCGGCGAGGTCAAAACGAGGTCGGTGACGACGGAGTCCGCCTANTCCATCCGCAGGGCGGCGAGCGGGTCGACGCGGGCGGCGCGCCGCGCGGGCAGATAGGCGGCGCCGGCAGCCACGAGCAGGAGCAGCGCCGACACGGCGGCCAGCGTCGCGGCATCGAACGGGGCGATGTCGACGAGCAGGCTGCTGAGGGAGCGCGAGACGAACAGGGACGCCAGCAGGCCGATCGACACACCCGTGCCGGCCAGACCGATGGCCCCGCGCACGACCATCCCCACGACGTGGCGGGGCTCGGCGCCCATCGCCAGACGCAGGCCCATTTCGCGGGTCCGTTGCGCCGTGGCGACCGCGATCACGCCGTAGATGCCGAGGGTGGCCAGCACGAGGGCCGCCACGCCGAACAACGTGAGCAAGGTCGTGGTGAACCGGCGCGCCGCGAGCGTGTCCGACAGGAGTTGCTTGACGGTGGCGACGCTGTAGAAGGTCTGCAGCGGGTCGGCATCCCAGACGACATCCTGGATCGCCGCGACGCTGGCCGCCGGATCCCCGGCTGTCCGCACGACGTAGGTCATCGAGCCGTCCGGGACCTGCGCGTGCGGGACGAACAGCTCCGCGCGCGGGGGAGTGTCGTAGCCCCC
>JGI24794J26673_10001981_pt1 | contig 11312 bp, 10 predicted proteins | sample MesohylPK_FD_26673 | JGI IMG/M metagenome (IMG submission 26673) | reverse complement strand
GCCGAGCGCCTGGAACGGCTCGACGCCGGCCTGCAGGCGATGGTCGACGACGGCAGGCTCGCCGGCACGGTGGCGCTGCTCGCGCGTCACGGCAAGATCGCGTTCGTCGACGTGGCCGGCGTGCAGGACATCGAGAGCGGCCGCCCGATGGCGCGCGACTCGATCTTCCGTATCTTCTCGATGACCAAGCCGATAACCGGCGTCGCCATGATGATGCTCTACGAGGAGGGCAAGTGGCGCCTCAACGACCCGGTGTCGCGCTACATCCCCGAGCTGGCCGGTCTGCAGGTCTACGCCGGCGAGAACGACGACGGCTCCATGAAGCTCGTGGACGCCGACAACGAGATGACCATGCGCGAGCTGATGACCCACACCGCGGGTCTCGGCTACGTGCTCAACCCGCGCCACCCGGTCAACCGGCTGTTCATGGAGAAGCGGGTGCTGAACCCGCTGGAGCCGCTGGCGGCGATGATCGACAAGCTGGCCGCGGTGCCGCTGCTGGCCCAGCCCGGCACGCGCTGGATCTACAGCGCCGCGGTGGACGTGCAGGGCTACCTGGTCGAGAAGCTGTCCGGGCAGCCGTTCGCCGAGTTCCTGGACGAGCGCATCTTCGAGCCGCTCGGCATGGTCGACACCGGCTTCTACGTGCCCCCGTCGGAGGTCCACCGCGTGGCGCTGCGGCACACGGCCGGCGAGGACGGCGATCTCGTGCTCGACTCGCGCGGCGACCCGTTCACCAGCCCGCCCGCCGGACCGTCCGGGGGCGGCGGCCTCTACGGCACGGCCGACGACTACATCCGCTTCACGCAGATGCTGCTGAACGGCGGCGAGCTCGACGGCAGGCGGCTGCTGTCCCCGCGCACCGTCGAGATGATGCACACCAACCACATGTCCGCCGAGGCGACGGCCCACATGCGGCCCGGCATGGGCTTCGGCATGGACTTCATGATCTACGACGACCCGGCGGCGGCCGGCGAGCCGCACGCGCCCGGCGCGTACTACTGGCTGGGCATCGACGGCACGTGGTTCTGGATCGATCCGGCCCTCGAGCTCGCGTTCGTCGGCATGATCCAGCACCGGGGCGAGGCGCAGGGCCGGGTGCACGGGCTGTCGCGGAACTGGGTATACCAGGCGATCGTCGACTGAGCGCGGCGTGACGGAGGACCGACCGCCGCGTGATGGAGGACCGACCGCGGCGTGACCGAGGACCGACCGCGACGTGGCGGAAACGGCAGGACGGAAAGCGGCGTGGCGGAAACAGCAGAGGTGACATCGTGCGAGAAGCAGTGACCCGTTGGCGGTTGGCGTATCTCCTGGCAGCGTTCGCGGCGGTCGGCGTGCTCTCCACCGGCGTCCTGTCCGTGGCGCCGATGGCGGCCGAGCGGGCGGCCGCAGCCCCGGCCGCGGCGGAACGAACGGCGGCGCGGGACCTGGAGACGGTGGATCCGTCGGATGTCGGGGTCTCCGCGAAGCGCCTGGAACGGCTCACCGCCGGCATGCAGGGGATGGTGGACGACGGGAAGCTCGCCGGGGTCGTGACGCTGATGGCGCGGGGCGGCAAGCTCGTGCACGTCCACGTCGCCGGCGTCCAGGACATCGAGAGCGGCGCGCCCATGGAGCGCGACTCCATCTTCCGCATCTACTCGATGACGAAGCCGATCACCGGCGTGGCGCTGATGATGCTCTACGAGGAGGGCAAGTGGCGCCTCAACGATCCGGTGTCGCGATTCATCCCCGGCTTCGGGGATCTGAAGGTGCACGACGGCGACCGGGCCAACGGCGAACCCCGGCTGGTGGACGCCGAGCGCCCGATGACGATGGCCGAGCTGATGTCCCACGCGGGTGGCCTCGCCTATGGCCTCGGGACCGCCAACCACGTCGACCGGCTCTACCGCGAGCAGCGCGTGCTGAACGCGGACGAGTCGCTGCAGGCGATGATCGACAAGCTGTCGAACCTGCCGCTGCTGGCCCAGCCGGGCACGCGCTGGTACTACAGCATCGGCGTCGACGTGCAGGGCTACCTGGTCGAGAAGATCTCGGGTCAGCCGTTCCCGGAGTTCCTGCAGGAGCGCATCTTCGACCCGCTCGGCATGGTCGATACGGCGTTCTACGTTCCGGAGGAGAAGCTGGACCGCGTGGCCCTCATCTACGGCGAGGGCGACGACGGCGATCTCGAGCGGTTCGACATGGGCCCGACCCGCACCGAGATGCCGGCCGGCCCGTCCGGCGGCGGCGGCCTCTGGGGCACGGCCGACGACTACCTGCGGTTCACGCAGATGTTGCTCAACGGCGGCGAGCTGGACGGCGTGCGCCTGCTCGCCCCGCGCACCGTCGAGATGATGGCCACCAACTTCCTCTCGCCCGAGGCGCTGGCGACGATGCGGCCCGGCCAGGGCTTCGGCCTCGACTTCGCCACCGTGCACGATCCGGCCACCGCCGGCGAGCCCTACGCCAAGGGCACCTACTACTGGGGCGGCGCCGCCGGCACCTGGTTCTGGATCGATCCGCGGACCGACCTGACGTTCGTCGGCATGATCCAGCACCGCGGGACCGCGGTCCGCGAGGTACAGGGAATCTCGCGCAATCTCGTCTACCAGGCGGTCGTCGACTGACCGGCGGACGGGGGACGCACCGATGAACAGCGTGAGAGTGCTGGTCGGCACCCGTAAGGGCGCGTTCGTCCTGACCGCCGACGGAGAGCGCCGGCAATGGGACGTCGCCGGCCCGCACTTCGGCGGCTGGGAGGTCTTTCACGTCGAGGGATCCCCGGCCGACCCGAACCGGATCTACGCGGCGCAGCACGCCGACTGGTTCGGCCAGGTCATCCAGCGTTCCGACGACGGCGGCCGGACGTGGGACGCGGTCGGCAACGAGTTCGCCTACGAGGGGGAGACCGGGACGCACCTGTGGTACGACGGCACTCCCCATCCGTGGGAGTTCAAGCGGGTCTGGCACGTGGAGGCGTCGCCGTCGGATCCAGACACGGTGTACGCCGGGGTCGAGGACGCCGCCCTGTTCCGCTCGACCGACGGCGGCAAGTCCTGGCAGGAGGTATCCGGACTGCGCCGCCATCCGACCGGGCCGCAGTGGCAGCCGGGAGCGGGAGGTCTTTGCCTGCACACCGTCCTGCTCGACCCGGGCAACGCCGGACGGATGTACACGGCGATCTCCGCCGCCGGCGCCTTCCGCAGCGACGACGGCGGGGAGTCGTGGCGGCCGGTCAACCGCGGGCTGAAGTCCGAGGGGTTCCTCCCCGAGCCCGATGCCGAGGTCGGCCACTGCGTCCACCGCCTCGCCATGCACCCGGCGCGGCCCGACGTGCTGTTCATGCAGAAGCACTGGGACGTCATGCGCAGCGACGACGCCGGCGAGTCGTGGCGCGAGATCAGCGGCAACCTGCCGTCCGACTTCGGCTTCCCCATCGAGGTCCACGCCCACGAGCCGGACACCGTCTACGTCGTCCCGATCAAGAGCGACTCCGAGCACTACCCGCCCGACGGCCGCCTGCGCGTCTACCGCAGCCGCACCGGCGGCGACGAATGGGAGGCGCTGACCGCCGGCCTTCCCCAGCGCGACTGCTACGTCAACGTCCTGCGTGACGCCATGACCGTCGACAGGCTCGACCCGTGCGGCGTGTACTTCGGCACCACCGGCGGCCAAGTTTACGTCTCCCCGGACGCAGGGGACACCTGGACCTCCATCGTGCGCGACCTGCCGGCCGTCCTGTCGGTGGAGGTCCAGACGCTGCCGTAGGAGAATCCCTGGTGCGCGACGTCCGCCGCATGCCGCCGGTTCGTCGCGCTCGGTGAGCTGCAATCATGATCCGCGTCGTCCTGCCGCAGCCGCTGTCCGTGCTCGCCCGCATCGACCGCGAGGTGAATGTCGAGGTCCAGGGCGTCGCCACCCAGCGCGCGGTGATCGATGCCCTGGAAGCCAGGTATCCCGTTCTGCGGGGTACGGTCCGCGACTACGCGACACAGCGCCGGCGGGCGTATTTGCGGTTCTTCGCCTGCGGGGTGGACCTGTCGCACGAGGCGCCGGATGCACCGTTGCCGGAGGAGGTGTCGGACGGGCGGGAGCCGTTTCTGGTCGTGGGGGCGATGGCGGGGGGTTGAGTAGGGAGAGGTCCGGGAGATCGAGGATGACACCCTTGACTGCCGTGTGGGCCGTACCCGCGTTCACCCGCGGCGAGGTCGACCGCGCGGGACGCCTGCTCGCCCAGAATGGGGTCGTCGCTGACCCGCTCGTGATCGGTCACGCACTCGACGTGATCAACAACTGGCGTTCGTCGCACAGCTTCCCCTTGAACACGTTCCAAATGACGCTCAGGAACCGTGCGGCGTCGATATGCGATGACCCGATCGTCGCCCGCCGGCTGAAGCGCGTGCCTTCCATCTTCGCGAAGCTACGCCGGTTTCCGACGATGAAGCTGTCGCAGATGCAGGACATCGGCGGCGCACGTGCCGTGTTGCCAAGCCTCGCCGAGGTCGATGCGCTGAGGGATCTCTATCGACCCAGGATGAAGCACCGATTCGCTGGAGAGAAGGACTATGTGAGACGTCCCAAGACATCGGGATACCGCAGCATCCACCTCGTATATCGCTATGGCAGCGACCGGAAGGAAACCTACAACGGACTGCACATCGAGTTGCAGTTGCGCACGCGCCGCCAGCACGCGTGGGCGACCGCCGTGGAGACTGTCGGAACGTTCCTGGGTCAGTCGTTGAAATCGAGTGAGGGCCGCGCGGACTGGCTACGGTTCTTCGAGCTGGTCGGGTCGGGATTCGCAACCGCCGAAGGCGCCCCGGCAGGTCCCAACGTCCCGGAATCGACCACCTCGCTCGTGGCCGAGATCCGGGAGGCTGCCCAGCGTCTGCAAGTCAAGCAGAAGCTCGAAGCGTTCAGCCGCGTCCTGGTCGTGACCGAAGTACATCGCGAGAAGTTGCGTGGGCGCAACTATCTCCTGCTGCTGGTGCTCCGCCCCGAGCACGAATCACTGGAGGTTCGAACCTATGGCAGGAGCGGGCTCCCGGCTGCGACAGCCGACTATCTCATGGAGGAAAAGCGCCTCGCCGGCACGGCCGGGGACACGGTGCTCGTTGCGTCGGACTCGCTGGATTCCCTGCGGCAGGCATTTCCCAACTATTTCTTCGACACGCGGACGTTCCGCGAGGAGTTGGATCAACTGCTGGCCTGAGCCAGTCCTGAACTCGAACAGTGATTTCCGTGGCCCGCGCGCTGGCGGACCTGCCGGGACTGAGCGACGCGATGCGGTCGACTTCGCGTTGTGCGCCCCCCGCGTCCTACGTCGAACGGCTGGCGCGGGCCTGGCGTCGGAAGCCGGTCGTGGCGGATGTCTCCGCAGAGACGTTTCACGGCGACGAGCGAGCCGGCAAGGGACCCAGAACTACGAGCACCGGGACGCTCCGCGCCGTACACTTGACAGCCGCTCCGGGGCAACGGAAAGATGGCCGCAACGGGGCCGGCGTGGTGGCGAAATCAGCCGGGCAGGTCCGGCGACGGCAAGAGGAGGTTCTTCATGCGGGCGATAACGGTTCTCCCGAAGCTGTCGCTTCTCACCGCCATCACCGGCGCGATGCTGGCGACGGCTCCCTCGGCGCTGGCGCACCACTCCTTCGCCGCGCAGTTCGACGCCAGCCGACCGGTGACCCTGGAGGGCACCGTGACGAAGGTGGAGTGGCAGAACCCCCACATCTGGGTATACCTGGACGTGGCCGGGCCCGATGGGGAAAGCGTGGCCTGGGAGTGCGAGGGCGACAACCCGAACACGCTGNGCTGCCCCGCCTGGGCTGGACGAGCGAGTCGGTGGAGGTCGGCAGGCCGATCACGATATACGGCTACCAGGCCCGCAGCGGGGACGCCATCTGCAACGGACGGACCTGGGTCTTCGGCGGGCAGACCGTGTTCGCCGCGGCCAACGACGGCGGGCCGCCCGCGGCTCCGCCGGAACAGCGGTAGGAGGTCGTCCATGACCACCAGAATCGGTTCGTGCTTCATGGCGCTCGCGTTCACGGCGCTCGCGGTTGGAGCGCTCGCCATCCCCACGGATGCCGCCGCCCAGCAGAACCGCACACCCGTGCTGACGGAGCAGCCGCCCGGAGACGGCACCCCGGTTCCGCGTACCCCCGACGGGCGAGCCGATCTGTCCGGCTTCTGGAACAAGGGAACGCATCCCAACACGTCCGCGCCGATAGAGCCGCTGCCGTTCACCGAGGCGGGGTTGAAGGCGTTCAACGACGTGGCGAATCTGATCGACCCGACCTCCTACTGCCACTTTCCGGGCATCCCGCGGATGAACAGCTCGCCCTATCCGATGGAGATCGTCCAGTTGCCGGACCGCGTGATCTTCCTCTACGAGTACATGCACAACTTTCGCGTCATCTGGACCGACGGGCGGCAGCATCGGCCGACCTGGCCGACGACCCTGATGGGCGACTCGGTCGGCCGGTGGGAGGGGGACACGCTGGTCATCGACACGGTCAACCTGTCCGGCGACACGTGGCTGGACTCCCACGGCAACCGGCACAGCGACGAGCTGCACGTCATCGAGCGCTGGCGCCGCATCAGCGCCAACGAGCTGTGGTACGAGGCGACGATTGACGACCCGAAGTTCTATACGGAGCCGTGGACGACGGGCTGGGTGATGCCCCTGGGGCCCCCGGACTGGGAGCTGATGGAGTACGCCTGCACGGACAACAACCGGGACGCCGAGGAAGGCCTGCTGCAGCCCGGCGCGCTCGACGGGTCGGGTCGCGACGGTACCGCGATTGCGACGCCGTCCACCTATCGGTGACAAAGGAGAACATGTGAACGGCGACAGCAACCTGGCGGTGTTCTGCGACTTCGAGAACATCGCCCTCGGCGTCCGCGACGCCAAGCTGAAGAAGATCGACATCCGGCCCATCGTCGAGCGGCTGCTGCTGAAGGGCAGCATCGTGGCCAAGAAGGCCTACTGCGACTGGGAACGCTACAAGGAACACAAGCCGACGATGCACGAGGCGGCGTTCGAGCTGATCGAGATCCCGCACACGCGGATCTCCGGCAAGAACTCGGCCGACATCCGGATGGTCGTCGACGCTCTCGACCTCTGCTACACGAAGGAGCACATCGACACGTTCGTCATCGTGTCGGGCGACTCCGACTTCTCGCCGCTGGTAAGCAAGCTGCGCGAGAACGCCAAGTCGGTGATCGGCGTCGGCGTCAAGAGCTCCACCTCGGACCTGCTGATGAACAACTGCGACGAGTTCATCTTCTACGACGATCTCGTGGCCGAGCGCAAGCCGGCCCGCCGCCGTTCCCGGAGCAAGCCGCGCGCCAGGGCCGATGCCCCGGCCGAGGGCGCCCCGGCCGAGAACGCCGCGGCCGGGAAGAACGGGAAGAAACCCGAGCCGGCGCCGCAGGACGATCCGGCCCAGAAGGGGCTCGACCTGGTGGTGCAGACCGCCGAGGCGATCTATGCCGAGCGCGGGGACGGCGCCAAGCTGTGGGGATCGATGATCAAGCAGACCCTGAAGCGCCGGCGCCCCGGCTTCTCCGAGTCGGCCTACGGGTTCGGGTCGTTCAACGACCTGCTCGAGGAGGCGCAGTCCAGAGGCCTTCTGGATCTCGATCGGGACGAGCGGTCGGGCGGCTACGTGATCACGGGCATCGGCCGGGAGTAGGCGCTCCGGATCCCGGGTCGCGTCTGTCGTATCCTTTCCGCCGTGCCCCGATTCACCTGCCAGGTATGCCGCGCCTCGTTCGAGGTCGCGCCGGCCGTGCTCGACAAGTATCCCGGCTGGCAGCCGAAGTACTGCCGGCTGCACTCACCGAAGAAGAAGACCGCTGCGCGGCCGGCCGGACGCTCTGCCCGTGGCGGGGCGGATCGCGGCCGCACCCTGCGGGAGGAGAACCTCACCCTCGCCGAGGTCCTGGCCAAGTACGAGAACGGCCCCGACCGCGGCGTGTTCACCGACGGCAGCGCGGTGCCCAATCCCGGCCCCGGCGGCTGGGGCGTGGTCTGGGTCGAGAACGGCGAGATCGTCTCGCAGGCGCACGGCCACGAGCCGGACACGACGAACAACCGCATGGAGCTGCGGGCGCTGATCGAAGCGTTCACGATGCTGCCGGCCGACGCCGAGATCGACGTCCTCAGCGACAGCGAGCTCTGCGTGAACACCGTCACCCGCTGGGCGCCGGCCTGGGAACGGGCCGGCTGGAAGCGGAAGGCCGGTCCGATCAAGAACCTGGAGCTGGTGCAGGAGCTGCTCGCGCTCTACCGCGCGCACCCGGGCTGCAGGCTGAAGTGGACGGCCGCCCACTCCGGGAACCGCTGGAACGAGTACGCCGACAGCCTGGCGACCGCCTGGATGCGATCGACGCTGTGACGCAGCGGCCGTCGACACAGTGTCGGTCCGCGTTGCGAGCCTCGGTCCACGTTGTGAGCGTCGAATGACGGTCCGGGGTTCCACGTCCGGCGTACAATCGCGGCGTAGCCAATCCGTACGCCACGGCCCCGGCCCGCAAACTGCCCATCGGCATCCAGACCTTCCGGACGATCGGGATGGAGTTCAGCCGCGCGGAACGCAACCTCGCGGCGTTCACGGTGGAACGCGCGTGATCCCGGCCGCCCCCGCACCGCTCGTGGTGCTGTATCCAAAGCCTGAGTCGGCAGGCACACATCGACAAATCACCCGCTGAGAAGTCGACAAATCACCCGCTGAGAAGTCGACAAATCACCCGTTGGAGTTGCCTGCGCGGTCGCCCTCGAAGTACAACCTGAGTCGAACAAGGGGCGGCCGTGACCTACCTGCCACGAATCGTCGACGCCGAATTGGCCGAGCTGTTGAGAGCTGCCGGTGCCGTCCTCGTGGAGGGACCCAGGGCGACCGGCAAGACTGCCACCGCGGCCCGGGCGGCGGCCAGCGCAGTGCTGCTCGACATCGATGACAATGCCAGGCGCATGATCGGCGCCGACCCCGCGGCCGTGCTCGACGGCGACACACCGCGGTTGATCGACGAATGGCAACTCGAGCCGGCCATCTGGAACCACGTCCGCCGCGCCATCGACCAGCGCGGCGCTCCCGGCCAGTTCATCCTCACCGGTTCCGCGGTTCCCGCCGACGACTTCACGCGGCACACTGGCGCCGGGCGATTCGTCCGGCTGCGCATGCGCCCGCTGTCGCTGTACGAGAGCGGGCGCTCGAGCGGAGAGATCTCCTTGCAGCGGCTGTTCGACGGCGCGGAGCAACGGGCGGGGCGGTCCGAAACGTCGATCGCCGAGGTCGCGGAGCTCGTTTGCGCCGGCGGCTGGCCGGGCCATGTCGGCAAGGCGCTGCCGGGGATTCTGCGCGTGAACCGCGGCTACCTGGACGACGTCCGCCGCACCGACGTATCGCGGGCCAGCGGCAAGACGCGCGATCCCGTCAAGGTGGGCCGACTGCTGCGGTCGCTGGCGCGCAACGTCGCCACGCCCGTCGCCCTGTCCAAGCTGGCCGCCGAGGTGGGCGAGGACGACCGCCCCCTCAAGACCGACACCGTCGCCGAATATCTCGACGCGCTCGACCGGCTCATGGTGGTGGAGAACCAGCCGGCGTGGTCTCCGCACCTGCGGTCGCGCACGGCGCTGCGGCAAACGCCGGTCCGGCACTTCGTCGATCCGTCCCTGGCCGTCGCCGCCCTGCGCGCCACGCCCGCCCGCCTGACGGCGGACCTCGAGTTCCTCGGCCTGCTGTTCGAATCGCTGGTCGTCCGCGACCTGCGCGTCCACGCCCAGGCCGCCGATGCGCAGGTGTTCCACTACCGGGAGAAGGACGGCCTGGAGGTAGACGCCGTCGTGGAAGCGGCGGACGGCCGCTGGGCGGCGTTCGAGATCAAGCTGGGCGAACGCTGGGTGGACGACGGCGCGGCGAGCCTGCGCCGGCTCGCCCGGCGCCTGGAGGACAGCGACCACGGCAAGCCGTCCGCTCTCGCCGTGATCGTCCCGACGGGTTACGGCTACGTGAAGCCCGGGGAAGTAGGAGTCATCCCGATCGGCGCCCTGGGGCCTTGACCCGTCCGCGAACGCGAGAACGTGGGGCTAACACCATCACGCCAGAATCCCCCGGATGGGGTGCCCGTCGACGTCCGCCAGCCGGAAGTCGCGGCCGCCGAAGCGGTAGGTGAGGCCCTGGTAGTCGAGGCCGAGCAGGTGCAGCACCGTGGCGTGCAGGTCGCGGACGGTGTGGGAGTTCTCGACCACGCGGTAGCCGTACTCATCGGTCCGGCCGTAGATGAAGCCCTTCTTCAGGCCGCCGCCAGCCATCCAGAGGCTGAAGCCGTAGGGGTTGTGGTCGCGGCCGTTGGTGCCCTGCACGAACGGGGTCCGGCCGAACTCGGGGGAGAAGATGACGAGGGTCTCGTCGAGCAGGCCGCGCGCCTTCAGGTCCTTGACCAGGCCGGCGACTGGCTGGTCGACGGTGAGTGCGTTGGCGGCGTGGCCCTCGGCCAGCTTGGTGTGCTGGTCCCACGGGTTGGCGGCCTGGCCCATGCCGTCGGTGCCGACCATCGTGAGCTCGACGAAGCGGACGCCGCGCTCGACGAGGCGCCGCGCCACCAGGCACTGGCGCCCGTAGGCGGCGGTGGAGGCGTTGGGCGAATCGAGCCCGTAGAGCTTCTTCGTCGCCTCGGTCTCGCCGCCGAGGTCGGTCAGCTCGGGGACGGCGGTCTGCATCCGGTAGGCGATCTCGTAGTTGTCGATGGCCGCCTCCACGCGGGTCTCCTTGTCGGTGCGCTGGAGGAACTGCCGGTCGAGGTCGTCGATAAGTGACAGCCGCGCGCGCTGCCGGGCGTCGGTCTCGCCGGGGCTGACGTTGTGCAGCGGCTGGGCGTGCTCCGGGTAGATCAGCGAGCCCTGGTGCACGGCCGGCAGGAAGCCGTTGCCGAAGACGTTGATGCCGCCGAGCGGGATGCCGCCGCTGCCGAGGACGACGAATCCCGGCAGGTTCTGGTTCTCGGTCCCGAGGCCGTAGGTGACCCACGACCCCATGCTCGGGAAGCCGGTGAACGGCATGCCGCAGTGGAAGTAGAAGTTCGCCTGGGCGTGCTCCATGAACGGCGCGGTCATCGAGCGGATGACGGTCAGCTCGTCGGCGACGCCGCCGGTGTGCGGGAAGAGCGCGCTGACGGGGATGCCGCTGCTGCCGTAGCGGGTGAACTCCCAGGGGCTGGGCCAGATGTTGCCGTCCTGGTTGAACATCGTCCGCTCGGTCTGGAACGGCATCGGCTCGCCCGCCTCGGCCGCCAGACGCGGCTTCGGGTCGAACGAGTCGACG
>JGI24794J26673_10001933_pt1 | contig 11538 bp, 15 predicted proteins | sample MesohylPK_FD_26673 | JGI IMG/M metagenome (IMG submission 26673) | reverse complement strand
GGATCAGTCTCACCGAGTGACCCAGATCGCCGATCTCCCGGCCCCAGTAATGAGCGCCGGCGCAGGCCTCCATCGCCACCGCGCAGCCCGGCTGCGACGCCATAAATTCCAATACTTTCCCGCGGCTACGCTTCTTGCGGAACGCAACCGATCCATCGGCCCGCGCGCCGTGCAGCTGAAAGCTGTTCTTCGCCAGATCGATTCCGATCATGCTAACCTTGTCCATGGACGCCCCTTTCCTCTCTTGGCCTTAACACCACTGCCAACATGGCACATCGCGATGGCGTCGGGAGGGGCGTCCACTCCATCGCTTACAGCTGAACTGTCATGGAGTGATCTTGTGGCGTTGCGAAACATGCTTGCGCATCGCCTTCTAGTTATTGACGACAAAGAGGTCAACCGAAAGGCTGCCCGAGATTTCGATAGGCATTGCGACCTGCTTTCGCGGACCTATTTCGTTCCTATCAAGATTGATCTGGTCGCGGGGAAGGGATTTAGCCCGACGTTTCGGTCTCGATGCCATATACGCGACGACAACGTTTATAAGTGTGGCCGCGGGCGACAAGATTTGGTGTTTGTGTGTGAGAACAGAAAATCAGGATTTGCCCCTTTCATGGTGGATTCTTCAAGAGGCACATGACCGTGCGTTGTTCCAGTACGACTCTTGAAAGAAAGACCGTGCTACACGTCTTGCCCACCCTCGCGGAAGGTGGCGCCGAAGATGGCGTCTTGAAGATTGCGGATGCGCCGCGCGAGTTCGGAGCACGGGCGTTGATTGCGTCGGCGGGAGGCTCAAGCGCTCGAAGTCTTGGACGGATCACATCCGAATGAGGGTCGACCTCAAGAGCCCTATTGCAATTTGTCTTAATTCGTTTCGACTGACTTCCCTAATCGAACGGAAGAATGTGGACCTTGTTCATGTTCATTGGCGGGCTCCTGCTTAGAGTGCTTGGTTGGCAGCTCGCCGTACCGGCGCTCGGCTCGTAACGACCTTCCATGGAAATTACGGTGTCGGCAGTGCGGTTAAGCACACCTACAATCAGATTATGGCCCAAGGGGAAAGAGTGATCGCAGTATCCGATTTCATGCGGAACAGATCAAGGCACAATGTACCTGTCCGCCCTCGGGCATTCGTGTGGTATATCTCGTGATCGATACTACGGTCTTCGATCCGGCGTCCGTAACTTCCCAGGCCAAGTCCGCACTACGAGCGGCCTGGGACATTGATACGGTGGTGTATTGCTCCGTGATCCTGCCCTGGCGATGCTCGACCATCTGCCACAGACCGTCTTCGACGATGCGGAGCTCGGAGACTTCCGCGACGATCCACTCCTCCGGCGGGTTGGTCCGCTACACCCGCTTGCCGGTCACCGGGTTCTTGACGTAGCGCAGCCGATTCCGGATCAGGCGGCCGATGTAGAGCTCGTTGTTGCTCAGGCCGGTTCCCCGCTTGGTATGGCCCCGGCCCGGATGGTGGGATCCGTCCAGAGCTTGCCCGAGGGGCCCGGGACGTTCTCCCCGTTCAGCCGCCGCGCGGGCTCGCGCCGTGGGCGAACTCCCGGACCACCCAGCGCACGGTTTCGTCCTCCGTCGCGTTGACCGTGCACCCGCCGCGCACGGGATCGCCCGAGCCACCGAACGACTTCACCACGTCGTAGCCGTAGCAGAGGCCGTCACCCGAACGGCCCTGCTCGACCCGGCCCCAGAGGCCATGGCGGGTCTTCGCCGCGAGGTCCATCAGGAACAGTACGTTCATTGTCCCTTCGAGCCCGACGTGCACCAGCCCGCCGTCGGACGAGATCGACCTGCCCGCGAAATCGGCGGCCAGGTTCTTCCGTTGAATGACTGGAAGGTTGAACAGAAGAAGAGTATCTTCGGTCATGGTGGCATGACGACCTCGTAGCTGCGGCGGAAATTTGATGGGAAACGAAGTCCTACCCGATGGCAATGAGTTGCCCCACGTTCGCTACCACAAAGTTGCCCCGCGCTAAACAGAGGGGGCCATGATTCTCAGTCTTGCTAGACTCCGACCATAATCGCTTTCGGGCTGCGCATGATAAATCCGCACAGTAAGGGCTTGCCGACGGGGGTAGGCGCCGCGACGGGCACCGGCCATTTAATGCGCCGGCTGCTGCGTGAGCGGATGCCTGGTCATTTCGTTTCGATCTCAGGAGCGCTGTTTTGCATGGCCGTCGTCGCGGCGGCCACCGCTGGCACTGCCTGGTTGATGGAACCGGCGCTCGACGACGTGTTCATCGCGCGCGATCAGGAGATGCTTTACCTGATCCCGGTGGCCATTCTAGCACTGGCGTTGCTTGGCGGCGGCGCGGCCTATCTCCAGGCAGTACTCATGGCCAGGGTAGGCGAAAGACTGGTCGCCGATTTCCGGCGTGACATGTATGTCAAGCTGATGCGGGCCGACCTGGCCTTCTTCGCCAACACTCAGACCGGCAACCTGATCGCTCGCTTCACCGTCGACGCTTCCATGCTGCGGACCAACCTAATCCGCGCGATGACGGGCTTCGTCAGGGACGCCTTGCGGCTTGTTTTCTTGATTGGGGTGATGTTTTACCAGGAATGGCTCATGGCATCGGTCGCAATACTCGTATTTCCTCTGACGGCATGGCCCATCGTCTCCATCGGCAGGAAGATAAGGCGCGCCACCTCGGTCACGCAAGCCCGGATGGCCGATCTTACCATTCGTCTCGACGAGAGCTTCCCTGCTGCGCGACTAATCAAGACCTTTCGTATGGAACGCAAAGAGATCGACCGCGCGTGTTCGGCGATCGAGGAGGTCTTCAGCCGCAGCTATCGGGCGGCTCGGATCGCGGCGATCACCAACCCGGTAATGGAAGCGTTCGGCGGGGCGGTGATTGCTGTCGTCATCGTGGTCGGCGGCAGCATGGTGATTGTCGGCTCGACCACGCCAGGCACCTTCTTCTCATTCATCATTTCGCTGCTACTTGCCTATCGGCCGCTCAAGTCGCTCGCGTCGTACAACATTTTGTTGCAGCAAGGTCTGGCGGCGGCTCAACGGGTCTTCGCGGTGCTCGATATCGAGCCGCACATCCTCAATGCGCCAGGCGCGAAACCACTTGTGGTGAAGTGCGGCGAGGTTCGCTTCGACAGGGTGTATTTTTCTTACCTGCCAGGTGTCCCGGCGATTGTCGGCGCCAGTCTAGTCGCCCCTGCGGGCTCAAAGGTGGCTCTGGTCGGTGCTTCCGGCGCGGGTAAATCAACTCTGCTCAACCTCATACCCCGCTTCTACGACGCCGATGGGGGAGAGATCACCATCGATGGCCAGGACGTCTCCAAGGTCACGCTCGGCTCGCTCCGCGACGCCATCGGTATGGTCATCCAGGAAGTCACTCTGTTTGACGACACCATCCGTAACAATATCGCTTATGGCAAGGCCGATGCATCCATGGACGAGATCGTCACGGCCGCAATAGAAGCGGACGCACACGATTTCATTGAGGCAATGCCAGACGGATACGACACGCGGGTGGGGGAGCTCGGCGAACGCCTATCTGGGGGCCAGCGTCAGCGGATTTCAATAGCTCGCGCCATGCTCAAGAATGCCCCGATCCTGCTGTTGGATGAGGCGACGTCGGCGCTCGACAGCGAGTCCGAACGCGCCGTCCGCGAAGCTCTGGACCGCCTCAAGGAGGGCAGGACAACAATTGTGATAGCCCATCATCTGTCCACCGTGGTCGGATCGGATATCATCTACGTGATCGAACGGGGACGGGTAACAGAGTCGGGCTCCCATGCCGAACTGATTGCGGCGGGAGGGGCCTACGCGCGGCAATACGCGGAGCAATTGGCAGAAATCGAAGAGGCCTCCCAGCCAACGAAATGGACTTCCAGCAAATTATTCCCGTCGTCCGGGTCCATACATACGTCCCGCTATGGATAGTCCGTCTTCGCAACGGTACACCGTGCGCCACGGTTGCTGCATACCAGTACCAATTGCCTTACGCGCATACACTCAGCGGTGGTGAAGGATCAGTTCAGCGAATGTCGGACTTGTTTCAGCGATGGCTTCTTCCAGTGAGAAGTGCGGGAAGCACTCCGCAACCGCTACATCGCGTTCGACCTTCATCCGGAGTTTGGCGTTAAACCGCGAAGCAACTTCCTTTATAATTCCGCGTCGGTGACTAATCCGTGAGCGGAACTCTTGCAGCGGCAGGACCTCAGAAGCTTCAAACTTCAACTTCTTCCTGTGAAAGCGACTTCTCGGATATTTCGGGAGGTCATAGTTCGCGAATCCTGCAGCGCGTTTGAGGTACTTCACGTGCCAGTAAAGAAAACCCGAAAATCGGAGTGACATGCCTCCACGGTCGAAGCGTTCGAAGCGGGGATCATGGCGAAACTGGGTTGCATGACTGGGGGTAAAAAAGCCAATGTCGCCGCTGCCTGAGATCGGGTCAGCCATGGGAACGGCAAGGCTACCGTCGGCCGCACGTGCGAGATTTAGCCCTGAAAAACACCAAATGTCCTGGAGCCTGCAACCGCGAACACGGATTTGACGGCATGTCTCATCGAGCGGAGTATCCAGTGCGATATGATCGTCATCAAGCTTGGTGACCGTGCTGTACCGGGTCTGCGCGAGCGCAAAGTTTGAGTAGTGGACCAGGGAATGCGGAGAGTCCGCAGATGCCTCAGCATGGTCAGGGCTTCCGGGTGGGAAAACTTCGGGAACGTAATTGAATACTCGCAGTCGTTCACCAAACTCCGCCGCCAGGCTGGCCAGGATGTCTGGTGTGGCATCGGTGCAGCCATTGTAGACAGCGACGATCTCGTCAAAGTGGCGGATGTGGCTGCGTATCGCAAGCTCGAGGTAGTCTGCCCCGTTTTTGATACGCAGAAATGCGCTAATCCCTTCCGGGCGCGATGGCTCGCAGATCTGCCCAAGCTCAAATTGTGGATTGTGTACAGTGTTAATGGTCATGATCAACCTTCCAGAAGCCGTGAGCATCCGCCCCGGCCAAGCGTTCAGCGATGCTTGCGGCTGATTCGGACCCGTCGATCGTAGGAAAATAGACCGAAGACAGGTAGGTCATGAAGATGTCACGGGCGTCCGTATCAAAACTAAGTGCCTCGGCCTCGGCAAGGACATCCTTAAGACTATCTAGGCTGGGCGCTGATGTGGCGACTCCGGGGATAGCCCAGAAGGCCTGTCCGCAGACCACCACCGGCTTGTCGAAATAGAATGCCTGAATCCCGACCGAGGAATTGGCCGTAACCACCCCGCGCGACGCTTCAACCTGTGCGAAGGTGTCGCTGTGATTGTCCAAGAAGATTCGGTTTGGGTCGGCTGCAAGGATAGCCTCGGCTTCGGAAATCCGGGCAGAGGGGTGTTCCTTGAGCCGCAGATACCAGCCATCGGGCAACGATTTGGCCGCAGAAGCAAGGGTCGATACGAACGCATCACAGGGAATTTGCAAGGGAACGAAAAGGAAGGGAGCTTCCGGGCATCGGGACTTTCCGTCGCCCACTCGGATCCTGCTCTTGGCGCGCTGCCGAATATCGATTCGGGCCGCGCGCCATGCCTGCCGGTCGGTCGCAAATTTGTCTGCCCATGCACGATACGGCTCAATCGTTCGAGGCAACGAACTGCGCGCACCGACACCGCGCGGATCGACAGTAATCCGCCCAGGCACCGGTGCGTGCTCGATGAACAGACGCCGCGCACCCTCAGCCCGCGCTCCCTCCATGAAGGCCATACGTCCTCCATTCTTGCCGCCCCACGCCACGGCTACAGCCGAGTTGCGGCGCCGGAAGAGTCGCCGTGCGCCAGAGTATTGCGCCCTGAGTTGCCATAGCTTCAATGCACGCATCATGCGACCAGAAGGCTGTTGTGGTGCGCTAGCCAGCGCAGCCTCGGCAACCGCGTGCGCGTCCTTGTAGCGGCGTAAGCTTAACGGGCGCACTAGGATCCAGTTCACTCGTCCCTCTCGGCCAAGTACACGTTCGATGATGCGTCGCTGCGAAATGCCACGACTTAAGCAGAAAAATTCGTATGGCACGCTCTTCGTCATTCTGGGTTACTAACCTGATTTATGCACCAGGGTGTGAGGACATGGTGGCNNNCNNCGAACCGCGCTGCGAGCAAGGGGCGTCCGACGGCTTCACCGAACGCGAGCGGCCGTGCGCGCGGTGCGGAAACCGCTTTACGACCACGCCCAAGCGGCTGCGGTTATGCGCCCGGTGCTGGAAGGAATGACGTGAACAGCTTGCCGAGTTCGATATCGGCGCTGTCCGGCTCAACTCGTACGTTGCCGGCGTTCGGACAGAATGTCAGCTCGCCGACCCGGAATTCCGTGGCGCTGGCGTAGAGGTCCACGCGGACGAACGGGAACGGCGCGGACAGCCGGGCGGCAATGTCGAGCATGTCCGCGAGCAGCGGCGGGGGATCGTCGGGCGGGCCGGCCGGCTAGGGTGTGTTAACACTAACGCACTTCATCGACGATGAGGGCGAAGATGATGTCCGGGGTGAGCCGGTCGCCGCTGCGGTCAAGCCTCTGGGTCTGGGCGTGCAGCATGTTGACGAGATGCCGAGTTTCGTCACGGCGATGGAAAAACACGATGAATGACAATGAGTTACATTTCATGCAATAAATGGACGATGGCGACGTCAACACCCCGGCTGCACGGCTGTGCGACGAGTGCGGACCGGATAAAAGGGGTCGATGTATCCGTTCGGAGTTCGGACGAGCCGTGCGAACCGTGTTGATCTGGGCGCAGATCGCCAACCAGCTCAGGCTGGTCCTGCACATCGCAGCCTACTGGCCCATGCTCACCCTGCGCGACGCCATTCGAAGGCGAATGCACGTCGAGCGGTTTCGAGTCACACTCAATGGGCTGGGAGGGTTCCATCTGGGGAATCCCGGGCGTATGACTTCTTCTCTGATACCGATTGCAATTGCAGGGGCGTTATTTGTGCCCTTGGCCGGATGTGACGGCCGAAGCGCAGTAACCTCTTCAATGGTTGATTCGATGCCCGTGTCACCGGATCGCGGCGACACCACCGCTGCCTTGGTCGGAGCTCCCGCAAATCACGGCCTCGAGCCCATGGAACGTATCACGGTATCCCCGGGACACACGGAGAAACAGGGACACGTGGAGATTTCGTGCCCGGCCGACGGTCTCGCGTGCGTGGTAAGCGTAGCCATGGACGGTAGGGTGGAATACGAGAAGACCGGCGGCCTACCCTCCGTCATGCTGGATCGTCCGGCTCCGGGCGATGTCGTCGTCATCCTGAAGGGCATACAAGAGAATTCGAACTCCCCCGCGCTCGCCAGACATGCGGCGCGCGGTCCTTCGCCAGGTCAAGTGACATGCAAAGCATTGACCATAGATTGTGAAGGAGGTCCCGGGCCCGTCCATTTCCGAACCATTCCTCAATTCGATTATTCGGGCTTTGAATTTGTCGAGCACCGTCGGGGAGTAACGCTGGCGCAGGATTTGCGCGTCTTCAGAGAAGGAAAAAGTGCGGTCGGCTACCGGGCCCTGGCGGGTTGGTTGGATCACAGTTATTTTCTCATCGCAACTGCTGGCGCAAGTACAGCTTCGGACGAACACCAGATCAACAGTCGATACTACTCCGCATACTCGATAGGCAACCCGACACATTCAAACCCCGACGTCGCAGTCGGCGGTACCGCGAAATGGTCGGGAGTCATGTTCGGTAATCGAACTTCCGACCCAAATACATTCATCGAGGGAAACGCGGATATAACTGTTTCGAACCTCGCCGGATACCCTTTGGTCGATGTGGAGTTCAGCAACATCACGAACGCACAAACCCAGACCAGCATCGAGAATATGGTGTGGAACGGCTTGAAATTGAAAGACGGTTCGTTCGGACTGGAGCCGGTGGACTCCGCTGCATCGCATGTAAGCCGACATCCCGCGAGCATCGGGATCTCCGGTAGATTCTACGGCCCGGACCACGATGAAGTTGGCGGCTTGTTCAGTTACACCAGGCAGGACTCCGGAAGCGGTAGACCCTTTCCACCAATCACATATTCCGGTGCGTTTGGAGGCAAACGCAAGTAGTCGAGAACGCAACTCGACCATTTCCAACGGGTAACCGCCACGATCCTCTCCGGGCCGGGAGTCTTGAGCGCATAGCCATATTCGATCATCACGTTTGGGTTGGGGGTGCGCCGCTCGCCGCTGGCCGGCATAAAGGTCACATCCGGGACGAAGACATCGCAGGCGGCAATTTTGGCCAGGATGGTATCAACAATCGGTGGCGAACCAGCCACACCCTGCGTATCCGATCGTGTCCCAGGCGTGGTGTAGGAGTTCTGGCGGCCGTTGGTAGCTGTGTTAACTGGCCCGCCGAAGCAACCGCCGCGGGGCTGCCGTCCTCATCGAATCTTTGGAGGCGGCATAGCTCAACGACAACGTAACGCAGCACCGTAATCTGAGCTGCGTGCGTGTTGAATCGTTTTACTCTCTTCCTCATTCATGGCAATTCCTCCTTGCCGTGGGTGTTGAGAGCCCCGCCGGTGGCAGCTGGCGGGGCTCAACCATCGCTGTACGATACCTCCATGCTGTGCACCTTTCCGAGCGCGGACAAGCCGCCAAGCCTTGCCCCATACGGCATACGCCGCAGGTTGCGATAGAGGCGACGCAAGCGGGACACGGCGTCCCTCTTTGCGCGTGCTTCGCGGCGCCAGTTCTCTAGGTCGGAATCCTCCACCCCATACCGCTGCTGCGCCATCGCGGGAACAATCTGCACCGGCCGAAAACATCTGGCTGTCCGCGACTCGCGCAGGTCGAACAGAATGTGGTCGATGGGGTGTGGCGGATCTTCGATGACCGATAGGGCGGCCGAAGCGCCTTCCCGGTCAATGAGGTACGCCGCAGCGCAACCGGCCCAGTGCTCCGCCCTCCTCAGGTCTCGCCCGCTCGGCGTACGACCCGATACGCCTCTGAGGCGCCCCGGCCGACCTATCTGTTCGTGAAGCTGGATCGCCTGGGTTCGTGCAGGCCACCAATCCTTGTCGCGCAGAAGCAACCCGGTATCGGATGCCAGTTCCGTATCGTCTTCCAGAATGAGCGCTGCCGGCCGATCGGTTTCAAGGAACCGGCGAAGCGCCTTGCCGTGGCTGAACGTGCAGGCTGCAGCTCCCCGGTCGATCCGCCAGGTGGCCACGTCGCCAAGGAGATCCGCGTCGATGGCGGAAATACGTTCAGCGTCCGCGCCGACCTGTTGCAGGTTCTCGGAAATCGAGGCCCAGCGGTCCGGGCGACTGTCGAGATTGATGACATATGCTGGCAGTTGCATGGGAACCCCTTTATACCTGCCCGCCCGGCGGGCGGCGGGCCGTTGCAAACCAACATGAGAATCATGCGGTCCTGCCTATTCGCCATGCGCGGGGAGCTATCCCGAGCCGGGTCAAGGGCTGCTTTATTCAGCGGGCGACCCGGCCAAGTGGCCGAATCCCATGTCGGTTTGCAGGGGAAGCGTCGGACGGCTTTGAGCGCCTGTCAACCCGTGGTAGGTTCAAGTACCGAGAGGAGAGACCATGTCCACGGACGCGACGCTGGAGGAACTGGTCCGGGCATTGGCGCGGCACCGCCTTCAACCGCTCCGATTGCTATCGGCTGGAGCGACAGTTGCCAGACGTGATTCGCACCCGCTGGGTGACGGCACCTTTCCACGGCGCACGAATAAAGCGGATTAGTCGGAGCCGGTAGAACCAGGAGATGTCGTATATTGCGATGGCGATCCCCGCCCTAGAGCACGGCGGCACGGAACGAACAGTGCTCACGGTCACGCGCGGGCTGATAGCGCGAGGACACAAGGTCGACCTCGTAATGTTCGAACCGAGTTTCGGCTATGCTGGCGAGATGCCGGCCGAAGCCCGTTTGTTCGTGCTTTCGGAACAGACAAGTTTCCTTCCCGCGAATTTTCCGGTGAAGCCTGAATATATTGTAGAGCGTGCGTCGTTCCTCGGAGCGGTGAAGCTCGCAGCCCACTTGACTCTGGAGTTCTCGAAGCCGCGGATCGTGCTGAACGGCCGCGCAATCGTGCGCGCGCTCCGCTTGTACCGGTGGGTCCAGCGCGAGAAGCCCGACATTCTGTTTGCCAATCTTCCACCGGTGGAATTGGCAGCCCTGCAGGCATCGCGCATCGCCGAGGAATTCCCGCCAGTCGTGCCCGTGGCCCATGGAGCGGTCAGGCCACGGCAAACGGTGCGGCGCCGGTTGTTCTTTCCCTCGGCCGCACATGTCGTCGCAGTCTCGCGCAGCCTGGCGGATAGCATCGCCGATGCGACCAACATGCCGAGGGACCGGCTTTCAGTCATCTACAATCCGACGGACATGTCGGCAGTTCGTCAGCGCGCGAAGGAAGCTCCGGACCATCCTTGGTTCGGAGTGGCGACCCCGCCAGTGGTGCTGAGTGCCGGACGCCTCGCTCCGGAAAAAGACTTCTTGACATTAATCGAAGCCTTTAGGCGCGTGATTGCGAACCGGCCCTGCCGGTTGGTCATTCTAGGCGAGGGGCCCATGCGGGCCGAAATCGAAGACCGGATCCGGGTGCTCGGCGTAGAGGACAGCGTGTCATTGCCAGGGTTCGTGGAAAACCCATTTGCCTTCATGTCGCGTGCCGCTTTGTTCGTGCTTTCCTCGATCCATGAAGGATTAGGCAACGTCCTGGTCGAGGCGATGGTCTGTGGTTGTCGGGCGGTATCGACCGATTGCCCGGGCGGCGTCGCGGAGATTCTTCAGGATCCTGAGCTGCTCTCCCCGGTCGGGGACCCGGATGCACTGGCGAGCGTCATGATGAGGGCGCTGGATCGACCGGCGGACCGAGCCGAGCTCTTGGCGAAGCTGGCATCGTTCACGATGGAACGGGCGGTGGATGGATACGAGGGTGTGGTGGAGCGTGTGTTGCGAGAACGCTGGGATCAGCGGCCGGGTAGGAGGGGTCGTTGCCGAGCCCCTCCCCCCACAGAGCCGAGCGTGCGCGATTGACGCACTCGGTTCCTCACCTGACAGGTTCGCTCGAGGTGTGCCATGGGCGCGTGATCCTGGCTGGCGGCAGGGGATACCGCTTGAGGAGTTCGGTCATGCGGTCCCAGTTCAAGCGCCTGAGGCGGTTGCGGCGTTCGAGCCACTTCCGCCAGATGCGGATGACCTGGTAGCGGAACCACCGGAGACGCTTGCTGTTCCCTGTCAGACCATAATATGCGCAGTGGCCCCGTATCGCCCTGGCAAGGTAGTCCCGCTGCGCCGCGACCGGCAGGTGCCGGTATTTCTTGCACCATTCGTGCACCGATTTGAGCGCGCGGGCGTAACGGCCTTTCGCCGTGATCTGGCGAACGACATTGTTGCCTTTCCTCGACCTCGCCCAGACATGGGTGAAGCCGAGGAAGTCGAACGTCGTGGCCGATGCCATCCAGCGGCGCCCACTGGGGCGCCCCCGTCGGAAGTCCACGTAGCGCGTCTTGGTTTCATGGAGCGTGAGCCCGTATCGACCGAGACGTTTGCCCAGCACATCAAGCAGCCGCTTGC
>JGI24794J26673_10001929_pt1 | contig 11554 bp, 10 predicted proteins | sample MesohylPK_FD_26673 | JGI IMG/M metagenome (IMG submission 26673) | reverse complement strand
CCCCCGCCGTTCGACGCAGCCAACTGCGGAACGCGACGACGCTCGCTGCGGCGGCGCCGGCTCGAACGTTCTGCGCGACGCAGCGCGAGTTCCTCGATGGAGATGCGTCGCGGATCCGGCGAGGGGCCTGACGAAACGACTCGCGTGAGGATTCCCGTACCTGACCGTAGCTGGCCCAGGCGGTCCCCTGGAATCCTGACCAGAATTGCACACGGAATTGGTCATGGCCTCGCGCGGGTGTTCATGGGATCCCGTTGATAACAGCCGGTTGTCCGCAGTCGGCGGATTGCGCACCGAAACCCACGCATCATCGCGACTGCGCGACGGGATCTGCCTTGGAAGTCCACGCCGACCAGTACGCGGCTGGCCTTATTATCGGCGCCGCCGAGTCCGTCGCGAGCGGCCCGGTCGCCGTCGACTTCCCTACGACCGAGGGCGCCTCAATATGCTGATCCGCTCACCCCTGCCAGTTCCGCGAGACTCCAGTGCGCTACTTTCCAGGTCGCCACTGCAATGGTCTGGGACCTCATCGGCGCCTGCGTGCCACGCCTGACAACGGTCTGGAACCTCACCCAACCGCCGTTGCGTTACCGCTGGTTCCGGCGGTTCCGGCCCCTATTCCGTTTCCATCGCCATCGTGAACCCCGGGTTAAGGTCAGCAAAATCATTGGGATGCTGAGAAGCTAGGCGCTGATCGAGGCTGAGAAGATTGATATCAATCAACTGGTAGACCGCCCCGCCGTGCAGCAGCCGCAGTACCTCCGACAACGCCAACGTCCCTGCGATCGTGCCCACGAACGGCGCTCCGACCGCCTTGCCCGCGAGTAGTGTCATACCGCAGCGATCAAGCACGCCGTCCTTCATGAGCTTCGCATATGCGGGTCGGTCCTCGACCCTTTCTCCCTCCCTTTTCTGCTTCCAGATGTCGGCTGCGGCGCGCCGCCCCGGCAAGACGTGAAGGCGCATGGCGCGGAAGTCACGATGCCCGCGTCCGAGACCGGCTTCTACGACAAGGTCAAAACCAACTTGATCCAGCGCCTGTCGACCTGCTCCATTGTCGAGCCCGCAAAGCGCAACCGCCGGTTCATCCGCCTGCCGTGTGAAATCTGCCGCGAACATCCGCTCTTGGAGAGAGGTCGCAAAGCCACGGCGCTCAGCCCACGCCGCCATCGCCCGTGTCTTTTTTTGACCGATCATGGCAGCGTCGGTGAGAATGGAGGTGCTCTCCGTCGACTCGGCAATAACGTCGATATCCTGCAGGACCAGCGCAACGTCAGTGGGGTTCCTATAGGGCAGCAAGCCGAGCCCCCACAGATATGCCTGACCTAGATGCCCCAGACCGATCAGCCAGAGGCGCGAGGGCAGATAGGTTAGCGCTGGTTCGCTTTCGTCAGGCTGCAACCAGTCAGCCTCCGGACCAGGGCGCCACAACGAAAGCCCCAACGCCCGTCGCCCAGCCGCGGGCATCCCGCCGCTTACAAAAAGGAATGCCTCGTTGACGGCTAGTCCCGCCGCTAGCATTCCGCTCAACGGCATCGCGCCCTCACCGCCCGGCTCTAGGTCTGAATGGACTGGCAAGATGCCGCCCCGCCAACCCACCGCTACGGTGCGCACACAAAAGCCCGCTCGCCGTTCGCGCACACCCCCGCCGATCATGATCGTCGGCGTCTCCCCAACCACATTACCAAGTGTGACGCCCAGCGCCTCGACCGCGTCCCCTAACGTGGGACCGAACGGTATCGCCAGCATCAGCGGTGCTTCGAGCGGTCCGGTGACGGTAACTCCACCGAGAAATACTCGACGGCCAAGGGCGACAGCTGTCAGCAACGCCGCCTGCTGCACAGGATCGGAGACGTCAGCGGGACCGATCTCTACTCGCAGCCGATAGCTCCGAAACAGCGCCTCCGCTTCAGTGACGCTCGCGGTGGTTCCGCTATCGATGGCGTGTTTGATCAGCCGATGAAGTGAGTCTGCTGAAATCTGCGCGGTCACGATCCCTCACCCCTCTAGCTCTAGAACAAGCCGATGTGAAGAAATTGGCGGCGCGCGGACGGCTGCACTGTGTCCCACTGCTTGCCGCCCCGATATCGATAGATGCCGATGGCCCGCCGTGGCTGGGCGCCCGTTGCGAAACGCGGCAAGATTAGCGCGATGTGCCCAGCCTGACAGATCATGGGGTGCGCACGGTCGGAATCACTCTGGCCCGACCCGCCGGGATGCACGTGGACATCGGCCACAACGGTCAGTCCGCGCGCTTTACAGATCGCCCAGAGGTCGCTGAAGTAGCGTCCATCGAACCGGACGATACCGCTGTCGAGCGCGTGCGGATCGAGATCGTCATAAAGCACAAAGTCCAGTATCCGGGCGTTGCCGCCGTCGCGATAGCCAAGCAAGAACGCCCCACTCTCGCGGCCGCAACGGCGGCCACGTTCGAGCAGCTTCGCCTTCAGGCGGCGCCACAGAAACCAGGAACACGACAGTTCATGCCGCGGAGCGAAGAGGCGACGCATAGTCGCGCGATTGAAGAAGTTCATGGACGAGCTCCAGGTACTGGACGATCCCGCTGGCGGGACGCCAAATCTTCGCTGGCATCTCGCGACGCCAGTTGTCGTGACCGACGAGACTCTCGCGGTCACACGGCAGATAGAGGGCGCTCCCGTTCTTCCAGTCGGTGCGAAAGACCGCCGAGACACGACCGCCATGACCCCGAGGCCACAAATCGAACGCAAGAACCGCATTGGTCTTCATGTTCCACGGGCCACCGGTCGGCGCGGTCTGTGGGTAACCGGAGCAGTTCAACCGAAGCACATATTCTCGGTCGTCCTTGGCAACCACGCCTAAGAAAGCGAAGGGCCACGCCACCCTGACCAGCCGCCAGCGGCCCTCCGCCTGTCCGAGGCGGAACGCGGCCTTCGCCACGTCCGCCTCGAAGGCCCTCTGATCGGGACCGATCACGCGACACCCATGACTGCGCCGTTGACCCGCTCGTCCGGCACTAGATCGAAAAACAGCCTGTCGGCCTTCTCATCGGTCAGCACGCCGATGTGGGTCCCAGGCGCCGGCCGGTCATGCGTGCCTGCGACCTGCAGCACGTGCTCGCCGGCCTCGTCCTCCGACATGCCGAACTCCTTTTCCGCCGCCCAGCGCTTCACCCGCGCGACCGTGGCACTTGGCGGAAAATGGCACTCCACGGTCTTGCCGTTGAACATCACCGTCACCTTGACGTGGCGGCAGCGGTGGATGTGGACCTTCAGTCCCTTGGCGGTTGCGTGGTCCTTGACGAGCACGCTCTCGTCAATGGGCTCGTCCTCGTCCTCGATGAAGAGCAGCGCATCGTCGGGGATTCGGTACTTTTCGGTGAGGCGGGCCTTGAGGACAGCGAACGTCGCCTCCATCTCGAGTTCGATATGCACGATCTCGCCGACGCCTTCGCCCTGGCAAAAGAGATCGACTGATTTCATCGCGTTGCACTCCGGGGATCGACGTGCGAGGCGGGATTGCCCGGCTTCGTCCCTTACCCGCTTGATCGCCAGCAGACCAGGAACCCGGAAGGGTCACTTCCGTGCGAAATTACTCGAGCTCAAGTGCCCCGGTCGGAGAGGAGGGGCAAATGAAGAAGTGAGGGCACCGCGGGCACGTCACGGGATCCACCTCCGGCGGAAATTTGCCGGCGGCGATACTGGCCAACATGGCATCGCTCTTCTTCTGTCGGTTACCCAGCTTGGTCCCGCTGACCATGACGGTCTCATGAATCTCGTCGGTCAGATGCAGCGCCTGCACAACAGCGCGGCCGCCAAACCGATTTTGGGCCGCAAGGCGGTAAACGGTGTATTCTAACCGGTCGTATTCGTCGCTCCGCTTGTAGCCCGTGCGAACCCGGCGGATGACGACAGTGCCATCGGGCGTTTCCGCCATTTCATTGGGCTCCACGAGTACCCGCCCGTTGGGAAATTCGACCGCAAGGGGTTCCGCGTCGCGGAACTTAAGGCCAGCCCCCGCTTTGAGCAACGCCGCGATCAGCCGGGACGCAAGCCTGCGGTAATCGGCTGCGAAGGCATGACCCGCCGGCCCTCGGGCCTGCCAGATGGCTTCGAAGGCGGTTTCGGTGTCATCCAAATCAGGCTCGCCCATACTCCGCGCATCGGCAAGCCAGCGCAGCAAATCGTAGAGACAATCATGCGTGCGCGAGAACGCCGTGGGCTTGCGGGCGCTGCCCAATCCCAGAACATGCGTATAGTAGAAGCGTCGCGGACATTTCTGGTACGAGCCCAGACGGCTATCCGTTACTGCCCAATCGGTTGGCCAGGAGATTGCGATTGGCTGCAGCCGCGGGGCGTTTGCGGGGAGCGCCAGTCTTGGCGGGTTGGCTACCTCCTGGACGTACCGCGCCGCAAGCCATTTCAGAAACGGCGACGGAGAGCGCCCGCTTCCATTTCGCTGTTTTCGCGCATGGTAGAGACGAAGGTATGATCGGGCGCGCGATAGCGCCACGAAGAACAGGCATTCCTCCTCGTCACTATGGGCGCGGTGCGCGCGCTTCGCTTCGTTCTCTAGCGGGGCATTGCCAGATCTGTCGACCATGCCCGTGGGCGGCGGACAACGCTCGCCGCGGTGGGAGTTCGGGAAACTCGCAACCGTCAGTCCAGGGACGTGCACAGCCTCGAATTCAAGCCCCTTGCTGCCGTGGACGGTCATCAGCCGAACGGCATCGAGATGCAGTGCGGCGACTGGGACTTGTCGCAGGTCGCGCTCCTCCGCCAACAACACCAGTTGCCGCACGCGATCCAGAGTACGCTGGATCGGTAGTCCCATCCTCACCGGACTCTGCTCACGCACAAAGTTCAGGAATTGCCAGACTGCCACAGCACGCATGCGCTCCCTTACGGACGTGGCATTGCCCAACTCCTTGGCAAGATCCGTACGGTCGAGGAGAAAGATAGCGAGAAACTCCCAGGCCCTGGCACGCGAACACAGGCCTTTCAGATCGGCGGCCAGGCGCTCGATGCCTTCCCGTCCCGATGTTGACAGCCCGGGTGCCTTCACCCCCTCCGCCAGCCGCGCCAACGAGGGTTTCTGAAGAGATCTAAGAAATCGGCTCACACAGTGCACATCCTGTAACGTCAAACCATATCGCGGCATCGCTCCGACCCTAACCAGTGCGTCGCCGAACGGGTCTACGGCTATGCTGAGTACGGCCAGCAGGTCACGAATCTCCTCCCGCTCAAACAAGCTGCCGAAGTGAAGGACAGGGATGCCGCGCACCTCAAGCGCCGAGGCAATCTCGTTCAGCCGTCGGTTGGTGCGACAAAGGACGGCCTGGTCCCGAAGCCTCATCCCCGCCCCCTCCAGTTGACGGATGCTCGCCGCTACGCCCTCGGCTTCATCAGCCAGCGTCTCGAAGCGACGAATCTCGGGATGGTTCGGCCCTTTGCTGCGAGCGGCCTCCAATTCGAGGGTCAGCATGCCTTTGGATGCGCCCATATGCGGCGCCATGGCGACAAAGCTCTTTACGATCTGCACGGTCGAACGATAGTTAACACCCAGCTGATCCGTTACAGCGCCAGGGTAGTCGGAGCCGAACCGAACCATGTTTTCGGAGGAAGCACCACGAAAACGATAAATCGACTGCCGTGCATCGCCGACGACCCAAAGCCGCTCGCCATTGCCCGCCACCGCCTTCAGCAGACGCGCGCTGGCCCGGTTCACGTCCTGATACTCATCGACGAGGACGTGCCGGTGGCGAAGCTGCACGCCAATGCGCACGGCTTCGTCGTTTTCCAGCAAACGCGCAGGACGCATGATCAAGTCGCCAAAGTCTACGCTGCCATGTTTGCGCAGAGCCTCTTCATAGAGATCGTAAATGTCCGCAATTTCAAGGCACTTCGCCGCGGCAATTCCGGCCGCCACATCACGATCAACCGCTTCCGCTTCCATGGCCTTCGCCAGCGTGCGGTAGAGCTCCGGCCCGACCAATTCGTCCTTTGCGCGAGAGATCGCATTAACGATGTCCCTGAGCACCGTCACCGGATCCCAGAGGTTGCGGTAATGGACCAACGGCAGAGTGGGCAAGATGTCTTCGAGGACTTCGATCGCGTCGCTGCGGTCAAAAAGGGAGGGATTGAGCGCGAGTTCAAGCTTGTCGTGGTAGCGGCGCACAAGGTCGAGACCAAAGGCGTGGAACGTTCCGATCCAGAGTTTTTGCGCCGCCTCTGGAAGAGCCCCTGTCAGCCGCTCCGACAGCTCGCCGGCCGCACGATTGGAAAACGTCAGAATAAGGATCGCGGCCGGATCGATGCCTTCGCCCAGCAGTGAGAGCACGCGCTTGACCAGCGTTCGAGTCTTGCCGGTTCCGGGCCCTGCCTGCAGCTGAAAGGGCTTGCCGCGGTGCGCCGCAGCGCGTTCTTGCGAGGGATCGGGCTCGCCCGAAGACGTTTGCTCGGATGGGGTCTCATCGTCGAACACCATCGGCGGCAGGAGCAAGGCGTCGAAGAGTTGTTGCCGAACCAGCGTTACGTGGAGGTTTGTTCGGTCAGCGATCGATCCGGCGGTCAATTCCTGCTTGAGGTGTAGCTGGCGCACAAAGGCGCGCGGGAGCAGAAGCTCGCGCGCGTAAACGTTCGCCTGCAATTCACGCCGCTCACGCGGACCGTAATCCTCGACACGCGGTAGACCAACTGGCGCAGCCTCGATGCTTCGGGAAGGGTCGATATCCGAGCCGGCACAGGTCACGGATCCAGCGTGTAGTTCGGAGTGCCCAAGTTCGTGCGCGACCAGTAGCGCTCGGCTCGTAAAATTGCCTACCTCTTCGCAGCAGATCGTTCCGCTTTGGTCGTCGTACAGAGCCCGTGCGCCCTTGAGTGCCGGGTCCCCTTGCGGCAACCATACGAGGTTCAGATCCCGGTGTTCCACTGCAGCTTCAACAAGGGTGAGTAGATCGAACGGGTCTTTCCCTCCGGAAAGCAACTCCTCATGAAGTGCCGCTGCCTTAGAACGGATCGGATCGAAGGGGTCCATAAGATCAGAGCTCCAACAGAAACTTCTGCTGGGTCTCGTTCAGACCCGAGCTTCGCACCGCCTCCCCGAAGCTTTGCTGTGCCCCGGTTGATGGCATGCCTTCTGCTTTGAAAAACTGCCCGATCGGTGCTGCCGGTCGCGCGGCGAAGTGCGCCACCACCACATCAAGCGGTGCCGTCAGGTCGTCTGCCACCCGTCTTTGGAAGCCTCCGGTCATTGTGGCGGGGTCGATTTGACGGTCACGCAGCTTGCTAACGAAGACAGTATTGGCGTTCAGCCGCGCGGCAAAAGCGCGGAATTCGTTACGCGACAAACCCGAGAAAGGGTTGGGGGCATCAGCGATGTCCGCACGTGTGCTCCTCGCCTCACCCGCACGCAGCGTCACAGCATGAAGTCGGTTTTGGAAATGGCTCATCGCTCGGCTGACAGCCAGGCTGACGGAACTCGGATCGATTGCCCTTTCCGCATTTTCCACGGGGTGCTCACCGCGCTGGGCGTCTACCGCAATAGCGATAGCGAACTCGGTCAGTTCTTCTCCGAATTGCGGATACCGTCGAACGACGTCGTCCAACAGCTTCGCGTCCGGCACATCCTGCTTTGTGGACAGGACATACAGGGCTTCCCGCAATGCGGGCGGGCTTGCGCGGAGAGTCCGGTTCATAGCTCCTCCTTAAAGCGGGAAAGCCTCGCAGCCGCCCGCGTGAGCCGATTGCGAATCGTTCGTCCCGTGCAGTTGCACCGGGTTGCGGCTGTTTCCTTCTCGGGATCATCGGACTCTTCCGTGTACCCGAGGACATGGACGAGGATGACGGCGTCGCGTTCGTCGGCCGGCAGAGCTTCGATCGCCTTCAGAAAGGGTTCCCGGAGAACATCCCAGTCCTGGGTCGGCAGAATCTTGAATGCATCCGACACGCGGGCGAATGCGTCCTCATAGCCGTCTGGTCCACTTGCCACTTGGGATGGCGGAAGGTCGACCACAGTAATGCCGCGTTTGCGCCGCCGGACGTTGCGGCGAACCGCATCGATGCGCAGGGCCCTGAACGCTTTGTTGAACCGACATTCGTAGAAGTCGAGCTCATCGGGGAGGGCGCCCGTTCCGTCTGTTACGAAAAGATCCGTCAGGTCTTCCAGGATTTCTTGCCGAAGGCCTGTAGCGTCTGGCATTCCACCGTCCGGTACCTTGACCAAGAGATTCGCTTCGCATCGCCTAAGCAAGACTGGCAACACAGCGCCCATCAGCTGTTGGTCGTCAGACCGCCGTCCCTCTCGAACAAGATGGACGAGACACTCGGAGCACAGATAGTCAGGGGCATCGCGATCGACGATCGAGAGGCGAATCTGCAAGTCGGATCGTGAGAGGCAGATGACGCGGTCGATCTGGGCCTCGACGGCAGACGGGCGCGTATACAATTCACCGTCCGCCTCGGTCTTCGTCAACGGTCGAGCCATTTGGCCCCCTTTTCACAACGCTGCAGCGGTTCGTGAGTGTTCAACCCACTTGATCGCACTCCGTCCGGGAACCCGGAAAGCACTCGCCGGCTATTTTGACGTATCGTGGCGATCCGGGGCGTTGCGCGGGGTGATTTTGCCGCCGGGCCGGCCTGCATCAGCCGCGGGACGTCCTCCTCGGGCGTCGCTGTCGGGCCGAAACGCGTCAGCAGCAACGTCACGTGCGTGCTCACCGCCGTCACATCGGCTCGATCTCCGACCAGCAAACCCGTCGTACCGCGCGAGATCCGGGCGGGGGATGTGGACCACGGGGACGGTCGGTACCGGTGGACGAACCTCGGTCTGAACGGCGACGTAGTCGCAGGGTTCGCCAGCGTCGAGACGAACGCGAGCGTCGCCTCGACCCGTCGCTCGCTGGTCGTGGCCGCGAAGTGCCACAGGCCCACGTGGTCGACATCGGACCGCGCGCCGTGCGTCCGGCAGAGCGCGTTATACGGCGCGCGGACCATGAGCGACGGGAACAGTTCCTCCCGGAAGCGATACCGCGCGAGCGCGGCCGGCTTGCGGACCAAACTCCCGACGATGTGGCGGTAGTCGATCGCTGCTCCGCCGAGCCCGGCGACCGCGGCATCCTGCACAGCACTCGGCCGCCATGGCGGATATTATCGTCGGCATCTCCGTCCCGACAGCACTGGCGTACTGGCGAGCGCCCGCGCCTGTCGCTCTTCAACGACCGCTGAATCCCCCACGATTTCGACTGCGGGGGCTCGCACCCGTGGGACTCGGCTTATCATGGGCTACATGATCACCACCGGTCCGGCGCGGCATTCGGGGTGCGGCAAAGCGCAGATCTTCAAGATCCGAGCCGGCGGTCGGCATGGGGCCGGAGGCGGGGCTACCTTGACTCAGAGGCGGGCAGACGTTCGCGACGTTGTGGGGTACACCGTGGGATATTCTCTTCAGGCAGACCGTTAACCGAGTGCATTTGCAGTCACTTACAGAGAGAGTCGCGCTGACCCTGCCGGAGTGACAGCTTCACGACGCGTCCCCGCACGCCGGTCCAGTCCCAGACGTGCCAGCCGTCTTCGATCCGGTACAGGATGCGGTCCAGCCACTGGTGCGCGTCCGGATCGTTCGCCGCACTCGTGTCAATCGCGATTCGCACTCCGCTCCAGCCCCTGCTTTCTCGCGGCGCGCCGAATCGCGAGGATCTCCTCGTAGTCCTCTATGAAGACGCCGTCCGGCCACGTTTCCATCTCGCCGTTCTCTCGAATTCTGATTCTCTCCGCCACGGATCCATGCCCCGGCTCTGCGTGGATCCAGTAGACCAGCACGTGTCCAGCCGGTAGGCGCCCCTCCGCGACCCAGCGCCGAGCGCGGAGTAGGACCATTTCCGAATGTGTCTCGACGACAAGTGGTCGCGTGGGTCCCACCAGGTTCTCCATCAGGAGTTCCGCGATGTCAGCGTGTGCAGCCGGATGGAGTTCGGCTTCCGGATGTTCGATGATGTCGACGCCGGCACCCGCCCGGGGCGAGGTCAGCGCCATGACCACGACCGGCAGAACGTGGGAGAGCCCGCGGCCCGATTGGGCGATGCCTACTTCGTCGTCCCGCAACGGCGTTCCGGTCACAAGATTGGAGTAGCTGCCCTGGGCAACGACGTCGACGCGCACGCCGAACGCCTTGCGGTACCAGTTGCGAACCGAGTCCTTCAACACGTCGTCGCCTGCCAGGGCCAACGGTGCGTCGCGCCCGTCGCATCCGATGCTCGCGGGCGAGTGCTCCGGGGCCAGGAAAGGAGACGAGACAAGTCGCCGCGGGCAACGCAGGTGGCGAACCCCGGCTGCCCAAGCCTTGAGGGTGTCGACATGCGGCGCGATCCACTGCGCGAGTTCATCCGGTCGCTGGGGGATCAACCCTTGCCAGACAACGGTTCGTAGATCGGAACGCGCCCGTGCGCCCGAAATACGGTATGCGGATACTCCGTCGAATCCCTGTCGCTCGGCATGGATCTCTCCGTGGTCGCTCTTCAACCGCCAATCGGAGACTTGCCGCTCGGAAGGCTGCCCCGGCGCGACCACGTTGGTGACGGTGGCGGACAGTGACAACGCGCCACGTTTGCCGGCGAGAGTCACGGAGAAACGCAGCCGGCCATGGGCGGCGCGCCCGGTCACGAGATCCGCGAAGTGCTCCCCGTGTCGAATTCCACCGGATTCCAGAGGAAGCGGTTCACGCGCCTCCCGGTTGGAAGGAGCGAAGCCGCCCGCCAGCAATTGGATCGCCTGGGCCAGCGCGGTCTTGCCGGAATTGTTGGGTCCGACGAGGATGGTCAACGGAGCGAGCTCCAACTCGACCCGCCGAGCATATCCCTTGTACCGTTCGAGAGCTATTCTTCGCAGTTCCACGGCCGCCACATGATAACCGTCCGAATCGGCCCGCTGGTGGTTGGGGTCTGCAGTGACGCCGACCTACGGGTACCCGCGCGGCCCGCTACCCCAGCCGGATGGTCATGTTCGGACGCTCCACCGGCGCGTCGTCGAACCAGCGCGCTGTCACGGTCTTGGTCTCGGTGTAGAAGCGCACCGCCTCCTTGCCGTAGACGTGCTGATCGCCGAAGAACGAATCCTTCCAGCCGGTGAACGAGAAGAACGGCAGCGGCACGGGAATAGGGATGTTGATGCCCACCTGGCCCACCCGGATCTCGCGCTGGAACCGGCGCGCCGCGCCGCCGGAGGACGTGAAGATGGACACGCCGTTGCCGTAGGGATTGGCGTTGATCAGCTCGATGGCGTCGTCGAGGGTCTCCACGTGGGAGGTCACGAGCACCGGACCGAAGATCTCGTCCCGGTAAATCGACATCTCGGGGGTGACGCCGGCGAACAGCGTCGGTCCGACCCAGTTGCCGTCGGGGAAGCCGTCGACCTCGCAGCCGCTGCCGTCGAGGAGACAGCTCGCGCCCTCGGCCTTGCCCCGCTCGATGTAGCCCAGAATCCGCTCCCGCGCGGCGCGGGTGATCTGCGGGCCGTAGCTCGCCCCCTTGTCGTCCCAGCGACCCGGCCGCACGGCCGCCATGGCTTCCTTGAGGTCGTCC
>JGI24794J26673_10001908_pt1 | contig 11681 bp, 9 predicted proteins | sample MesohylPK_FD_26673 | JGI IMG/M metagenome (IMG submission 26673) | reverse complement strand
CGGTGACCGCGGACCGCGGTGACGGGCGCATCGACGTGACCTGGCAGCCCCCCGCCAGTGACGGCGGCAAGCCGGTGCTGAGCTACACCGTTACCCGGTCCGCACCCGACGGCACCACCGGGTCGATCGACACCACCGCCACCAGCCACACCTTCGAAGGTCTCACCAACGGCACCACCTACACCGTCACTGTCACGGCCACCAACGAGATCGGCGCCTCGGCTGCCAGCCGGCCCGCCAGCGGAACACCGGCGCACATTCCCGGCGCCCCGGTGGCGGTGCGCACCATCCGGGAGGACTCCCGGATCCACGTGAGTTGGGACCCACCCGCCAGCGACGGTGGACTGCGCGTCACCGGCTACACGCTGTTGTGGGTGGCACCCGACGGCTCGGCGAACTCCGCCCGGACGACCGCCACCAGCCACACCCTCGAAGGTCTCACCAACGGCTCGACGTACGGCATCACCGTCTCGGCCACCAACGAGGTGGGCACCTCGGTAACCGCCGACCCGGTCCGAGCCACACCGGCGCGGCCCCCCGGTCCCCTGGCTCACGCAGAGATCGCCATCGGGCACGAGAGCCTGCTGGTGTCGTGGGAACCGCCGACCGACGACGGCGGCCTGCCGGTGCGGTCCTTCACCCTCACCTGGGTGGCNCCCGACGGGGCGGTCACCGCCATCGAGACGGCGCACACCAGCCACACGATCGAAGGTCTCATCGGAGGCGCGGCCTACACGGTCACGATCCTCGCCAACAACGAGATGGGGGCATCCCCGGCACCGGTCTCCGCAGAGGCGACCCCGCAGCACGCCGTCGCGCCCGCCACCGGCAGCGGCAGCGGCACCGGCACCGGGACCACCGCGGTCACGGCGATTGCGGCGCCGAGCGCGCCACAACCGGGCGAAGCCGTCGCCGACCAGAGCGCGCCGGCTGTGACCGACGCTCCGGCCGCGGCGCCCCAGCCGGTGCCGGCCCGAACAAGAACCTGGCAGGACTCGGTGACCAACGACACCACCGTCGTCGTCCTGGCCGCTGTCGGGCTGGTGCTGATCGCCGCGCTGTTGGTGGTGTCGCGACGCCGTCGCTACAGCTTCGAGGAGGCCGGCAGCGACATCGCCGACATCTGGTAGCGATCGCCACAGAACCGCGCCCGGGGCCTACCGGGCCGCCGGCGGAACACTTAGCCGGCAGGCAGGAATCTCAGCCGGCCAGGTCTCCCAATCATCCGGCGGGGATCTCAGCCGGCCGGGAGTCCCAGCCGGCGGGCAGGGTTCTCAGCCGGCGGGTGGGACCTCCAGCGGGGCCGGACCGCAGAGGCCGTCGAGTTCGACGACCTGGATGCGGTCCCGGTTCTCCCAGGTGATCTCGTTGGCAGGATCGGGCCGCACCTTGTACTCGCGGAAGCTCATCTCGGCGGCGTCGAAGGTCAGGAGCCGGCCCCGCAGCACGTCGCCGTAGTCCAGGACGATCTTGATCGCCTCGAGGGCCTGAACCGAACCCACGATGCCCGGCAGAACGCCCAGCACTCCCGCCTCGGCGCAGCTGGGTGCCATCTCGGCCGGCGGCGGCTCGGGCACCATGTCCCGGTAGGTCGGGCCCTGGTGGGGATCGAACACGGTGACCATCCCCTCGAAGCGGAAGATCGAGCCGTGCACCACCGGGATTCCCAGCTTCACCGAGGCGTCGTTCAGCATGTAGCGCACCGGGAAGTTGTCGGCGCCGTCGATGATCACGTCGTAGCCGTCGATGATCTGCAGGATGTTGTCGGCCCCCAGGCGGACGTCGTGGGTGACGACGTTCACGTCGGGGTTGAGGGCGGTGAGCGTCTTCTTGGCCGAGTCGACCTTGCGCTCTCCCACCCGGTCGACGTTGTGCAGGATCTGGCGCTGCAGATTGGAAGCGTCGACGACGTCCATGTCCACGATGCCCAGCGTGCCCACGCCGGCGGCGGCGAGATACAGCGCCGCGGGCGAGCCCAGGCCACCGGCGCCGAGGCACAGGACGCGAGCATCCAGCAGGCGCATCTGGCCGACCTCGCCGACCTCCGGCAGCAGCAGGTGGCGGTGGTAGCGGTTGCGCTGCTCGGGGCTGAGCACCTGCGGGACGGCCCAGGGGCGGCCCTCGTCCTTCCACTTGTTGAAGCCGCCATCCATGGAGGTGACGTCCGTGTAGCCGAGCGACTGCAGCGTCTCGGCGGCGAAGGCCGAGCGCACTCCCCCGGCGCAGAACACCACGATCGGCGTCTCGCGACCCGGAAGGCGGTTCTCGATGTTGGCCTCGAGGTGGCCGCGGGGAATGTGGATGGCGCCGGGGATGGCGCCCTGGGTGACCTCGTCGGGTTCCCGCACGTCCAGGAAGGCCGCGCCGGCGTCGCGCAGGCGTTCACCGGTGACCGTATCGATCTCGGTGATCCTGGACTTGGCGGCGATGAGGATGTCGCGGAACGTGGGCATCGCTTCGGCTCCTTGTGCGATTCCGTTGGATATGCCGGCGGGTGCTACGCCTCCTCCGGCCGTCAATGCCGGCCGGCCCACTGGGCACCTCCGGCGGGTGGGGGCTCCGACCCGCCGGGACGGATCTCCCACCGCCGAAAAGTCTACCAAGTTAGTCAGGATTCGTCGCTTGCCCCCGACTCGGGGTCCGGCCCGAGGCCCGCGATCCGATCTCGGACCACCAGTGGCAGCACCTCACTGATGGACCCCCGCAGCACGACATCCGCGATGTCGTCGAACGGCGTTGGCTCGTTGTTCACGATGATCAGGTCGGCACCGTTGCTCCGAGCCACGGGCACCACCTCCGCAATGGGGTACACCGCCAGCGTGCTGCCCACCGCCAGCATGAGGTCGCAGGCGGTCGCCGCCTCCGAGGAGCGCACGAGGTCGCCGGTGACGAGGCTCTGGCCGAAGGAGATGGTCGCCGACTTCAGCAGGCCACCGCAGGAGTGGCACGGGGGATCCTGCTCGCCGGCCCGCAGCCGCTCGACGGCATGCGCCATGGGCCACTCCTCGCCGCATGACAGACACTTGACCCGCCGCCGCGTGCCGTGGATCTCCACGAGCCTCCCCGGCGAGGTTCCGGCCTCGGCGTGCAGGCCGTCCACGTTCTGGGTGATCAGCGTGTGCAGCTTCTCGCGCCGCTCGAGGGCCACGAGCGCCAGATGGCCGGCGTTGGGGACCGGCCGGCGCGCGCTGTTCTCGGCGAGGCGCTGCCGCCACACCTCCCTGCGCACCTCCGGGTCGCCCATGTAGTTGGCGATGTGGGCCTTCGCCTCGGCGCCGGGGTTGCGGGTCCACACACCCTGGGGGCCCCGGAAGTCGGGGATGCCGGAGTCGGTGGAGATGCCGGCGCCCGTCAGCACGACGACGCTTGCGGCGCGATCCACGAGATGCCGGGCACGGCTGATCTCTTCGGCCAGTTGCTCTCCGGCACTCGTCACGGCTTCCCTTCCGGTTGCGACTCGCCCAACACGGCGACTGGCGATGTCGACACGGTCCTCGACACCCGTCGCGGCCTCCCTCCCCGTTGTGACCCTAACCGGATGCGGAGCCACCCAACCCTGGCCGCCGCAGCCGGGCCGACCGACTAATCCGCCCGCCGCAAACCACAATGGGCGGGTCCGGGGGCATCCGCCCGAGCAGGACCCGGCAAGGGAGATTCCGATGACACTTCAGGACTCGGTCCAGGCGATCCTCGACGGCGGCGTGGCGCGCGGCGACGTGGCCGGCGCGACCGCCGAGATCGTCTCCCCGAACGAGGTGCTCTGCTCGGCGGCGGCCGGCGTTCGCTCCCTGCACGAAGAGGCCGCCGGGCCGATGACCAGCGACACGGTGTGCTGGATCGCCTCCATGACCAAGGCCCTCACCGGAACCGCCGCTATGCAGCTCACTGAGGGCGGTCGACTTCACCTCGACACCCCCGCCGCGGAGGTCCTGGAGCATCTGGGCACCGTCGGCGTGCTCGAGGGCTTCGACGCGCAGGGCAGCCCGCTGGTCCGCCCGGCGCGGGCCCCGATCACGCTCCGCCAACTGCTGACCCACACGGCCGGATTCGGCTACGAGATCTGGAGCGAGGACCTCCTCCGCTACCACGAAGTGACCGGCACCCCCACGATCAGGACTTGCCGGCGGGCCGCGCTGGACGCCCCGGCTCTCGGAGATCCCGGCGAGCAGTGGCTGTACGGAACGAACATCGACCACGTCGGGCTCATGGTCGAGGCGGCGTCGGGGATGCGACTCGGCGACTACCTGCAGCAACACCTCCTGGGTCCCCTGGGCATGGATTCCACCGCGTTCGGGATCAGCGCTGACATGCGGGCCAGGCTGGCCACGGTCCACATCCGCGGCGACGACGGTGCCCTGGGTGCCATGGGGAGGTTCGAGATGGACCAGGAACCCGAGGTGCAGTTGGGCGGCGCCGGGCTCTACAGCACCGTGGAGGACTACTGCCGCTTCCTGCAGATGATCCTCGGGCGCGGCACCCGCGACGGGGTGCAGGTGTTGCGCCCGGAGACGGTGGACCGGATGGTCGTGAACAACATGGGAACGTTGCGGGTGGTACCGCTGCCCGCCGCGATACCCGGCGTCGCCGGTGACGTCGAGTTCTACCCGGGCATCGAGAAGTCCTGGGGTCTGACCTTCCAGATCAACGAGGAGCCCTTGCCCACCGGTCGACCGGCGGGCGGCCTCATGTGGGCCGGGCTCGCCAACTCCTTCTACTGGATCGACATGCAGAACCAGGTGGCCGGCACCTACATCAGCCAGCAGTTCCCGTTCGGCGATCCCCGGACGTTCGGCCTCTTCGACAGCATCGAACGGGCCTGCTACACGGCCCTCGCGTAGGACCGCCCGGCGTCACGCATTCGCCTCGCCGACTGCGGCCGCCCCGAGCCGGCGAGACGGCTACCTCAGCTTGCCCCGGGACACGCTGAGGTATCGCAGCGATCCCCGTTGAGTCGTGCCGCACGCCTACGCGTGTGATTTCCCCCTTGACAAGCCCATTCATTTCTCCTATTTATTTCGCCCTATATCAATATTCGCCCGCCGCGGAGCCTTTTGATGCCACGGGCATCCAGAGTTCACGACTCGCCCAGGAGCGAACACCATGCAGACCCCACTCGTCACCGTCCCGCCTGTCCCGACCTCGGCGACCGATTCGCCGCCAACGGTGAGGGCGGCCGCCCAAGCCCGCGGTCCCGGCCCCCAGAGCACAGCCGGCGCCAGAGCACAGCCGGCGCCGTCGAACTCTGGGTGGAACCGTTGAACGATCTGTGCCCCGACCCCGGCCGGGGCCACCACCCTCGCTCGCCTTACGTGGAACTGTTCTGGTTGGGCGTGCTCGGGCCGTCAGCCACCTGGCTGATCCGGCGGTTGGCGCTGCGGCTGGAGGAGGCACCGGAAGGGGTTCTGATAGACACAGCCGAAATCGCGAGCGAGATCGGGTTGGGTGGCCGCCAGGCCCTCCAGTCGGCCTTCGATAGGGCGTTCGAGCGCTGTTGCCGGTTCGGACTCATGCAGAGAGGTCGCCACAACACGCTCTTCGTGCGCACCCGGCTGCCCGACCTGACCGCACGGATGGCCGAGCGCCTTCCTTCCCGCCTACGCGTGTTGCACGACGTCTGGCGGCGCCAACCGGGTTCGGATCCGGCGGGGACCGACACTCTGGCTCGCGCTCGGCGGCTGGCCATGGCGTTGCTGGCGTGCGGCGACGAGCCCGACGCGGTCGAGCGGCAGCTGCACACCTGGCAGTTCCACCCCGCAGTGGCCTTCGACGCCACCCGCTGGGCCACCGAGCAGCACACCCGGGCCGCAGCCGCGGTGAGCGCGGTCGATGCCTCCACCGGCGAGCCCGCTGCCCGCGTGGCAGACTGAACGGCGATGGACGCCATCACAGCCGCTCTTGTCGGCCTCGCCGGGATGCTCATCTGTGGGGGTTTCGTGTGGCTCCGATCCGAGATCGTCCCCCGCCTCGACCGCATGGAAGGACTGCTGCGACCGGAGGGTGAGCGGATCGCCCGCCTCGAGGGGCGCGACGACGCTCTCGGCAACGGCTAGGGCATCAGTCGCCGGGCGGCGAGAAGTTCCTGACCAGGTCGACGAGCAGGCGGACGCCGAAGCCGGTGCCACCCTTGGCGGCCTCCCCGTCGACATTGTCGGTCCAGGCGGGACCGGCGATGTCGAGGTGGACCCAGGGGATGCCGTCGGCGACGAATTCCTGCAGGAACAGCGCGGCGGTGAGGGTGCCGCCCCAGCGGTTGCCGATGTTCTTGAGGTCGGCGACCGGGGAGTCCAGCTGCTTGCGGTAGTCCTCGGGCAGCGGCAGGTGCCAGACCCGCTCCCCGGCGCGGTCCGCGGCCGCCTCCACGGCGTCGATCCAGCCGTCGTGGTTGCCCATGAGACCCGCCACCTTGGTGCCGAGAGCCACCATGCACGCCCCGGTGAGCGTGGCGAGGTCCACGATGGCGTCGGGCTTTGCCTCGCTGGCCAGCGACAGGGCGTCGGCGAGAATCAGCCGGCCCTCGGCGTCGGTGTTGAGCACCTCCACCGTCTTGCCGTTGCGAATGGTGAGGATGTCCCCGGGCCGGGTTGCGTCGCCGCCCAGCATGTTGTCGGTGATGGGGACGTAGCCGGTGACCCTGATCGGGGGCGCCAAGGTCTTGACCACACGCATCGTTCCGAGCACGGCGGCGGCCCCGCTCATGTCGATCTTCATGGTCTCCATGCCCGTGGCGGGCTTGATGGACAGCCCCCCGGAGTCGAAGGTGATGCCCTTGCCCACGAGAGCCAGGAATCCCTCGCTGTCGGTGGGCGGTTGCCAGGTGATCTCGACGAACCGGGGAGACTGTGTCGAGCCCCGGTTGACCCCCAGTAGTCCGCCCAGGCCGGCCTCGACGATCTCTTCGGTCTCCCAGACCGCGATCTCCAAGGCGGCGCCCTCGCTGCCGTCGTCGCCCGACGCCAGCGCCCCGGCCGCCGCAGCGAGCTTCTCGGGGGTCAACGACCCGCCGGGCTCGTTGACCAGGTCCCGCGCGAAACAAACGGCCTCGGCCACAGCCGTGCCGAGCTTCAGCGCGTCACGCACTTCCTGCCCAGCGCCGACGACCGACAGCTTCCGCAGTGAGTTGGGCTCGGGATCGCTCTTGAAGGCGTCGTAGCCGTAGGCACCCAGAAGGATCCCCTCGGCGTGCGCCTGCGCCGCGGCGGGGAGGTCACCCGCGTCGGCGACGGCGTCCAGAACCGAGGAGGCCAGCCAGCGGTGGCGGCGCNCCAGCCGCGCCAGAGCCGCGGAGGATCGCCGGATCACTGCCGGTGTGACATCGGCGGCGGGACCCAGACCCACCACGGCCACCGGACGGCCATCGGGTCCGGCCACCATCTGCACCTGACCCGCCTTGCCCTCGAACCCGAGACCCCGCAGCAGCCCCCAGTCCAGGCCACCGGGCTCGGAATCCACTTGGTCGGAGCAAACTCCGAGCGCGGTCACATCGGCACCGGCGGGAACGGTGCGGGCGAGGGTCACGGAAACAGCCACGGTGTTCCTCCTCTGTCGGCGGGATCAGGGACGCGGACGCCGACTCACGCTAGCGGCGCGTGCGTACAACAGAGGTTGGGGACGCCGGGGGGCGGCGCCGGATCGATTTCGCCAGACGATCCGCCGACGGCCACCGGCGGCCCCAACCGGGCAGAGGCTCAGGAGCCGGCTATGAAGGCTTCGACGGCGTCGCGGGCGTCCTCGTCGCGCATCTGGCGCGGCGGCGACTTCATGAAGTAGGCGGAAGTCTCGTACAGCGGGCCGCCGATGCCGCGGTCGAGGCCCAGGCGGGCACAGCGGATGGCGTCGATGACCACTCCGGCGGAGTTGGGGCTGTCCCACACCTCCAGCTTCAACTCCACGTTCAGCGGCACGTCACCGAAGGTCGTGCCCTCGATGCGGATGTGGCACCACTTGCGATCCTCGAGCCAGGGCACGTGGTCCGACGGGCCGACGTGCACGTCGGAGCCCGCCAGCTCGGACTCCAACTGGCTGGTGACGGCCTGGGTCTTGGAAACCTTCTTGGACTCCAGCCGGTCCCGCTCCAGCATGTTCAGGAAGTCGGTGTTCCCGCCGAAGTTGAGCTGGTAGGTGCGGTCCACCTGCACGCCCCGGTCCTGGAAGAGTCGTACCAGGTTGCGGTGCACGATGGTGGCCCCCACCTGGGACTTGATGTCGTCGCCGACGATCGGCACGCCGCGCCGGCGGAACCGCTCGGCCCACGACTCGTCGCCGGCGATGAAGACCGGCATGCAGTTGACGAGGGCGCAGCCGGCTTCCAGGGCCTGCTCCGCGTACCAGCGCGCCGCCTGCTCGGATCCCACCGGAAGGTACGAGACGAGCACGTGGGTGTCGGTGTCGCGCAACACCTGGGCCACGTCCACCGGTGCCTGCGGCGACTCCACGATGACGTCGGAGAGATAGCGCCCGATGCCGTCGAGGGTGGGGCCGCGCTGCACGGTCACGCCGGCGGTCGGCACGTCGCAGAACGCCACGGTGTTGTTCTGGCCGTTGCCGATGGCCTTGGCGAGGTCTTCGCCGACCTTTGCCGCGTCGACGTCGAAGGCGGCCGTGAATCGAACGTCGCCGATGGAGTAGCCACCGAGCACCGGGTGCATCAGGCCGGGGATCTCGTCCTCCGCGCGGGCGTTGCGGTAGTGCTCGACGCCCTGGACGAGCGACGAGGCGCAGTTGCCGACGCCTGCGATTGCCACGTTGATCTGTGCCATGGTTTCCCTCCTTGCGGCGCCCGCCACCGTCGTGGTGGCGCCGGTGGTTCGGTTGCGAATCGGCCGTGGATCCGGTCAGGAGGCGATCGATGCCTCGATCCCGGGGTGTCCGGTCCCTCGTTGCCGACCACAATATATTCGATTTCCGGAACGGTGCAACCGTTTTGATAGGCAATTAGTTATAGGATCCTTCTCATGGCCCCGCCCGCGCGGCACCGGTATCCCGGTGGCAAACGCAAGAACCGCTCCGGAGACGAGCAGGTGCCGCTGAACGTCAGCACCCGCGCCCTCGGCCACCTCCAGAAGGTGGCGGAACTGTCCTCCTTCACCGAGGCCGCACGCGCGTTCGGGATCAGCCAACCGGCACTGTCGCAGAGCCTGGCGCAACTGGAACAGCGTCTGGGCGTCGTGCTGTTCGANCAGGACGGGCGGCGCCGGCGCCTCACCGAGGCCGGGCGGATGGTGGCCGATTTCGCCGCCGAGGTGCTCGGGCGCACCGGCGAGTTGGAGACGTGGATCCGGTCGCGCCACCACGGCGACGCCGGCAGCCTGCGCATCGGTCTGACCGACGCGGCCACCCTGTACCTGCTCCCCGACGCCCTGATGATCTTCCGCCGGTCGCACCCGGGCGTGGAGNTGCAACTCGTCGTGGACTCCACCTCGGCTCTCTGCGACCTGCTGTCGAGGTACGAATTGGACCTGGTCTTCGCCGTCGGTCCCCCACCGGATGGGCTGACCGGCGAGGTGCTGGGCACCGAGGAGTTGCGCGCCTACGCCCGCCGGGGCGAGGAGGCGACCCACCCTGGCGCCACCGAGGTCGAGTGGGCGCTGCCGCCGGAGGGGTCGCGCACCCGGGCACTGATCGAGGCCGGGCTGGCGGAGCGAGGTATCGAGCCCGTCGTGACCCTCACCTCCCAGAACCCCGACGTGCTGCGCCAGGTGGCGGCGGTCGGTCTGGCGTGGACGGTGCTTCCCGAGGCGGTGGGCGGGAACGACCCCGAGCTCGTCGACGCCTTCGGGGAGGCAGTGGCGCACCGCCCTCTGGCCATGATGCGCCGGGAATCGGCCCCCGACGACGCCCGCGTGGGCGCGCTCAGCCGCCTCGCTGGGGACGTGGTCCGCCTCACGGGCGCAGCGACACTCGCGCGATGAGATCCATGCCGAACGTGGTCATGATGGCCAGGTACAGCAGGCCGGTGGCGGCCATCACGGCCGCGTAGCGACGGATCCGCAGCGCCGCCTCGGTGGCGCCCAACAGGACCGCGCTCCCGGCAGCGCACATCACCCAGTACCAGCCCAGGAAGCCGCCGAAACCGTCGTCGACAGTGCCGGTGAGGATCGAGACCACACCGGTGGGCCACAGCAGCACCGCCGTCTCGGCGATCCAGAGCACCATGGCCCAGCGCACGAGTTGCACGAGGGGGGCGCGGCGCAGGCCCGGCTGCACCAGGTACCAGTGCCCCAGCAGCATGGCGTCGGACACCGCACCGTACAAGAGCGCTCCGGTGACCACCCGGGCGACCGACAGGGCCAACGGCCCGCCTGCGGAGACGCCCCCGGCGACGACTCCCGCGAACGCCACCAGCGGGGCCACAAGATCCGGAGCCGGCGGGAATCCCGGGCCCTCCGGTGAGGCGGGCTCGCCGGCCCGGCGGCCGAGCATCGCCGCCACCCGGTTGCGGCGGCGTAGCGCGTCGGCCCTCTGCGCCGAGGGTGTCGCAGCGCGGCGCCGGTAGGCCACGACGCCGACGCCCAAGGCCACGGCGGCGGCCACCAGGGCGGCCACGTCGCGTGCCGGCCGGAAGCCGGCGGTTACCCCGACGATGCCCGCAAGCGCCGCCAGAGCCGCGTAGAGCGACCGAAGGAGCCAGCCGTACCCGGGCCCGACCTCGCGCCGGCGCGTGGTCACCCACCCGAAGAGCAAGCCGCCCGCCGCCCACTGCGCCAGGACGGTTGCGGCGTGTACCTCGCTCACGGCCGGGCCGGCAGCCGTGAGAGACCGCCCGCTCCCCCCGGCGTCTCAGGCACGGACGGCAGTGGCCCCGACCGAGCGGGCCGCCCCCGCGGCGTGATAGCTGGAGCGCGTCAGCGGGCTCGCCTCTACGTGCCCGATGCCGAGTCCTGTGCCGATGGCGGCGAGCTCTTCGAATTCCTCCGGCGACCACCAGCGCTCCACCGGAAGGTGGGCGCTGCTGGGCCGCAGGTACTGGCCGATCGTGACGATGTCGCAGCCCACCCCGGCGAGGTCTCCGAGCGCTTCGGTCAATTCAGCAGCGGTCTCGCCCAACCCCACCATGATCGAGGACTTCGTGACCAGCCCGGCGGCCTTGGCTCGGGCCAGCACGGCCAGGCTGCGGGCATAGCCGGCGGACGGCCGCACCAGCCGCTGCAGCCGGGCCACGGTCTCGATGTTGTGGTTCAGCACGTCGGGGCGCTCGTCGAAGATCACCTCGAGCGCGGCGGGGTCGCCCTTGCAGTCGGGGATCAGGACCTCGACGGTCACCGACGGGCGCAGTCCCCGGATCGCCCGGATAGAGGCCGCGAAGTGCGCCGCACCCCCGTCGGCCACGTCGTCGCGGGCGACGGCCGTCACGACTGCGTGCTCGAGATCCATGCGGGCGACNGCGGCGGCCACCCGCTCGGGCTCAGCGGGGTCGAGGGGCTCGGGNCGGCGGGTNTCGATGAGGCAGAAACCGCAGGCCCTGGTGCAGCGCTCGCCGCCGAGCATGAACGTGGCCGTCCCCTGCTCCCAGCACTCGTAGATGTTCGGGCAGCCGGCCTCCTCGCAGACGGTGACCAGACCCAGGTCCGCCATGACCGATTTGATCCGGCGGAACTCCGGCCCGGTTCGGGCCACCACGCGCATCCAGGACGGCTTGCGCCCACCGGCGGCGGCAGTCCCCGGCGCCGGGTTCCCGCCGCCGA
>JGI24794J26673_10001905_pt1 | contig 11697 bp, 12 predicted proteins | sample MesohylPK_FD_26673 | JGI IMG/M metagenome (IMG submission 26673) | reverse complement strand
GGCGGTGCGCCGGTGATGGCGGGCGCGGTCGGCGGGCCGCTTCTTCGCGGCGCACGGCTCGCACCGGGTGCGTCCATGCTCGGGCGGGCGCTTCCCGCATTTCACGCACAAGCCCTGCGCGCGGCGCTCCGCGGTCTGCCTGTGATAGCGCTCCAGATCGCGCGCCCGTCTGGTTTCGATGTCCTGTTCGGTCATCGGAGTATCCTCCCTGCCGGGGTCGGAATCGGGGCGGGGAACGCCCGGCCGCCGGGTGGCCGGCCGGACGTCCGCGGCGGGCGCCGTCAGCCCCGCTGCCTGCGGTCGTGAAAGATCCCCGTCGCGATGTCGCCCCAGATTTGGACGCCGCCGCGGGTCTTGAGCCCGGTGCAGACGATGATTTCGGTGCGCGCGGGGCGCAGATCCTTCACCGCCTTCAGGCTGGCGGTGGCGCGCTTCGCCCCGCGCCTGCCCTTCTTCTTCGCCGGCGCCGGGTTCTCGCCGGACCAGGGGCGGATGTCGCCGTCGGCGAGGGCCTTGAACCGCTCGACGACGTAGCGCTCGTCCGCGAGGCCGCTGCCGAAGAAGTGCGTCAGGAACGTGGACGCCGTGTTGCCGGGAAACGCGATCGCTGCCGTCATGGTGCCGTCTCCGTGTTGCCGGTGATGATGAGCGGCGGCGATGCCCTCCCCCGGACATCCAGCCGCCGCCCCACTTCCGGCCAAGCTCTCGCTCTCGTTGGAGAACGGCGCTTCGGGGGAGACCACGGCAATGGAGTGTCGCTGCGGAAGACGGCGGCTCGACGGGCGTGGTGCGCGTGCGCAGGCGCCGTGACGACTGACGGCTCGGAAGACGACCGCTATGGTAGGGTGGACAGGGTCACCGGACCCGTCGAAGGGGCCGGGCGCGAACCGAGGGGGCCGGGCACCGCGTATCCCCGGTGAGCGGACAAGACCGATTGCGGTCGAGGGAGATGGAGAGTTGAACAAATCCGACATGGTGTCCCGGGTGGCGATCCGCACCTCGTTGTCGAAAGCCGAGGCGGCGACTGCGGTAGACGGAGTGTTCGAAGCGATTCAGGACGCGCTCGCGCGGGGGAATTCGGTCGCTCTCACCGGGTTCGGCACGTTCTCGGTCAGGACCCGCCCGGCGCGCGCGGGACGGAATCCGCGGACGGGCGAAAGCATCGACATCGCCGCCTCGACGGCGCCGTCCTTCAAGGCCGGCAAGACCCTTCGCGATGCGGCGCGTCAGTGCGACGAAAAAAGCGAGGTTCGTTGACCGCGCGTTACGGCCGCGCGGTCAGTACCAACTTACAAATACATCGTCTGAGGAAGGTACAAGTATGGGCCAAGGGGATGGATTATCGAAAACCCTGTTCGTTGTGCCTTGTACACGTAAGAAGGCAAAGAGCGTCGAAAATGTCGAATTCGGTCCCCGGATTACAGAGAGCCTCCCAACGGACCTTGCGAAGCGGCTAAATTGCGCACGACGCGCAAACCGTGGACCGGCGAGACTCAATGAGCAAATCCTAGTCCCGGCATGGAAGCGATACCAGGGTAGATTCTACCGTGCGGCTAGTGCTGCACTGGAACGCGTAGAGAAGAAGGGTCTGCATCTCCTGATCTTGAGCGGCGGCTACGGCGTCGTGCTCGCAGGTGAGCCGATCGGATTCTATGACGCTCCCCTCATGCTTTGCAGGTGGCCAGGGCGTGTGCTTGAGGAAGTACTTGCTGGTTATTTCCGACACCATCGGCTCAAGTGCATGCGGGCCTTCATACCCGTAGATTGTGGTTACAAGCCTTACCGCGAACTGGTGGAAGGGGTCGATTGGCGGGCGGCAGGAGTGGACAACGCCGTTTTGTTCACGCCGGACGACGGGAATCAAAGCGGAGAGGTGTTTTCCGCGATTATTTTGGGAAGTGAGGGACAGCGAGGCCAATTTTGGTGCGCCCGTGTATTACAGTGACGGGGTGGCCATTATCGAAAAGATCGACAGCGTCATTTTGCAAGGCGTTCGAAGGAAGTAACTCCACCATCATGAGCAATCCCGAAAACGATGACGAAAGACTGGCCAGGGAGTGGCTCGTTGCCCTCTCGGGTGACCCGGAATCTGTCTGTCGGCCGCGGTGCGATCCTCCTGATTTCGTGTTCAACGGCAGCATCGCGGTCGAAGTGACCCGACTGAGCGAGGGAGACGAAACGTCCCTTCACTCGTTGGGGCCGGTTGTTGAAGACGTACTGAGCGACCTCGGACCGCCTGGTAACGGATTGTCGCTATGCGTATTTTGGGTATACGAGCCGTCGCGGTCCTTCCCCGAGGCGAAACGTACGAAGGAGCAAGTCCGCGACGCCCTCATGCCTTATACCAAAGCGTATACCATGCCTGCGGGAATCGAGGATCTCCGACTGCTTTGCGGATTGTCTCTTCGACTCGTGCATATTCAGCCGACCGAGGGACCAGCGAGGTTCGTGTTCGGTGGATTCTCCGGCATGACGGGAGGACATGTTCGGGACAAGCTATTGAACGACCTCACGCGTGCCGTCAGAAAAAAGTCTATCGACATCTCGAACCGCAGGAACCATTTCGACACTTGGTGGCTCGCCTTGGTTGATCGTGTCTTCAGTAGCGAGAACTTTACGTTCGACGGAACCAATGAGGGTAAACGCCTGCTGATAGCCATGAAGTCGATAGTCGACGAACTTTCTGGTGCCGAAGGCCATTCTTGGCCTTGGTCAAGAATTATCGTCCTCGAGCCTTCAGTCCCTTGCCGAGGATATTTTCTGGTCGACAAGGACGGATTGGGCGGGTCGAACAATTGATTTACTCGAGTGCGGACCCTTTGCCGAATGATATCTCATGGGTTCAACGATGCTGGTAACCGGCCAGCGGGTGAGACCGTGACGGGCGTTCATCAGATGCCCTCGCTCGGCGGCCCATCGCGCCGTTGACCAGCTCGTACCAACATCTCGGCACGACCGAATCGTTACCGCGGTGCAGCCGAACGAATTCCGCCCGAATCGCCTGAATCATGGATTCCGATGACGGTCAGGATCGAAAGAACGCTCGTCTACAAGGATCCGAATGGGCACCGGGGGGAGGTCCACGAGGACGAAGTCTCCACGATCCGTGAGCCCGTCGTAATCCTCGGCGACCCGGGTCTGGGAAAAACCGAACTAACGAAGTGGCTAGGTGATCAGCCCGGATTGCAATGTGTTCCTGCGGGGAAGTTCGAAAGGCATGCGGATCCCGCTTCGCTGATCGACAAGGGCGAACGCATCGTGATCGACGGCGTTGACGAAATTGCTACCGGTGAGCATGGCAGCCCCGTGGGTGCCGTACTCCGACAGCTGTCGAAAATGAGTTGTCCGCCCTTCATCCTGTCCTGCCGGGAAGCCGACTGGATGGGCGCCGCAGACCGGGCGAAGATCAAGCAGGATTACGGCGCAGCGCCGGTGCTGCTCCGACTTCAGCCCTTCTCGTACGAAGATATACTGGCCTTTCTGTCGAATGAATTTCCAGGGATCGACGCGGATGGTCTTCTGGACCACCTCGATGACCGCGGGATCGGGAGCCTTTACGAAAATCCCCTGACCCTGCGAATGCTCGGAGAGGTCATGCAAGAGGAAGGCACCCTTCCCGATACACGCGCCCAACTGTTCGACCGCGCCTGTCGGGTGATGCTTGAGGAGAGGAACCCCCTCCATGAAATCGACGCGCATGCCAGCCAAACCGAGGACGAACTCCTGGTGGCCGCCGGCGCCGTCTGTTCCGCACAGCTGATATGCGATCGCATCGCTGTTTACACGGGCGCTACCAAGAAGACGCCCGAAGATTGTCTGAACGTCGTAGACGTCGCGCAGCTTCCGTCAGGCGGTGCGGCAAGGGACGGACTCAGGACCCGCCTGTTTCAGGCGGAAGGCGAGAACCGCTTCACGCACATCCATCGCGCGGTGGCGGAGTATCTCGGCGCCAAATGGCTCGCGCGCTGCTGTGACGAAGGAGTTTCAGAGAGAAGGATTTTCGCCCTGTTCGGGCGAGCCAACACGGTCTCGGCCTCGTTGCGGGGACTGTACGGATGGATACCGCATTTCGGCGGCCCGCTGGCCGACCGCTGCATTGAGACCGATCCCTACGCCGTGCTGGTCTGCGGCGCCGCCGAAACGCTTGACCTCGATAGAGTTCGGGACTTGCTCGCCGCCCTAAAGGGGTTGTCGTGGATAGACGCAGAGATGTTGTCGCCAAAATGGGAGCGCAGTCCCGCATCGCATCTGATGCGTGTGGAGCTCAAGGACGAGATCCTCTACATCATCGAAAACCAACCTTTCTTCAAGCCAATCGGCGAACTTCTGGTCAAGGCACTTCCCGGAACGGACCTCGCGCGGATACTCGAATCGTATCTGGTCGCGATCGCGTTCGATTGCGGCCGTTATGAGATGGTCCGGTCATATGCGCGGAGGATGCTCCGGGCGATTGATGCTTCCATCGATTGGGACTTCGAAATTCGACGCCTTCTCCAACGGGAAGACTGCGCTTCCGATTGGCTTGCATGGGAGACCCTCGCCGGCATCGGAGCGAACGCCGTTTCCGCAGGGACAGTGCTCGATACCGTTATGGTGAGTCTTCGGCTTGACCCCACCCGGGACGCCGCAAGGCAATCTTTCCCGATCAGGTTGGACACGCGTTTCCTGCGCCAGGTTGATGCGTGCCTGGGCGCGAAACTCCTCGACGGACTGGACGAACGGGTGCGGCCTACGATGGAAACGGCTCATTCTTCCGCTAGGGCAAGCATTGCCGATCTGGTGAGATTCCTCACGGACCGGGTTATCGAGCAGGAGCCGTCGATTGGACCGGAGCGTGTATGGGGCTGGATTGGGTGGCTGGACGGAGACGCCGCCCACGACAGCAACGTCAGGAAACGGTTGGCCGAGACATTCCGCGAGAACGGCACGCTGCGCGCGGCTCTTCTGGAGCGCGTGCTGCTCGGACCCGGAGTGGACAGGATCGGGGTAGCTTCCGGGAGGCTCGAAGCTGCCGGGCTCGACCTGTATCCGTCCGTAGAGGACCTCGCGGGCCTCATGAGGGCGTTGCGCGAGCGCACATGCGACGACCGGGTCGATGCGGAAACCTTCTGCGGCTTGCTGTTGCTCGACCGCTCCACCGGCGGCCTGCCGGCTGTCCTGTGCGATGCCGCTGCCGAGGCGGCAAACGGCGATCCGGAACTGCTGGCCATCGTCGATGACATGTCGGACGACACGGATCTGAAGCGAAGGGCCGAGGAAGAGGAACGGAGAAGGCAAGAGCAGGCGGAACGGCGGCGTGTTCGCCAATTTCATCAGGACGAACTCGCCCAGAGGTTGAAGGCCATTGCAGCCGGCGATTTTGAAGTCCTCGGGTTGCCAGCCGAGGTCTATGCTGGGTTGTCCATTCGTATGGACAGCAAACACCTGTTCGAACCCGGAGCATCTCCGCTGGACTCCAAAGTGTCTCCGGAAGACCGCATATGCGCTTTTCTAGGTGACGAAATGGGTGGCAAGGTTCTGGGAGGTTTCGTAGCGGTGCTGGATTGCGACGATCTTCCGAGCCCTGGGGAAATCGTCCGACTGCATTGCGATGGAAAACCATGGATAGGCCGGTTCCCCATGCTCTGCGGCATCGCCGAAATGCTGCGCCGCGGCTTCGACATCGGCAGGATCGACCGGAACACGCTCGGAGCGGCCTACATGTCGTTACAGCAACTGTGGATGGTGCCCTGCTTCAAACGAATGGGCGTCGGGGATGCGCTTGAGACGGCGCTGTTCAGGAACGAGGCGGACTGGGAGGCGCATTTCCGCACCGCCATTGAGCCTCAATTGGAGGGAAAGACGGACCGTATCCACGAACTGTTCGAGCTTACCCACAACCCCCGGCTTGCCGGTCTTGCGGGTCGGCTCGCCGTCGAGTGGCTGTGCAATTATCCGGCGCTGTCCCCTTCTAAACTGGCAGAACTTCTCGCCCATGCTCTCGAGAACGCCCATCCAGGATTGGCGCGCGAACTCGTCATTGACAGAAGGGCGCAAGACCATCCAGATGAGGAAACGAGACTGTTCTGGCTGTCGGCGGACTATGTCGTCGACTTCGAGAATTGCCGTGAGGTGCTCAACCAGGAAGCCGCCGACAATCCGGACTTTCTGCGGTTCATCCTCGACCGGATCGCCCCGCCAGGAAGACATGAGCTTGACCGCATGTCCACCTTCGGATTCGGCCTGAACAGGCTGAGCGTCACCCAACTGGCCTTTGTTGTGGAGGCCTTCGGCGGGAGCTGGCCAGCAACCCCGCAGTTCGTGAGCGCAGCCCAAAGAGATGGTCGCGATGCGAAGGACGCAGCCGAATTCATCGAGAAGGTGATTTCCGAGATCTCCGGAAGGCCGTCCTCCGAGGCAACAGAAGCATTGCAAAGGCTGAGCGCAGCCGGGCCGCAAGGCTATGTCGAAATGGCGCGGCAATCGCTCCAGCGTCAGCGGTCGGCCAGGAGACGCTTAGAGTATGCCGCCCCAACGGTTGAGGAACTTCGTGCCTCGGTGAGGGACGGCCTGCCCGAGAGCATCGACGACATGCGGGTATGGTTCGCGGACCGGATCGAAAGGCTTCAGGAGCAGATTCGCGGCAGCAACACTGACATGTGGGAGGCCTATTGGGCGGGGGCTCTCCCCAAGGCCGAGAATTTCTGTCGCAACCGCATGATCGAGCATCTTTCCGGACAGTTGCCGGACTCGATCCGGTTGGAGCCGGAGGGCCACATGCCCGGTGGTAACCGGGCTGACATCGTGCTGACGCGCAACGCGATCAAGCTGCCGGTCGAGATCAAGGGCCAGTGGCGCCGGGATGTATGGGATGCCGCAATGGACCAGCTCGACGCGAAATATGCCGTTGACTGGCAGGCGAAAGGCCGCGGCGCCTACATCGTGCTCTGGTTCGGCGACGTACGGGATGGGAGATTGCATGCCCATCCGGACGGTCTTGAACAGCCGCAAACGCCGGAAGCGTTACGGGGGATGCTGGAGGACCGCCTGCTCGACGCGCAGCGCTCGCTGATCGACATCTTCGTCATCGACGTGAGCCGACCCGATGAGGCGAAATGATCATGCAGGCGTCCCGGCCCTTCCGCCCATGACATGCGGTTAGGCAGGGCATGTGCTTGCTTGGATAGAGGAGTTCGCGTGCAAGCAAGTATCCCAAACCCTCAAACCCACGATCTGCCTGTTCGCACCATCCGACGGACAGCAGGGATTTTCCAATTCGTCTTGGAGCCCAACGGATCTCCGACCGGGCATTCACGTCCTGGGCGCGAGCGTCACCGTGCGCGTGGAATCGTATGGGAATCTGCGGAATTCCACGACGTGACGCGGCCGGGTAGGCGGGGNCGTTACCGAGCCCCGCCTACCCGGCCACAGGCGGCGGTGCGGAGGGCCGCCATTCGCAGCCATGTCGTGCCCGGATAGTGCGCAAATCCGGTTACGGTATGCTTCCGCGAATTGGGAAGGCCGACTCGGGCAGGTTGGAGTGATTGCGACGAAAATCTTCAAAATAACGTTAAAACAATAGGATATAGGAATACTCGGCACCGGAAGACGCTGGATATCTCATAGAGATTGGACCGTGTGACACAAGAGCGGCGCAGATCGTGGATATGCACATCATCGACCGTCGAGCGTGCCGGATGCGGCAACTCTGAGAATACGAGATGGCCTGCATCGCGGCGCAGGTGCGCAGGATTGATTTGCTGTAGCCGAACGGCTACATTCGGTCTATGATTGAGGTTCGCAAGACGGAGGTCTACGTCAAGTGGCTGGACAGCTTGCGGGACGCGCGCGCCCGGGCTCGCGTCCTGGTCCGGGTCGAGCGTCTGGCAGGCGGAAACCCGGGAGACGTGAGGCCGGTGGGCGAAGGCATCTCGGAACTGCGGATCGACTACGGACCCGGCTACCGGGTGTATTTCAAGAAGCAGGATTGCATGATCGTCATTCTGCTGGCCGGTGGGGACAAGCGGACCCAGGGCCGGGACATCGAGACGGCCCTGCGCCTCGCACGAAACCTGTAGGTGGACTCATGACCAAGACAGTCACCTCACCATACGATGTCGCCGAGCACCTACGCACGCCCGAGGAAATGGCTGAGTATCTGGAAGCTTCCATGGAGGAAGCCGATGGCGACGCCATGTTCATCGCCAAGGCGCTCGGTGACATCGCCCGCGCAAAGGGCATGTCGCAAGTTGCGTACGATGCCGGCCTTTCGCGCGAGAGCCTGTACAAGGCGCTTTCGGGAGACCGCAATCCCAGTCTGGACACGGTTCTCAGGGTCGTCGGCGCTCTGGGTCTGAAGCTGCGTGCCGAAGCGGTGCCCAGCCCTGAGGCGGCCGAACCGGGCGTATAGGCGCATGGCTGACGTGCTGCGGCGAATCCCGTTGCCTCGCACGACTATACGCTGCGGCCAACGTTACCTTCCAGAAAGAAATGTGAGTGGCGAAAGAAAATGTATAACTTGCTGGTGCAATACATGCCTTGGGAAGGCGGGACCGGGACTGTCTCAAAGGGTCGCCTGTTTGAGCACACTGACGACGCGTTGAAAAATCAATTCAAGAATGGCGACTCGGTCCTATTTGACGAAATGATGCGAATGCCCTGTTTGTTCATGCAGGAAGGCACACAAGATGGGCTTGCGCACGTAGGGGCAGTCACCCGGATACGGCCCTCCGACACCGACATCCTGAGCCTCTTGCAAAATAGGCGAGGCGAGCGGCTCTTCTGCCTGATTTGAGGCTGTTGCGGTGGGACCGGCCCACCCTCCTGAGTATCATGTGCTGTGACTAAACACCGCATGACGACCAAGGAGAAGCGGAGCCGTGTCCCTGCGCGAGATGCTATCGGATTACTGGTATGCCTTTCAACAAGAGCTCTTTCCGCGGCTCGAGAACGAGCTCGGACCGATGGGGGAGCGCTACGAGCTCTTCGTCTCGGTCCTGGAACTGGTGCGCGTCGAGGCACTTCTTCCCTACTTCCGCGGCCAGGTAGGGCGTCCGGAGGAGGATCGCGCGGCGCTGGCGCGCGCCTTCATCGCCAAGGCGGTGTTCGACATTCCGACGACGCGGGCGCTGATCGAGCGTCTCGAGGTTGACGGCAGGCTGCGCCGTCTGTGCGGCTGGAGCGGTGGCGGGCGGCTTGCGAGCGAGGCGACGTTTTCGCGGGCCTTTTCCGAGTTTGCCGAGAGCGGTCTTGCGAGCCGTCTGCATGAGACGTTGATCGCGCGGACGATGGATGGCCATCTGGTGGAGCACATCTCGCGGGATGCGACGGCGATCGAGGCGCGGGAGAAGCCTCAGCCGAAGGCGAAGGCACCGAAGCCGAAGCAACGCAAGCGGGGGCGGCCGCGCAAGGGAGAGGAGCGGGCGACGGAGCCGAGCCGGCTGGAACGGCAACTGACGATGACCCTGCCGCAGATGCTCGCGGACCTGCCGAGGGCCTGCGATGTCGGCAGCAAGCGCAACGCCAAGGGCCATACCATCTCCTGGATCGGGTACAAGTTGCACGTCGACACGGCCGACGGCGGGATACCCGTCAGCTGCATCATGACGTCAGCGTCGACGCATGACTCCCAGGCGGCGATTCCATTGGGAGCCCTGACGGCCGGGCGGGTCGAGAGCCTCTATGACCTTATGGACGCAGCCTACGATTCCCTGGAGATCTGGGCGCACAGCATCTTGCTGGGTCACAAACCGATCATCGACGTCAACCCCCGACGCTCGGTTGACATGAAAGAGGCGTTGAAGCGCGAGAAGAGGGCGCGACGGGCGCTCGGTCTCGTCTTTCCCGAGGAGCGTCGCTACGTCGTGCGCTCGGGGTCCGAGCGGATCAACGGGCGGCTCAAGGATGAGTTCGGCGGCCGCCATGTCCGCGTGCGCGGTTACGACAAGGTTCTCGCCCACCTGATGTTCGGCATGACCGTGCTGACGGCCAGCCAACTGATGCGCCTTATCGTTCCGCCGATTTAGTCCGGCTCGTCCCCTTCATCATCACCGCGGCCGCCCCTCCGGAGAGGCAGAGCGGCCAAACGCGCCCGAAGTTCGACGAAAATACCGAATCGGAGACTGCACCGACGCCGATCCGACCATGGTGGCCTTCAAAATCGCGACAATTGCCGCGCACCGGGGTGAGCGCTAGCTTAGGCGGTCTTGCGCCGATCCGAATCGCTCAGAGTTTTGCAAGCGGCTCTCCTGATAGAGTATTTCTTCGACCCCAATATCGATCCGATTCCAAACAAAGTCATATTCGCCAATAGAGCAGATTTTGACATTCGGCACGATTTTGAATTCAGCAGAACTCATTGGGCACTAAAAGACGTCGATCTATTTCGTACGCTCCTGCGATTGTCGCAACCTCTTCGCGGAAGCCCGAAGGTGTTCTCAATCGCCAAGAACGAAACAATCGAGCGGCAATTGGTATCTGTGATGATGCCATTCGGTGCGGAGTTTGCCCTAGTTTATGAGGCGGCGCAGAGTGCGGCAACTGAGGTTGATCTTATTTGTCGCAGGGCAGACGAAATTTGGGAAACCCCCGCAATTATTCAAGACATCGTGAATCTTATAGACAAGTCCTTTGTGGTGGTTTGCGACTGTACTGGAAGGAATGCAAACGTCTTTTATGAGATCGGCATTGCTCACACTCTCGGGCGCGAGGTGGTCTTGATTACTCAAGTCGAGGCGGATATTCCCTTTGACCTCCGCCATCTGCGCTATGTCAAGTATCTTGACAACGATGAGGGGCGTCAGGAACTCACGGCGGCGCTCACCGAGCGATTTGGGTACCTTCAGGAGAATCTCTGAACGCGGAATAAAGGTTCATATTGCGAAATGTGATGGGCCGGATCGCGGTCGGACAATCCGGATAGTCGAGGGTCAAGTACACGGAAACGGTGGACGGCATGCAGGACACTCACATTTCGATCCAGCTACAGGACGCACGACCGGAATGCATCTTTTACAGGATATCGGCGGCGATGCTGACGGCGATGCGCTCGGCGGATTCTCTCACGGAGTCGCGCGCGAGATGTGCATAACGCGCGGTCGTCTCGACCCTGCGGTGACCGAGCAGCCGGCCGATGATCGGCAGCCCCTCGCCGAGCGCGAGCGCCCGCGAGGCGAAGCTGTGACGGATGTCGTGGATGCGGACGTCGTGGAGGCCGGCCTTCGCGCGGATGCTCTGCCAGGCCCCGTCGATGTCGGCCATGTGCGTGCCCGGCTTCGCGCCCGGAACGACCCAGGGATTGCCCGGCTCGCGCGGAAGGGCCGCAAGCACGTCTACCGCCGACGGCGAGAGGTGGACCGTGCGGTCGCCGGTTTTCCCGTTGACGATGCGCAACTCCGCCCTGTCGAGATCGACATGTTTCCAGGGGAGGGTCATGATCTCGGTCTTGCGGCAGCCCGTCAGCATCAGCAGGCGGATGGTGGTCACCGCCCCGTCCGATACCTGACTGGCCTTGTCCGAGACCTCGTCGAGCACCTGCCCGAGCCGGGTGAACTCGGCGTCGGTCAGGAACCGCTCGCGCTTCCGCTTCGGGTTCATCGGTATTGACTGGCACGGGTCGTCATGGTCCTCGGGGACCAGGTCCCAGCCCTTCGCGAGCTTGTACATGTAGGTCAGGGTCTCGACGACCATGTTGGCCATCGCGGGCGTCTCGCACAGGCT
>JGI24794J26673_10001901_pt1 | contig 11722 bp, 7 predicted proteins | sample MesohylPK_FD_26673 | JGI IMG/M metagenome (IMG submission 26673) | reverse complement strand
CCAACCTCATGGCGCGCTCGGTCGAGGCGGACGAATCGGCCAGCCGGGCGTAGCCGAGCCAGACGATCTCGTTCTCCGGAGGCCGGCCGTTCTTGCGGTGCAAGTGGCCCCGCCCATCGCGGCGACCAGGCCCATGGTGCGACCGAGATTGTCCGGCCCGGGGAGTCGCCGCTCCGTCGCGTAGTCAGCGAGGACCGCGATTTCGATGTCCGTGAAGAAGCATTTCACGTCCAGCTCAGAGGTCGTGCGCCGCCACCGCCAGCGCCGGCGCGGCGAAGTAGACCCCGCCGAGCCCGCCGTGCGTGGAGCCGAGCGGTTCTCGAACGCCTCGCCATCCGAAATGGCGGACAGCCGCTCGAAGTCGGCGGGCGAGGACAGGGTGCGGCGAATTAGGCTTTACTTCTCCATGCCGCCCGGATACCGGAAAAGCCGGATCGCGTTCAGTGCTTATTTACACCCTATGGGCAGTTGGCGCCCGTAGGACTGGTCCGCGGTGGAAACCTTGGCATAGATGGCCGCTTTCCGTCCCAATTGAACCTCCTCGGATTTCTGCCTTGCAAGCCATTGATTTATACGGCCCGGGATCCGTACCAAACAGGCAGTCTTCCAACGGGGACAATTAAGAGCACACTGCGCCCCGGGCGTCTCAAGCACACTTACCTCTCGGACGGGCGCACATACTAATCACAGGCGAATACAGGCGGCCTAGAATGATGGCCAAAAATGCCTGGAGTGTCATTTCGCCTGTTTGAATTCTCTGCGAATCGTTGCCAACACGTCTCCGAAAGTTTCTCGTATTCCTCCATTGGAGAAGCGGATCTGGTGAATGCCCGCAATGTTAGAGAATTCTTCGACACCCTCTTCCATCAGGACTATAGCGCGGGCGAACCCTAGACGGCCTTGGAAGAGGCCTGTTTCGTGGATAACGTTTTGTCTGGCGCGAAACTTGCCCTCGCCAAGATCATCGTCGCACGTCAAGACAAGCAGGGCAAGCGCGCTCTTGGACATTATCTCCTGGAGTATGTCCCTTATCTCGTGCCCGGCGCGCGCGCCCGTCTCGTATGCCTGTACCCTATAGCCATGCTGCTCATGCAAATGGTCCTTTAGATCTCTCCAGGCCTCCCCGTGTCCGTGTCCGATGAAAATAGTCGGGGTAGCCATGTCAGCGTCGTTATCCACCGGATCCGGCAATCGAGAGTCCGCGGCGGATTTCTCGAATACGGCGAACACGCGTTCTATCTGTGCTCGCTCAGGCGCTTCTACCGATACCCTTATATTAAATTCGTGTCCTGACATCGACACACAGAGCTTATAATCGATTTCCGCACCGCTTGCTCGGACAGATTGCAATTTCATAAAAATGAAGTGCACAGCTCTTGGGTAATCTGCGAAGAACTCCTCCGGGCTGTCGTATTCCCACTCATATTCTGGAAGGCCTATGCTTAGGTGATTTGGAATAGGATCCAGTTTGCCGACCGATTTGGCGATTCCATCGAACACCTCACTGGCTTCTTGCAGGACGGCGGCGCTAAAGAACGTTCGGCTGTAATTTTTGGTCTTCTTCACGTTGTCACCTTTGGTTGCAAGTGCGCTGATCTCAAGAAGCGAGACCTAAGGCTCTATTGTCCAAGCGTCAATGTTCCTCCGAAATTGACCCGGAATTGGGGACTGCTAAGACCCGGGGTCGCAGTGGCTGTTTTCCGTTGTCGATAATGTGGTTTACAGAAGGCACCGAGATGAAGCCCCGCCAGCTTTGTAGCGCCTGACCCCCAATTTTCCTATGAAACTCGCACCGTGACGCAAACAAGGCTCTCCCGGCCCCAGAACGTCGATGCCTTGTGGCTTGATAGTTCAGTTCTGCGATGCTTCGTCCGCTGCCGGATGTCGGCGAATGACGCGGTTCCCCGGTAACTGCCCCGCTGGATGCCGGGCATTCGGCGCTGTGGGAGCCTTCCGGACGCTACAACTAGCCGGGCAAGCGGCTGCTATCTTTATAGGGCGGTTCATCCCCGCGTGGCGGGGAAAACTTCGGGTCAGGACTCTTAACCAGAAAAAGACGATTGTCGCAAGGGCGTGCGCCAAGAGAAAGACGGTCGGACAAAAATCATAGCGCGTAGACACCCGTTACCAACCCTTAAGCCGGGCAAGTGTTTTAGCTGCTTGCCCTTCAGCCGTCCCATCGGGATCCTCTGGATCGTAGGCTGCGGCGCCGAGCCCTGCGACTCCGTTACAATATCCCGTGCATCTAGAACCGCGCGGTCCAACTCTGGCGACGACCAAAGTGTCACCGTCGCGGATGGGGCAAGGTTTACGGGCGGATTGTCCATGAATTGAATTTCGGGCTGAGAAGCCTGAAAACGGTTCTCTGTGGCTCCGACATCCAATATTGACCACTCAAACATTCCCCCTTGTGGAACTTTTGAACCTATGCTGGGATAGGGCCAACTCAAACCTTATGAGCAAGAAATTGATCATCTATCTGGACACGCAAGACTATATCAATCTGTTCAACGAAGCCGACGATGGTCCATACCATCAAGTGCTCACAGAACTGATGAAATACCGTAATCGTGGCAAGATCGTCATTGGTTTCTCGTATATCACAATCATTGAATTCATTACCAAGCCTGACGAAGCCAATCGCGACGATCGTGTCAGGCGTGGACAACTCATCAAGGACATTTGCGGCCCAAATGCTTTTCCCCCACCCTCTGCAATCATAAAGGGCGCTAAATTTCCTAATGACGGAATGTGGATGCCTAGTGCAGGCGAAAATTTCATATCCGCCCAGAATGTTCGAAGTAAGTTGCGGAAGGTGTATCTAGAAAAACTGAAACAGCAGGAAGGCTTGAACCGAAAGCAGCGGCGACAATTTCGTCGTAACGCGTCAATGAAGGAAATGTTTCTACGGATCGGGGCTACATGGGGACGGAATCGGCCCGACTGGGGCGACATTCCTGTCTCAGAGGAATTCATTCAGAGTCGCATTGTCGAACGTTTCATAGCAGAAAAGTGCAGTGACCGCGAGTTTGAAAAGCGGATCAATGCTTGGTTAATGGATCCAGCAGAATATAGCCGAATCTTCTACGACTATGCAGACCAACCTAACGTAATCGAAAAGTTCTTTGCCAAATCTATTGACGGCGTGGAAAAGGCCACAACGACTTTACAGGATGTAGTTGCAAGCGTCCAACAACTGAATGACGAAATTCCGGGCATCCGCTCCAATCTGGTCAAAGCCGGGATGAACAGGTCCAAAGCACGAAAGCTGATCAAGCAAGTTCCGATCCCGGAACCGGACTTCGTATCATTCGCTAAAGGTCTTGAACACGAGATTGGAAAAGGTCGCGCTGGGCATTTTCAACACTACTGTGAGTGTATCTTGAAGAAGAGATACAACTTCAAGCGATCAGACTTAATGGACCTGTTTCAGATGTGCTATGCTTATGACTGTGATCTGTTCAGGTGCGATAAAGGCATGGCTAGCGTGTTTCAAGATTTTATGCCTTTCCAAGGAAAGCTCGTAGAAAGATTTACCGCATTGCCAGAAAGAATTGACAGACTACTGGAACAGGGCAAGACACCGGAGTAAGTTTTGAGTTTCAAGACGGCTCATCCGACAGTAATACAGACACGAAGGAACTATTCCGCTCCGCCAACTCTTGCGCCGTCCAGCCAACATGGGCCCTAAACGCACATAGGTGCCGATTCCGCCATAGAATTTCATGTCCCGGGTTTCCGGATTCCGTTCTTCCTGATTCCGTTTGAGAGACTTGCGACAACGCCACGTCACGCTCATGAAAGTCGTGAGGCGGGAAGAACCGCTTTGTCGCCTTGAAGTGCCCGCAGAGCAGCAGGAAGCCGATCTTGCTGGTGGGGTTGCGCAGCCTCGCACCGCCTCCACCAACGTCCCGGGCAGGATGAGGAACCGCTTTCGCTCGCCATGGTCAAGTCTGGGAGGTGCATCAAACGTCTCTTGCTCGCTTGATGAGAGGATACGCATGCGCGGCATGAAGACCTCGAGGACCGGGTGGCCGAAAAGGACTGGTTGCGGACAGGCCACGAAAGCCCGTCCATAAATTAGGTTGAAGCGCTATAGGACGCGGGTACAGTTTCGGACAGCCATTTTGCGACGGAGCGGCCCATGTCCGGAACCTTCGCCTACGCCCGCGTTTCGACCGCCAGCCAGGAGCCTGGAAACCAGATCATGGAGATCGAGGCGGCGGGCTTCAGCGTCGAGCTGCACCGGATCGTCTCGGATACCGTGTCCGGATCAACGGCCGTCGCACAGCGCAAGGGCTTTTCCCTGCTGCTCGACAAGATGGAGAAGGGCGACGTTCTCATCGTCACCAAGCTTGACCGGCTGGGGCGCGACGCCATCGATGCCGTCGGCACCGTCGCGGATCTGGAGAAAATGGGCATACGCGTCCACTGCCTTGCCTTGGGAGGCGTGGACTCGGCCAGCTCCGCCGGAAAGATGACCATGAACGTCATCAACGCTGTCGCCCAGTTCGAGCACGATCTTCTCGTGGAACGCGCCCAATCCGGCCTCGCAAGAGCCAAGGCGGCCGGAAAGCCTCCGGGCCGGCCATCGACCCTGTCGGCCGGTCGGCAGGACTTGGNGAAGGAAAAGATCCGGAACGGCGAGATAATCTCTTCAATCGCTCGACAGTTCGGGACAAGCAGACAGACCATCATGGGTGTCAGGGATCAGGCATGATCCTATGGTGGGTTATGTACCTTTGTTGGGATAGACCCATCTATCCGAAACCGGTCCGTTAGCGTGTATTTCAACACGAATCTGACTAGAACCCTGTTTCGCGTTCTCGTGCCGCTGTGCTGGTTCGGTGTCAAGGAATGGAGCGAGATGCAGAGGATGCACGATGTTCGGCACTGGCGAAAGACCGGTCTGTTCGACCGTCTTCTGTCATTCGACGGCCGGGCGGGCACTGACCGTCGCGGGGTGCGCGCAGCGACGGCTGGCGCACTTCACCCGCGTTTTGATCCCATTCCGACCGGGAACGGCGGCATCTGGTAGCAGCGAATGACACGAGCTTGAAACCGGCCGGTTTCGATGCGATGATGGTCGTGACGGGGGTTGAATGTGGAGTTCAGGGAACGGTCAACGAAAGCGAGGAACTGGGATCTCGCAGCTAGTACTATGTCAAATTTGAAGTAAAGGTTACGGTGTCGCGTTCAAGGCTTTAACTGCGCGAGAAACGTCGCCAAGCATGCTCGCTGCGCGGCGAATTCGAATCGAGCAAGCGCAATTCGCGGATTGGAGGAAGCCTCGCCGCCAATCGTTTCGCCGAATTGCTTGAATTCGGTCGCTTTCATGGTTAGCTCATGTTCGCTGGGAGGATCTGGCTTGCGCTCTCAGGATCGCATGGCGCTTTCGGTTGAGGCAAAGAGTCGGAATTGAAAAACTATTCGATACAAAATCTTGTAGGAGGCTCCTTGGGTTTGTCCAAGTATAAAGTGACCAGGGACGGGATCCGAATTTACCCGTTGAGCGAATTCAGCGGGATGCGAACCGCCGGGCGCGTGGCGGCGCAGATCCTAGACGATCTTTGCGATCATGTTCAGCCGGGAATTAAAACAATCGACATCGACGAACTGGTTCGGGACAGGATTCGCGAATACGGAGTGAAGTCCTCGACTATCGGCTATCGGGGTTACGGCCATGCAAGCTGCATTTCCGTGAATCACGTGGTGTGCCATGGCATTCCCGGCCCCAAAGTCCTTCAAAGCGGAGATATCCTAAATATCGACGTAACCATAACCGCCGACGGCTGGTTCGGCGATTCATCCCGTATGTACGCTGCGGGGCAGATCGCCCGCAAGTCGTCGCGCTTGCTGGATGTAACGCACAAATCGCTGATGCTGGGAATCGAGGCCGTTAAGCCGGGAGGCTTCTTCGGCGACATAGGGCATGCGATTCAGAAATTCGCTGAATCGCATCGCATGTCCGTTGTTCGAAATTTTTGCGGCCACGGCATCGGACGCGAATTTCACTTGCCCCCGAACGTGCTACACTTCGGTTCAAGGGGAACCGGGGCGAAACTCGAGCCGGGAATGATATTTACGATCGAACCCATGATCAATATCGGAAAGCCCGGCACGAAAATTCTTAGCGACAACTGGACCGCCGTTACGCTCGATCGATCGTTGTCGGCCCAATTCGAGCATACGGTCGGCGTTACCGAAGATGGCTACGAGATATTCACGCTTTCGCCGGGCGGACTGTTTCACCCTACCCGGCATCTGAACTAAGGCGTGCGCCTAGGAAATAATCGCGATTCGCTACGCTTTCGCGCCCATGGCTTTGGGTTGAAAGGCGGGGGACCCGTGGCAATGCTTGAACTTCTTGCCTGAACCGCACGGACAGCGGCTGTTTCTGCCCGGGTTGCCCCAGGTGCGCTTGTCCTGCTCGTCGAAACCCGGTTTCGACCCGTTCGCCGAGGCGCGAATTCGAGCGGCTTTTTCCGCAGCTTGGCGCCGAGCCATCATTTGAGCGATCAGCGCCTGCTGTTCCTCGGGAGTCATCGGCCGGATATGGCTGACTTTCTGGGAAACCTCCTTCCGGAGCGAATTGAGAAGCGTTTCAAAAAGCTGGAATGCTTCCGACTTGAACTCATTGAGCGGGTCTCGCTGCGCGTAGCCGCGAAAGCCTATGACNGATCGCAGATGCTCGAGAGTAATTAGATGCTCCCGCCATATTCTGTCTATTGTCTGCAGCAGCAATTGCTTTTCGATCGAGCGCAATTGGTCGGGGCCGAATTCAATGGACTTCTTCGCCATATGCTCGTTGGCCGCCGAGTAAAGCCTTTGCCTGATCGCTTCGTCGTCGACGCCGTCCTCCTGCGCCCATTCCTCGATAGGCAATTGCAAGCCGAGCTTCGATTGGCACTCCTCCTGGAGCAGTTCCGTTTTCCATTGGTCGGAGTAGGTTTTTGGCGGCATGCACTCATCGATAAGGTCGTCGATCAATTCATGGCGCATGTCCCTGACAACATCCGAAACGTCGACCGAATCCATGATTTCCCGGCGCTGGCTGAAAATCGCCTTGCGCTGGTCGTTCATGACGTCGTCGTATTTGAGAATTTGCTTCCGTATGTCGAAATTTCGCGCTTCGACTTTGGCCTGCGCTTTTTCAAGCGACTTGTTCACCCATGGATGGACGATTGCCTCGCCGTCCTTCATGCCGAGGGTGTTAAGAATCTTGTCGAGCCTGTCGGAGCCGAAAATTCGCATCAGATCGTCTTCGAGCGACAGGAAGAAACTTGAACGGCCCGGATCTCCCTGCCTGCCGGACCGTCCTCTAAGCTGATTGTCGATACGCCGCGATTCGTGGCGTTCCGTAGCTAGCACGTACAGGCCGCCCTGCTCCAAAACGATTTTTTTCGCCTCGGCGATTTCCGCTTCGATTTCGGCTCGGATCCTCGCCGCGTCCGTATCGGAACCGGATTCCATTTCTTCCAGGACGCGCATTTCGACATTGCCGCCGAGCTGAATATCCGTTCCTCGGCCAGCCATGTTCGTCGCTATGGTCACCGCGTTCGGGCAGCCGGCCTCGGCGATAATTTTCGCTTCCAATTCGTGATGCCGGGCGTTCAGCACGTTGTGCTGTATCTTGTCCTCTTCCAAAAGAGCGGACAGGAATTCGGATTTTTCGATAGACGTCGTGCCGACCAGCACCGGCTGTCCTCGCCCGTGCGCCTCCTTTATCGACTCGATGATCGCTTCGGTTTTTTCGCGCGCTGTTCGATAAACCTGATCCTGTTCGTCGACGCGGGCTACGGGTTCATTCGTCGGGACCTCGACCACGCCCAGCCCGTAGATCTCGTTAAACTCGTCGGCCTCCGTCGCGGCCGTTCCCGTCATGCCGGCAAGCTTGCCGTACAGCCGAAAATAGTTTTGGAAAGTCGTTGAAGCCAAGGTTACATTCTCGGCTTTGATATCCACATTCTCCTTGGCTTCCAGGGACTGGTGAAGACCTTCGCTGAGACGCCTCCCCGGCATCATGCGACCGGTGAATTCGTCGATCAGCACGACCTGCCCCGACCGCACTATATAGTCCTTGTCCCTGCGGTACATTTTATGCGCGCGCAGAGCCTGGGTAATGTGATGGACGACGGTGGTGGATTCGGGATCGTAGAGCGATTGACCTTCGGGGAGAATGCCGGCGTTGCGCAAGCGCTCTTCCATGAACTCGTTGCCCGCGTCCGTATACGAAATGCCGCGGTTTTTTTCGTCCAGCGAATAGTGCTCGTCCTTGACCTCCGGGATAATTCTGTCGACCTTGGTGTAGAGTTCCGAACGATCTTCGGCCGGACCTGAAATTATCAGCGGAGTCCGGGCCTCGTCGACCAGGATCGAGTCGACTTCGTCGACGATGGCGTAGCTGTGCCCCCGCTGAACCATGGCCTCGAGATTCGAAGCCATATTGTCGCGCAAGTAATCGAAACCGAGTTCATTGTTGGTCGCGTAGGTGATGTCGGCCTTGTATGCAGCTCTTTTTTCCTGATCTTGCTGCGATGGAACGACGACGCCGACGGTTAGCCCGAGCGCTTCGTAGACTTTTCCCATCCAGTCGGCGTCTCTGCGCGCCAGATAGTCGTTGACCGTGACGATGTGAACGCCGTCGCCGCCAAGCGAATTCAAATAGGCCGGCAAAGTCGCTACCAGCGTTTTTCCCTCGCCGGTCTTCATTTCGGCGATATTGCCGCGATGGAGAAAAACACCGCCGATTAGCTGCACGTCGAAAATTCGCAAGCCTAGCGAGCGGCGGCCCGCCTCGCGCACATTGGCGAAGGCCTCCGGAAGCAGGTCCTCCAGTTCGGCCCCGTTTCGGGCTTTTTCCGAAAGCTCCTTCGTTTTCGCCTTGATCTCGTCGTCGGAAAATTTCTCGAATTCGCCTTCCAGTTCGTTGATCCTGGCAACAATAGGTCGCGTAGCCTTGATTTTGCGGTCGTTCGGCGTTCCAAAGACCATCTTCGGGATTTTGGCCAGACTCAACATTTTAAAATCGCGATCTCCAATTTCGCCCCGTTCGGGCAAGGCTCAAGCTCCCGAGCCCGAATAGGATGGGTCGCTCGCTGCCGGATGTCATAGGGAAGCATGTAATTACGCGGCTTGCTTCTGTCAATGAGGCGGGCCCGGGCGCCTGCGCTCTTCGCGGCTACGCATGGCGGACGCGCTGAATTGAAGCTCCGGCGCGTCTCGCTCGCCCGGTCCGGACCAGGAATTCGGCCGTTCGCTTTGAACGCCGCGAATTTTCGCGGAACCGCTTGATTTCTTCGCGGGAATACTGCGAATTGGGCAGGCGCGAGAAATAGAGCGCGGATTCAAAACGGGGCGCGACGCTTGCAGAGGGGAAATTCTATCGCCGAGATGCGCGGACAGGCGCATCGTTCGCGGCTGGCGGAAGAGATTCCGGCCGGAAGCTGCGATTGCCATATTCATATGCTCGCGGACGACCCGGAATTCCCGCTTTGGGAAGGCCGCGCGGAAGACCCTCGTCCCGGCAGGATCGAGGATTGGATCGAACGGTACCGAATTCTCGCGAAATCGTTCGGGCTTGACAGGTGCGTCGTCGTCCATTCGATCCTTTTCGGCGGCGACAACGCCGTAACGCTGGAAGCGGTCAAACGGCTAGGACCCTCGGTCGCCAGAGGAATTGCGCTTGTAGCCGACGGCGCTTCGGATTCCGAACTGGACAATCTCGCGGATAACGGAATTGCGGGCGTGCGCCTGAACTGCGTTCACGGCGGCATCCTGAGCTGGGAAGGCGCGCGCGAATTGGCTCCGCGCCTGTCGGAACGCGGAATGCATTTGCAAGTGCTAATGAATGCGCATCGGCATCTGGCCGATTTGGCCGACGACATAAGGCTCATGCCCGTGCCGGTTGTGTTCGACCACATTGGGTGGCCGGATTTAACGGCCGGGGCAAGCGAACCCGGATTTCAGCTGCTCCTTTCGCTCCTGGCCGAAGGCCGCGCGTGGGTAAAATTGTCGGCTCCCTACAGATTGTGCCCGGCGCCCTACGATTCTGCCGCGGGTGCGATCGAAGAATTGATCAAAGCGAATCCCGAAAGGTGCCTTTGGGGAAGCGATTGGCCCTATATAATGCTGGGGGACGCGGCGTTGCCGGATACCGATGAACTCGTGGCGGCGTTTCTGGGAATAGCCGGGAGCGCTTCGACGCTTGAAAGGATATTCGTCCGCAATCCGGAAAAGCTTTACGGGTTCGATCCCGTCTGACTGCGGCGACGCGCAGCCGGCGATGTCGCCCGGGCGCAGTTGCGCGGCCTATTTACCTTTCCAGTCCTCCTTGATCAAATCGCTCGCTTTTTCGCCTATCATGATCGCGGCCGCATTCGTATTTCCTGAAACGATTTCGGGCATAATCGAGCAATCGGCGACGCGCAGGCCTTCGACGCCATGCAGCTTCAGACGCGGATCCACGACGCTTCCGGAATCGCGCCCCATTTTGCAGGTGCCCGTGGGATGGAAGATCGTTGTCGAATTGGCGCGCGCCCAGTCGAGCTTTTCGTCGTAGCTCTCGAGCCGCCGATCAGGCGAATAAGAGGATGATATCATGGATTCCAGCGGGCTGGCTTCCGATATTCTGGTCGCGATGTCGATCCCGTCGACCATGGTTCTGCAATCGTTTTCGGTGGCTAGGTAGTTGGGATGAATTTCAGGATGGGCCGAGGGATCCGGGCTGGCGAGGCGGATTTCGCCCCGGCTCTCCGGCCGAAGCGGGCAAACGCAAACCGTGAACGCCGAAAAGGGATGAACGCCCTCTCCGGGCGAGTCCGCGGACCATGGCTGGACGAGCAGCTGCACGTCCGGAGTCGCGACATGGTCTCCGGTTCTTATAAACCCGGTCGCGAGGCTGGCCGCCATCGACATCGGCCCGGTTCGGGACGATGCGAATTCAATCAGCATTCGCGCCCGCTCCTTCAAGCTGCGAACCTCGTCGTTGAGCGTCGGCTCACGGCATTTGAATACCATGCGAGCCTGCAGGTGGTCCTGGAGGTTTTTGCCGACGGAAGGCAGGTCTCGAACAACCTCGATTCCGAGCTCCCGCAGCTTTTCCGCCTCCCCAATGCCGGACAGCATGAGCAGCTGCGGCGACCCTATGGACCCGGAAGATAGTATGACTTCCCTGTCCGCTCGCGCGATGCCGGTCTCGCCGGAACGGCTGGAATAGGCGACTCCGGTTGCGCGACCGTCCTCGAATTCGATGCGAGTAGCCGCCGACCTTGTCATAACGCGCAGATTCGATCGCTTTCTGGCCGGTTTCAAATATGCGACCGACGCGCTGCAGCGCCAGCCGTTCCTAGTCGTCAGCTGGAAGTAGGCGACTCCATCCTGCGTCGCGCCGTTGTAGTCGGGATTGAAGGCGATGCCCAGGTTTTCAGCCGATTCGACCCATGCATCGCAGATCCTGCGCTTGAATGGCATCCGCGATACGCTCAGGGGCCCCTTTCCGCCGCGTAGCTCGTCCTCGCCTCCTTCAAACGTTTCGGTGCGCTTGAACAATGGGAGGACATCGTCCCAGCTCCAGCCGGGATTGTTCATTTGCCGCCATCGGTCGTAGTCATCCGGCTGACCGCGTACGTAGAGCAGGCCGTTGATAGAGGACGAGCCGCCGAGAACTTTCCCGCGCGGCCAGCTGATCGTCCTGCCGTTCAGTCCCCGGTCCGGCTGCGTT
>JGI24794J26673_10001868_pt1 | contig 11849 bp, 9 predicted proteins | sample MesohylPK_FD_26673 | JGI IMG/M metagenome (IMG submission 26673) | reverse complement strand
GTGGCGCCGGTCAGCTGGAGCGACCTGACGGGCGCCGACGAAGCGGCGGGACTGGACACGGGTTCGGCCCGTCGGCTGGTCGCTGTCGCGAGGAGGCGCCAGGCCGAGCGCCTTCCCGGGCATCGCGGTCTCAATTCGATGTTGCCTTCCCGCGACGTCCTCCGGGTCTGCGCGCTGACTGCAGCCGGGGGGGCGCTGCTGGAAGGAGGAGTCGCGACGTTCCGTCTGTCCGCTCGCGCGGTCCACCGGACCCTCAGGGTGGCGCGCACCATCGCCGACCTCTCGGATCGGGAGCATCTGGGCGAACAGGAAATCGCGGAGGCGCTGCGGCTGCGGGTCGGGTTGCACGGCGCGGGCACCACACCACCAGCCTGAGCGGCGAGTCAAGGGGGCGATCTCTTCCTTCCCGCTCTTGCCGGTTCGCGCAGCCCCTCCGGGCCGAAACCTTGTTTCCTGCCGTGCTCAGCGATTAGCCTGCACGACATGAAGCACTACATGGACTACGCCGCCACCTCCGCGCATCGGCCCCCGGAAGTTGCCGAAGCGGTCAGCGAGTTCCTGCGGGGAGTGGGGTGCACGCCGGGGCGAGGCGGGCACTCGGGTGCGATGGAGGCTGCCCGCATCGCTTTCCGCTGCCGCCGTGAGCTGGCCCGGATCATGGACTTGCCCGGGGACCCGGGGCGGATTGCATTCATGCACAATGCAACCCATGCGCTCAATACGGCCCTCTGGGGGCTCCTGGATCATGGAGATGTCCTCGTTGTCTCCCAGTACGACCACAACGCCGTACTTCGCCCGGCACACTATCTGTCCCGGGTGCGAGGAGTGCGGATCCGCGTGCTCTCGGGCAGTCCCGACGGCGCAGTTGACCTGCACGAGGCGGCCCGCGTCCTGGACGGTGCCCGGGTATTGGTGCTCAACGTCGCGTCGAATGTCCTGGGTACGCTGATGCCGGTAGCGGATCTGTCGGCACTTGCTCACGCCGCTGGCGCGATTGTGGTGGCCGATGCGGCTCAGTCCGCGGGACATCTGGGCCGTGAGCGCACCCTGGAAGGCGCCGATGTCGTGGCCTTCACCGGCCACAAGGGCCTGCTCGGTCCGCAAGGAACCGGGGGCTTGTGGCTGAGGGACGGTTTGGAGGTCGCCTCCATGTTGCGCGGCGGTACCGGCGGCGATTCGCGCAACAGGCGGATGCCCCGGGCCATGCCCGACCGTCTGGAGGCGGGTACGGGCAACTCGCCGGGGATTGCCGGGCTTCTGGCTGGGTGCCGCTACCTGGCGGATCGGGGAGTGCACTCGGTCCACGTTGGCGAGATGGCGCTCAAGGCCAGCCTCATCGATGGTCTGGAAACGGTCAACGGGCTGGATGTGCTGTCTCCGCCGGCGCCCGACGGGGTACCGGTGGTGACCGTCAGGGCCATCGGAATGGATGCCGCGACCCTGGCGGGGCGGCTGGATCGCGAGCACAACATCCAGACCCGGGCCGGACTGCATTGCGCCCCTGAGGTGCATCGGATTCTGGGGACGTCCGACGAGGGAGCCGTGCGCTTCTCCCTGGGCTGGGCCTCCACCCCGGAAGATGTGGAGGCTGCGGTGACCGGCGTGGACGCCTTGCTGGGACCGGTCGCCGTGCCGGTCGGCTGAGTTTGAAAGAAGATCCTTCTTGCGGGGAGGGAAGAACAGGCGATCGATGGTCAAGGGGCTGAGGAAACTGGTGACAAGGGGGGTCGTGGTGATCGTGGCGGTCGTGTCGGCCTACGCCGGATGGAGGTGGGGCTCCGCGGTGTTTCCGAGGATTGAGACCGCTCTGGCGGGCGGCACCTCGATCGTGGCGCCGCAGGAGGTGACGCCGGAAGTTGCCGGTACGGCGATGGACAGGGTCAGGGAGTTTCGCGCATCCGGTGCCCGGGAACTCCGGCTCGAGTCTGCCGAGGTCTCCTCACTGCTTCGCTACGCCATTCCGGGCATGCTTCCGGGGGGAGTGGTGGAGCCGGAGGTTTCCTTCGACGAAGACCAGGTCAGAATCCGGGCGTCCGTACTCCCGGCGCACGTCCCGGACGTCCCCGAGCTCGGGGGCTTCCTGGCGATGCTGCCGGACACGGTCGCGGTGTTCGTCAGTGGCGCACTGACCCCGTTCAGCGAGGGGGGCTCCATGTACATGGTCGACGAAATCGAGATCCAGGGCGTGCCGATTCCGACGGGCGTGTTTCCGAGTATCCTTGGTGCCGCAGGCCGAAGTCCGGTGCCCGGCTTGCCCGCTTCCGCTATTCTCGTTCCGTCCCTTGGGGGCATCAGAGTGGCCTACATCGAAGACGGAAAGCTGGTGCTGGTCCCCGCATAGGGATCGACGCGGCCGCCGGGAGTTTCAGAAACATGGCAAGAATCCTGATCATCGACGACGAAGAATCGGTCGGCGTCGCTCTCAGGCAGGTTTTCGAATACGAGGGACACAAGGTCCACCTGTGTCCGAACGGGCCCAGCGCGCTCCTCGACTACCCGGAATTCGACCCCGATGTGACGTTCCTGGATGTAAAAATGCCCAACATGGATGGTCTCGAGGTCCTGGAGCGCATTCGCAACGACCATTCCGGAGCGGTCGTGATCATGATTTCCGGGCACGGGACCATCGGTACGGCGGTGGAGGCGACGCGAAAGGGCGCTTTCGATTTTCTCGAGAAACCGCTCGACACGAATCGTCTTCTGGTGACCTTGCGCAACGCCCTGATGGTCCGGGGGCTTTCCGACAGCGTGGAGCGCCTGACGCACGAGATCGAGATCCACCACGGCATCGTGGGGGGGTCTCGCGCCATCAAGCGCGTCCTGCAGGATATCGAGAAGGTAGGTGCCACGGACGCACCGGTACTCATTACGGGCGAGAACGGGACGGGGAAGGAACTCACGGCCCGGGCACTTCATCGGCGCTCGACCAGGACCGAGCAGCGTTTCGTGGAGGTGAACTGTGCGGCGATCCCCTCCGAACTGATCGAGTCGGAGCTTTTCGGCCATGTCAGAGGGTCCTTCACCGGTGCGGTGGCCGACCGGGTCGGGAAGTTCGAGCAGGCCCACAAGGGGACACTGTTCCTTGACGAGGTGGGGGACATGTCGCTTGCCGCCCAGGCCAAGGTGCTGCGCGCACTGCAGGGCGGCGACATCACCCCGGTTGGGGGGGCGCGACCCGTGTCGGTGGACGTTCGCGTCATTGCCGCGACCAACAAGGACCTGGGTGAGCAGATCGAGAAAGGCGCATTCCGCGAAGATCTCCTGCACCGTCTCAACATGGTCACCATTCGGGTACCCGCCCTGCGGGAGCGACTGGAGGACATCGGCATGCTGGTTGCTCACTTCGCCAACCTCACGCCAGGCAGCTACGGGGTGCCGTACAAGCGGTTTGCCGACGGGGCGCTGGAGGCCCTGAAGGAGGCGGACTGGCCGGGCAACGTCCGTCAGCTGAAGAACGCGGTTGCCCGCCTGATGATCCTCAGCGGGGGCGACGCCGTCGAGGGGCGCGACGTGAACCAGCTTGTGTCACCCGGTGGTCCGGATGCCGGAGTTCCGGGTAGCATGCTGGCTCTCGAGACGTTGAACGAATTCAAGGACGCCGCCGAGAAGGCGTTCGTGGCAGGGAAGCTGAGGGAGCACGACTGGAACGTTTCGGAGGCCGCCAGACGGATGGGGATGCCCCGCTCCAACCTCTACAAGAAGATTGAAAAGTACGGATTGCAGCGCGACTAGCCGGTGAGTTTCCCGACCGGGGCTTCCATAGTCGCGGTCGCGTGGCCAGATTGCATCGCACCCGCGGGTTGTGGCTCCTCACGACCGCAGCTGGAGCGACTGCGACGCCGCGCGGGCACTTCGTTGCCGATTCCACCTCTGCCTACACTGGTCTCGATGAGCTTCACCCCAGCCCCGGATTCGACTGACGGTTCCCTGGACCTATACCTCAGGGAGATCAGCAGGTACCCGCTCATCGACCGGGACGAGGAGGCGCGTCTCGCAAAGGGGATTCGGCGGGGAGAAGAAGAAGCGCTGGACAAGTTGGTACGATCCAACCTCCGCTTCGTCGTGTCGGTCTCAAAACGCTATCAGAACCAGGGCGTTCCGCTCTCCGACCTCATCAACGAGGGCAACCTCGGCCTGATCCGGGCCGCCCACAAGTTCGATGAGACGAAGGGGATCAAGTTCATCAGCTACGCGGTTTGGTGGATCCGGCAAGCCATCCTGCAGGCCCTCGCGGAGCAGAGCAGGATCGTCCGCGTTCCCCTGAACCGCGCGGGGGCGCTCCACCGCATCGGAAAGCGCCGCGCCCAGCTGCACCAGGAGTTGGGCCGGCAGCCGACGGCAAAGGAGATCGCGGAGGGCATGAATCTGAGCGCCAAGGAGGTGGAGCAGACGCTGGCGATCGCCCGTTCGCATCTCTCCCTGGACGCGCCGATGGCCCCGGGCGAGGACAGCCGCCTGCTGGACTACCTGCCCGACCACGTTTCCCCCGGCCCCGACGAGGAGACGTTCGAGAAGGCCCTGACCGACACACTCGACGCGGCATTGGGAACGCTTTCGGAACGGGAGGCGACGATTCTCCGTCTCTACTTTGGCCTGGACCACGCGGACGGGATGTCGCTGGAAGAGATCGGGGGTCGTCTCGGGGTGACTCGGGAGCGCGTCCGGCAGATCAAGGAGAAGGCGTTGGCCCGCCTACGGCACGCGTCGCGTGCGCGCTTCCTGGAGTCCTTTGCGGAATAGTACATATAGAAGGGCCGGCCCCTGCCGGGTTACCGTGGGTTAGAGCCCCGGTGAGCGGAGGTGCCAGAGCCACATGCGACGATTGAGTCGCAACCGGCACAGGAGACCGGCCCTGAATGGTGAGGCGGCTGTCGCACGATCCGCGGAACGAACATCGCCTGCGCCTGGTGCGCTCCTGACTTGACCGCCATGAAGTGCATGGTCGGACGCCGCTCCGCTCCGTGATCGCCTCCGCGTCCGCAGCGTCGTTCTTCTGCCGTTTGACGAACGGCTTCACGTAGATCGGGGGGAAGGTTTCTCGCGGGACGCGGCCGTCCGACAAGCGCCGGAGGGTGCTGGCCGATTGATCTCTCCTCGTGTCCGGCGTCCGCCGGCGCGGAAACGTATGAAATATCGTTGAAATATCGCCGACGTGATCCTGTCTGTCGTCTACTGATCATACACGACCTGCTATAATCTATAGCACAAGACCATTGGTCTTCGGTCCCTTCAAGGAGAGGGGCTGCGGATCGGTAGACCGATTATCCGGAGCCGAGCCAGTTGGCAAATGAAGTTGATCTTTCCGGTTCGCGCAGGCCGACCCTTGACGCGCGCGAACGCGGCCACCCGCAGGGTTGACACGATGATGACTTGGCGAGCCCCATCGTTTCAGCTCGAGCCGAGCCGGCAAGACACCGTCATTCACGGCGCGGTGACCGGGCCTCGAAGACCCCGAGGATTCCGTTCGCGGATCTCTTGGGCCGGGCTGGTCGCCAGTGTGGGGCTGCTGGCCTGCGATTCCCCGGCCGAGCCCCTGCACGACGACCTCGCCACGGAGGTCCGGATGCTGGCCGCGACGCGTGGCTTCGAACCCCTTCCCAACCCGCGCCCAGTGCGAAACGACCTGGTCACGCTTGGCCGGGCGCTGGTATTCGACAAGCTCCTTAGCGGCAACCGGAACATCGCGTGCATGACCTGCCATCTCCCGGAAACGGCCACGGGAGACGCCAGGACTCTGTCGGTCGGCGAGGGTGGCACCGGCTTGGGGTCGCAGCGCTCGCACCCCGAGGGCATCTTCATTCCCAGGAACTCCCCTGCCGTCTTCAACCTCCCAGGAGCAACTCGACTCTTCTGGGACGGGCGGGTAGAGGAGATGTCAGACGGCTCCATCCGCACCCCGGCCAAGGATCAGCTAACCCCCGAGATGGACGCTGTCTTCGAGTTCGGGGCCGTGTCGGCCCAGGGTATGTTCCCAGTGACGTCCAGACACGAGATGCGTGGCCAACCGGGAGACAACGGCCTCGCGGACCTCGACGACGACGATTTCCGAGGCATCTGGGGTTTCCTCATGGAGCGGCTGGGGGATATTCCCGAGTACGTCGGTCTCTTCGAGAGGTCGTATCCCGGCACTCTGTTCGACAACATGAGCTTCGCCCATGCGTCCAACGCCATGGCCGGTTTCTACAACGTCGAGTTCGTGTTCAACAACACTCCCTGGGACCGGTTCCTGCGCGGTGACAACGATGCACTGAGCGACTCCGCGCTGGCCGGGGCGCGGGACTTCATGACCATCGGCTGCGCCAACTGCCACAAGAAGTCGAACTTCGCAGGCGATTTCCACAACGCCGCGCTTCCCCAGTTCGGACCCGGCAAGACCGGCGGCAGGGAGGACTTCGGACGCGAGAGCGTTACGAATCTTCCCGGCCACCGCCGGCGCTTCATGGCCCGCCCGCTGAGGAACGTGGAGCTCACGGCCCCTTACGGACATCTGGGCCAGTTCGCCACCCTCGAGACCTTTGTGGCCCACTACAACGACGCCGCATCGCAGCTAGAGGAGTACGACATCGCCGCGCACGTTCCGGACCGGCTGCTGTGGCCCACGCTGCTCAACAATGTCGAAGAGATTCTGGCCAACCAGGATCCCGTGCTGTTCACGCTCAGGTTCGACGAGGAAACCCACGCCAATTTGGTAGCCTTTCTACGGGCGTTGACGGACCCCTCCGCGCGGGACCTCAGTCACACCATACCTGAACGCGTCCCCAGCGGGCTACCCATCGACAGGATGAACGAGTAGGAGTGGACCGGGCGAGTGGGCCGGGACAACGGTGTTCACGGACGGTCCACCGGAGGTAGGCAGCCCGAACCGGGGACGGTCCGGTGCTGCCCGCGCCCAAGAATCTGCTGGCGGGTGTGGGTGCCGCTCGGTTGCACGCCTGGTGGCAGTTGGACCAGCCGTTGAGGGTAAGGCACCGCAAGAAGACGCGAATCTGCAACTACTTGCCAGCCCGGCAACGGGCGACAGTTTCGCATCTGGTTGTGGTGGTTGTAGTTGCATGCTTGGCGGGGTCTGATTCCCTCTGGTTGGTTCCCGCTACTTGCGACTTTAGCTGTGCGCTCGGCGGCGGGCGTCCAGTGCCTTCCTGAGCTGTCCCTCGTCGGCTCGCTGGTAGCAACGTAGGACCGTCTTGGCCGTCTTCCAACCGCCGAGTTCGCAAAGCACCTTCAACGGCTGGTCCATGAGGTCGGTCGCAAACTTCCGCCTCAGCGAGTGCCAGCCCCTGCCGCGCTTGGGTTCCAGCCCGGCGTGCCGCTGGGCCGTGGCCCACCACGACCGCACCCGCGACGAGCCCACGCACACCGAGTGACTCCCGGGTGCGGGCAGGACGGGAGCGTCGCGGCCCCCGACCTTCCTCCCCCGCGCCTCCGCGAGCGCAACGAGCGCTTCGGCGGTGACGGGCGTCGTGTGCTCGTAACCCGTCTTCTCGTACTCGGCCCGCCACCGGACGACTCCGGCATCGAGGTCGATGTCGCACCAGCGGAGCTTTCGGATGGCTCCGATGCGGTGGCCGGTTTCGTGCGCGAGCACGAGCGCGACGTGGAACCGCCAGTCCACCTTGCGGGACACCTTGAGCAGCGCTTGGTACTCGTCCTCGGCAAGGACGACCCGCGTCGGATTCTTCTCCTTGGGCGTCTTCAGCCCCCTGAGCGGGTTCCTGTCGAGCAGCAACCGGCCCCGCTCGTCTCTGGACTTCGCGGCCCAGTTGAAGATCGCGATCAGGAGCTTGACGTCGTACTCGACCGTCCGGTCTGACACCGGCCTTCCGCTCGGGCCGACCCTGCCCTCCCTTCGCGCCCGGATGAACCGGTCCCAGTCCCGTTGCGAAAGCGTTGCCGGATCGCGGTTACGTCCGAAGAACCGGAGGAACATCTCCATCGTGGTCCGGTCGTGCTGCCGGGTGTGCTCGCCTTTCGTGGGCGTCACCTCTTCCCCGTAGATTTCAAAAAGCCGTCCCAGCGTGAGCGGCTCGGCCTCGGTCTCCGCCTTGCCATTGGGCCGATGCTTCGCGAAGCCTGCGGCGGCTTCGTCAGCCTGCCGTTTGGCCCTTGCCCAGTCGCGGTGTTGGAGCGACCGGCTCAGCCTGCGCCCGTTCTCGCGCCACTCAATCTGGAAGAGGCCGGTCTTGGGATCGGCGAACACCCTCACCCGGTTCCGGCCCCATTCGCCGGCGCTGTATCCGCGCCGGACACGTTTCGTGCGTGCCATCATTCGATTCCTCTCTGGATGATGGACTGCACGATCTGCGCATTTGTAATGTCGCGTGCGCGAGCCTTCCCGGCCAGTGCCGCATCGTCCGGTACGGACGCGGTGGCTTTCCTTGGCAGGTGGGCGCGGACGAGCCAGGTCGCGCTGGGCAGGCTCTCGACGGATGCCGGTCCGGACGGACGCCTCCTCATATCCGACCCTCCTTCCGAAGCCGCCAGTAGCCCTTGTTCCTCGGCAGGTAGTGGGGCTTCAGGTAGACGCGGCGGGCCGGAAGCGACTTGACGCCATCGTAGGGCAGGCAGATCGCTTGGTAGTTGGCGAGCAGCGTGAACTCGCGGGGGGTGAACACGGGCTGCATGCTCCGCTGGAACGACTTGCTCGCGCCGATGGTGCCGCGTCCGCCTCCGGCGCGGCCGGAGAGCAGCGAGAACTCGGGTCTGCCGGTGGTCTCGGTGAACGTGTAGGAGGGCTGCGTCTTCATGACGGAGCCGCACATCTCGGAGGCGATCCGTGCCGAGGACTCGTCGGACAGCGACAGGAAGATCCGGGTGCGGAGCGTCTGCACGAGCGTCCGCCACGCCTCGCCCGAGGGCAGCACGGAGCGGAGCGACGAGAGCGATTGGGTGGCGACAATAGGGATGCAGCGGCACTGCCGGGTCAGCGCGAACGCCTTCTCGTCCCCGGAGGGATCGTCCTGCCCGACGGTGGCGAACGCTTGATACTCGTCGCAGAGGAAGACGGCGGGCCGCATGTAGTGGTCTGGACGCCGTGCGGCCTCTGCGGGCCTTCGGAGCAGCGCCTGCATCCACGCGTTCTTGAGCAGCACGCCGATGGCGCGGGCAAGTGCGGGGTTCGCACCGGCGGGCATGTTGAGGGCGAGGACCTTGCCGTCGCCGATCAACTGCGCGAGCGGCGGGAGCCTTCGGCGGAGCCCCGGCAAGGGCGGGACGGCGACATCCTCTTGATCCGGCACGGCTTCCTCCGGCGTCCCGGGATCCGGCGGCGGGGGACAGAACACCCCGGCCACGTCCGGCTGGTCGAACAGCGAGAGGAACACGCTGATCCCCTCGACGATCGAAGTGCGGAGCTTCGCGTCGAGCGCCATCCAGTCCTTGAGGTACCACCGCTCGACGGCCTCGACCTGCTCGCGGAACTCGCCGCCAGCTCCGTTTCCGTCTGCTTCGGTCGTGAACTCGATCTTCCGCTTGGCGAGGCGGTCCCGAAGATCGGCATCCAGTCGGCAAGCCGCGCTAGCCGTGCCTGGGACCGGCTTCCAAGCCCAGTCTCCGAGTGCTTCCTTGTGCTCCGCGAGGTCGCCGTTGGCGATCACGGCGCGCTGGGGACACAGCCGGTCGGCCATTGCCTTGGCCTCCCCGATCTTCTCCGCGAACAACTCCGCATCCACCGTGCAGCGGTAGATGTCGCGGAGCGTGACCCAGCTCCCCGGCAGGAGCCGGTGCAGTTCTATGATCCACCGAACGAGGTTCGTGTACGCCTGCTGCCAAAACGGTTCGCGGGACTTGCCGAAGAGCTGGTTGATGAGGGAGGCCACGCCGTAGGCCAGCGAGTAGGAGTCGAGGAGCGGATCGTCGAGCGGGTTCCATTGCCACGAGCCGCCGAGCCCGATTTCGAGATAGTCGTCGCCGCGCCCGGCGTCCCCGAGGATGCTCCGCACCTGATGGCAGAAGTCCCCTTTGACTTCGAGCACGAGCGCACCCGAGCGGCGCTTGGGATCGTCGGCCCGCCAGTGAAGCAGCTGCTGGGCGAACGGATACATGCAACCGGCGGTCTTTCCGGTGCCGACGGCCCCGACGACGAGCACGCCTGTGTAGAGTCCCTTCTCGGGAATGACGAGCCAGGACGGCCGCTCGCTCGGGCGCGAAACGGTGGGATGGTGCAGCTCCCCGACGACGAGCGATGGCTTGTCGTCCTCGGGCGAGGTCGGCCACTTGGGAAGCCTGCCCCGGCGAACGATCCGCACGAGCGGCTGGAACCAGACTCTCCAGATCGAGCGGCAGAGGCTTCCGGCGAGGATGACGGCCACGGCGGGAGCCGCGTGGTACCAGACGCGGATCGCGGTGTGGATGCCCGGATCGTGGTGGGCGATCAGGTCGAGGTAGGGGTTCTCGCCCATGCCGGGGAACGGAGCGCCGATGGCGCGTCCAAGCGCGGCCCCGACGGCCGCGCCGATGATGACGAGCGTGCCGAGTTTCATCGTTGGTTCAACCTTCCCGTAGGGATTGATGCTGCGGTAGCGACCCCGAGGGGTCGGGGGCAGGGGTGCGCAAACACGCCTGCGCCCGAACCCGTACCAGGCCCTCGGACTGGGGGGTCGCTACCGCCACGGCCTGTGCCGCCCGCGCGGCACCGGCCGACCAGTCCGCGAAGCCGCAAGACGTTGTTGGGCGGGGTGTTCCGCCGCGGCTTTCCCGCGCATCGCCGGACGGTCGAACTGCGCATCGGACCCCCACGTCGATTGCGCAGTCGTGTACGGTCGTGGGACGCCGTCCGCTCACAGATACCGTACTCCTTGGAGGCGAACGGTCCGCCAAGCGTCGGAGCGGTGGATGGTGGCGCGCCGTGGCTGCCGAAGGGCCTCCTTCTCCAGCGCCACGCTGCGCTGCAACGCGGCTTGCAGCCCTCCGTACTCGTCGAGGATCTCGACCGCGCCCTCGATGATCGCGCGCTCGATCCGGGCAAGCTCCCGGGCCACCATGGGGTCGGGATCGGCGGTGCCGGAGGCTTCGGTCCAGTAGCGCATCACCTTCCTGGCCCGCGCGACCTGCCGAGACGTGCGGGCGACCACGACCGCCTCGACCGACCGGCCCAGAGTTCCGAGCGCCAGCCAGAGTTCCCGGTGCGCCCTGCCCCACGACCGGAGCGCGGTCGCGGTGTCGTGGCCCGGATCGACGTAGACGAACACGGCGCGCTCGGAGTCCAGCGCGACGGGCAGCTTGACGTGGAAGTACCGGCGCGTCGTTCCGGCGGCGCCCCGGTACACCCGGACGGGCAGGAGCCCGCGCCCGATCCCGAGCGCGTCGAACGCGGCAACCTTCTCGGCCTCGGTCGGGAGCCACGGCAGGTCCGGATGCTCGATCACATGTTCGAGCGACAGCAGGCGGCGCAGGAGGACGACCGAGGAAGCGGTCCTGCGGTGGCGGATGTGCTCCGCGCCGAGCGCGCGGTAGAGTCTCCGCGCGTAGATCCGGCACACACGCCCGATCCCCCGAACGCGCGGTACGGTCTCCTCGGCCGCCAGCCCCTGCGCGATCAGCGCATGAACCATGCGCCGCGCCCGTTCGTGGTGCGTGTTCAGGAACGCCGTCGCCTGCGTGCGGGTGAACACCCCGCTGTGAAGGCATACCAAGGCGATCCACTCGGCCTTGCGGCCCTTCCAGCCGAACCGCTCCAGGGCCTCCGCTCGTTCTTCGAGACGGGCGGTCATCGCTTCGCCCGCGTCGCCAGCCCTCGGCCGGTCCCGGTCCCTTCAACGTGTCGGCGTTTCGCGATCCGGTCGCGGAGCCAATCATCCAGTTCCGACTCGATCCAGCCCACGGCACGCGCGCCCAGCGGGACCGGCTTGGGG
>JGI24794J26673_10001849_pt1 | contig 11957 bp, 6 predicted proteins | sample MesohylPK_FD_26673 | JGI IMG/M metagenome (IMG submission 26673) | reverse complement strand
GGCGCGAAGGCGTCGTGACCTCCCTGCTCGATCGCTACGATCAGATCCAGCTCCTCACTCACGAGTACCACTGGACCGAGGACGGGCTGGGTTGGGACGAACTGCTGCTGCTCGAGGCCGAGTCGAAGTACCGCCGCCTCAAGGGTCGCGCGGAGACCAACATCGAGCGCTTCCGCGAGGGGTTGCGGCTGCGGGCCGAACGCGACGCGGCGTTTCGGGACAGACGGCTGAGGGGCTGACGGCAGATGAACCGGGCCCGCATGGTCAGGGACGTCCTGCTGCGGCCGACGACGGAGAGCGAGCTGGATCGGCTGTCCGAGCTCACTGAGATCGTCTACGGCGTCCGCCGGGAGCCGGAGGTCCTGCGTTGGCTCCTGTTCCATGGGGACCGCGGCCCGGAGGTCGAGTCGCTGGTGGCGGAGCGCGGCGGGCGTGTAGTCGGCCACGTGGCGTCGCTGGAATGCCGCTACCGGATCCATGGCCGCTCGGTGGTCGGCGCCCACCGGATGCTCTGGATGGTCGAGGCCGACGCGCGGGGCGCCGCCGGCGTGCCGCTGGGGGGCCGCAGCCCGGACACCGACTTCGAAATCGTGCTCGGTGGTACCGCCGCCACCAAGGCGATCCTCGTGATGCGAGGTTTTCGCCAGGTCGGCGAAGCGCTGGAGGTGCGGCTGTCGACGAGCTGGCCCGGGAAGGCCCTGGCGACGGACGGCCCTTCGATCACGTTGCGGGATTACGACCCGGCCGTCCGCGCGCTCCCGGCGGCCGACGACATGCTGGTCAACGTCGCCGATCCTGAGCACCTGGCCTGGCTCGGATCCTGTCCGGAACACGATTCCCTCCTGTTCACGCTGGAACGCTCCGGCGAGGCGCTGGGCCCGGTTCTGCTCTACGTGAACCGCGCCAACACGCCTCCGACCGGGCGTATCGTCCACATGCCGTACCTCGAGGAAGGCGCCGCGACCGGGCTTGCCGCCATCCTCGACCGGCTGGGCGAGGAGGGATGCGCGGAGGCGAGCGTCCTCACCACCGAGGGCGGGCTGCTTCAGGCCGCGGAGTCGCTCGGCGGCGAGGTCTTCTACCGGCGTCCGCTCTGGTTTCGCAACCCGAACGGGAGGGTGGCGCCGGATCGGTTCTACCTCACCTACATGGAGGGAGATCTCGCATACCGGCGGGTGTAGGGCTGCGCTCGAAAGCGACCGGCACGGACCCGGGTCAGGCCAGCAAGGTGGCGAGGCTCTGTCGCCACTCTGCCTCGTCGACGACCTTGAAGTTCGTCGATCTTTCCCGCATCGCCGGTACGAAGTCGGCCCAGTCCGCGCGTTTCGCGTGTTCGTTGCAGAGGTCGAACACAGAACGCTTGTAGGTTGTGTCGTCGGCGTGTTCGAGGTGCAAGCCCTTCGTCTCCACTACGAAGACGCGGTGGAAGGCATCGTCTGGATTCGGCTCGTCTGGCTTCAGCGTGAGGATGAAGTCGGCGTAGATGCGGCCGCGCCTCCAACCCTGGACGTAGTAGTCCTTGCGCGCTCTGTTGCGGTACCAGAAGAACAGGCGTTCCTGCTGGTCGAGGTAGGTCGCGACCTTGTTCTCCAGTCCGTTCAGGTCGTCTTCGCCCGTTCGGTCGAAAAGGTTCAGGAGGTACTGGCCGCCGTCTTCCCGGTTCGCTTGCCTGGCGGAGCGCGATTCGATGGTCTCCGGCAGGCGATTGAAGCCGAGCTCTTCGGCGACGACGATGAAGCGCATCTCGCCGCTGTCGAGCATTCGGCGGAAGGCATCTCTGGCCATTCGGTCGCGTTCGGCGTGGAGGTGACGCCGAAGTTCTTCCAGGACGTAGACGAAGTTGGTTCGAACGCGCGCCGGGGGGTGGCGATCCAGGAGTTCTTCGAAGACCCGCCGGGCGAGAGCGTGCCCATGCCAGGGGTTGGCAACGACTTCGAGCAGATGGCGCGAGGCCAAGGCGTAGCTCAACTCGACCGCGGTGTGCTGGCCCTCCGCTGGCCGATCCCTTTCCTCTTCGTCGAGGCCGATGCGGAAGTCGGCCCCGCCGGGTGGCGTGTCGTCCAGCGGGAGGTCGGAGAACTTGTCGATGTCGGCGCGCGACCAGTCGACTCGGGAGAGCAGGTCCGTCTCGTAGCGGACCGGCCGCCAGCGGCCATCGTCGCGAATCATGAAGGCCGGCAGCACGAGATTCCGCGTGGCCGCTCGGAAGTCCTTGCGCTGCCGTTTGACGGCGAGTTGGCGTACGACGCCGGTTTCACCCGTGTCATCGACGATCCGCCCTTGAAGGTCGCTCAGACCTTCCAGGCCGAAGCCCTTGCGAACCTGGGCCAGCAGGTCGGCGCCTCGACGCTGGAAACAGAACACGTAGCTCTCGTCCAGTGCGGCGTTGTGCGTCTTGTGGGCATACGGTTGCCGGAGAATGCGGCCGACCAGTTGGGTGAGTCCCGTCTTTGAGCTGGGGCGCGTGAGGATCGCCAGCACGTAGGCGAAGGAGCAGTCCCAGCCCTCCTGCAGCGCCTGTTTCGTGATGATGTAGCGAATCGGGCAGTCGTGCGAGAGCAGGCCTCCGATGTCGTCGACTTCCTTCAGTTCGTCCGTCTGGCTCGACTTGACGGCGACTTCGGCGGGTGCGATTCGCCCGTGCTGGTGCAGGTACTCCCTGACGTCCTCCGCGTGCACCAGCCCGGACTCCCGTTGGTCCCGTCCCGTGCGTTCCACCTGAACCAGGCAGATGGGACGAATGTAGGTCCCGTCCCCGGCCTGCTGCTTTCGAGCCTCTTCTTCCAGTCGTTCCCGGTGTTCGATGGCGGCCAGCAGAGTGTCCTGCCAGGAAGCGTTCGGCCGGCAACTGATGTGCAGGTCGAGCTTGACCATCTCCTCGGCCAGCAGATCGCGCCCGAGTATCTCCACCAGCACGTTCGCCTCGCGCGGCGGCGTCGCGGAGAGTTCGACGATCGCGCAGGGATTGAAGCCCTCGAGAGTTGCTCGGGCGTTGCGGCTGTACGCCTTGTGCCCTTCGTCCAGGACGATCAGAGGCCGCAGAAGTCGCAGCGTGTTGCCGAGCGAGGTCTTGATCTGGGGTCCCCACAGGCCATGTGCTTCGTCGAACGTGTCGAGGTTGGAAACGTCCCGCAGAACGTCCGCGTGGGCTCTCGGGTTCCCCTCGTCCGGGAAGAACCGGTCGAACCCCCCACTGTCGCGGAACATGCGGAGTTGTTCCTTCGTTCTGCGGTTGGCTGAGGGGAGCATCAGGAGGAGCACGCACAGGTTCTCGGCTACGTCCCGCGGACCGAATCCGTTCTTCTTCTCAAGAATCAGGGTGCGGCCCGCCGATGCCATGTCCAGACGCTGGCGGTAGTAGTGGTTGCGGTCCTTCAGCGCGGCCAGGGTCTGCCGGTAGATCTGGGTGCTCGGGACGATCCAGAGGACGAGTCCGGTCTGGCTTCGCCGGAACTTCGTATTGACCTGGTCGATGACGTGAAGGGCCAGCAGCGTCTTGCCGCCGCCGGTGGGGATCTTCAGGCAGAACACGGGCAGCGGCCGGCCCACGCCGTCCGTTCGGTCCGTGTACTTCTGCCGCGCCGGTACGGACTTCTCCCATGCCCGGCGGACCCAGTCGAAGCCCCATTCCGGGTTCTGTGCCCGAGCCTTCTCGTCCTCGGCGCGGTAGTGAGCGAGATGGTCGAGAAGCCTGCCGGTCCCCGCCAGGGTGCGGCGCTGATAGTCCTTCAGGATCATCGCGCGTCGCGGCTCAGGAATCCGCGACCGCGCGGTAGATCTCGAACGGAAGCTGGCAGAACTCGACCTCGTAACGGTTCAGGAAACACTCGTCGAGATACTTCGTGGGCGCGAACACGACCCGCTTTCGCCCGTTCGCCGGCGGCAGCGCCTTGGCGAACGCCAGATCGAGTGCAAGTACTTTCAGGCGCTCGGCGTCGGGCTCGTAGACCAGAAACACGTCGGTGGTGGCCGTGCTGCCGATCAACCAGCGGCTACGGTCCATTTCGTCCGGTCTCAGTTCCTCGCCTGTCGCGGTGAAGAAGATGTAGCCGGCCAGCGCGTCGTAGGCAGGGAGTTCTCCGGCGTCGAGGAGCGATTCCTCGCGCATCGGTCCGCCGAGCTCGAAATAGCTGAAGGTGCCGCCGAGGCCTTCGCGGAGACCGTCGTCCTTGGCGTCCGGTACGCCCTGTGCAACCCGGCGGACCCGCTCCGCGGTCAGGGTGTCGGCGTAGTCCTCGCACTCGATGAGCACGAAGCGGCGGTTGCTGCCGTCCTCCTTGTTCTGCGCAAGTACGGCGTGTGCCGTCGTGCCGGAACCGGCAAAGGAATCGAGCACGATGGAGTCGTCGTCGGTGGCGATCTGCAGGATGCGCCGAATGAGCGTCGTCGGCTTGACCGTGTCGAACACGTCCTCCGAACGCTCGAAGTCCGCAAGGGCGACAAGTTCCTTCTTTGCCGCTTGCGTGTGTCCCACGTCCCTCCAGGACCAGAGCGTTTGGGGAACCACGCCTTCCTGGACTTCGGAGAGGAACCGCTTCAGTCGAGGCATGCTCTGTCCCTTTACGCCCCACCAGATTCGCCCGTCCTCTTCAAGCTTCGAGAAGTTCTCGGGCGAAACCCGGAAGTAGTTGCCGATAGACGGCTTGAACGTCTTGCCGGACGGGCTGGTGACCTCGTAGGTCCCCTTGCTGTAGTAGTTCCTCGCCGTCAGATCGCTCGACGCCCACGGTCCGCGGGCGTCGTTGTCGGGGTTCTTGTAGCGACTCCTCGCGTTCTCGCTTCGCTTCAGCCGGTTCGGGGTCCAGCGCTCCGCGTCGCGCGCGTAGACCAGGATGAAGTCGTGGTCTTGGGAGAAGTGGCGGGCGGTGTTCTTCGGGGAGAAGACCTTCTGCCAGATCACGGTCGCCACGAAGTTGTCTTCGCCGAAGACCTCGTCCATCAACGTGCGCAGGTGGTGCACTTCGTTGTCGTCGATCGTCACGAAGATCGCGCCGTCGTCCCGAAGCAGCTCTCGCAGCAGTTTCAGGCGAGGCATCATCATGCAGCACCACTTGTCGTGCCGGGTCAGATCGTCCCGGTCGACCGCCTTGCCCAGCCACGCCCGCATCATGGGCGAGTTCACGTTGTCGTTGTACACCCAGTCCTCGTTGCCGGTGTTGTACGGCGGGTCGATGCAGATGCACTTGACCTGCCGGTGCAGCGTCGGCTGGAGGGCCTTCAGGGCCGCCAGATTGTCTCCGTGGACGACGAGGTTGTCGTGAAGGCTGGGAGTCGTCGACAGCCCGCGGCTCGGGACGGCCCGCAGCTCGTGGAAGGGCACCGTGAGATGGTGGTTCTCGATGAGAGTCCGGCCCTTGAAGTGGAGACGCGGCATCGTCCCTAGAGGATCGTCGTTCCAAGGGCCGACGTCAAGGACCTGCGGAGGTTCCGCGGAACCGGGTGAGCCAAGCCCGTGCAGTGTAGAGCGTGACGCTGGAGATGCAGCGTTGCTCCGCGCCGGGCGGAGGTGGGGGAGCGCAGGCCGGCGGACCAGCGGGGGGCCGCCATCTCCGCCTAGAGAGGGTAGCCCAGACGGCTCTCGACCGCGACTCGGGTGTCCCAGCGGTCTGCGTCTCCAGCATAGCTGCTGGCAATTTCATCGAAGATACCACCTACACGAGGCCAGTGCACAGAGGTCTCTTGCGCCATTTTTCGATAGGTCGCGGCCATTTCGCGCTCCTGATCCCCGCCTTCCGCTGGAGCCCTGGTAGTGACGCCCCGGGCCCCCAGCGCCCCGTGTACGAAGCCTCGGTCCACCTTGGGAGATGCCGTTGATTCGATGGCGTCGCAGACGAGGGCGTTTGGCCTCACCACCTCGCCCGTCGCCGAGCATCGCGCCAGCCACTCGCCAATCGTGAAGTCGCCTATCTCCCTCCGGCCGTAGTGGGCACAAAGCACGCGGGCCGACGAGAGCCACTCCCTGAGAGAGTTCGCGTCGCCTTCGCCTCTCTCGTCGCCGCCTGGCAACTGCCTGACTCTGCTTAGGAGCTCGTGGCACGCTTCGGCCATGGCCTCTCGGCGGAGTTGATCGTCTATGTGCCACTCAGGCGGGTCACAGCCGCCGTCAGCCCTGCCGTAGACTCGCGCAAGCACTTGGACAAAGAGCACCGGGGACTCCGCGAGGGTCTGCTCCAGGTTGGGGATCTGGTGCTTGGTGTGCAGGAGTCCTCGGAGAAAGGTGAACTCAAGTTGAGCCATCGTCTCGACGGTCACGTCGGGCCGGCGCTCCAGCGAGTCGAGCGCCCTGCCAAGCCTGTGATTCTCCGGTACCGGGTCGCCTCCGATCTCCGCGAGATCGTGCAGGAGGCGTATCAACCGGGCCGTTTCGACGGAATCGGGAGTGGACGCGACGAAGCCGAAGGCGACGGCGGGCCTTCCGGCCTCCATGAGGCGGTCGACCGCTTCGTTGATGGTCGCGTCAGAGTGATCGTCGGCTCGCCCCGTCCCGGCGTTCGCCCAGTAGTCCGTCTGGACCGTCTCGGATTCGCCGTCGAGCCGGTGCCATGTTTCTATGTCGAACGGCATCACGCGGAAGATCCGGCGCCTCGCGGTTTCGTCGTCCTGGGAAACGTGGCAGTCAAGGAGGCGGTTGGCGAAACCTGCTTCAGCCCACTGAACGACGCCCGCGAACAGTTGGTGTCGCTGCTGGCGAAGACTGTCGCTCGATGTCGGATCGAGGCTTGAACGGACGAGCGACACGATCTCGTCTTCGTTGGTCAACAGCCGGTGTGCGAGGCGGCCGACGACGTACGGGAACTCGCAGCGCTCGGCGAGTTCGCGGAGAGCCTTGGCCTTGCCGGACTCCCACAGCTCCCCGAGAGCCTCGACTCGGAGAGTTTCGGTCCGCTCCTCTTCTTCCTCGTGACCGAGACTTCTTGTTTCCTTGTCATGCCGCAACGGCCACCAAGACTGAAAAAGCCATCTGTGACGCTGCAGCGGATCGGTCGGCGTCAGGTGCCGGAGAGCCCGCTTCTTGTCGGTTTCGTCGTCGGTCCAGCAATCGCGAACGCACTCCGCGAGTTCGGCGATAGCTCTATCTGATTCTGCCTTCTCCGCCCACTGTCGAACACGCTTCCACACCTCTACGCGCGCCTCACGGTCGAGGAGGCGCATTTGCTTGACGAGTCGTCCGAGACTGCGTTCGTCGTGTCCCTCGTGTGCGAGCAGGAGACGCCGAGCCGTGCGGACCATTTGGGCGCTCTCTTCCTGAGTGACGTGGCTTTCCAGCAGAGAGGGAGGACCTCTCCACTCCAGCGGAGGGTTCGGGACCGCGACGCCACCGGGTCGCGGAAGAAGAGCTAGACAGACGCGTTGGCCGAGATCCGGGTTGCGGGCGGTGAGGGCTTCCAGTACGCGGATGCGGTCCTGAATGGGCGCGCCAGTCTGCGGAAGCCAGTGGCGGAAGAGCGAGACAAGGGATCCGAAGGGAAGGTGTCCCGCGTGCGCTGCGCGTTTGGCGCCACAGAGCCGCTCCATGACAGCCACGGTTCGGGGAAACGTGCTCGGGGACCAGGCTAGACGCTGTAATGCCCACGTCAGACCTGTCCAGGGGTGGCGGGCGGTGTGTGCGTCGGCTCCTTCGGGTCTCAGAAGTTCAAGGATGGTTGGTTCGTTACGTTCCAGAAAGGTAAGTAGCGCCTCGGGCGCGGCCTCCGCATACGCTGGGAGGTCGGCCGCTTGCGACAGCAGTCTGTCCGGCGTGGCCGGCTCCAACAGTCCCCGAACGAGATCGGAGACCCGCCGTTGGGGCGCGACGCCTAGACGGTGCCCGAAGAGTCGTTCACCGTGTTCTGCGAGGAGGACGAGGGTCGTGCGGATTCCCTGTCGGAGAGCGTCCGAGTGCTTACGGACCTTCATGTGTACGGCTGCCATCCAGCGCTGGTCGGGCGCTAGGTCGAGAGCCGGGTCACGTTCGGAGAGGACGTCCCGTGCGGCCTTGAAGAAGCGGTCGAAAGTACCTTTCGTCACGAAAGCAGCCGTGGCGAAGAGCGCGTCTAACCTCGAACTGACGCCGCGATAGTCGCCAATGGACCAGACGGGAGGATCGTCATCGTGGGCGAGCTCGGCGACAGCCCCCTCAACCTCGTCGTAGTCCTCCGTCCGAGAAAGGAACGAGACGATCGTGCGGTCTGCTGGTGATTCGCTGTTCCACGCACCGAGCATGGCGAAGGGGACGAGCTTCCGGTCGGCACTGCCGTGAAACCCCGCAAGGCGTCGGCGGAGCGCGGTTGGGGAGCGGACTGTTTCGTTCGCGAGCCTGTTCGCTTCTGCTTCACTCTTCCCCATCGCGACCAAGGCTTCGTTGAAGTCCTCGGCGGGCAGAAGGCCGATCGTCGCGTCGGGTTCTCGGATCGTGGGCGTCGCGGGGTTGCTTGGTTGAATCGAAATGCAGTGAAGGCGGCGATGCAGGCTTGACAGCTTTTCTTCGACTTCTTGGGTCGAGGCAACTGCAATGAAAGCGCCGGCCGCTGCCGAAGCGAGGCGGTCTACCGCCGTGGTCTGATCGAAGAGGATGGCGCAGGCGACGGCGCTCTTGGTGCTCTTCTTGCCGGAGTTCACGAGGCAGGCGAGGAAGGCAATGGCTTCTTGCCTGGAGGCCGCTATCGTGAACGGGCGTTCCGGCGGTTGTTGCAACCAGGCGTGAAACGACGCCGAATGTTGTTCCGCTGCTGAGGCGAAGAGCTTCCGAGACAGCGGCGGCTCAGCCACTGATGACCACTCTTTCCAGAACCGGTCGAGCGATCGGTAGCCTTCAACGGGTCGCCCGAGGCGCTCGGCGAACCAGATTTGCGTCGGCGCTGACACTTCGAGCCACTGCTCCAGAATGGAAGCGTCGTATGCACGAACGTCCTTCCAGTCGTGGAGACGCTTCTTCTCCTTGACCCAGTCGCTCTTACCCGACCAGCGGCGAGGCGTTACGAACACGAAAGTGCTCCTCAAGCGTTCCTTCCTGGGGGCAGACAGGCGTGCGTCGTAGTCTTGGTTGGCCTTGCGGGTCACGTCTCGGCTGCATGTGAGCTCCCAGCCGGACCGACCTGCCGGGATCCAGGGAGTGGCCGCGGTCGCTTCCACTTGACCGTCCCAGTTTGGGCGCTGAGCTTCGCTGTATCCTGGAAAGTCCACTTCAGTCAGGTTGCGGTTGGTCGCGTGGATCAGCCGCCTGACGAGCACGGGCAGTTCATGGCGTGCTCGAATGTCGTCCGCCCAACTCGCGATGTCCAGTGCCTGGATTGTCCGCACCGGCGGTGCATAGGGAGCTGATACCGCTGGTGACGGAGCGTTCAGCGCCTCCTGTTTGTCGAACCGGTTCTGCAGGTCTTGAAGTTGGTCGGCGTTGGCGCCGAAGACTCGCTCAAGGCGGCGCGCCATGGCAGGGGAGAGCCGCGCTTTGCCGTTCAGGAAGTTGGACATGGCGGGTCTCCCGATGCCGAGCCGTTTCGCGGCTTCGGTGACCGACATTCCCGGCGGAAGAATGTTCTGCCTTACATACTGGCCGGTGTGCTGGAGGGGGCCTTCGGACATCGTGAACGGCGAGTGTAGTGTGTCGCGCTACACAATGCAACCTGCCGACCTGCTGTAGAGCCGCTGCCGCGCGGTGGGCGGGAATTGGCCGGGTCCTTGGGTCCGCCCTGCCGGCCGCTTGCTCAGCCGTGCGGCGTCACCAGGTACTTCTCGCCGGTCGCCTGCTTCGCGTAGACCGCGACGGCAGCCGGGTCGAGAGCCTCCTGCAGGGTGACCGTCTTCACGTAGCTCGAGGCGAAGGTCGTGTTGATCTCGGCGGCGACACGCTGGCGGAGGCGGTCGGAAGCCTCGGGGCCGATCCGCTGCAGGAAGTGGGGGAGCAGCCAGCCTCCGAGGCCCCAGGCCATGCCGAAGTTCCGCGTCAAGACGGTCTGGCTGCGGTCGAGCCCGCCGTAGATGTAGACCTGCTTGAGCGTCGCCGAACCGTAGCGATTGAACTCGGGAGCGTTGGCGGACAGGGCCGCCTCCATCGCCGTCAGAATCTGGCCGGCCAGCTTGCCGCCGCCGGTCGCGTCGAAGCCGAGGGTGGCGCCGGTTTCGGTGAGGGCGGCGATCAGGTCGGCCATGAATGTGTCGGAGCTCGAGTTCACGACATGTTCGGCGCCGAGATCCCGGAGGATCTCCTCGTGCTCCACGCGGCGGACGATGTTGACCAGGGGTACACCGTCGGCGGTGCAGATCTTCTGCAGCATCTGCCCGAGGTTCGAGGCGGCGGCCGTGTGAACCAGCGCCGTATGGCCCTCGAGCCGCATCGTTTCGACCATGCCCAGCGCGGTCAGCGGGTTGACGAAGCAGGAGGCACCTTCGGCCGGCGTCGTGCCCTCGGGCAACACCAGGCAACGCTTCGCTTCGGCCAGGCGGTACTCCGCGTACATGGAACCGCCGAGTACGGCCACGACACGCCCCATCAGGGCTTGCGCACGGGCCGAGGTACCGGCCGCGACGACGGTGCCCGCGCCCTCGTTGCCGGTCGGGATCGTCTGACCGAGCCGCCCGGCGACCAGTCGTGCCAGCCCGTCGGGGATATCGGCGAGGATGGCCGGGCCGTGCTCGCCTTCGGCGCCTCGGACGGTGGTGACATCCGCGGGCCCGAACAGGACACCCAGGTCGGACGGGTTGATCGGCGCCGCTTCGACCCGGATGACGACCTCGTCCTCCCCAGGGTCGGGTACCGGCACCGGGACGAGGGCGAGCTCGACCGTGCCGCCGCCGCTGTCGCCCTTGCGGATCGTGGAGTGGAGTGCGAGGCCGTCGGCGGGGAGTTCGGGCATGGGTTTCGTCCTGGTTGGTTGGCCGTCGAGGCTTCGTTGAGCGGCGGTGAGGCTATCGCGCCGCCGGCGCACCGGGTGACTATGCTCCCGTCGGCATGCCGCACGTCATCAGTGCCCGCGAGGAGTCCTTCCAGCGTCCCTTCGATGTCCGTGGCTTGCTGGAGTTCTTCGCTGTGCGCGCCTTGCCGGGTGTTGAAACTGTCGACACAGGGAAGTTGCTCTATCGCCGGATCATCGATCTGGCGGCAGGCTCACCGGATAGGCGCGATCCGAGCGCCTGCACGGGGGTGTTGCAAGTTGATCTTGATGCCGGGGGGCGGCTCAAGGTCGAGGTGCTCGCTGTTGGTTCCTCAATGCTCGCCCCCGAGGTGGAGGAGGCGATCTCGCGTGGCGTCCGGCGGCTATTCGACCTCGACGCGAACCCCGATCGGATCGTGGCGACGCTGGCTGCCGCGCCGGAGTTTGAAAAGGAGGGAGCAGGTTTGGCGGGCGTGCGTGTCCCGGGCGCCTGGGACCGCTTCGAGACTGCGGTGCGGGCCGTGCTGGGGCAGCAGATCTCGGTAGCCGGCGCGCGCACGTTGGCGGGCCGGCTGGTCGCGACTTTGGGCGACAAGCTTCCGGATGCGTTGCGGGAGCCCGGCCTCGAGCGCACCTTTCCGACCCCGGAGCAGATTGCGGCCTCCGATTTGCGGGCGATCGGGCTGACCGCCGCCCGCGCGCGGGCCCTTCAGGAGATGGCGTCCGTAGTCGCGACGGGTGCCCTGCGGTTCGACGCTGCGTCCGCGGAGGTCAGGGAACGCCTGCTCGCCATCAAGGGTTTCGGTCCCTGGACGGTCGAGTACATTGCCATGCGCGCCCTGGGTGACGCGGATGCCTTTCCCGCCAGCGACCTGGGACTGCGCAAGGCCGTGAGCTCGGAGCAGGCGGTTGGTGCTGCCGAGTTGGAGGCGATGGCCGTGAACTGGCGCCCGGTCCGCGCATACGCGGCGATCCTGTTGTGGCGCCGCGCTGGCGGCGGTTGATCCGGCTCTCGTCGTGCGCGGTCCGGAAGGGCAGAAGGAACGCGTGATGTCGGCGGATCAGGTCGTCTATGTGCATCCGGCTGAGGCAAGGCCGCGTGGCGGC
>JGI24794J26673_10001813_pt1 | contig 12152 bp, 3 predicted proteins | sample MesohylPK_FD_26673 | JGI IMG/M metagenome (IMG submission 26673) | reverse complement strand
CGCTCTTTGCAACAGCCAGCGCGAAGAGCTGGAGAAGTACCTGCGGCTCGGATACGGCGAAACGGGCCAGCCTGTCACTTTCGCCCGCTACACCGGGCAGGAATCACAGGAAGAACGCGAGCGAATAGCTAAGAACCCTCCTGATATTCTGCTCACCAATTACGTCATGCTCGAATTGATCATGACGCGTTTCCTTGAGACNGACAAGGCGATNCGCAATCACGCCGCGGGCCTCCGTTTTCTAGTGCTGGACGAGCTGCACACCTATCGCGGCAGGCAGGGCGCCGATGTCGCCATGCTTGTTCGGCGCGTTCGCGAACGATTCAACGAAGAACTTCTGTGCGTTGGCACATCCGCGACCATGGCCTCGGAAGGGTCGCCGGGCGACCGCGACGCAAAGGTTGCGGACATCGCAAGCCGACTGTTCGGCGCGACCGTCAATCCCGAAAATATCGTGTCCGAATCGCTGCGACCGGCAACCGACCGCGATTCGAACTTCGGCGGACCTGAATTGCGAGCGGCCATCGAAGCCGGCGTGCCTGCGAGCCTTTCTCACGAGATTCTTGCGGCGCACCCGCTCGCGGCTTGGATCGAACAAAACCTCGGCCTTGAGGATATCGACGGGAAGCTAGTTCGGATTTCGCGTCCAAAGACGATCCTTGACGCGTCCAAATGCCTAGCAGATGAATGCGGACTCGGCATTGAGTCCTGCCGTTCATTCCTAGAGAAATTCCTGCTGGCCTCCCACCGGTGCAGAAACGAACGGGGGCAAAGCTTTTTTGCTTTTCGGCTGCACCAGTTCATCAGCGGCGCGTGGAATGCCTACTCGACCATGGAAGCGCCGGGAGAACGGTATCTTACGCTGGATGGACAGCAGTTTAAGCCGGGAGACCGTAATCGACCTCTATTTACGCTTTGCTTCTGCCGGTCATGCGGTCAAGAATATCTCCCCGTCTGGGCCAACCTCGCCAGCAAGCAGCCGCAGGCATTCGAGCCGCGCGATTTAACCGAACGCTCCAATGACGGCGAAGACATCCAATTCGGCTATCTCATGCCGGATTCAAACGGGATTTTCGATCCTTCGAGGCAAGACTCCCAGTTTCCCGATGATTGGATTGAATATCGCGGCGACGAGCCCAGGCTAAAATACCATTTTCGGCGCTACAGCCCCGTCCGGGTGCAAGTTGATACCTTAGGCGAGATTGCCGAGAATGGCCTGCCCGCGTGGTTCATCCCGGAATCGTTTCGTTTTTGCCTGAACCCGGATTGCAACGCCTACTTCGATGGCAGCGTGCGGAGCGATTTGACAAAGCTCTCGGGACTGTCGAGCGAAGGAAGAAGCTCTGCGACAACCGTGCTAGCCTTGTCCTCGCTGAAACAGCTCATCGGCACCGATCTCGACGAACGCACCAAGAAACTCCTCGCGTTTACCGACAACCGGCAGGACGCAAGCCTTCAAGCCGGACATTTTAACGATTTCATTCACATCCTGCTATTGAGAGGGGCGCTGGTCGCTGCAATTCGAGCCGACAGCGCCGGAATTCTCACCGACGACATTCTGACGCAGCGCGTGCTGGCGCATCTGAGGCTGGACGCAGAGGACTACGCGGCAAACTCCTCCGAGGTTAAGGGCTTCAAGGCCAGGAACACGGTTAATACGCTGCGCGACGTCCTCGGTTACCGGCTCTACTTCGACCTGCAGCGCGGCTGGCGGATCAACAACCCGAATCTCGAACAGCTGGATATTCTGGATATTGGGTTCAAGGGGTTGATGGAATGCTGCGAAGACGAGGATGAATGGCGCGCACGGCACCCTCTCCTAGGCTCAATCGGCCCCGGGCGCCGCTACGATATCGTTCGAGAGCTATTGGATAGAATGCGCAGAGCCCTCTGCATCAAGACGATTTACCTCGATCCGAATTTCCAGGAGCAAATACGCAATCGAAGCTACAACCAGCTGAAGGAGCCGTGGGGACTGTCGGAAGAAGAGCGGCTGGTCTCTCACGCCTTCATGATTCCCAGGCCGGGCAATCGCGCTCGCAGGCTCGACTACCGTATTCTCAATATCTCATTTCGGTCGGCCTTCGGTCGCAAGCTTAAATCCCGGACGCTCTGGGGGGCGGACAATCGCAGCTATCCGCAGAAGTTCGACGAGGATGCGTACAACGCCGTAATTGACGATATCCTGAGCGTACTTACGGTATACGGCTATGTCGAGCGGGCCGAACTCGACGGCGGGCGCACAGGCTTCCGCATCGACAGCACGGCTCTAGAATGGCGCCTCGCCGGCAATGCCGGCTCGCAAACGAGCAAAGCCAATGTGTTTTTTCGAAATCTGTATGAAAACGTTGCGGCGCTGCTCGGCCGGGACGATCGCCTCCTGCACCAACTCGAAGCCCGAGAGCACACGGCGCAGGTTGACGCAGATATACGCGAGCAACGCGAAACGCGCTTCCGCAGAGGGCTAGAGCCAACCGGGCTGCCGATTCTTTTCTGCTCGCCCACCATGGAACTCGGCGTCGACATATCTACGCTCAACGCGGTCTACATGCGCAACGTGCCGCCAACTCCGGCGAACTACGCCCAGCGCAGCGGGCGCGCAGGGCGCAGCGGCCAGCCCGCGCTAGTCGTCACCTACTGCGCGGCGAGGTCGCCGCATGACCAGTATTTCTTTTCCGAACCGGCGCGAATGGTAGCCGGCGCGGTCAATCCTCCGAATATTGACCTCGCCAACGAGGACCTGATCCGCAGCCATCTGCACGCGGTCTGGCTCGCGGAAACCGGAGTAAAGCTCGGCTCGTACGTAAAGGAAGTACTTAATCTGGAAAAGCCAGACGAGTTGCCATTGATTGACGAGGTCGCACTGCAGATCCGCGCCTCTCGCGCGGAGTCCAAGGCATTAGATCGGGCAAACCGAATTCTCGAGACTCTTGCCAACGATCTTACCGAGTCGGTCGCTCCCTGGTACACCGGCACATGGCTAACGAGCGCAATGAATTCTGCGGAGCGGCGCTTTCTCAAGGCGTTCGATCGATGGCGCTCACTCTTCAAGGCAACAACAAACCAGATGGAAGTTGCCAACGGCGCCGTCAACAACGCCGCGGCGACCGAACGGGAGCGCCGGGAAGCCAAAGCCCGATACGATGAAGCCCACATACAAAAGGAACTGCTTCTAAATAGCAAGAACTTGCGCCATTCCGATTTCGCCACGTACCGATACTTAGCGGCCGCAGGGTTCCTTCCAGGCTACAACTTCCCGCGATTGCCGCTGTTAGCCTTCATTCGGGGCCGACGCGGCAAGGTGGCCCGCGACTCGTTTCTTAGCCGGCCCAGGTTTATCGGACTAACGGAATTCGGCCCCCAGTCGATCATCTATCATGAAGGCAGCACCTATCGCGTGGGGCGCGCCATCCTCTCGATTCCCGACGACTCGGACGCGACTTCGTCGTTCAATCTCCCGGTACGGGCCGCGCGCATTTGTCCGGAATGCGGGTACGGGCACTTTGCCGACCAGGTGAATTACGAGCGCTGCGTTAGCTGCGAGTCTCCGCTCAACGGCGGCAAGGCCATCGGAAACCTCTTTCGAATCGAGCAGGTGTCGACCCGGCGAGCGAACCGCATCACTTCCGACGAAGAGGAACGCCAGCGCCAGGGCTACGAGATGATCACGACGCTTCGCTTCAGCGAAGAAAAAGGCCGGTCCAGAGTCGAGGAGCTTGCCATCGAGGAGAACGGCGAGACTTTGCTGGAGTTGCGATACGGCCCGGCCGCGACTCTTTGGCGCATCAATCTCGGATGGCGGCGCCGCGAAGCAAAATCCGTTTACGGTTTTAGCGTGGATACCAACACCGGCGATTGGACCAAGGACCCGCAAGCGCCTACGGATGCAGAAGACGATAGCGTAAGGGAAGGAAAAAATATCGAGCGCATAACGCCGTTCGTTGAGGATACCCGAAACGTACTAATTGCTCGTCCCGAGGTCGCGCTAACCGACACGGCCATGGTATCGCTGCAATACGCCATTAAACGCGCAATTGAGCAGGAGTACCAGCTCGAAGAGGCAGAACTCGCCGCCGAGCCGCTGCCCGATCGCGCCAACCGCGCCACTATTCTCTTCTATGAAGCCGCCGAGGGCGGCGCGGGGGNTCTAACCCGCTTGGCCAGCGACCCCGGCGCGCTAGCCAGGATTGCCCGCAAGGCGCTTGAAGTATGCCATTACGAATCGCTATCGGGAAACTGGATCGATCGAGACGATCTGGTCGATCGCGACAAAGACTGCGAAGCCGGCTGCTATCGCTGCTTGCTGAGCTACTACAACCAGCCGGATCATCGGCAGATCGACCGGCGGGATCCGGATATGCTCGACCTGCTCTGCCGACTTGCGCGCGGCGAGCGCAAGAGCAATGGACACTCGCAGACCGGCAACGACAGCTTCGACGAATTGATCAACATCTCCGGTTCGGGCTTGGAGAAAGCCTGGCTGAACCACCTAAAAACGATTGGCAGTCGCCTTCCCGACCGCGGACAGCCCTATCTGAAGGAATTCAACACGAGGCCCGACTTTGCCTACACGAGCGAACAGACTCTCGTTTATATCGACGGCCCCCACCATCGCAGCAAGCGCCAACAGTCCGACGACGCGGACATCACTAGGCAACTCGAAGACGCCGGCTATACCGTCGTGCGATTCACCGAAGATCAATCTTCCTGGCAAAGCATTCTGGACGAATACGCCTGGATATTCGGTTCAGGCGCGGATTCGCAAATCGACTAATTTTCTATAGAGAGGGGCATGGCAGAGGCGATAGCATTCAAGCCGGGCGATCTGGTCCGGGCGCGAGATCGAGAATGGGTGGTTCTGCCGGAGCCGCGCCACAATCTCCTGCGGCTTCGCCCCCTAGGAGGGGCGGAAGACGATGCGACGCTCATTTATCTTCCTCTGGAGCCCGAGATGCCGGGGCCGGCAACTTTCGACCTCCCGAATCCCGATGCCGCGGGCACGCAGGAAGCAGCCCTGCTGCTGCGCGACGCGCTTCGCCTAAAGCTCCGAGCCGGAGCCGGGCCCTTCCGGAGCTTCGGAAACCTCAATGTCGAGCCGCGAGCCTATCAGCTCGTGCCTCTTCTCATGGCGCTCAAACTGGATATAGTCCGCTTGCTCGTCGCCGACGATGTCGGNATCGGCAAGACAATCGAAGCGGGCCTGATTGCAAGGGAGATGCTNGATCGAGGCGAGATCGAGCGAATTGCCGTTATATGCCCGCCGCACCTGTGCGAACAGTGGCAGCGCGAACTCGCGACAAAATTCGCCATCGATGCCGAGGTCGTGCGCACCGGCACGGCCACGCGCCTTGAACGGGGATTGCGGCCGGACGAATCCGTGTTCGAGGTTTATCCCCATACCGTCGTATCCCTGGACTACATCAAGTCGGACAGACGCCGCAGCGACTTCCTGCGCGCTTGCCCAGAGTTCGTTATCGTCGACGAGGCTCACACATGCGTGCAGTCGAATACAAACACGCGACACCAGCGCTACAAGCTTCTGAGGGGTCTCGCCGAATCCGAACCGCGGCGCAACATGGTGTTTCTAACCGCCACGCCGCATTCGGGAGACGATGCGGCTTTCCACAACTTGCTCGGACTGCTGGAGCCCAAATTCGCGCGCCTGGCGGAAGCGCCCGAGGGAGACGAAAGAAGCCGCCTGCGCGACGAACTAGCCCGGCATTTCGTACAGCGGCGCCGCGGCGACATAGAAGAGTGGAAGGACGAGACCGGCTTTCCGGTTCGAGAAAGCCGCGAAGCGACCTACCGTCTAGCCGGCGACTGGGGCGGCCTTTTCGACGACGTGATCGCCTACGCCCGCACCATGGTGCGGCGAGCGGAAGGCGGAAGCAAGCTTCAGCAGCGCATGTCCTGGTGGGCCGCGCTCGCTCTCCTGCGCTGCATTTCCTCAAGCCCGGCGGCCGCGTCGCTGGCACTACGAACCAGACTTCAGGCGTCGGAGGGAGAAACCGAGCACATCCGGCTTTCGAAATTGAATCGAGCGGCAAGCGAAGCCGTTATGGACGAGACGACCGACGACTCGCTTACGTACACCGAAACCGTTCCCGCCGGCACAGTCGAGGAGCCGGAAGACGCCTCGTCGCTTCGCCGGCTAATTGACCGCGCGGATGCGCTACGCGGTCCGGCGAAGGATCCCAAGCTCAAGGCTTTGATCAAAGAGGTTGGCGGGCTAATGCGCGCCGAATACCGGCCCGTCGTGTTTTGCCGCTTCATCGCAACCGCGCACTATGTCGGCCAGGAGCTCGTGAAAGCGCTCGGCAATTCGAAGACGAAAATCGTCGTAATCACCGGTGAACTCACCTCCGACCAGCGAGAGGAGCGGATTGAAGAGCTAGGAGACCTCCAAGACAATGTCGCGCCCGTTCTTGTGGCGACCGACTGCCTTTCGGAAGGGGTCAATCTTCAAACCCATTTCAACGCGGTCGTCCATTACGACCTTACTTGGAACCCGACTCGCCACGAGCAGCGCGAGGGCCGTTCAGACCGATTCGGGCAAGCCTCCCCGATCGTTCGCGCGCTAATGCTGTACGGCGAAGACAATCCCGTCGACGGCGCCATCCTTCGGGTGATAATTCGCAAGGCGGAAAAAATTCGGAAAGAACTCGGCATCGCCGTGCCTTTGCCGGCGGACAACAACAAGGTGGTCGATGCAATCATGAAGGCGGTCCTCTTTCACGGCGGTCCCGCCTACCGAGCCTCGCAGATGACTTTCGACCTAGGGCTCGCCGAATCGGAGGCGGAAGATGTCTGGCAGAAGGCCGGCAACCAGATATCTCGCACGGTTTTCGCTCAGCGTAGATTGACCCCTGAAGACGTTTTGCCCGAATGGCGAAAGGCCGTATCCGCATTGGGCGGACCGGACGATGTCGCCCGCTTCGTGCGCCTGTCGGCCGAAAGGATTGGAGCGGCCCTCGACGCGCGGAACGGCTATTACCGGTTTCCGGTCGCGCACTGCCCGAAACCGCTCCAGGATCGACTCGATGCCATCGGCTTCGCCGGCTCGGCAAAAATCGCATTCTCGCAGCCTGCGCCAACAGGTGCCGCCTACATTCATCGCACTCACCCGCTAGTCTCCGCACTTGCCGACTACGTAGCCGAGGAGGCGCTGGATAGCTCCAAGCCCGCCATCGGCGCCCGCGCCAGCGCCATCTTCACGGGGGAAGTCGACACCCGCACCACGCTTTACCTATTGCGCCTTCGCAGCCAGCTTTCAGTGGAGCAGCGCGGTTCAGACGGACGATACTCGACGAAAAGAACGCTTCTAGCCGAGGAATGCCTCGGCATTGCGATCCGCGGCGGCGCTACACGACCCGAGATGCTTACCGAGAACGATGCTCTGTCGCTCCTCTCCCTGGAGCCGAGTCGCAATATGATGGACAGTCAGAAGCGCCATCTTGTTCGGCAGGTTCTAAGCGACATGCCGAACATGGAAGAAATTTTCAATAACGTGGCCCGCGAGCGGGCTCAACGGCTGCTTTCGGATCATCGACGCATCCGGACAGCAAGCGATGCCAGGGGCCTGCGCTATAGCGTCACTCCGTCCCTTCCTGTCGACAAGATCGGAGTTTATGTCTTCATGCCCCTGGCCAATATTTAACCATGGCAAGCACTCGAAGAAGCAGAGGATTCACGGCGCTCAGGATCGAAGGCGGGATCCTCCCGCCGGAGTTTCTCCAGACAATTGCCGCGCTGGAAGCTCCGCGACAAACCGGCATCGAATACGGTCTTTCGAAATCGCTCGCGATCAAGGAAGAGCTCGCTAGATACTGGAGCATCGCCAACGATAGCTACGAACGCTATGCCGAGCGCCGACCTCGCACAGACCTCGATGCATCGCTGGTCTGCATCGACGAATGGCTAATCCCCTTTCTGCGCACGATTCTCGGCTATGGCGATCTGACTTCCGCCAACCAGGTCATGCTTGAGGACCGCATATTCAAGCTGACGCACAACGCATGCGACGGGGCCGTGCCGCTCCTGCTTGTCAACCAGGAATTCGATCTCGACAAGGCCGTTCAGGAGTTCGGAATAGACGGCCGCCGCCAGGCTCCTCACGTAACGATGCAGGAATACCTCAACGCTCAGGATGCCGCGCTGTGGGGAATCGTCTCCAACGGATCGAAACTTCGCATACTGCGCGACAATACGAGCCTGACCAAGCCATCCTATATCGAGGCAGACCTCGATCTCTTATTTAACGAAGAACTCTACCCGGACTTTTCCGCGCTTTGGCTGACCGCGCACGCAAGCCGCTTGAAACCCGTCGACGACAAGCCGTCGAACTGCATTATCGAATCCTGGCGGGCCAAGGCACACGAAAACGGAGAACGCATCCGGGAAAACCTCCGCGACGGCGTTGCCAATGCCTTGCTCCATTTCGGAAACGGCTTCCTGCAGCATCACGCAAATGCCGATCTTCGCAAGGAACTAAATTGCGGCTCGCTCTCGCCTGAGGGCTACTTTCAGCAACTACTCCGGCTCGTCTACCGCTTGCTCTTTCTCTTTACCGTAGAAGAACGCAACCTGCTTCACGCCCCTCGGGCAACGGAGGGACAGCGCTCGATATTCCTAGAGGGCTACTCCCTGTCCCGGCTGCGAGACCGCGCCCTCCGGCGGCGACATTACGACCGTAACAGCGACCTCTGGCAGGGGCTTCAAATCACTTTCCGGTCGCTGGCGGATGGTGCTCCCGGTCTTGGACTACCGCCGCTCGGCGGCTTGTTTCGCTCCGACCTGTGCCCCAACCTCGACAATGCGGCCATCGCGAACGAAAGCCTTCTCCAGGCTGTCCGCAGCCTCTCCTACTTTCGTTCCGGAAGCAGCCTTGCACGCATTAACTACAGAGATATGGACACCGAGGAATTGGGATCCGTCTACGAAAGCCTTCTGGAAATTCAGCCGGTCATAGACGTTGACGCTTCTCCTTGGACATTCGCATTCTTCGGCGACAGTGATGGCGAACGAACCAAGGGATCCGAGCGGAAATTAACCGGTTCCTATTTTACGCCGCCTACCCTCGTCAGCGAATTAATCAAGTCGACGCTAGAACCGGTTATCTCTGAGTCGGTCGCCTCCCGGCCAAACGATCCGCGCGGTGCAATTCTCGAATTGAAGGTCGTGGATCCAGCATGCGGTTCGGGGCATTTCCTTCTAGCGGCCGCACGTCGTCTTGCCTTCGAAATCGTGCGTATCGAATCGAGCGTCGGCGAATCTGACGAAACCCTGCGACAGCGCGCAATGCGAGACGTTGTGCGAAACTGCATCTACGGCGTGGACCGAAATCCACTTGCCGTGGAGCTTTGCAAGACCGCCCTTTGGATCGAAACCGTCGAACCAGGCAAACCACTTTCGTTTCTTGATTCAAACATCATACAAGGCGACAGCCTAATTGGAATTCTTGATCCCAAGATCATTGAAAGAGGTATTCCTGCAGATGCCTACAAACAGTTGACGGGAGATGATAGGTTCGTTTGCAAAAGGCTTAGGCAGTTAAATGGCGAGCCTTGGAATTTTAGTCTATCCGATCAGGCCGCTTTAATTGAAATCGCCGGAGCAAGAGGTAACCTCGACTCCATGCCCGAGGAAACCATTGAAGACATCGAACGGAAACGCGCTGCATGGAAAGGATTGCAGGCGGATAAAACCCGTGCGCGAGAAGAGTTACTCGCCGATTGCTTCGTCGGAGCATTTTTGTCGCAAAAAACGAGCGAAACCCGAGATGTCGTGCCTCTGACCGAAGACCTTGATAGGCTACGTAGCGACATGCCGAAGCGACAAGGCGTTGAAGCTTTCGTTAGAGGGGTGAAAGGCATTAATCACTTCCTGCACTGGCATATTGCTTTCGCCGAAATTATGAAGTGCGGTGGATTTGATGTCGTAATTGGCAATCCGCCTTGGGAAGTTTCTCAGCTTAATGAAGTAGAATTTTTTTCGATTATGTCACCTAGAATTGCCAAACTAGCCGGTGCATCTCGTAAACAAGCGATTGCTAGTCTCGAAAAAGACGATCCAATTCTTTGGAAAAAGTTTAAAGGTGCATTACACAATTACGTAGCTAAAAGCGGTTTTTGCCGAGGAAGCAATCGGTATTCGCTGAGCAACTACGGCAAACTCAACAACTATGCGCTCTTTGCTGAAACGTTCACACAACTCGTCAGCCCGCGAGGTCGAGCCGGGTTAATCGTGCCAACTGGTATAGCCACGGACCATTCCACAAAAGCATTTTTCGAAAATATTGTTACTCGCCAGAAACTTGTCAGTCTTTTTGATTTTGAGAACAGGGAGAAGGTTTTTCCTAGCATTGATAGTCGGATAAAATTCTGCCTTCTTACGCTGAGCGGCGAACAAAATCCAATTCCCGAAGCCGAGTTTGCATTTTTTTTGCATCAGACTGAGCAACTGAAGGAGAAAGAACGCCGCTTCTCGCTTTCCAATGAAGATTTCTCGATGTTCAATCCAAATACACGGACCTGCCCGATATTCCGAACTAGGCGCGACATGGAAATTGCTCGCAAGATGTATCGCCGGGCGGGTGTTCTTTGGAGGGAAGCGAAACCCGAGCAAGCAGAGTCGAATCCCTGGGGCATAAGCTTCATGCAGATGTTCAATATGACAAGCGACTCTGGTCTTTTTCGTACCCACGCAGAACTTTTAGCCGACGGATGGGAACTTGCCGGTAACATTTTCGTACGGGGCGACGAACGCTATCTGCCGTTATACGAGGCCAAGCTATTTCATCAATACGACCACCGGTTCGCCACATTCGAAGGTGTCTCCGAGCGAGATATCAAGAATGGAAACGCCCGATCAATGCTTGCAAAGGAGAAGGCGAACCCAAAAACGATTTCAATACCGCGATATTGGATTGGGGAAAAACATGTCGCAGATAGGCTAGACAAGCACAAAAAACTTACAAATCAAGCAGAATCAAGCAGAATCAAGCAGAATCAAGCAGAATCAAGCAGAATCAAGCAGAATCAAGCAGAATCAAGCAGAATCAAGCAGGCGGACGGTGGACTATTACGTCGCAATCCGCCTCATCGCGAGAGCAACGGAATCCAGACCGATGCTCTGCGCTCTCCTTCCAAACTCGGCACTTGGACACAAGGGAGCCATTATCCGAATTGGAATTGGCAAGTGGCATTGAGATTGATTACTACGGCGACCAACCAACGGACATTAATTACGTCGATGATTCCACTAGTTGCGCTTGGCCACAAAGGGGCAATAATTCAAGTCCAAACTGGCTTATGCCTTTCCGGAAAACAGCACGTTCAACCGACGAACGAACTGTCATCGCATCTGCCGTCAGTCAAGTAGGAATGAGTGATAGAGCACCCCTGCTAAGCACTTCCAGTGCGGAAAAAGTTGCGCTGCTAATTGCCAATATGAACAGCTTGGTGCTGGATTTTGCAGCGCGAACAGCGATTGGTGGAACTGATCTTAGCTATTTCATCATCAAGCAGCTTCCAGTACTTCCGCCTGCGGCTTTTTTGGAGAAATTCAATGCCGAACTAACCTATGCAAACTTGATAATCCCTCGTGTATTAGAATTGGTCTATACCGCTGAAGCCATGCGTCCAGTGGCGGTTGAGCTCGGTTACGACGGTCCACCATATACTTGGAATGAAAGTCGTCGCCATTGCCTAAAGTGCGAAATCGATGCAATCCTAGCTCAAATGTACGGTTTGGAGCGTGCTGACCTCGAATGGATTCTCAATGCCGATCCCCCTAGCGCGTCCTTCCCGGTTCTTAAACGAAATGAATTAAAAAAATTTGGGGAATATCGCACGCAACGTTTTGTGCTCCATGCATTCGAATTATTGCAACGCGGAAAAATACCTGATCTTCTTTCCGATTTTTTGTAGAAAAGCTATTCTAGTACTCTTTCAACATGGAATTATTGGGTAAAGCGACTTCAGCTTCACTCGAGAGTCTTCTGTCCTGAATCGCCAATCGACGGGCGTCGCCGCGGCGTTGCGCCGCGCCTGCCAGGCGGCGATCTGGCGCTCGAGCGTCTCGCGGTCCGGGATGCGCCGGGCCAGGCACTGCCTGGACAGAACGCCGATCTCGATCTCCGCCATGTTGAGCCA
>JGI24794J26673_10001812_pt1 | contig 12169 bp, 9 predicted proteins | sample MesohylPK_FD_26673 | JGI IMG/M metagenome (IMG submission 26673) | reverse complement strand
GCGACCTTCCACGTGGAGGGACAGGCGGATCTGCGCGCGCCGGTCTGCCGGGCCCTGGTCGAGGCGGGCCACGACGTGATCGCACTGAGCCGCGCCGAGCGGGAGCTGGAGCGCGTCTTCGTGGGGCTGGTGGGAGGGGGGAGGGCGTGAACATGGGCGCGACCGGGATCATCTTTCGGCGCGAATTCCGCGCCTACACCCGCTCCCCCATGGGGTACATCGTCGCGGCGGTGGTGCTTCTCCTCGACGGGATCCTCTTCTACGCGATCGCGCTCGGCCCGGACGCCGGGGAGCGCCTTTCGGGAGCAGTGCTCGGGATCTTCCTCTATTTCGCCAGCGGCCTGACCGCGGTCGCGGCGGTGGCGCTCTCCATCCGTCTCATCGCGGAGGAGCGGCAGGCGGGCACGCAGCTCCTGCTCGACACCTCGCCGGTGCGGGACTGGGAGATCGTGGCGGGCAAGTTCCTCTCGGCGCTGGCCTTCCTGTCGGCGATCACGTTTGCGACCCTGTACATGCCGCTGCTGATTCTGGTGAACGGCAAGATCGCGGTCGGCCACGTCGTCATCGGATACCTGGGCCTTACCTTCCTCGGCGGGGCGGTCCTCTCCATCGGCCTCTTCGCCACGGCACTCACGCGGCACCAGCTGGTCGCCGCGGCCATCGCATCGGTGATCACGGGGACCCTCTTCCTGCTGTGGCCACTTTCCCAGAACATCGGCCCGCCACTGTCCCGGGTCTTCGCCGCGATTGCGATCCACGGGCGCCACTGGGCGGGCTTCCAGTCGGGGTTGCTGCACATCCGGGACGTTGTCTACTACCTGGCGGTGACCTATTTCTTCCTCTTCGCCGCGACCAAGGTCATGGAGGCGAAGCGATGGGAATGACGTGCCTTTGCCGCTTCCGCGCGGCGCAGAGGGTCCCTTGCACCGGACCGGCGCGGGGGCCGCGATGAACCGCTTCTGGCCAACCTGGCTGCTCCTCGCGGGGCTCGTTGCCGTCTTCGCCGGCGCGCGCGTCTTTGACGGGGTGGCGGTGCTGAACCTTCCCCTGATCGTGGCCGGCGTGGCCGCGGTGCTCGCCGCGGCGGGGGCGCGCTTTGCCGCGTGGCGAAAGGCTGACGGGGACCGGCGCTCGATCGAGGCCGTGTTCGCGTTCGGGTCCGCCGGGTGCGTGATTGCCCTGATCGGCTTCTTCCCGGGTACGGATGGCGGAATCGAGGCGCTGGGGATGGACTTCGAGGGGATTCGGGAGCAGCTGCGCTTCCAGCGGTTCTTCCTCGTGTCCTCGCCGATACTTCTGGCGTGCTCTCTGCTGCCTGTCCTGGCGGCACAGTGGGCGGTGGCCAGGGGTGGCAGCGCCGGGGCGCTCAAGGTCGACGCCCTGCGGGTGAGGGAGACCGCCGCGAACATTCTCAGCCTCGCTCTCGCGGGCTCCGCACTCGTCCTGATCGGCTACGTCGCATCGGCGCTCAACCGCACGGCGGACTTCAGCTACTTCAAGACCTCCCGTCCCGGCGAAGCGGTCCAGGAGATCGTCCGTGGCATGGACGGGACGCTCACCGCCGCGGTCTTCTTCCCCGAGGTCAACTCTGTGAGGGACGAGGTCCTCAACTACCTCCGGGAACTGGAGCGGGTGACGGGGAACGTCGTGATCGAGGAGTACGACCGCTACGCCGATCCCGTTGCCGCGGCCGACTACAACGCCCGCAACGACGGCGAGATCTTCCTGCGCGTGGACAGCCGAACGGAGCAGATCGGCTTCCTGCTCAACCTGAACGAAGCTCGCGGCCGCCTCCGGATCATGGACAGCCATGTGCAGCGGGCTCTTCTCCAGCTGACGCGGCAACGGCGCGTGGCGTACCTCACCACCGGTCACGGCGAGCTGAACGATCCCCTGGCGAGCGACGAGGAGGAGCAGCCGCCCGACCCGAGGGAACTCTGGCGCCCCGGTCAGTCGGAACTCGACGACGGACCGCCACCGAGAGCGCTGCGCGACATGCTGAGCTTCCTCAACTACGAGGTGCGTGACATCGGCGTCCGGCGGGGGCTGGGGGACCGTATCCCGGACGACGCCGCGATGGTCATGATTCTGGGTCCGCAGCGCTCGTTCCTCGAAGCCGAAAAGAATGCCATCCGCGAATACCTGGACCGGGGCGGATCGCTGCTCGTCGCTCTCGAGCCCGGCACCGACTTCCGCCTGGAAGAGTTCCGCGACCGTCTGGGCGTCGACCACGACCCCTCCATGACGGTGGACGACGAAGTCCATGTGACGGTGACCAATACCATCAGCGACCGGCAGTGGATCATCACCAATCGCTTCTCGACGCACCCGTCCGTCACGACGGCGAGTCGGCGCGGGGTCAATCAGGGCATCGTCATGATCGGCCCCGGAAGGATCCGCGTGGCGGAAGACGTGGAAGGGCTGCGCACCACGCTGACCATCAACTCGTACCGGTCCAGCTATCTGGACCTGAACGGGAACTTCCGCTTCGACGAAGACACCGAGGTGCGCGAGAGCCATGGGTTGGCGGCCGCCATCGAGCGGGTCGGGGACACCGCTTCCATGCGCGCGCTCGTGTACGCGGACGCGCAGATCTTCGAGGACGCGATCCTCACCAGTTCGCAGTTGCAGGCGTCTCTGGTAGGCGACGGGATCCGCTGGCTGGGCCAGGAGGAGGCCTTTTCGGGAGAGGTCGTGTCCGAGGAAGACGTACCGATCGTCCACACCCGCTCCGAGAACGTCGTGTGGTTCTACGCGATCATTTTCGGGGCGCCGGCACTGGTCCTCGGCCTGGGCGTCGCCAACCTGTATGGCCGGCGGGGCAAGGTGGAGGCGGCATGAAGGGCGTGAAGGCGCACGGCGCTCTCTTCATCGTGGCGGTGGTGGCCGCGCTCCTGGCGTGGAACCGCGACACGGTGCCGGACTCGGATCGGGAGCTGCCGCTGGCCTGGGAACGGGACACCACCGATGTCGTCGCGGTCCACTATCTGTCTCCCGTCATGGATGTCCGGATTCAGCGTCGGTCGGACGATGACGGCTTCTTCCTGTGGGCCATCGAGATCGAGGGCGCGGAAGACCCGGATACCCTGGAGTTTCCGGTGGGAGCGCCCGGACACACGCTGGTCGGGCGTCTGGCGAGCCTCAGGGTCATCCGCGACCTGGGTGTGGTCTCGCCCGAGATGATCACGCGGTTCGGCCTCGACGAGCTGGATGAACGCATAACCGTGACCTTCCGCGACGGGCAGAGGGAGCTGGCGCTGGGAGACTCGGTCTTCGGGAGTCCGGATCGGTACGTCCTGGAGCCCGCGACAGGGGTCGGATACGTCGTGGCGAACAACATCGTGAATCCGCTTCGGATCGGCGAGGGCGCGCTCCGGGAACGTTTTCTGCACCTTTTCCCCGACAGCGAGGTCTCGACGGTGCGGGTGACGTCGCCCGGCGGGGAGCGGACGATGGCGCGTGACGAGTCCGGGTCGTGGACCCCGGTCGATGGCGGCCAGCCCGACGAAGCGTTCGCGAATTTCATGCAACGGGTCGGCGAGCTCGCGATCGGGGGGTACGGCATCGATCCCGTCCCTGCAACGTTGAGGCCCCTGCTGCGTGTGGACTACCAGGATGCCGAGGGCGCCTCCCTCGGGTTCCTGGAGCTCCTGCGCGACGACGCGGCGGAAACGAACCCCTTCCTGTTGAGGAGCGAACGGACGAGGGTCCTCGCCAGTGCCGTAGCGAGCCTCGCCGAACGCGTGGAACAGGGTCTGGGCGACGTGTTCTGACGCGGCTGCGGAGACAGGGGGGGAGGGTGGTGGGGCGAACTCGCTTGCGGACAGGCGGGTGGCCCACGTAGGATTCTGCTTGCCGCTTGGCACCTGCTCACCTTACTATGATGATCTGTGTACCGGACATTACCGTGGCAGGCTAGCGGTAACGGACGGGGACCGGCATCTCGGCCGGTCGGCCGTCCATAGTCACCAACCTCCAAAGGAGAGGCGACATGACCCAACGCTACAACCCCATCAGAGGAGTGAGAGCGCTCTCCCTCCTGGCCGTGGTGGCCACGGTGGCGTTCGTCTGGCCGGCCCAGGTGGCCGCGCAGGACGGAACCGTCACCGGGCAGGTCACTGCGGCGACCACAGGACAGCCGATCAACGGCGTCCAGATCTCGATCACGGATACGCAGCTTGGCGCGCTGACCAACGCCAACGGTCGTTTCCTGGTCAACGGCGTTCCCGCCGGAACCTATACTGTGAGGGCCGTCTACGTCGGATACGGCACGCAGACGCAAGAGGTCAACGTCCCGGCGGGCGGAGCGACCACGGTCGACTTCGGCCTGGAAGTCTCGGCTGTCGCCATGGACGAACTCATCGTCACGGGGACGGCCGGTGCCGTCGAGCGGCGCAAGCTGGGTACATCGGCCGCGTCGCTGAACGTGAGCGACGTCGCCGAGGTGACCCCGCTCTCGAGCTTCGGCCAGGCCCTCGAAGGCCGCATCCCGGGTGTGCGCTCCATCGGCACGGTCGGTGGCGTGGGCGCGGGCCGCGAGCTTCGGATACGCGGAACCGACTCGTTCAGCCTCGGTCAGCGGCCCGTCATCTACATCGACGGTGTTCGTGTGGACGCCCGGCAGACGGAGTGGGGCAGTTCGGCCGGCGCGTCGACCACCTGTTGCGCCTTTAGCGGCGGTGCCGGAGAAGACCGGCTTTCGGACCTGAGCCCGGATGAGATCGATCGCGTCGAGGTCCTCAAGGGACCGGCGGCCTCGACCCTCTACGGCTCGGAGGCGTCCGGCGGAGTGATCCAGATCTTCACCAAGCGCGGCCGCAGCAACAGCCCGGCCAACTTCGCCCTCACGGTGCGCACAGGGTTCAACCGGCACCGGGAGAACTTCCCGACCTCGCTACGTGGCAACTTCAACGGACCGGACGGAACGGCGGCGTGGGATCCCAACCAGACCCTGATCGAAAACGGGCTTGTCAACTCGTACGACATGACCGTTGACGGCGGCGGCGAAGCAGTCACCTACTTCGTCTCCGGTGGCTTCTCCTTCGAGGAGGGCTCGATCAAGCCCAACGACCAGAAGAAGGCGAATCTCCGCCTCAACCTGAACTGGACGGCCGGAGAGAACCTCACCATCGGCATGACTTCCGGGTACGTCAGGAACCGGATCTATTCGCTCCAGTCCGGGAACAACTGGCTCGGGATCTACACCAACGCCCTGCTCACCAACCCCCTCAACGCCACGGCCGAAGAGCCCTACGGCGGCGGCCTTGACGTGAACGTGGCCGATGCGCAGGCCATCAGCACCTATGCGGACGCCGACCGGTGGACGGGTTCGGTTTCGCTGAACTACAACCCGCTTCCGAACTTCACCCACAGGGCCACCCTCGGTCTGGATGCGGTGAACGACCAGAAGACGCGGTACCTCCCCTTCGGCCGCAACTACACCTACATCGGCAGACAGGGTGAGCGGAACATCGGATACCGCAACGCCCGCAGCTTCACGGCCGAGTACGTCGGCAACCTGGACTACACCCTGCCGGACTGGGCGGCCCGATTGAACGGCACCCTCTCCTTCGGCAGCCAGGGATACTGGGACATCGAGTCCCGTTCAATGGCCACCGGAAGGGGCTTCGCCGGCGAGGGCGTGACGACTGTGAGCGGCGCGGCCCAGACCTTCGGCGGAGAGCAGTTCTCGGAGGAAATCAACCTCGGTGCATTCGTCATGAATCGCCTCGACTTCGACAACCTCTTCCTCACCACCGCCGTGCGCATGGACGGAAACAGCGCTTTCGGCGAGAACTACGGCTTCCAGGTGTATCCGAAGGCCGACGTGGCCTACAACCTCAGCCAGGGCATGCTCCCCGGCATTATCAGCAGCGCCAAGGTGCGCGCCGCGGTCGGAATGGCCGGCAAGGCGCCCGGAGCGTTTGACCAGTTCCAGACCTACACGCCCAACACGGTTCTGAACGATCTCGCCGGTGTCCGGCCGAGCAACCCCGGGAACGACGTGATCGAGCCCGAGCAAAAGATCGAATATGAAGGCGGCCTGGAGTTGGGGCTGTGGAACAACAGGATTGGCATCGACGCGACGTACTGGCACGCCACCACCAACAATGCCCTTCTGGGTATCCCGCTGCCGCCGAGTGAAGGCTTCAGCTCGTCCAAGCGTCAGAACGCCGGATCGATCCTGAACAAGGGCATCGAGGTGGCGATGAACACCACCCTCATGGACCGCAGCAGCTTCCGCTGGTCCACAGGTGTCAACTTCGAGTGGATTCACAACGAGATCCTGGACCTCGGCGACGCGGCCTTCCCGGATTCTCTGCCGGTGTACGGTGACGACGGCAGCTTGCTGCGCTGGGACCAATACATGCGGCTTGGAGGCCTTTGGGTAGGCCTTCCCATCTTCGAAGCAACGAGCCGTGTCATCACCAACTGGGATCCCGCGACGCGCAGGCATACGCGTTCGGACTACAACACGTATGTGGGGAATTATCAGCCGAGCACGCTGGCGTCTCTGAGCAACGACTTCTCGATGGGCCAGTCCTTGCGGTTCCGCGTCCAGTTCCGGGGTGAGTGGGGCGCGGTCATGCGCAACTCGGACCGGGGGTACGGTGTCCGTCAGTTGGCATACGACGAGTACCTCGAGCTCCTGGGGCCTGGCGGTGCCGCGACACCGGCCAGCGATTCTCTGCTGGACCGCTTCAGGCTCCTCTACCCGATGGACAAGCGGGATCATATCCGTCTGCAGGAAGTGTCCATCAACTATGCGCTGCCCGCAGACCTGATGGGCGCCATTGGCCTGGGCCGTTCGTCCCTCACACTGGCGGGCTACAACGTCCACTGGTGGGACGATTGTCACTGCCCCGACCCCAACCAGCAGTATCGTGGCGGAGACGACTTCAGCACCTCGCCCTTCCTCGGCGTACCACAACCGAGGCAATTCGTGGTTTCCTTCAGGACCAGATTCTAGGAGGAGGCCAAACATGAACATGTCAAGAATGAAGGGTGCGATGGCGGTTGCCGCCGCGGTCCTGGCCCTTGGCGCGTGTGACAACCTCCTGACGGTCGCCGACCCCGGGCGGTACACCGCAACAGACCTGGATGAAGCGCTTCCCGCCGTTGCGAACGGTGTGGAGGGGGCAATCCACGAGATATTCGACAGCTGGGTGGTCGACCAGGCGCTATTGGCCGATGTCTACCAGCACACGGGTACCTGGAGCGGCTACGACGATCCCGACCACGGCCGAACCAACTACAACAACAACGCCACAGGCGGGGAGCAGAACTCCTGGCTGAGGGCACAGTGGTTTGCGACGGACGCCGAGGAGCGCTTCAAGCGGGTCCTGGGCGATGCCGAGGCCGCGAGCAGCCCGCTGACCGCGCAGGTCAGGCTGGGAGGAGGGCTCGCGGACATGCTCCTCGGCATGACCGCGTGCGAGTCGGTGGGCGAGCCGACCGGCGAGCTGATGACCGACATGCAGATGTTGGCGCAAGCCGAACGCAAGCTCGGCGACGCCATGTCGACGGCCCAGTCGGCGGGTCGACCCGAATACGCAATGGCGGCGCAGGCGGCCAGGGCGCAGACCCGCATGCTGCAAGGTGACTGGGCCGGGGCGGTAACGGACGCCTCGGCGATTCCGGCGGGCTTCGCCTATTACGCCGTTTTCAACGTGCAGAGCACCAACTCGATCGTTCAGCTCACCACCAAGAACAACAACGAGGCCGCCGGTCTCATGTACAAGTGGTGGCCGTTGATCGACAAGAGCGATGAGTCCGGATTCATGAAGGATCCCCTGAGCGGGATGCCCGACATGCGAATCCCCGTGTACTTCGACGGCGAAATCGCGACCGATAACGAGACGCCGCATCACAGTCAGTGGAAGTACGTGGACGACACGGACGACATCGCAATGCTGCACTCGGATGGCATGCGGTTGATCATCGCCGAAGCAGCGGCGCGTAGCGGCGACTTTGCCGGCGCCACGGCGATCCTGAACGAGTTGCGGGCGGCGGTGGGTCTGCCCGGGCATGAAGTGCCCACGGACCCTGAGACGATGGCCAGTATCGTCCTGTGGGAGCGGTTCGCCGAGCACTTCATGGAAGGGCAGCGGCTGATCGACCTTCACAGGAATGGTCTCATGCGCCGGGTGTTCGAAGAGCTCAACGATCCCGACAGGCTGGGTGTCGGCCGACCCACCAAGTGGCCGATGACCTCGACTGAGCCGACCTACAACCCGAACATCAACGACGATCTGACCCAGAGGTGCTTGCCCAGGGCTTGATCGTCCGGATTCAATGAACCGCCCGGGTAACACCGGGTGAATGGGCGCGGCTTCCCTTCAAAAGGGGGGTCGCGCCCATTCAGCAGCAGCCCTGCAAGGGAGAGCAACCGTGAAGACGTCCGGACCAGGAAGCGCGATCGGGGCGGCGGTGGCCGTCCTGGCCCTTGTGGCCTGCGACGGTCTCCTGGAGGTGTCCGACCCGAATCGCCTGACCAGCGAGGATGTGGACAAGAGCCTTGCCGAGTTGGCCAACGGTATCGAGGGAGCAGCTTACGAGCCGGTGGACGAATGGGTGGTGTTTCAGGCGTTGCTCGCCGATGTCTACCAGAGTACGGATACGGCAGAGGCAACCAAAGCGATTGACCAGGGTGATATCGGCAACAGTCCCTGGATCAGTGGCATCGCCAACGAGTGGGCGAGGGCCAAGGGTGCCGGTAGAAATGCGGAGGAGCGGTTCAGGCGTGTTCTCGGAAACGCCGAGGCGGGGAGCAGTGCCCTGACGGCACAGGTCCGTTTGGCTGTAGGGCTGGTTGGGCTATACCAGGGGATGACGTTCTGCCGGTCGGTCAGCAACGGCGATGTGATGACGGACCGGGAGGTGCTCGCCGAGGCGGAGCAGGACTTTACAAGAGCGATGACCGTTGGCCAGTTGGCAGGTAGGGCAGACTACGTGATGGCGGCCCAGGCGGGGCGGGCGCAGGCTCGAGCGCTGCTGTTGGAATGGGCCGGCGCTGCAGCGGATGCCGCGGCGATTCCGGAGGGGTTTTCCCATGCCGCCGTATTCCCTTCAACGCAGACCAACGAGGTCTTCGAATTGACCACGGTTCAGAGAGCCGTTGGCATCATGTACCCGTGGTGGCCGACGATCGAGGTGAAGGACGGCCCCGGTTTCATGAGCGATCCGTCGAGCGGCCTCCCAGACACGCGGATCCCGGTCTACTTTGACGGCGAACCGGGGCTGGACATGCAGACGCCGCACTACGGCCAGAGGAAGTACACCGGCGCCCGCGACCCCATTCCACTTGTGCACTACGACCTCATGCGCCTGATCATCGCCGAGGCCCTGTTGCATCGACAGGACTATTCGGGGGCCACTGCAATTCTGAATGAGCTGCGCGCGACCGTGGGCTTGCCCGGCTACGCGACGCCGACCGACTTCGACGGGATGGAAGAGATCCTCCTGCGAGAACGCTTCGCCGAACTCTTCCTGGAGGGACAACGGCTTGTCGATTTGCACCGGAAGGGACTGATGCGGGTGGTCTTCGAGGCACTGAACGACCCCGAACGTCCAGGTGCGGGCCGTCCTTCCAAGTGGGGCAACTGCCAGCCGAGCTGACCCTTTCCGGTTACAGCGACCTCAGGAACGCCAGCACCTGGTCGCGGGCCTGATCGGTCAGTCGCTGGAAGACATCCCGCGCGGCTGCCGCTTCCCCGCCGTGGAGCAGAATCGCGTCGGAGATACGCTGCGCCCGTCCATTGTGAAGGAACTCCGAGCGGTGAGCGAGGCCGACGAGGCGGGCGGNCTTCCACTCCGAAGGGCTCGTGCCCGGAGTGCATATGTCGGCCAGCTCGGGTCCCATGTCGTGGAGGAGCAGGTCGGAGTAGAGGCGGAAGCGCTTGCGGTCGAGTGCTGGCGTGTCGCTGGCCGAGGTCGTGAAAGAGGGCGTGTGACACGCGTCGCAACCCATGAACTCGAAAATCCTTTCGCCTTCCTCGATGTCTGCCCGGACTTCCGCGTCTTCGGGCAGGACAGCCTTTGGCGGAGCCAGGAAGCGTATGTACTCGACGAGGAGGTCGATCTCGCCTGCGCCAACCTCGGGGTCGGGGACAGCATCGACACCTTCCGGCAGGGGGATTCCATTGTGGGTCTCTTCCACGGGGTGGGACGGGGTCGTAATCCCCATCTCGAGGCGGATGGCCTCCTCGATGAAGCTCTCGAGCGTGGCGTGTTGCGCCTTTCGCCCGAAGCGGCCGGCCCTCCCGTCGGCGTCCAGGTTCGGGCGGCCGGAGATGCCGTCGCCGTCGGCATCATCGGGGTCGGCGCTCCGGATGATGTCGTCTTCCGCGATCCGCTCGACAAGCCCCAGACCAAAGACGGCGGGCGCCCGAATCTCGGAAATGGCAGTGGTGCCCGGCGGTATCCTCTCCGCCCCCAGCCCCATCGCTCTCGCAGACTCGGTGGCGACCATTCGCAGCAGGCCGCTTCCGTGCTCGGGCAGGGTGCTGCAGCCCTCGATCGGATCGAATCGACTTACCTTGGTAACCGGCTCCGCGCCGTGACCGCCGCTGGTAGGCAGGTCGTGGCAGGAGCCGCACCGGTCCTGATTGAAGAAGGGTCCCAGGCCGTCCTCGGGGGCGAAGGGCCTGTTGAAGAGCCCTTGCCCCGCGGCGAAGGCTTCCTGTTCGGACTCGCTCAGTCCCGGAAGCGGGAGACCTGGTTCCGTCTCGGTGTACGGTGACTGTACCAGCGCGCCACAGCCAAGCGACAGGACCGCAAGGCCGGGCGCGCCCAGTCTCGCGGCCAGCGAAAGGACCCTGCGCGCTTTCGTGGTCAACCCGGTGTGAAGTCGCGGTACTGATACACGAACCTGAGCGTCTCCCGGTCCCCGTCAGCGTTCTCGGGGAGGAGCAGGCGCGAGTCGTTGTACCACTCCTCGTCGTCCAGGTGCACCGTCATGGAAAGAGTAGCCGGTTCCAGTGTGGTCGGGTACGCCTCGGCGAAGAATTGGAGCCGGGAGTTGAACGAATAGGATTGGCTGAAGGGCAGGGAGACCGTGATGGTGTCGGCGTCGATGAGCTGAATGATTGTGTTGCACCCGGCAGTGGGGCACTCCGGGTCCGCGGTCTCGGTAAACAAACGCGACGTGACGAGCCAAACTTCGCTCACATCGGAGCTGGAGATTTCAAGGTGCACGCTCTCGGGCTCGCGGTCGAGGATCAGGGAATCGCAGCCGAGCACCCCGACCGTCGCCACGAGCGCGGCAAGGAGCCGAGCCCGGTGACGGACCATCACATTTGACCGGGAGCCATTGGTTCTTTTCTTCATTCCATCCGTCCTTCCTGTTGTTCCTTTCAGTCAATCATGTTCTTCAGGGGCGCCGCCCGGCGCAAGTGGCCTGCTTTCTGCCACCGGTTGCAAGGCCGTGCCTATCGGAAGTTGCCGAAGTTCACCTCCGCCGTCCGGCTTCCGTCGCTCCAGTCCACGACGATCGAACCCGACAACTCCGCCGGGACGTTGCCGAGCGGATAGTCGACCAGCGCGGAAACGCGGGCGAACGCGGTGGGCTGATAGCAGATGTTCGAGCCGAAACTGACGATACCGACCTGGATCCACCGTTGCCTGAAGGGAACCATGAGGGGCCCGCCGGAGTCTCCGTTACAGGTGGATTCGGACGAGCCCAGCTTTCCCGCACAGATGGTGATGTCCAGGATGTTCTCGTTGAGGTGGGTCTGGCACTCGGCGTTGGAAATGATCTCCGCGTCCAGCTTCTTGAGCACGGCGGACGACGGGCCGCCTTCCGAGGTCAGGCCCCACCCGATCATTGTCCCCACGGTCCCCGGGGCGGACATCTCGATGCGGTCGGGCGTGGAGCAGCTCGATGCGGGGATACATGTACTCGCCACCGAGTTCCAGGAGGGCGATGTCGTTCGGGAAGCCCTCGCCGACCCCGTAGGCCGGATGGATGAAGATGCGTTCGACATCGAGGAGTTCGCCGTCCTGCGTCTTGTCGTGGGCACCCGCCAGCACCTTGATGTCGTTCGCGTCGGTGCCCCCGTCGACGCAGTGGGCGGCCGTCATCACCCAGCTTGCGGAAATGAAGGTCCCGCCACAGAACTGGAACCGGCTCNCGGCGCTCACCAGCGCGACCTGGAACGGGAATTCCCCC
>JGI24794J26673_10001802_pt1 | contig 12235 bp, 9 predicted proteins | sample MesohylPK_FD_26673 | JGI IMG/M metagenome (IMG submission 26673) | reverse complement strand
CCCGTTGGACAAAACGATGTTGGCCAGGAACTCGGTCTCCAGGGTGGTGATCCCCGCCTCCACCGCTTCCAGCTTGGCCTTGATGATCAGCAGGAGCGCGCGCCACCGGCTGCGGCAGGCCTGCTCCCACGCCGACTCCTGCGCGGCCGCGGTCCGCCTGGAGTTGCCCCGCGTCCGGGCGAAATCGTCGATCGACGGCATCGCCAGCATGAGCTGCACCCGGCGTCCCTCCATGTTGAAGGCGACCATCGCCCGGTCCCCTTCCGTGGCGTAGCCGAAGCCAGTGGCGCCGTACCTGGCCAGCAGCGCCTCAATGTCGGTCTTGCTCTGTGCGATGGATACCCTGGTCTGGGCCGCGTAGGGCATGGCGCAACTCCTCAAGCCGGTTCTCATTCCCTGAAATCGGCCGGATCCAGCCGGATCACGCCGGGCACTCTGCTGAAGTCGGCATCAGCGGTAAGGACGCGGGTCACGCCCAGGTGGCGCATCACCGCCAGGTGCAGGCTATCCCGCGTGCTCAGGTCCTGGCGCTCATTGGCCAGACGTCCCGCCGCCAGGACATCGTCGATGGCCATCGGAGACACTCGACCGCGCATCATGGCAGCGAAGCTTTCCACCACCGTCTGTCCGGCGTCCCACCGCTGCGTCCGGCGATAGTGGTGCATGATCTCCTGGAACACCTCGGCGTCGGTGACGAACCCGTCGGGGTTTTTGTTGACGGCGGCCAGGATTCGGATGCAGGGCTCACGGTAGGGATGCTCCCGGCCGGCCGCGTAGATCGGAACGTTGGCGTCAATAAAGGTCGCCGGGGGCATGGGCTTCGTCCAGCTCCCGGGACAGCTCTGCCGGATCCGGCGGCGTCTCCGCCTGCAGCGAAGTCAGCCGCTGGAAGGCGCTGTGGCGCTCCTTCCGGAGCACGTCCTCATAGGCCTGGTCGATCATGTTCCGCACGGCTTCCGAGACGGACAATCCGGCGTCCTTGGCCACGGCGTCCAGCCGGGCCCGATGGTCATGATCAAGGCGTATATCCAGCCTGGGCATCCGCGGCGCCTCCGGCAACTGTGTACAGCACATATTGTACGCACGGAGGCGCTCAACGGACAACTCGCCCAGCCGGACGCCGGATGAAATCGACTGGTTGGCAGTCCTGGGGTTACGGCGGCGAACCGTCGGCTTGAGCCCAAACTGCGCTGGAAGGGCCGACCACAGTGCAGATTGAGACTGGGATCGTCCTGTCCACGTCGGCCTCCACTTCAACGCCAACCCTCACCATGGCGCCAGTTCAGCTTTGCCGACTTGCTCTGGTTTGTTGGGCGGTCTGGGCCCTTGCTACGTGTGGCAACGTAACATCGAAACGCGCTTGCGGGTCGGCATCAATGGCCTGATCGGGCCGAGCGCGCTCGCGGCCAACACGCGACGGCATGCTCGCGAAAGTACGTAATGGATGTTGCGCGAACCACAAGCGAGTTCGTCATCATGGCGTTGACCGCTGATTCCAGTGATAAGGGAGCAGTTGGTCATTGGTGCATTCTTTGCCCGCACTGGAACGAGTAGACATGTCCGCGCATGGCTGCAGGCCAACCTCGGCTACGGATACTGTGGGGTCAGTTGTACAGTGCCGTGGCGGCGTTTCCATTTCCATTGGTGGGAGTCCTTTGCGCCGTAGACCCTATCCAAGGGCTGATATACCATCACCACCGGCAGGGAACGCAATAGGCGGTATCACAAGAAATCCGGGCAGGGACGTTGATTGGTATGGCTATCTACAAAATGGTGGGGAAAAAGGAGAAGTTGGTCCAGGTTGCTCCAACATCGTTTGGCCAGGAAGGGGTGTTGGAGCGTGCGGACTTGCAACGTATGGTGCGCGACCTGCCTGATGTTTTGGAGGCAAGGCTCCTGATAATTTCTGAGGAATTCGGGAATTGGCAGGACTCCAACCGCAGGATTGACCTGTTGGCCTTGGATGCTGAGGGGCGCCTCGTAGTGGTTGAGTTGAAACGAGGCGACACCGGGGCCTACATGGATCTGCAAGCGATCCGGTACGCCGCGATGGTTGCCAACATGACCTTCCAGCAAATTGTGGATACCTACCAAGACTACTTGGACAAGCGAGTCAATGAGGCGAGCGGCACCGACGAGGCAGACGACGCCGAGATCAGGATTCGGGAACATTTGGGTATGCAGGAACCGGACAACCATGCGCTTCATACAGAGGTTCCCCGCATTATTTTGGCTGCGGAAGATTTCAGTAAGGAACTCACTACGTGCGTAATGTGGCTGAATGATTCCTGGCTACGAAACGCAGGTCACGAAATCAAGTGCGTCCGTCTTCAGCCGCATCGGAACGGTGATGACATCTTGGTGGAATCAAGCGTGGTCATCCCCCTGCCCGAAGCTTCCGATTACCAAACGCAACTCGGTAAACGGGAACGGGAAACCAGATCGGAACCTTCGGGAAAGACGACAACTGATCAGGGCGCTGCTGTTTTCAAACAGAGTATCGAGCGAGCACCGGAAAAATTCCAACCTGGGTTGCAATGGCTCTATGACGAAGCGATAGCTATGGAGCAGGATAAGATCGTCGAATTGTCCACATATTCAAATCGCAGAGGCGATTACGTCAGGTTGAACCTGCTGGTACCTGGGAAGCAGTGGTTCCTGGTATCGTTCAACAATCTCCTGTGGAACGGTAAGGAGCGCGGTGGCGAGATTAGCTTTTGGCCTGTAGAGGATGACTTGGCCCTCGATTCAACAAGCAAAATCGACGAGTTAATTGGGGAAACTACCTCAAGGAGCGGATTACGCCACCGGAGGTTGTCAGGAAAGAAATATGACTGGGAAGCAATCATGGCCGCCATACGGGATGCCTATCGAGAAGCCGAGCTCCTTACCGTTGCGACAAAATCTTACGAGGACTGACCATTGACTGAACAGATCTGTAAGGCGTAGTGCAATTATTGAGCCAATTGCCGGGGCAGGACGTGAAGCGTGCCGGTTGAGGATGGGGTTCACCTGGCTATCTCCGGACGGAGAGGTGGGACGCGGGACAGGAAGTGGTGGAAAGCCTCGCTGCGATGGTGCCCGGCAGGGTGACTCCGGTGCCCATCGATGATGTCCTCGCGGCGGGACAACTGACCGGGACCCATCATGGTCTGAGTGCGCGGGATCTCCTGCACCTGAGGTGATGCGCCGCCTGGACGTGACCCGTATCGTTGCGGCCGACTTCGACAGGCCGCCTGGCTTCATCCGACGACCGTGAGTGGTGACTGGCGTGAGGCAATCGGCGTCGTCAATGCAGACACCATGGGCCAGCCCTGACGCCACCAGGGTCAGCAGCTTTGCCTCCCGCATGGGCCCGACCCGGCGTATCTCCCGGATCCACACGGCGGTTCACCCGTCCACCCAGTCCCGGATGATGGGCCAGGGGCATCCGCGAAAACAGCCCAGCGTCGGCCACCAGAGGGTGACTGTCAGTGGATGCATGTGAGCTGCTCCAGTGGTAACATCCGTCGGGCGCTCCTCGTTCGGGTCGATTTTCTGTTTCAAACATCCCCGACGCTGGGACCACTTTTTATGTCATCACCACGAAGCCATACATAGGGGAACCTGTTTAGTCAATGGCATTCCGCTTCATTCATTCCGCTGACTGGCAGATCGGCAAGATATTTCGTTTCACTGACGGTGTGGAGATGGGTGGCCTCCAGCTGGCACGACTGGAGGCGATCACGCGCATCGGCAATCTCGCCAACGAGCACGATGTGAGCCATGTATTGGTTGCAGGCGATGTTTACGACCACGCAACGCCTTCCCCCCGTACTCGTAACCAGGTCGTCGAGCGAATGCGTGTTCACACGTCGGTACGGTGGCATCTGTTGCCGGGAAACCATGATCCGTACCAGCCCAACGGACTGTGGGATCAACTCCGAAGGCGTGGACTGCCTGACAATGTCCATGTGCACACAGAACCCACCGCCACCGTCATCGAGCAGGATGCCGCCGTCCTGCTTCCGGCTCCACTCCAACATCGTCGGACCCTCAATGACCCCACCGCCTGGATGGACGATCAGGTGACCGATGACAGATTGATCCGCATCGGCCTGGCTCATGGCGCCGTGTATGGCTTCGACATAAACGAGGAACAGAGAGCCAACCCGATAGACCCGACGCGACCGGACCTGGCCAGACTTGATTACCTGGCGCTGGGCGATTGGCACGGAGAGCTTCAGGTAAACGAGCGCTGCTGGTACAGCGGCACGCCCGAGACTGACTCGTTTCAGACGCGCGGTACGGGAACAGCCTTGCTGGTGGAGATCGACGGTCCGAATGCGTTGCCCCAGGTCACTTCGCTCTCGCCAGGTCAGTACCGCTGGGAATCGCTCAATGAGCGCGTGGAAAACCTGGAAGACGTAGGTCTGCTTGAGCACAAATTGCGGAACCTGAATGGCGACCTTAACCATACACTGGTCGATCTGAAACTCTCCGGAGCGCTCTCACTGGCTGACCTGCTGCACTTCGAGGAACAGATCGTCGAGGGGGTGGCCGCAGCGCTATATCATCTTCGGATCGATCGTGGACAGCTGTTTCCGGAACCCACCGACGATGATCTTGACAGTATTGATCCGGGCGGGATTGTGCGCGCCGCTGCTGACAGGCTTCGAGGAATCGTCGACTCAGGGGGCAGTGACGCCGAACGCGCTCGCGCCGCTCTTCATCGACTCTACATCGAGCACAAGAGGCTTGAATCGGGGCAACGATGAAGCTGCGCAAGCTCTCGGTCAACCAACTCAAGCGCTTCACCGCGCCGACACAATTGGGCGAGCTCGGCGACGGCCTCAATCTGGTCGTTGGGCCGAACGAGCTTGGCAAATCGACCCTGTTGGACGCGCTTCGAGCAGTCCTGTTCGAGCGCCACAGTTCCAAGGCACGCCCAATCGTGGCATTGCAAAACGATCGAATCAGCGCGGCGCCGGTCGTTGAGCTCGTCTTTGAAGTCAACGGCGCCGAGTACACGCTGACCAAACGCTTCGTCAGGAGCCCCTATGCACGGCTGAAATGTCCTGGTGGAACGCTGCTCGAAGCGGATGCTGCCGAGGACGAGTTGCGCAACCTTCTGGGATTCGCTGAGGCCGGCAACCGGGGCGCGACTTCGGCTACGCTTGGCATGTGGGGCGTCCTCTGGGTTCTGCAGGGACAGTCTTTCGGCAGACCAGACCTGCCCGATTCGGCGCTGGCCAGTCTCAGCGCCGGGCTGGAGTCCGAGGTCGGCGCGGTCCTCGGAGGCCGCCGTGGCAGAGAGCTGCCGCAGGTCATCGAACAGCAGCGAGGAGAACTGGTGACTGCGACCCGGCGTCAGCCGCGCGGCGAATATAAGGACACGCTTGATAACGTCAGTGAGCTCGAACAACGTCTCGGCGAGCAGCAACAGCAACATCTGGAGATGTCGGAAACGCTCGAGCAGTTGGCAGCGACGGTAGTACGGCTCACGCGGCTGGAGGATGGCAGTCAGGATCGCATCGATCAGGAAGAACTGACGGAGGCTCAGGATCAGCTCGGTGAGGTGATGCGGCACGACCTTCAGCTAGAAGCGGCCCGCAGTGAACTGCAGAACCGGCAAGGCCAGTTGGAGCAAGCCGAACGCGCCCAATCCGAGCGCGCATCCCGGCGAGCTGAACTCAAGGCGGATCAGGAGAAACTGAGGCAGGACACCGACCGGCTGGAGGAATTGCAGGAACACGAGCGAGAATCGGCGGCGGCGCTTGACGCACTGCGGCAGGCAGCGACGGACGCCGAAGCAGCCGTTGAAGCTGCGGTACAGTCAGAGACAAGTTGGCGCCGCATCCTGGACCGGATTAACCGCTCCGCAGAGTTGAACGCCCTGCTCAGCCAACAGAGCGCTGTCGAAGCTGCGCAGGAACGACTCACTGAAGTCCAGCGTCAGGCCGAGCAGATCAAGGTCACGGACCAATCTCTGCAACGGATCCGCCAAGCTACGGACACAGCCGAGCAGGCAAATGCACGGCTCAGCGTCGCGGCAACCCGTATCACGTTTGAAATCCCGAGCGACCGTCTTACCGGCATTGAGGCCGATGGCGTTCCGTTGCAAGATCCGCCCAGGACGGTCGAGGCATTGGAGCCGGTCAGCATCACCATCCCCGAGCGGGGAAGGATTCTCATCGAGCCGGCCGTCGCCGACCGTGACCAGCTCTTGCGCGCGGAACGGGAAGCCAAAGCAGAGCTGGACGCCGCGCTCAGCGAAGTCGGGGCGCAAACGCTTGCCGACGCTCAGATCCTGCGGGACCAACGGCGTGATCTCGAAGTTACCGCCGACGCGGTCCAACAGGAACTGGAACGAATCGCGCCGCCCGACGGCACAGCGACACTTCAACCACGAATAGACGAGCTGCGCCGAGCACTGGAGGGTCTGCCGGAGGGCGAGGATACGCCGCAAAAGGAGCAAGCAGAGGCCGCTCTGGAGTCCGCTCAGTCAGAACTACAGAAGGCAAGGGACGAGGAACGGGTCTCTCGCGAGGCTGTGGATGAGAGGGCGCGAACGGTCTCAGACCTGATGGTGGAGGTGCGCACACTCCAGAACACTGTGGATAGTCGAACCGAGTTGGTCGAAAAGCGGGATGAACAGCTCCAGATCGATGCCGAAGGCGTACCCGATCAGCTTCTCGCAGAGGCGCGCGAAACAGCAGCGCAGGCCGTGACGGAACAGAAACAGACCGTCTCCTCGCTGGAGGCGGAACGACCGGCCAGTGCCAGGACGCAGCTGGAAGCTCGGGTCTCACGACTCCAAGCGGCGATTGAACAACGCGAAAGAGCCCGGGTTGAACTGCAAATCGAGAGCGTCCGGCTACGTGAGCGCATCGAAGCTCACGATGGCGCCGGCATCGAAGAAGCCATCGAACACACACAGCATGAACTCGAGCTGGCCACCCGCCGCCGCGAACATTTCGAACGCGAAATAGAGATCCTGGACCTCCTGGCCGAAACGCTTCGCACAGCCGAGAGCGACGCCAGAGAACGCTACCTCGCCCCAGTCGTCAATCGCGTCCATCCCTACCTCCAAATGCTCTTCCCCAACGCCGAAATCGGCATAAACGAGGACCTGTGCATCACCGGGGTATCTCGCCACGCGGGATACGAAGAAAGTTTCGATCACCTGAGCATGGGTACGCAAGAACAGATCGCCGTCCTCGTTCGCCTGGCCTTCGCTGAGATGCTGATTGACCAGGGCGCGCCCGCCGCTGTGGTCCTGGACGATGCGCTCGTGTTCTCCGACGACCAGCGGATGCGACTGATGTTCGACATCCTCGCGCATGCCGCACAGCGCGTCCAGATCCTGGTTTTCACCTGTCGCGAGCAGCTCTTCGAGGGTCTCGGTGCCCACCAACTGCAGCTTGCCACGGCAGATCCTGAGTCCCTCCGTTCTGCCTAGGCCTGTTTTGGCGGGCGAGCTTTCGAAAGCCTGCCTGCCAAGGCATGAACCCATCGGGACGGCACTCAGGGCGGTCAAAACATAATCGGCGTATCTGACCCCCATCTTGTCCAGCACTCTAATGTTGATCTTAGACCTATGTGCGCAGGTCAGGTCATCAACGCTGATCACCAGCGTCCCAGCGCCAGAGAGACTGCTGGCCGACGGCAGGGACCGGCTCCGGCAACGCCTCCTACGTCGTCCAGGAACCACAGCCAGCGGCCGGCGCTGAAATCGCCCCAGGAATCGATTGGAGTTCGTCTCCTTCCCGCCGCGCAACCGACCTCGGCCCAGGGGTCATGCACCGCACAGCCTGCCAGCAGATCAGCGCGCGCCACCTGCGCCATGCCGGCCAGGACGGCGGTGGCCAACACCGCGCCCGTCAGGATGTTCCGCCGCCAGTCTTCTCACCACTGGGCCCGCAACTCCCGCTCAATGCGGCCGCCCGGTTGACGAATCAGTCGCTTTCCGACGTGGACGGCGATACGCTGACCCACCAGCCTGGCCGGGGCCGGCCAAGACCGCGTCTCCACCATCTTGAGCCCCAGCGTGATCAGCGATGCCCAGGGCTGGTGCAGCGTGACGGCGCACATCCAGTTCCTTGCCTCGGGAGAGCGTTTCCGCAAATCGGCGACAGTAACAGTGCCTATACCGGGAACGGCCTCGGCGATGACGCCAGAAACTGTTGCCATACGTAATGAGGTTGCGCGAATCAACGCGAGTGCCGTTAAACCCAGAAGCACAGGAACGCTTGCTCGCTTATCCACCCCGCGGATTGGGGCTAAGCCCCAATCCACCGAAAGGATGAGTGTGGCGTCGTGCTGAGGGGATGAGAAAGTGCTCCCGGCTTCGGGGATAATGGTTTTTGAAACATGAAACCACCCTGAAACCAGGAGCACCCAACGGATGCTACCACGCAACGACCCCGACCGCATCCAAGTCGCCTTTGACGATCACCGCCTGGTGGCCAATGCCGGGCTGATCCTTCCGGTCACGCTGGCCCATCACCTGGGGCTGGGCGAGTTGGTGGATCACTGCGTTGACCTAGGAAATGCGCCGGGTCGGGCGAATGCGGGAGACAAGCTGCTGACGTTGGTGGCGTCGGCATTGGCCGGCGGCGACTGCATTGACGACACCGACGCGCTGCGCGCTGGGGGAACCGAGCAGGTGCTGGGCTGCAAGGTGAAGGCGCCATCCACGCTGGGGACCTTCCTGCGGAGTTTCAGTTGGGGCCACGTCCGCCAGCTGGATCGGGTGAGCCGAGAGGCGCTGGCGAGGGCCTGGACCGCTGGGGCCGGACCCGGCAATGATCCGTTGACCATCGACGTGGACTCCACCATTTGCGAGACCTACGGGCTGGCCAAGGAGGGAGCGCAGCGCCACAACTACGCTGGGCAGCGGGGCTATCACCCGCTGTTGGCCGTGGCCGCCAGAACCGGCGACGTGCTGATGGCCCGACTGCGCGAGGGCCGGGCGAACACCGCTCGCGGCGCGGCTCACTTCCTGCGCGAGACGGTGGGACGAGTGCGCCACGCCGGAGCCACCGGACCACTCACCATGCGGGCCGACAGCGGCTTCTACAACCATGACATCGTCGCCGTCTGCCGCGATCAGCGTGTCCGATTCTCCATCACCATCCGCCAGCACGCCAGTGTGCGCAACGTCATCGAGGCCATACCCGAGGCGGACTGGACGCCCATACCGTACTGGATGGAGGGCGCCGCAGATGTGGCCCAGACTGAATACACTCCCTTCCAGAGCGAGCCCGACGCCGTGCCGGTGCGTCTCATCGTCCGCAGAGTGAAGCCCACGCCCGGCTCACAACTGGCGCTGTTCACCAACTACAGCTATCACGCCTTCATTACCGACCGCGAGGGCGACACCCTGGATCTGGAAGCCGACCATCGTCGCCACGCCGAGATCGAGAACGCCATCCGCGACCTCAAGTACGGCGTGGGCCTCAACCGTCTCCCCTCGGGACGCTTCCCCGCCAACGCCGCCTGGCTGGCTGTCCAAGTGATGGCCCACAATCTGGCCCGCTGGACCACGCGCATCGGTCTGGGAGAGCAACTGGTAACCACCAAAACCCTGCGGCGGCGCTTCCTCTCCCTGGCCGGACGCATCACCCGCAAGGCACGCCGCCTCACCCTGCACCTGCCCCAGGGCTGGCCCTGGCAGAACCAGTTTAACTCTGCTCTCGCTCGACTGCGCGCCCTGCCAATCCCATCCTGACGCCATCCACGACGCCTGACCCGTCCACCGGATTGCCCAACTGCCTCGCGGGTCTGCGCCAGGCTCGGACCAGCGTGTCTCCTGCTGCAATTGCACCGCTGATCTCACCCCTCGCCGGGGCTGCGGCCCGTAAAATATCCCCTTCGCCTCGCTGACAAACTCAGCACACGTCCCAATCCCTCGGGACTAACGCCCTGCCGGCCCTTCCCTTCACCTTTCATACCTCGTCTGACCAGCCTCACCGCATCCCTTCGGTGGATTCGGGCTAAGAGGAGGAACGGGACATGACCGACCTACCCGTTCCCATGTGGCGTTTTCCATGTCCTCATTGCGGCAGTCCGGTGGATACCGGGGAATGGGAGCCTGACGACCCGTGTGCAGGTTGCCGTACGTCGGTGTCTGCAGAACCCAACGCGCGTGGCTGGAAACAGGAGAGTGCCCGCCCGTTGATTCTCGTTCGCGTAAAACAGTTGCCGGACGGGTATTCTCGTTGGGAAGGTCGGTGTCCTCACTGCCACGAGGCGACTGTCAACTGGTTCTTCGCCACCGACGCCGAAGCTTTCCGCTGCCCGTCCTGCGGCGGCACCGGTTATACAGCATTGATGCCGCCCTTTCGGACTTCCCCGGGTTCAACCCGATCAGGCGCGTACTGACCTATGATGACACCGCAGCATCGTGTTGGCGAATTGAACGAGAAAGCAGGCTATTGCGTTGGTTGCTGCCGGTCCAATGGAGCTGGTCAACGCTTGATGCCAGGCTTTTGGCTCCTTTGCCCGCCGCAACCGCAGGGCGTGACCGAACGCCAGAAGGGTTGCCAACTGTTCACGAATTCGATGGATTTAGTATGGGACAATAGTTATTGGCAACACGGTACGCCGTCGGCTGGCGTTGCTTGGGGACTACGCAAGTCGAGGGCATCCCGCACACTCGTTTTGGTGTTAGGAATCACTGAAGGATTGCCTCGATGGTCGCAAAAGTTCGGACACCAGATCCCTCAGCGTGCGGAGTTGCGAAGGTTCCCGCCCAGTGGTACGGTATGCCGCCGTTCGATCTGATGTAATTGTGGAGGGGTAGAGACCGTGGACGTGCGGGCGATGTGGCTGCTCAAGAAGGCGATGGAACCTGGCTGTGACCGACGCGGCGTGATCGTCAACCGCGATGACCAACGGATCCTGGAAGTTGGCGCCCTGAGGGTAACTTATCAATGGTACGAACAGCAGGCCGTCGCCAGGGAACTCCACTATATGGAACGGGATGGGTGGATTGTGGGTGAGGGTGGTACTTTCCGGATCACGCCGTTGGGCGAGACGCTGGCTCGGTGAATCAGTACTGGCAGCGTCTACAAAGGTCGGCCAGGGCGTTCCTGACGGGTGGTATGGTTCCTGACGGTCACAGGTCCAGACTATCAGGCCGACGAGTTTCTCCCTCGTTGGGATCGTCATCCGTGTATTTCCCAGAAATAACCACGTCTATCTGGGCGCTATGGCTAGTCTTGCCATAGGGCCTCTTCTTTTGACTTGCCCGTCCCGCGCCGCTTGGTGGACCCGCGTCGACAACTGCATATGCCGGCTCTGTTCTGACTGGTTCAATGTCACGTCCTGCATGGGACTGACATTTCGCCTGATTAGTTAGCCACTGACCAAATCGCAGACCATCGAGATGACGGGAGCCAGCAATTTATACCACCTCGACACGCAGGAGATGCCACTACCACCCGGTGGGTCAGTTCCACTTTGCTACTTTTTAAGGTTGCTAGTGACATTCGCCATCCGCAGCAAACTGATCAAACAACTGCACTCTCGGTTGGCGGCGGAAAACGTCACCATCAACTACCCCATGCCCAAGCTGCAATTCCCCGAGGATTTCCTGCCTCAATTCGGGACGCAGCCAGAATCCCAACGCTCCAGCGGCCCACAAGTCGCGGCGGGGTAACCTGTAGCGGTGGCGAAAACCACCGGCGACGGGCTTCCTTTCGACAACCCCATGGGGAAGCGTCCCGTCTGCCGGCGCAGGAGATGGATGAATAGCTATCCACCGGATGTTGGGACGCTGATGCTGCCGGAGGCTGTGGACGATGAATCTGCGCATATCGCTCGTCTGTTACCCGTCGGTGTCGCATACGTTTTGTGGTTCATGGGCGTTGCCGTCGCCGTTCTACCCGCAGGGCGTAAGGCTTGGGCGAGATCGCCAGGCCGAACACTTCGTCCTCGGACAGCAGATTGCCGTCCGGTGTCTCGAAGCGGAGGCGGTGCAGCATACGAGTCAGGTGGAGCCACACGGCGGTCTCGGCNAAGCGGCGGCCCGGGCAGCGCCGGTGGCCGGTCCCAAAGGGAATGAAAGCGTTGTTGGTCAGCGCGGCAGCCGGTGAGCCGTCAGCCTGGGGCAGGAACCGCTCCGGGACGAAATCGTCAGGCGAGTCCCAGAAGCGCGGGTCGTGGTGGATGGAATAGATATTACCCAACACCTGCGCTCCCGCCGGTATCAGGTAGCCGCCGACTTCGGTGTTCTCCATTGCCTGGTGCG
>JGI24794J26673_10001801_pt1 | contig 12239 bp, 5 predicted proteins | sample MesohylPK_FD_26673 | JGI IMG/M metagenome (IMG submission 26673) | reverse complement strand
CAGGAGCCGCTTTTTGAACAAATCCCCGCCATAGAGGCGGGGATCGACTTTGAGAATACGCTGCGACATGATGATGACTTCAATGTTTATCGCTACCGTAACTTCTATAACGGAGGTGGCGTCGCAATCGGGGACGTTAACGGCGATGGACTCCCTGATGTATTTCTTACCGGCAACCAAGTGCCCAACCGTCTGTATCTGAACCGGGGTGACTTTCTGTTCGAGAACGCATCCGAAGAGGCAGGTATCATGGGCACACATGCCTGGAGTACAGGGGTAAGTATGGCGGATATCAATGGGGACGGACACCTGGATATTTATGTATGTAACTCGGGGATTGCACCCGGAGATGATCGGCGAAACGAGCTTTACATCAATCAGGGCGATGGGACCTTCTTGGAAAAAGCACACTCCTATGGACTCGATGATGCCGGACTGTCAACACATGCGACTTTCCTGGACTACGACCTCGACGGTGATGTGGACATGTTTCTGGTTAACAACTCATTTCGCAGTATCCTGGATTTTAATCTCGAAGTCAATACGCGCCATATACCACATATGGTCGGCGGAGACCGGTTATTCCGTAATGAGGCCCCGGATGCACGTTTTACTGATGTAACTGTATCGTCCGGGATCTATAACAGTGAAATTGGCTTTGGTCTTGGTGCTTCCGTGGGAGATGTCAACCGTGACGGATGGCCCGATCTCTATATCTCCAATGATTTCTTTGAACATGATTACCTCTACATAAATAATCAGGACGGGACTTTCTCTGAGTCGCTTCGCAAGAGCATAAAGAGTGTAAGTGCAGCAGCGATGGGAGCCGATATGGCCGATCTTAACGGCGATGGTTATCTGGACATTTTCGTCACCGACATGCTGCCGGCAACGAATGATCGCCTCAAGACTGTATCCTCTTTCGATAGCTGGACGCGCTATCAAGCCTATGTACGCGATGACTACTATCACCAATTTACGCGCAATACACTACAGATTAACCGGGGACCCGCCCCTGATACCCCTTCTGAGATTCGCTTCACCGAAGCCGGGCGGCTGCTCAGCGTTGAAGCGAGCGACTGGAGCTGGGGAGCACTCATAGCTGACTATGATCACAACGGAAAACGAGACATCTTTGTAGCCAACGGCATCTACCGTGATCTTACCAATGCAGATTATCTGAAAGCTATTCGTGACGAAAATACCCGAGACCTCCTGACCAGTGAGAATTATGTGGATTGGAAAACATTAATCGAAATGATTCCGGTTCAGGCAGTCCCGAATCACATGTTTGCCGGCCTCGAAAGGCAGCCTTTCGTTGATGTAACCCAGGCATGGGGCCTCGAGACACCAGGTTTTTCAAACGGAAGTGCATATGGGGATCTGGATCTGGATGGGGACCTGGACCTGTTGATCAACAACCTTGGCGGTCCCCCCATGATTTTTCGCAACCGCACAACCGACCACTTCCGTGACCGCTATTCACTGCAGATTGAACTTGAGGGAATCTCTCCGAATACACAGGCGGTGGGAACCCAGATCAGCGCCTGGCATGACTCCAGGCTTTGGTATATCGAACAACAACCCGTGAGAGGCTTTCAGAGCAGTGTTGATCCCGTATTACATCTGGGCCTTGGGGATAATATTAAAACATTGGACTCTCTAGTGGTCCGCTGGCCAAATGGTGCGACATCCCTGCATGAAGCTGTGGCTACAAACCGGCGCCTGCAACTCCAGGAACCTCCAGCGAGCCCACGCACCAACCAGGGTATCCAAGTGTCACCTACACCACTTCTGATCCCTCTTGATGCGAATTCGATCGGGCTTGACTGGCAACACATAGAGAATGTGTTCAGTGACTTTGACCAGCAGCCTATGCTTTTTCACATGCGCTCAACAGAGGGACCGGCCATGTGTAAAGGAGATTTGAATGGAGATGGAAGAGATGACCTGTACCTCGGCGGAGCAAGGGGACAACCAGGAGCGATCTTTGTCCAGACTGACCAGGGATCATTTGAACGAATTGCACAGACTGTCCTTGCAGAGGACGCGCCTTCAGAAGATGTGGACTGCGAGTGGCTGGACGTGGATTCTGACGGAGATCAGGATCTCTACGTAGCGAGCGGTAGCAGTGAATTGCCGAGTAGCAGTTCCGCCCTGGTGGACCGGTTATACAACAATGACGGTGTCGGTAATCTCCAGAGAGGTGAATCGTTCATGAGTCTGGCTACACGCGGGTTTAATCCGACTTCAGCTGTCTGTTCAGCTGATTTCGACGGAGATGGAGATATAGATCTCTTTCTCGGCACCCGGCTGCAGCCATTTGCATATGGCCTTCCAGCCACTAGCCGACTGCTGCTCAACGATGGAACCGGAAAATTCGCCAATGCCACTGCACGGCTTGCCCCAAGCCTGGAATCCATTGGTCTCGTAACGGATGCAGCGTGTGCGGATTTTGATGGAGATGCTGAACTGGATATTCTCATCAGCGGCGAGTGGATGCCGCTCACTTTGTTGAAAAACGACCGCGGTACACTTACCCCCATGGACACTGGGCTGCAAAGTGCCACAGGATGGTGGCAATCAGTTCTGGCATCAGATATTGACGAAGACGGAGACTTGGACTTTGTTGCGGGCAATCATGGCCTGAACTCACGCTTCAAGCCACCTGTTGAGGTATGGATCAGCGATTTTGACCGTAACGGCAGAGTAGAGCAAATCTTTTCCCGGACCATAGACGATCGCCAGTTCCCTTGGCATCTGCGTCATGACCTGGTCGAACAACTGCCCCATCTGGTACGCACATTCCCAACCTACGCATCTTATGCGGATGCCACCATTCAGGATATTTTTTCAGACGAGGAACTGAACCGGGCCGTGCACCTACTGGCTTCTGAACTCAGAAGTATGATTGGTATTAACGACGGGACGGGGAGCTTCACGCTCATTCCGGGGCCAGAAGAACTACAACTGTCTCCTGTTTACGGGCTGGCTGACCTACAAACTGCACAAGGACACATCATACTGGCAGGAGGTAACCTGCACGAAGTAAAGCCGGAAGCGGGAAGATATGATGCGAGCTATGGTACTGCACTCAGGAGCCCCTCTATGGAACCCCTAACCTGGCACGAGTCCGGCTTCTTTGTCGAGGGACAAGTGCGACAAATCCTGACACTGGAAGCCAACAGCCGCACGCTGGTGATTGTAGCCCGCAACAATGATACGCTTAGCGTCTTTGCGCATGCGCAGTAGCTATGTTCTGCTTCTGGTGATCCTTATGGGTTGTTCCAGAGTTGGCCCAGATAATACGCTGTTCACACTTTTGGACGGAGACCGGACAGGTGTGCATTTCAGCAACACGCTCGTACCGGAGGACGATTTCAACATCATTGACTATCTGTATTTTTACGACGGTGGCGGCGTCGCTATTGGCGACATCAACAATGACCGTCTGCCTGATATCCTTCTCACGGGCAATCAGGTGCCTGACCGACTCTACCTGAATCGCGGAGACTTCCGGTTTGAAGACATTACCGCAGCCGCCGGAATAGGCTTCAGTGAAAACACCTGGTCAACCGGTGTCAGTATGGCGGACGTGAATGGTGATGGATGGCTTGATATTTATATCTGCCGGGTGAACCACCTCGGAAAAACCGGCCATAACCTGCTTTACATAAACCAGCAGGATGGCACTTTCCAGGAGGAGAGCCGCCGCTACGGGCTAAACTTTGAAGGTCTCTCCACCCATACGACCTGGCTGGATTATGATCGTGACGGGGATCTGGATCTGTACCTGCTCAATCATGCGATCCATTCACGTGAATCCCATGTGCCCTCATGGCGAAGAATTATCGATGCTCCAAGGGTCGGGGATAAGTTTTACCGTCAGGACGATGGTTATTTCGTAAGCATTGCGGCGGAAGTAGGGATCTACAGCAGCGCACTGGGCTACGGCCTGGGCATAGCAGCGAGTGATCTGAATATAGACGGCTGGCCTGACCTATACATCGGCAATGATTTCCATGAAGACGACTACCTGTACCTGAATAGCGGACGCGGTACTTTTGTTGAATCTCTTTGGCAAACAACCGGCCATACCAGTCGCTCGACCATGGGGATCGATGTGGCTGACCTGAACAATGATGGTCTGCCAGACATTGTCGCACTGGATATGCTACCATCGGATCTGGCTACGCGACGAACATCCGGCGGCTCGGATGCCGACGTGATCGCCCGGATCAAAGCAGAGCTTGGTTATGGCCCACAGGTTTCACGCAACACGCTGCAGTTGAATCGCGGAGTAACACCTGATGGACGCCCCTTCTTCAGCGAGATAGCCACCTTTGCCGGCATTGAAGCAACCGACTGGTCCTGGTCTCCCTTGGTGGGTGATTTTGATGGTGATGGCTGGAAAGACCTATACATTACCAATGGGATCCCTGGCCGCCCGAATGATCTGGATTACATAGAGTACGTCTCGGCGCCTGATGTTCAACGTATACTCAACGTGGGCACACCGGCACAGGAAGCTAAAATTGCACAACGAATGCCTGCTGCTGTTGTGCCCAATTATGCATTCAGAGGTGGAAGCAACCTGCGCTTTGAGGACATTGGTTCTGACTGGGGACTGGCCGAGCGTGTCATAGGTAATGGTGCAGCGTACGGTGATCTGGATCTGGATGGAGATCTCGACTTGGTCGTCAACGCGCTGAATAATAACGCGCTGATTTACCGTAACGAATCCACGAACGGCTACATTTCTGTTCAGTTGCGCGGTGCAGGAAAAAACACATCCGCATTTGGCGCCAGAGTCAGCGTATGGGCAGCTGATATCTACTGTACCCAAGAGCAATTCCCCTCTCACGGGTTCCAATCATCTGTTGATCACGTATTAAGTTTTGGGATTGGTGACGCACCAGATGCTGATTCTGTGGTTGTGACCTGGCCTTCTGGTCTTCGTACAGTCGTAGGACCCGTGGCTGCCGGTACGCGCCTTATCCTGGATGAGGTGGGTGGTGTAGTAACTGAGATTCAAAAGACCCCGTCCCCCGATCTAAAGGTTGAACCGGTGAATGATCATGGTCTCTCGTTTGAGCACCAGGAGGATGAAACAAGGGATTTTGAAATCCTCCCACTCCTACCGTACTGGCGCAGTATGCGCGGCCCCGCGCTGGCGGTAGCAGACGTGAACGGGGATAACCTTGAAGATGTCTACATTGGAGGTGCTCGTGGCCAGTCTGGCGTGCTTTATCTGCAATCGCAGGAAGGTCGTTTTCGGCAAATACCTTTTCCAGAGTCGCATGAAACCCATGAAGATACCTATGCTCTATTCCTGGATGCCGATGGAGATGGTGACCAGGATCTGTATGTAGCAAGCGGTGGGTGGACCGGACCAAGCACACTGCATCAGGACCGGCTGTACATGAACATGGGACATGCAGACTTTCTTGCGGATTCCAGCCGACTGCCTGTGATGAATTCAAACGGGACCACCGTAGCTGCGACAGATTTTGATGATGACGGAGATATAGATCTCTTTGTTGGATCAGATACTGCTCCTGAAACATATGGGGAACCCGGACGCAGCAGTCTGCTGCAAAATGATGGAACCGGACATTTTGTTGATATCACTGCACAATGGGCTCCTACTTTGCAACACGCCGGACATGTAACAAGTGCGGTCTGGACAAATCTCTTAGGTTCTCCACTGCCTGATTTAGTCTTAGCTGGAGAATGGATGCCCATCACGGTCTTCGAGAACCTTGGAACCACCCTGGTTAACCGAACAGACTCACTTGGGCTTTCTGAAACAATCGGTCTCTGGCAAAGCTTATCTGTCCAAGACTTGGATGGAGATGGGTTTAAAGATCTGGTAGCGGGCAATCTCGGCTTGAACACCGTGCTGAGTTTACCCCTAGCGTTGTTTGTCGGTGATTTTGATCAGGACGGACGTATAGATCCGGTCGTGGCACAGTGGCAGGAGAAGCAGTGGTATGCATGGGCCACACGGGACATGCTGCTCAACCAAATGCCCGGGTTCGCCTCAAAAATACCTACCTATGACGCCTACTCAGATCTCTCCATTGCAGATTTGTTTGGAAATAGTATTGAGCCGAATTACGTGATTCGAACCCTTGAATCTGCGGTTTACTGGAACATGGCAAATAGAGGCTTCACTGCGGAAGCACTGCCTGATGAACTCCAATGGGCACCAGTATTGGTTTCAACCTCTGTCCCATTGGATAAATCTGGGGAATCTGCCTGGTTTTTTGCCGGCAACCTGTCTGGAACCAGCGAAGCCCTAGGTACACTGAGTGCAGGATGGGGCTCGGTCGTTTATTTCACAGAAACGCGTGAGATGGCAGTTATTCACGGCACGGGGTTTCGTGTTCCGGGCGATGCTCGCGGGATTCGTTTACTCCAGGGCAGTCCCTCCAGGATTATAGTAGTCCGCTCAGATGATGGCCCAATGGTGTTTGAAGTGAGGTCGAAGCTTGATGAATAATCGGCTTAGGAACAACCCTTTGGGGATGTTTGATTGAGCTGAGTTCATTCATATACCAGATAGCCGAGATCTTGGCCAACCTGATCACATTGATCGAGAAAGGGACCCAAAGCACCAACCTGTCGCTCTAAAGGCGTGGGGCAAAGTTAATCGCCCCCAGGTGCGGCCTAGACCCCCCGCAGTCTCTGGACAGTGCGCTTGCTGTTGATGGGAAACCTTCAGATCTTTAGCTACGGTTTTATAGCTCACGATCCCCCTCCGATGGTGCTATTAGCAACGTGAGAAAACCGTATGATGCTCTTCCATTTGTTGCTCCGGCATCCCGCGAAGATCCACCCAGGAGCTTTCACACTTCAGCACACCGGAGAATCCAGCAGGTTCGTAAGAGGTCCACCATCGCGATCAACCTAATGATCACTCCAGACCGCAAGTTCGTTACCGTTGGGGTCAAGAAAATGAAATCTCCGACCACCCGGAAAAGAAAAAATTGGCCGACAAATTTTAGAACCAGCAGAAGTAATGCGCTCTAATGTGGCCTCCAAATCCTCTGCATAAAGAACCACCAGCGCAGCGCCCTTGTTACTGTCAGACTTCAACGGGGAGCGGTAGAAGCCGCCATCAAGTCGGCCGTCGTTGAAGGCACAGTAGTCATTACCAAAGTCTTGAAATACCCAACCAAACACCTTCTGATAAAAAACCTTTGTACTCGCAAGATCTTCTGCAGGTAGTTCAATGTAGTTGATTCGGCTGTCTTCAAGCATGATTGGATATTAGATTCCAAGCATATACCAGACCCACACCCTCGTGATCCATCGCGAATCATCCTTTCTCCCACAATACAAAGATCCCAGTAGAATCTATATACCCTGACCGCTCTTCCATTATCACCCAAGCAAGCCCCCTTTGTAGACGTCATGTTACCTGTATACATGAGAAGATCCCGCTTTACGGGATTGTTTGACCCATGGTGATCTCCGAACTCCCGTTGAGGCTTCTTAACCGAATTCGCTTCACGAGCCGTCACATGCTTCTCCTAGGCCCCGGGGACATAATTGACCACTAATCCAAACCGACGATGCCATTAATCTGATGCATCCTATCACCAATCTTGCGCGAAGCGGCCATAGTCTAGGATTTTTTGTATCACTCCTTTTTCTGGGTGAGTTTTGAAACTTTTTTTATTTTAACAGTTATACTGTATATATTAAGTGTCATGAAAGAACAGAAACACATATTCATTTTGCGCGAACTGGCCGACCTCGTTGGTCTGCCAATACGAACAGTTCGCTATTACATCCAGATAGGACTCATCGACCGTCCCGAAGGAGGTGGGCGTGGCGCCCATTATACAAAACGCCATCTTGAACAGCTTATCGAGATTCGTAAATGGCAGCAGGCCGGTTTGTCTTTGAAGCGAATACGGGAGCTGCTGAAAGTAGACGAAACAGAAACCCTGGTGCCACCACCAAGGCCACAGGAAAAGGGATCTATCGAAATTAGAAGCCATGTGGTTATTGATCGAGGCATAGAGCTAACCATCGATCCAGCGAGGTCCAATTTGACACCGGAAAAAGTCAGACAGCTTGTTGATAGCGTGATAGAGGCCTACGAAAAAACTCAAACAAGCAAAAAACAACAATCTTCATGAGATCTCTATTGGTAGCGGGTCTCACTTCATTATTGAAGCCACCCAGAAACTAATGATGGACTCACAAAACACGCCTGCGGAGGCACGACCATGACAAACGCAACCTTAGCAAGACTTGAATCAGTTGACGGAGCTGAAATTATTCTTGAATCTGTAGACGTTCGGGCCCACCTACAGTGTCTGGTATCCAGAGTCACGGTGACCCAGACATACAGGAATCTGCAAAACACCAATATTGAGGCCGTGTATACTTTCCCGCTCCCCTCGGATGCGGTGTTATTAGATCTTTCTCTGGAACTGAACGGCAAAACACTGCGAGGAGCAGTGAAACGAAACGAGAAGGCGGAGGAGAACTACGAGGATGCTATCGTCGACGGTGACTCTGCAGTACTTCTGAAGAAAAGCAAACTCGATCTCTTTACAATAAACGTAGGGAATCTCCTGCCCAATGAAAGTGCCACCGTTCAGTTTGAATATGCTCAATTGCATTACTGGCAGGGCGACAGTCTTCGATTTCATCTCCCAACCACAATTGCCCCCCGATATGGCGATCCAATCGCTGCGGATCTTGCTGAGCATGAAGTCCCGGAATACGCATTATCAATAGACCATGGGTTTTCGCTAACCTTCCGTGTTGAAGGAGAACTAGCACTGGCCGACTTCGAGTGCCCCTCACATCCCGTGCGTGTATCAATGAAAAACGGCGTTAGGGAGTTTGTCCTCTCTGGTGGAAGTGCTTTAATGGACCGGGACTTCATCATGGTCGCCAAGCAGTCTTCCCAATCTGTACTTGACGGGCTGTATGCACAGGATGATGAAGAGTATGTAGCACTTGCATCGTTTCACCCGGTGCTCTCCGAGAATTCCACAGAATCAGCCCGGTGTGTGAAGTTGGTGGTAGACTGTTCAGGATCCATGAGTGGAGATTCAATTGATCAGGCGAAAGATGCCCTCTACGAAATCCTTTCGTCACTCAGAGCGAACGATTATTTCAATCTGATCACCTTTGGTTCTGACTACAATCTCCTCTTCAATGAACTTGTACCCGCCAACGCGAACAATATCAAGGAGGCATCACAGTTTGTCGATCGTATTGATGCGAACATGGGGGGAACGGAGATTGGTGCGGCGCTGGAAGCGGCCTATGAGTGCGGATCAATCAAGGGGTTATCATCTGATCTGTTGTTGATCACCGATGGCCAAGTCTGGGATGATGACCGCGTTATTGCTGCCGCTCAAAAATCCGGACACAGGATCTTTTCCGTTGGCGTAAGCAGTGCAGTGTCTGAAGGCTTTGTTCGGAGAATCAGCGAGTTAACTTCTGGGGCCTGCGAGCTGGTATCCCCTCGAGAGAATATGTCGGAGCGCATTGTGCGCCACTTCAGGCGGATCCATCAACCGAGCGCCAGTTCGATGCGGATTAAGTGGCCAGAAGCACCAATCCGGCAAATACCGGATAAAATTGAAACCATCTATGCCGGCGACACGCTCCATGTATTCGCCTGGTTCAGCAACCCTCCTGAGGGAACCAGCCGCTTGGTGATGAGACTCGAGGATGGTCGTACTGTCACGCAGGAAGTGCAATTCTCAACCAAATCCCAAAACAGCGAAAATCTAATCAGCATTCTGCCCAGGGTCGCTGCCCATACGCGGTTACAAACTATGGATACGGCTAAATCTGCACAGATGGCGGTGGATTATCAACTGGTAACCGAGTACACGAGTTATGTGCTGGTGGCTGAAAGAAGCGAAGATGAAAAGTCGGAGACTCTTCCCGCACTTCGGAAGGTCCATCATGCATTGCCTGCCGGCTATGGTGGGATCAGTACGGTGTGTTATGCTCCTCCCGAAGTGCATTCATTCCATGAACAAGCACCGTCTGAAGGTGTGATGTATCTCTCACCGCCTCATAGATCGCATTCTGGACGACGCAATATGAGACAACCGGATTGGGATTTTGATTCTATTGGGAAACCAGCGCTTCCTGCATTTTCACGGAACGACCCGTACAACAGTTTTTCTCGACTGGTTGAGAAATTGAATGCTCTATACGCGGATGAATCAATCACTCACCTGAACATTGACACCTTCGAAGAGCTGATACTCTTTGAGCTGGATCAAGCAATCGCAGATCAGTTGGTGGCCCTAACCCCTGACGGAACCGATGAAAGCAATATCGTTATTTGCTTCCTGATGGAACTGTCGCGTAGTGAACCCGGCAAGGACCTATCCCGTCATGTAAAAAGACTCATTCGCAAGGCCAGCAGGAAGAATCCTGCGGTGCCTGCATCGGTGTCTGATACAATATCCAGATTGATAGAAAGCAGCCAAGGCGTAAGGTCCTCTTCGGCGGGGACAGCATCGTTGTGATGCGCCCGCCACTGAACTGGCCGCGTATATTCAAAAGGGAATTATATACGTGAGTGCCCCAAGGGTACTGTCGTATCCATTTCACGGGTCGTAGGGGTCGGTAACCCGAACGCCCCTCGCCGTGCAGATGCCCCAATCCCGGAGGCCAATATGTTTGCGGCCGCATTCAGGTCCGCATGATCCGCATGGCCACATACCATACACGTGAATTTGCTTTGCGTCTTGCGATTACTCGCTTCGGTATGCCCACAGGCATAACATCGCTGACTGGTATAGACTGGATTGACCTTGATCACCCCACGGCATTTATAGCCCAGCATCTGATCCAGTTGCCCCCAACCCGTTCTTAGTATCTCGCGATTGAGACCGGACTTCGCCTTTACGTTCGTACCCGGAGCCTCTGCTGTTCCCTTTGCCGAACGCGTCATCCCCGAGATATTCAAGTCTTCCAGCACGACCGTTGAACTATGCCTGGCTATACGCCGGCTTACCTGATGGTTTGCGTTCATGAGAATGTTGGCGCGCTTGCGGTGTATACGTGCGATTCTGTACTTCCGCTTATTACGCAGGCCAGAGCCTTTCTTGTGTCGAGCCAGTCTGCGTTGATGATGTCTTAGCTTGGCATCCAAACGGTTCATGTTTGGATGCGAAATGATCTCTCTTTCCCCAGCAGTTGACACCGTAGCTACCTGCCTAACATTACGGTCAATGCCCGAGGCAACGCCATTATCCGCTATCTCGGGTACATCTACCTTGTAGCAGATAACGGCATACCATTTCCCCGCTCGTTTCCTTACAGTAGCTCTGACGGGTTCACCATCAGGATATGGGTTGCCCCCCTTGCGGCGAATCTCGATATAACCCACTTTCGGGATATACAACTTGTTATCTCGAATCTTTACATCCTCCGGGATCGTGAACGAAGGGATGCTGCCATGTCTGGAATGAAACCTCGGCCTACCCTTACCCTCCTTGAAGAATGCTTTCCATGCGTCTGCCTGATATTTCAAAGTGTAGCGAACGACATGAAAAGAATATTCAGGTAACCATTCGATGTTGCGTCGTAATTCCGTGAACCGCTTTCCCAGTGAGAAGAAACTTGTCGAGGGCGGCTTCTCGCCAGCCTCCTTTGCTTTCTCATAGGCCTCGTTTTGTTGGGCAGCGCGGTAGGGACCCGGATTACTCCGAGCCCCCCGCACAGATCCGGACGTGCGCGTTAACGCATCCGGCTCCTCCCTTGGGTCGCACCACCGTGCATAACGGCAGGATTGCCGTAGCCGATTGACCCCATAACTCATTTTATCCATCTCTGTGTATGGCGTGAGTTCGGATCTCCCAGCTTCCCCTTGGGTGGGGACCTTGGCTCCAGCGACTCCGCAGGTCTCCCCTTGTTCGCCGCCTTCATGGCTACTATGTCCCCATCTGACTGCTCTATCCCGTGCATCACAGGCTTCAGCGTCTTCCGCCTTCCCTGCGCGGTCCCAACTCTGCGTTTAGGACAGGATAGAGCCCTCCCAGGTCCCGACAAAATGCGTACGTACGTCCATGAGTTCTCGGACACCGTGGGCCTATATGACATCTCACCTTTACGATGACATACATGTTGCCTTCGACTAAGCTGACAGCCTCGGCGACCCAAATGACAACTATTTCGATGCTCATTAGCTCCGGCCATTCGCACCGCTACCGACGCTTCGCGTATTCCCTCACGAGAAT
>JGI24794J26673_10001766_pt1 | contig 12470 bp, 23 predicted proteins | sample MesohylPK_FD_26673 | JGI IMG/M metagenome (IMG submission 26673) | reverse complement strand
GCCCGTTTCCTCGGGCAGGCCCCCGACGCGTGCGGACAATTGGTTTTACTTTTCCTCGGCTTCACCCAGGGCGTCGGTGTAGGCCAACTCGAGGCAGATTTGCAGTGACTCACTGAATGCGTCCGAGTTGTCGATGTACTTCCGGGCGCGTTCCATGAAGAATGTCTGCTGTCGTTCGTCCAGGTCCGGGCAATCGTCGAGGTAAGTTGTCAAATCATCGTCCGTGATCCGGTAGACGTACTGGCAGCGCTGGGTAAGCTCCTCGGCCAGACTGCGGAGCGGCTCGGGAACGTCGCAGGCTCGACCGAGCCTGGTGACTTCAATCGCGCATCGGATCTCCGGCACAGTGAACTGGGGCTCTTGCGTTGCGGTCATTGGTATTCCTCCTATATGTGGGATGATCCCAGGGAATACCAGTGGCGGGAAACGCGTCAATTATGGTAGTGATTGCGCCAAACAGAGCCAGGGTTGTATTAATGTCGAGACGTCACATCTGATAAGGTTGTGGGCCGGCAAATGGACGACCGACCCACCGCGCAAAGGAGAACGATATGAAGGCCTCTTTGCAGGTACAATCGCAAACCATGGACGACGCTCTTAAAAGCCAACTCATGTCGCCAATGCCGCAGTTTCACCTCCAGGCGAGCGAGCGGATCGGCCCGCTGGACTTCACGTTTGAAGCTGGGAATAATTCCGGGACGACGACGCTGAACGTTTCCGTGGAGGACATCCCCGACGGCGATGCAACCTCCGGTGATGTCAACCTTCGAACGGTCGCGGACGCCGTGGCCGTGTACAAACAGAACCATCCGCGTACCCGCTATTTTCCGGTCAGGTCCACAGCCAAATCACCGAAGGAGCAGAAAGGTACATCGTCGCGGAAAGGCAGGGGGAGCAAATATCTGCACTGAGCCCACCACCGCTATTCTATTGCAGGAGACGTGCCTGCTAACTGGTGGAACAAATCTTTTTGCCGGATCGGGGGACGAACGTTGTGGAAATCGCATCAACCATTGTGGCTATGATGATCGACCTTTTCGAGACGTGGGCATGGCCTATAACAGCGTTGGCGCTTGGGTTCATGTTCCGGCCTTTCATAAAAAAGGCTATAGAGGAACTGCTGCCTCGACTGGCGAGATTAAGTTATGGAAATGCCAGTGCCGACTTTATCACTCGAGAGTTGACACAAGCAACTGCGGAACCCGTCCCTATAGACGCGGAGACGCGCCGTGAAATACAGGACAGTCCTCTGGGCACTGTCGTTCAGTCTTGGCAGAGATTTTTGTGGGAATCAGCGGAGATTCTCCGCGAGTACGGAACCCCAGTGAGAGATCGCTCCCCGATGCGGGTGATTCCTGCTCTCCTCCACACTGAACTCATAGATCAAGGCACCTACGGATTAATCGAACGTCTCAGGGTGTTAAGGAACCAAGCAGTTCACGAGCCAGATCACGTCCCCACTCCAGAGGGCGCAGACCTCTATTTCAGGACAACAGAAGGCATAATCCGGACGATGAGGAACAAATTACGGGTTAGGGCCGACTCCGACTTTGGCTGAGGGGCCTTTGACATCACGGCATATATCGTCTTGAATGGTGCACAGCGGATGGCCCAGGCATTTGGGGTTGCCTGGGCCGCTGGTGTAGCTTCCGCCCCTGCCTCGGCTACGGCCTGTCTAGCGATTAAACGTGTCCGGGGGGACGGCAATAGTCGATCCCACATCGAAGGTAGCGGTTGGAGTGGGTGCACATACCGCCCTGGATAGGCCCCGTCCTACCGAATGTGGTACAACTGCGCGACCCCATCATCAAGGCCGACCAGGCGACGATCGTCGGGTCGCTTCAAGGACACTGGCGAGCGGAACCCATTTTTGAATTGACCGGGTCTTGGTACTGTTCCGGGCGTATCACAAAGATTTCTGAGTGCGACCGTGAAATCGAAGACAGACTTGAACGCCCAGACGGCCGTAGCGACGGCGCGGCGCCGGCTCCCAACGGCAAAAAGCGAAATTAGCGAAACCCGCGCTGCTTCGATATCCGGAGCCACATCTTCCGGATGACCGGGGTCTACCTGACCCGGATCGACGGTGTGCACGGCTGCACAACGTTGAAAATGATCAGTGAGATTGGCACGGATATGACCAGGTGGGATGGCGCCGGCCACTTCGCTTACTGGCTGGGACTGAGCCCTAACAACCGGGGCACCGGTGGCAGGGTCATCAGCTCAAAGACCAAATCATGCACCAACCAGGCTGCGGCAGCATTGCGCTTGGCAGCCGACGCGAGGCGCCGCCTCGACAGTGTCCTGGGGCCGTTGCTTCACCGAAACAAGGCGCATCCGGGAGCGTCCCAGGCAATACCTCCACCGCCCCAAGCTGGCACGGGCCTTCCATTCCTCGAGTTGGTACGCCCAAGCGTAGGTGGAATCTGGCCTATAGTACTACGAGAGCCAGTTTCGGCAGCACGCTTTGCACGCGGCAAGAAGGCGGTGGCCCAACTGGGCTACCGGGTTGAGCCCATCCACGATCGAGATTACCGGAGATCAAGCGTTCCACAACCTAGACAGCCACCGCCGCGCGCGAACCCCGGTTAGTCGGGACGCCCTTGCCGCCCTTTACAGCAAGGCTCGACTGGGTGTCCCCATCGGCCCCATGTCCGAAAGCATCACGCTATCGATCGTGTAGGTCGACGGCGAGCGACCGGCGGTTCGCTTGATCAGGTCAACGATCACTCTTCGGTTTAGGAGGTCGAGGATCGCGTTTCCGTAAGCCGCGCGACGGGTCACGGTGACGGTTATGACGTTTCCGCTGCAGAGCTCAAACCTGGCAAATTCACTTAAAGGCAAATGGTAAACGAATTTGCCCTTGGTGATTGAGTTCGTTTCAACAATATCCACCAACTTCCGGTGATAGTCATTCAAACCCGCGCCGGAGGTGTTTCGGAAGAAAGCGTTGGGGACGTTAACAGCGCAGATCAGTCCGGTGTCGACGGCGAGTTCGGCCAATTCCCGCAGCGATGTCAGGGTGTCCGATGGCAGTCGCGCCACCGCGAGACCCAGTTCTGGGGCCACGCCGGCAGCACATCCCTGGACCATGACGACATCGTACGCCGCTCCTCCTAATTCGGGCAGTCCGGTGACGGTGAGGCCACCTCCGGTCGTAGGCTGACACGAAACAGGCATCCTTGGTTGGTCAGGTTGTTTGGGTGCCGTCCGCATCACTGCGCCGAATAGTCGGAGCGACAACGTACGCCCCATTTCTTCATCGGCTCGCGATGACTTGGCACGTGACACGGTAATTCTGATCGGGTCGGTCGATCCATATTCGGGCATATTTGTTTCCTCACTCTCGCATTACCCTTGGGTTTGCGGCATTGATGAAAAAGTGTATTCCCCCAGTGAGAATGCCGGTTTTGTGGAAACTGCCCGTTCATCTTCGCCCAAATGGCGGCCTTACAAAAAGGGCACTAAGTTGACCTCGTTCGCGATGCTCCCATGATGTTTGCGATACTTGACCGATTCGACCCTGCGCTGTCGGTCGGGCCGTTTTTCATCGGCGGTCACCCGTATCATCGTGATATCCAGTTGCGCGTGTGTGGCTGTTTGCTCGACAAACTCCATGCTGGATACACCATATGAGAAACCGACGAATCCAGATTTTGCTTGGAATGCCAAGGTCGTTGACGGTAACACTGAACCCAGCAAACTCACCCTGGCACGTTTAACGTTCCGTTACCAGCAGTCATGATAGGACGATTCCTTTGCATTTGAATTACAATCAGAATGTGGATCCTACACCGCACACATCCGCAGGCGGGCTTCAGACCATGAACGCCATCGACAACGTCGGTGAAGCGTTCCACGACGCCTCCCGCGAGGCGGCGAAGACCAGGCATTTTTGACGTGGCACGGCCACGGCCCACCCCGCGACACAATGGGAAGCCGCAAAAATATCGGAGCCCAACGACTGCGACTGTCAACCCGCCGACAACGGCGCCACTTCAACTGCTTGGCCGCCTGCCACTACGCCGGATGTGTCGAGGTCTTGCATCTAACCAAAAGGCTTCTCGGTCGTCGCCAGTGGTTTTTGCGTTTCGCGCTCGGGTCCAGGCAGCACGCGGTTGCCGTTAAATGCAGAGTACGCCGTGCGCACCATCACCTGTCTTCCCCGATCGCTCGGGGCGGTAGCGACTAACCACATATGAGGGACAGCAGTTGTGACTAGCGCAACGGAGTTACTGGCAATTCGAACTCCTCGAGGCATTCGTGATGGACAACACTGAGCAGACCGTCGATGACGCCTTTGAGATGATTGGAAGAGCGATCAACCGAATAGGCGATGCGGACGACATTGACGTTGCGTTCCCCGACGACGGAGCGGTCGGTTGCGCGATTTTCTGAACACTACTACCCGTCCAGCAGCCCATTGCGGACTGCCCAGGCCACCAAACCCTGCCGGGTGCCGGCTCCCAGTTTGTCCTGGATGCGGTAGACGGTGTTGCGGACGGTGGAAGGGCTGTTGCCCTGCGCCTCCGCAATGTCCGCATAGGAACTGCCGCTGGCGAACATCGTGAGCACCTCCCGTTCCCGCTCGGTGAGCAAGTGCTGGTTCCCTTCGTGGACGGGCTTCGGCTGCCTGTCCGCCACGGCAGCGGCCCGCCTGAGAACTGGAAGGGGTATCCGGACCCGGCCCATCGCAACGTCCCTCACCGCTTCCAGAAGATCCTCCAGACTGGCGTCCTTGACGACGTACCCGGCCGCGCCGGCGGCCACCGCCGTGATGACCGTGTCGTCATCCGTTGAGGCCGACAGCATCAGCACCCGGGCATCGGGCAGGAACTCTACGATCTCACGACAGGCCTCGACTCCACCCTTTCCGGGCATTATGACGTCCATGATGACGGCATCCGGTCTAAGATCCCGAGCCATCAAGACCGCCGCATCACCGTCGGCAGCCTGCCCAACCACCTCGAATTCTCCCGAGTTCTCCAGCACCCGCTGCAGGCTGCCTCTCACTAGGGGATGGTCGTCCACCAGCAGCACCCGGGTCCGTGAGTCTTCAGACATGTCGCACTCCTCATTCAATTCCGGCCGGTCCAGCACGGTCATCCGGTTCTTTCAATAGGAATCACACAGGTCACCGAGGTTCCCTCCCCAGGCCTGCCCGAGGTCGCCAACAACTGGCCGCCCATCCGCTCCGCCTCCGTCTTCATGCCGGCAAACCCCCGCCCGCGTTGTGCGTAGTCATTGGGAAGCCCGACCCCGTCGTCCTCCACCGTCAGGCGGATGCCGTCCACCTTGAAATCGAGCACTACGTCCACACGTCCTGCATCAGAGTGGCGGAACGCGTTGGTGAGCGCGTTGTGGGCAATCGAAAAGAGCCGAGAACGGGTGTCCACGCTCAGATCGGGCTCGACCCCTGATTGCGTCATCCTGGTGGGCACCGACGTGATCCTCTGGAACGTCTCCGTGTGTTCACGTAACACGGACCCCAGGTCCCGGCCCTCGAAGAGCCGTCCGGCGTCAATGGAACGTCTCAGTTCCCACATCACGGAACGAGACAACTGGGAAGTCGCCGCGAGCGTCTCGGAAAGCTCCGCATTGGAGTTGACTGCCAGCGCCCGGGCGCTCTCCACCCCCAAGCCGATCATGTAGACAGACTGCGCCGCCGTGTCGTGGATCGATTGGGAGAGATCGATCCGTTCCTGCTGCAGTGCTCTCTCCCGCTCCGTCGCCCTCATCCGGCCGAACCGCTCGAACCTGGCCACCAGGTTGACGGCCAGCACCACCGTGTACATCACCGCCACCCGCACCACCAGTGTCACGTCCTCTCTGGCATCCCAATCGAGTCCCCCTCCTGCCGCCAGGCACACCAGAGTGTACGTCAGGGCAACCAGGGTGACCCACACCAGGTTGAGTTTCAGCGACGTGAACAGCACGGCAAAGGCCGCCAACGCCGGGTAGTACAACAGGTGAGTGAACAGGGTCGAGAACCCGCCTGAGATCCACACCAGACCCGTGACCAGCGCAACGTCCGTTGCGCTCAGCGCCAGCATCCAGCGCCCGGGCAACGTCCGGCCCGACCACAGCCGGTGGTGAACCAACCCGTTGAACACGATCAGCAAGCCAACAAACACCCAGTAGGAGGTGTACTGGGACGCCGGGTAGTCAAAGGGACGCTGGACAATGAGCGCCACGCACAGCGCGGCCACGCACCAGCGGACCCAGACCGAGACCACGGCGGCAAAGCGCACCTCATAGGGCCCGGCCCAGTCGCCGCGCCAGAACCGGTCCCGAAGCAACCTGAACGGCCGGATCAGCAAGGCAGTCGCCTCGGCCCTACCAGATAGCCACTGCGCACGGTTACACCTCATTCGTCCCCAATATCGTCGTTCCGTCAATGTACCGTCTCAAGGCGGTCGGGCAAAAGGCCGAAACTGAGAACTCATCTGAACATCATAACTGCGATTGCGAACGTTCCTATAGACAGTGAAAACGGCCTTACATCAACGCCGGGCGCGATGCTAATAATTTCACAGACATTGTCAGCATGTTGGCTGGGTCACGCCGAGACTCACCTGCGTTGACCGAACCGGGCGCGAGACACTGCGCCAGATCGCGTAACTGAACCGGCGGAAGGAGGCCTCGGATTACATACGAGAAAAGCGCACCAGCGACCACGCTTTGCTTCTTGAGGTTCCCCAAACTTGGGCACAGTCCCTGTTGGGACGGCACCGTGTCCCGACGTCGAATGCCGGTTGGGCAGAACGTACCAGTGCCACCAGACGATGATTCTCCACTTGTGCGACTGGTCAGGCCACAACGCAGTCGTTTGAGGTGACCTATGTCCAGCGAAACCACCCGTCAAGCGGCCATCATTGTCGCTGTGCTGACAGTATGCGCCGCGGTTCTGTTCATGCTCTCGCAGGCCGGCACATCCGCCCACGCTTCGCATCTTCCAGCGTCCGTCCTGGGTGTGGGACACAATGACCTTGGAGTCGAGCAACCGCCTCTGTCGAAGCACACGAGGGGTGATCCAGTCGGGCAAACCCGTGATCTTTCGGTGATGATTCTGCGAGTGAAACCCAGCTTATCATTGCCTGGCGGGAACGTGGAAGCGATCGTGCTGGTGGATTACGAAGGCAATGAGCCGGCGCCCACAAGCACCTTGAGATTTTATCGCTCCGTTGACGAGGTGATCTCGTCGTCCGACACGGAACTGGTGTCGTACGAGGTGACGTTCCTGCCCCTGGAAATCCGTAAGGGGTATGCCTACCGGTTCACCGCTCCTGAATCTTCCGGGACCCGTTACTACGGGGCATGCGCGGATGCGGTTGCAGATGAATCGACCGTGGCCAACAACTGCTCCGACGCGGCCACCTTGATGGTGGCTCAGAGCTACTGACGGCGGGGGACGATGGGGTAGATCGAGCCCGTCATGGCCGCTGCAGTTTGGGAATCGGGAGTGCGCTCTTTCGTCGAACTCAGGACCACTTCGACGAGTTCTTGCATGACTGCGTTACGGAGCGATCGGATTGGAGAATGAACCATCAGCGTGGTGAAACTCCAAGCGTTTCGCGATGCGCCGAGCCTCGGCGGCGGGAAAGGTCTCGTACAGGGAGGCCATTCGGTGAGTGTTCAGGTTGTCGAGTACCACGCATTTCGTCGAACTTGCGGAAACGGTTGTCTTGGACCCAGTCCCGCAACACGCCGTCTAAACCCTCATCGGCGGACCGCCTTTTGACCCGATACACCATGCCTTCGGCTACATCCAAGGCCGACGCCACCCGCGTCGTGTTCCACCCTTCATCGATCTTCAGCAGAATGCGGGCTCGGGTGACGATGCGCGCCGCGTGTTGGCCGCCCCGGACCAACCGGTTCAGCCGTTCTCGTTCCTCCGTTGTCAACTGTATCGTGTATCGCTTCCCTGACCCGGCTGCTGAACCACCCCGCAACCCAATTTGGCGTCAGCGTAGCAGCACGATGACCCACACCCCAAAACTCTCAATACTCGTTTAAACCAGCACTAGCGGAGAACTTGCTCGTGAACACCCACGCCCTACGGCTTCTGGAGACGGCCGTTCGGAAGCCCTGCCACCAGCGCCTTGTGGAGGCGGCCCACAGTTGCACTGTGTGGGCCGGCTCCTTCCCAAAACGGCGCGTCCTCAAAGTAGCCCGGCCGCCAGACGTGAACCAACGGAAAACGCGCAGCGGAGCAATATCCGTATTCCCGCACGCCTGGAGCAGTTCAGGGAAATGTCAACCGGTCGAGGTCGCAGAGCGTCCACCGCCCTGACTCCGGTCAGAGCCTTAGCTCCGGTCCAAGGAAGACAAGAGCCAGACAGATATGGAGACGCCATGCAGCCCCGCGAGGAACTGTCAGAAAAAGCGGAAGCCCTGTTTCGCGAACACCTGGAACGCGAGATCGGAACCGTGATCCGGTTCGCACCAATCTCGGCAGAAGCCAGCCACGACGACGAAGGGAGAGCGACCTTCCAAGTCACCATCGTCTACGAAGGCGAGATCGAAGAGACCAACGGCAAGAGTGAAGCTGCGGCCCGCAACTCCGCGGAGAAGGTGATGGAGGTACTCGAACTCCACGCCATGCCCACCTGGGTCTTCGTCCCCGAGCACGAGTACCCGGGCTACCTGAGGAGGCGGGCGCAAAACCCCCCGGCCACGTTGCGTGAGCGACGGTCCACTCGTATGCCTGATAGGCGACAGTGAGCTGACGCGCAAGGCCTTGCCATATCGAGGGCATTCATGGAGCCCAAAGCGTGGTTAGGAACAGTATGGAGATAACAGCATGAACGGACAGTGACTGCACTCCGTAGTTATCCCTGGCGCGGGCGCGGGTGGCTGGGTCTCGCTTTCAGCAGCGCCGCAACGAGAAACAGAACTGCTCCGCCGCCGAAAATCACGAGGCACGTGGCCCGATCCGTCCAATCGCCTGCATCACAACAACGGAGCAACAGGGTATGAGCGCAGCAGCAGTCGCAGACGCCGTCCGTGAGGCCATGGCAACCCGCGAAAGGCATGCCGGCTGGCTTTCCTCGGACAAGACGCGGCTGCGGTGCGCCGTAATCGACCCGATTCTGTGGACGCTGGGCTGACGCACATGGGATCCGTCCGAGTGCCAGCACAACACGTCCCTGCACAGGCGGGGGCAGCTCGATTACGTGATGCTGGAACCCGATGGCCAGGTCGCCATCGTCATCCTAATCACAACGTCCGCGCCGCCGCGGGAACACCACCGCCGGAAACTGGCGATGCTCGTTAGCGGCGTCCACCGCGGCGTTGCGGCGCTGACCAACGGTACGCGGTGGGAAATTTACGACCTGTCCCTCCCACCCCGAGGCTTGGTCGGCAAGATGGTCGAGAACTTCACGCTGGACACCAGCGACGCGGTCGAGATCGAGGACGCGGCCCTCGCTCTCGACTATTGGCTCGGCAAGGACAGCAGCCATCATGACGGGCAGAACCTCGAGCAGTAGACCGAGTCGGGCGGACGCCGGCGGCTTGTCGTCGGGCACGCCGGCACAAAAGAGCTGGGGCGGAAACCTCGCAAGGTAATGCATGAAACTGCCGAGACGACACGTTGCCGCCTTGGTGGGATGACTGCGGTGTCAGATGGAGCGCGGGCACATCACGAACCGCCACTGCCGGATCAACATCAGCGTGGAGACGAGGGCGTGAAACCGTTGCGCCGGACCACCTTCAGCAGGATCTGGACACGATTCAAGGCGCTCCCGGCCGGAGCCAAGCTGATGCTGAGCGTCTTCACGTTCTGCGGAGCCTACAGCATCGCGCAACTCGTCCAGAGCATTTCGGCCGGCCAAATCACGTTCGTCATTGGTGGCGTAGCCTTCGCGGCGCTGAGCGTACCACTCATCATCATCGCCTGGCAGGGCCGTGAATCGGACCAGGAGGATGCGGACCCGCGGCCATGACGCGCAATATGGGCATCGAACGTAGGAGCGACCACAGGGAATACGCCAGCATGGACGAACCGATTGCGCCCACCCGTAGACGTTCACGGCCGATGCCGGACGACGTCGTGAATCGAAAGAACGAACTCGACGGTACGAGGGCCGTCGGCGAGCATCGAACGCAAGGTAGTTTCGTGAAGGTCTTGTGACGAGGCCCAAAGGATAATGAAATTGCTCAGAGTCCCGCTGTCCAATCTCACCCCATCGCTGGTTGGCGCGGCGGTGATGGTTGCTGCCACAGGGGTGGCGTGCGCGTGCGCGACCGACCAGGTGGAAATCCTCTCGGGCGTTTCCGACGACCATATCCTGTTCGGTCAATCGGCGGTCTTCAGCGGGCCCGCTTAGGATCTGGGCAGGGATATGCGTCTGGGTATCAAGGTTGCGTTCTATGAGGTGAATCAGGCGGGCGGCGTTCACGGCCGCCGGTTGGAACTCAAGACCATGGACGACTCTTACGAGACCGACTACGCTTTGCACACCACCAGGAGGCTCATTGAGAAGGTCGGGGTTTTCGCCCTGATCGGGGCGGTCGGGACGCCCATGACCCGCGTCTCAAGCCCGCTGGCCCACGAAGCCGGCGTACCGTTTCTTGCCCCGTTCACCGGGGCGGAGTTCCTGCGCGACCCTGGTCTGCACAACGTGGTCAATCTCCGCGCTTCGTATTACCAGGAAACGGAGGAGATGATCGCGCGCTTGACCGAGGACTTGGGGGTAAGTCGCGTTGCAGTCTTCTACCAGGACGATTCCTTCGGTGCCAACGGTCTGGAGGGTGTGCGGCGGGCTCTGGAACTCCGCGGGCTGGAACCGGTGGGAGCCTGGGATTACCAACGGAATTCCGGCGCGGTCAGGCAGGCGGCATCCAGCCTGGTTGAGCTCGACCCTGAAGCGGTCGTATTGATCGGCACGCAAGACGCGGTGGCCTCCACGATAAAGCTGGTGAGCCGCGACATTCGCCCGGTATTCATGACGGTTTCCTTCGTGGGCGGAACCGCCCTGGCGAAGGCGGTGGAAGGCCATGGGCGCGGTGTTTATGTCACCCAGGTGGTTCCCTTTCCCGAGGACGCCAGCCTGCCGGTGGTCGCCGACTATCACGCCGCCCTGGCCCGGTACGATCCCAGTGAGGAACCGGGATTTGTTTCCCTGGAAGGATACCTGGCCGGTCGCCTCGCCATCTTCGGTCTTGAGGCCTGTGGTCGTGAGCTCAGCCGCGAATGCTTCATGGACAGCCTGAATACGACAGGCGTCATCGACCTCGACGGATTTCAGCTCAAATTTGGCCCCAACGACAACCAGGGATCGGACTCAGTGTTCCTGACCGTGGTCGGTGCGGACGGGGAGTACCGCCAGGTCGATAGGCTTGATCGGCAATACTGAATCGCGCCGGCAGGCTGCTGACCCCGCAGGCGTTGGCAGACCCAGACTCCGGGAGCGAACCGCGGACGGTGGCAAACAACTCCCATGGACACCGTCGCCAGCAGGATGATCAACATCGCCATATTCATTTGTCTGCTTTCCTATCGTCTGCTGGAGGACCATCGCCTGGTGGCACTGGTAAGTTCTGCCCAACCGGCAGTCGACGTCGGGGTACGGTGCCGGCCCAACAGGGACTGCCTCCAGGTTGGGGTAGTCTGAAGAAGCGGGGCGCGGTCTATGGTGCGTTTTCTCCCATGCAATCCGAGTCCAACGTCCGCTGGTTCAGTTGCGCGATCCGGCGCAGGGTCCCGCGCCGAGTTCGGTTGATGTAGGTGAGTCTCGGCATGACCCAGCCAACATGCTGATAATGTCGGCGAGATTGATAGCGCCGCACTCGGCAGCGGGGTAAGGCCGTTTGCACTTTCTATAGGAACGTTCGCAATCGCAGCTGTGATGTGCAGATGAGTTATCGGTTTTGGCCTTTGGCCAGGCTGCCTTGAAACGGTACATTGGTGAAACAGCAACGGTGGGAACGAATGCGGTGCAACCGTGCACAGTGGGTATCTGGTCGGGCGGAGGTGCCCGCGTTGGTGAACCTACCGTTCAGGTTGCTGCGGGACCGGTTCTGGCCCGGATACTGGGCCGGACCCTGTGAAGCGCACTATGCCGCCTTGGTCTCGGTCTGGGTCCGCTGGTGCGTGGCCGCGCTGTGCGTGGCGTCGGAAGGTTTCTCACTGTCGGTCGCTGACCCCGACATGTAGGAACTACCGGTGGCTCTGTACCACCGACTTGTAGATTCCCTCGCCTACGCTGCTTGAAATGCGCAAAGTCCAGACAAGAAGGTCACCGACTGGGCGCGGCAGATGGTCATGCTACTGCGTCCCTGTCTACTACAGCACCCGCTGGTGCTGGTGGACGACAGTGGTTATGCCGTCGAGGCCCGAGTTTCAGCCACAGAGCCACCAGGACGACCGCGGCAGGCGTTTAGGGTAAACCGCTCTCGAAGCCTGCAAACAGACCCGGCGGGGGCCGACAAATCGCGAATTGCGTCCCCCGCCAACGTTCACTCAA
>JGI24794J26673_10001742_pt1 | contig 12599 bp, 7 predicted proteins | sample MesohylPK_FD_26673 | JGI IMG/M metagenome (IMG submission 26673) | reverse complement strand
CGTTTCGTCCCACCGCGGCGGACCGGGAGAAGTTGCGCCAACTCGCCGACGGCTACGACGAGGCCGAGCACGAACGCATTCAGCGGCTCGCGTTTCCCCGCCCTACCGCCTGAGCACACCTAGTCGCTTGCGCAAGCGAACCACCGAATCTGGCGCTTCGCACTCGTTTGAGGTCGGAGTCGGCAGGGTGGGGGTCCGCGGCTGAACGCGAGGGATCCCCCAGAATCGGCACCGCCAAGGCAGCCGAGCATCTGGCCCGAGTTTGGCGGGTCGACGCCGGTTTGGTGATGGCAGATGGCCGTTGACGTGGGGTTTTGTCACGGTGCGCTCGCCTGATCGGCTCAGGAGGATGGGGTGATTTCGGTGGGCTACACGCACTTGCGCGTCGCGATTGAGGACTACTCCCGCGTGGCCTACGTCGCGGGCCGCGATGACGAGCCCTTCGTCACCCTCGTCGGGACACGGGCGGCGAGCCCAAAGGGTTGGTCTTGGCCCAACCACATGCGCGGAGGCTTGGGGAAAGCACGGTTGAAAACGTTGTAGGTCGGATACCCCGGCGCGGACCACACTCGCTGCTCGCCGTCGGGCGCAGCTTTGTTGCTTAGCAGTGCTTCGGCCAGTGACGCCGAGCAGTCTCGCTGCGATGGCCGTGACCCTCGCACCCAGAGTCCGCGAAGTCTCCACAACGGGTTCCTCTCACGCCCCACTCGGTGAGGCTCAAGCGCCGGTCCGCGGCGGCTTCGGCCTTGAGTCAAGCGCCGGTGGAGTCGCCGATCAGGCTGATGAGGTGCGATTGCGTGTCCACGACTCCTCGGAGACTGTCGGTGAGGACACTGCAGCCCGTGATGGCGTATTCGTTGGCAATTTGCACCACGGTGGAAGCGTTCGTGGCCGCGGTCTGGCCTTCTTCGGCGAGAGCAAGCAGTTCGAGGTGAGTGATGCGCCACGGGTCTGATTCGAGGATTCCGCCGTCGTTGAACTTGACAAGTTGGTCGCGCTCCGGGAGTGGGGTGCGGTGCTCCTCGACGACGCCGATACCGAGTGCGTACCACCAAAGGTCTACTTGGCGCGGGAAGGCGGTGCGGAAGTCTGATCGATCGACTAGGCGCTCCCGGAATTCGGTGTGGAAGCTCTTGGGTAGCCAGAGGTCTTGATTGCCGTATCGTGGCTCGTTGCTCATGGCGTCACCTCCTCTCGAAGGGTGAACCGTGTGCTGTCGTCTTTGCGGCGGGTGCACACGGAGCAGATCTGGCGGTGGTCGCATGCGCATGACCGAACCGCTGGAGCCCCGTCCCCCCACTCGTTCACGAGGTCGACTGGGTAGTCCTTGGAGCACGAGAGAGTCGAGACCGATCCCGCCCGCTCGTCGAGGAGATCCTCGATGTCTCGAATCTCAGATCGGGTCATGAGGAGCACCACTTGGTACGCGAGGCTAGCAGCGTCGGCTGGACTGGTAAGGAGTTCGACCATGCGATGCTTGACCGCTCCAGAGGTCATCCCGAGAGGTGTATCGATGATGCGAGGTGCTTCGTGGCCCGCTACTTCCATGAGCGCCCAGATGAATGAGAGGGTGAGCGCGCGCTGCGAGGCACCGTTGAGTTCGTAGTCAGCGTCGAGGGTCTTGCCGTCCTGCGTGTGGATCACGATGTCGAATCGGTCGTTGATCGTGACGCCGGTAAAGACTGCAGCCTCCGCGTCCGGATCGGATCCGACGATGTTAAGAAAGAGTTCGTTCATCCGGGCCGACACGCGTTGCACGTAGTCGGACTTGAGTGAGCCGAGGGTTCCCCGAGCGAGTTCGAGCAGGTCATTAGCGACAGCCGACCGCAGCCGGATCGTCTCGTTAAGGGTGGTTTCTGCCTCAGCTCTCCGCACTCGTTCGTCGGTGAGACGCTCCTCCTCTTCGAGACCACGAAGTCGACCCTCGACTTCTCCGTATTTGCGATCAAAGCCGGATCTTTTTCCTATATTCTGTGTGATTCGATCTGTGAGCATTCGCACGCGTTCGGCGTCAATCTGCGTGCGCCTTTCTCGCTCACTGTCGAGATCGGCTTGCTTGCGTCGCTGAGCATCGCGGCACCCTGTGTACTGCTGTCGCAGATCTGCAGCGATGTCGTCGAATGATCGGCCCGCCGCAACCGCCGCCAGTTGGACACTGGAACTGTTCCGAGCCAGATGCCATACCGTGGAGAGACGTTGCAGTTCCGGCGCCACCTCATGTTGCTGCTCAATGAGGTCCTTGACGTGCTGATGGCGCTCACTCCCCTCCCCCAGTTCCTCGCCGCAGATGCAGATGCCGAGTTCAAGACGGTCGGTGAGCACTTCGATGGCGGCGCCGGGGATTACCTTTCGGTCAGCGAGGTCGTCCAAGATGTCGAGACCTTGCTGGAGTTGTGGGCCAATGAGTCGCCAGGACAGCCCCTCGGACTGGAGCAACTCTCTCATCTGGTCGCGAATGCCGCGCTCTTGAGCCCCCAACTGCGAGAGGTCCCCCTCCAACTCTCGGATCCGAGCCTGTATTGCGTCGAGGTCACCGATGCCTCGAATTCCATCGAGTTCTCGCTCATCGGCGCGGATCTGGCCGTCCACGCGGACGATCCGCTCATGGATTAGGGCCAATTCTCGCTTGGTTTCGGCGACGCGCTCCTGTGTCGCCTCAAGTTCGGCATTGGCGGCCTGGAGATCCTCCCCGCCATCGTCTGCCAGTTCCCGTTTCAGGCTCTTCGCAATTCTCGAGAGGTGCTTCTCGGTGGCTTCGACGTCGTCTAGGCCCAGTAGCTGTCGTATGGCGCTGTGGACCGCTTCCTGGCGTTCCCGGTCGGCCTGCTGGCCGCTTGAGATGAATCGCTGCACATCGTCGCCGTTCGTGAAGAAGGCATCGGCCAGGTTGGGAGGGAGGAGCTTGCGGATCAGGCCCTCTTTGCCGTCTTCGATGTCTTCTTCACCGGCCGATGTGCGGCGGAGCAACCGGAGCTGTTCAGGGTTCCGCTGGAAGCTGTCGTCCTCACCCGGTGTCTCCTCACAGCTCCGGATAAGTCGGTATCGCACCTTGTCGCCTGAATAGGGATCTGTAGTGGTGAACTCGGCGCGCACCTGAACCGTGACGGGCCTGCCAGGCGGCTTCGCTGCGGCGGTTAGACGCATACCGGTTGGTATGCCCATCGCGCCATACATGGCCCAGCGCAGCGCATACAGGATCGAAGTCTTGCCGGAACCGTTCTCAGCTCGGATGACCGTGAGCGGCTGTTGAGAGTCGGTTGAGAACGTCAGGTCCACGTTCTCCAGCAGTTTGAAGTTCTTGATGTGCGCGCTTTCGAGCCTCATGTGGCGTCCTCCAAGCGGGCTGAGACTTCGCCAGCGAAGGACGTGACAAGCTCGTTGATGGCTCGGCGCCGCGCTCTGTCGCCGGGCTCAGAGTGCTGTATGCGGAGCACCTCGACGAATCGGCTGACTAGGTGCGCGTGGTACCCGTCGTAGCGCTCGGCGATATCTTGTACCGCCTCGCCGGCCGCGCCAGCTACCAGCTTCGTTGCGTCAGACATGGGCGTCCTTCCAGATTCTTGCTTCGAGGTCGCGTATCACTTCGTTGGGTCCGTCTGAGTCGAATTCGTTATCGGCGATGCTGGCGAACTCGGCCGCTCGCCTCAGCTCTGATTTCAGCAGGGACTGGCCGATGGATGTCTCGCTGTCCGGTGGTATCACGAGGAAGTCGTGTAGATGGGCGACGTCCTTGTTTGGAGCTTGTCGGAGTATTCGGCCTCGGCGTTGGACCCATTCTCTTCGGACCGTGCTTGAGGCGAGCAAGAATGCGGTGTCCGTGTCGGGGATGTCCACGCCTTCGTCGAGGACCTTCATTGCTGTCAACACCTGATAGTCACCTGATTTGAATCGCTCGAGAATACTCTGCGAGCGAGAGGTCCCAGTCTCGCGGCTCGTGTACTGGTGGGAAATGATATGGAGGCTCTCGAGGATTGCGTTCACAGCCGTGATCTGCTTGGGCTTCTCGAGAACTGTAGGCTTCGCTGACGTGTAGATGAGCGTCTTGGTCACGGCGTCGGTGCCCATACGTCGAAGTTCGGCCTCGAGCGCGGGGAGCTTCGCGTCTGCTTGCTCGATCAGCCCTCGACGCTCACGGAGCAGCCGCTCGACTCTCGGGTTGAGCGCAACTGTGACGCCGTCGTCGTCGATCCTGAATCCAGCCCGGATGAGCTCCTCGGTGAGGAACTCGTAGTGTTCCATCTCGACAGCATCGAGCTTGACGACATGTAGGTAGTAGCTATATGGCACTAGGCATCCAGCTTCGATGGCATCTCCAAGCGAGAACTCGAATACGGGCGGGCCGCCGAAATAGTCGAATAGCTGATCGGTGCCGTCGGGGTCGTACTGTCGGATCGGCGTAGCCGAGAGGCCGATTCTGCGCGTGAAGTAGTCTGGCGGATCGTTGATGAACGACGGAGTGCCAAGATTGTGAACCTCGTCGGCGATCAGCACGAGTTCGACGGTCTCTGGCAGCGACGTCAACCAGCGTCGCTCGGAGGAGTTGACCTTGGCGAAGAGGGCGTTGCTCATGACGATTACTTCCGTCCTGGGCTGCTCGGTGGCGAAACCGAGAGCCACGCGTTCAAGCTCTGCTCGTCGGTCCTGGGTTCCAGTCCCCGTAAGCACAACTGGATCGACCCCGAAGGCGCGGATGTCCTCGGTCCATTGGCGGGCGAGCGGCCTTGATGGGACGAGCACGACAACGCAGATGTGTCGTGGTTCCCTGTTCTGCATCTCTGTTGCAGCGATGAGCGCGGTGACGGTCTTGCCGCCGCCGGTCGCGATCGCGACGATGCCACCGGCCTCCTTGACGAGCGCGTCAACAGCCCTACCTTGATGGCCGAAGCGGCCGTCGCGCCATATGAGGCGGTTCGGAACCTGCAGTTGATGGTCAGTAGGAGCATGACGCATGGCCGGTGGAAGGTCGGGTTCGAGTCCAGCTGCATGATCTCGCTGCCACGCTTCCCAGAAGTCGCTAACCGTTGGCGGCGAGTCGGCGGCGTAGCCGCGGAGAATCTCCAACGCCTGTGACACCTCAACGGTGAGCGCTGTCGGGTGGAGGTTCTCCCATTGACGGTCCCACTGCTCCAAGAAGATCTGGACGCGCGCTTCGGATCGAGGGCCGTCTTGCCATGCCCGGTCGATCGACATCTGCTCGCCGTTGACGAGTAGACCGCGTTCGGTGGCGTTGCCCGAGCCGTGGACCGCAAGCCACTCGTCACCGGCTCGAAAGAGCCAGATCTTCTTGTGGTACATGCCGCGTTCCATGATCACGACGCGCAAACGGAGTCGACCACTGGCCACCAGGTAGGCAAGCGTGTCGACCGTGTGCCGCTGTACGGCAGAATCTGATAGGTGGGCCTCGACAAAGAGCCGCTGTAGTGCTTCCGCGATGACCACCTCGGGCTCGCGTATCCCCCTCCGGATCGCCTCGCGATCTTCCTCGCTAATCTCGGGCGAGACCATCAGATCGAGGATTGCATCGGAGTCGTTGATGAACGCGGCGAGACCACCCGCGATCTGAGCGAGGCAGCGCGACGTGAAGAACCCTGCTGAGACTCTTGCGTCGTCCGCTGAGCGGAGTGCCGGGTTGAGGATCTCACCGACGAGGTCATCGTCAGGAATCTCGTAGGTTGGGCGCACTGAATCGAAGAGTGGTCCGAACGTCACGGCCGCTCCTCTCGTTGCATTTCGGCATCGAGTGCGGCGAGTGCCTCCTCCAGATCGGGCGTCGAGCGTCGCTCGGGGAGAGCCTCGAGCACGGCCGTGTCCCTCCGCGCTCGCAGCGTTGCCCGCACCTCGCCCCGGCTGCAATGGAGCGCGGCCGCGAGTCCGTCCATTCCGGCGTTCTCGCTGATGCCCGTCAGACGCCTCACAAGCGCCCAGCCAGCGTCGTGTTCTTTGAGGTCGGTTGCTTGCGCCGACACAGTCATCTCGGCACGGCGAAGGATTACCGTGAGCATGTCTCCCACCATGGCGTTCACTGCTTCTGCTAGGCCACGGGTAGATCCCAGCGAAGGTCCAGTGAGGGATGTGCCGGGGAAGGTCACTGTGACTGACGTGTCGTGTGGGCCGTCGAAGCGCAATCGTTCATTAACGGAGAGGCCAAGTAGCGCTCCAGCGGCTGGGCTGAGTTGACGTCCACTGCCCCGAGTCACCTCGCTGTCCACCTCGTACAACAATCCGACCACGCCGTCGCCGAGCGCAAACACGCCAGGTGCATCCCGAACCTCCGACCTTTGGTAGCGGTACTCCTCGTGCTCACCCCGCAATCTAATTCGCCCTTCCTCAATGACGAACTTTGGTGTCGCCATGTATGCCCGGACGCTGTTCTCGCTAACGCCGAACTTGCGGGGGAGCTCGTCCAGCACACGGTTCAAGGGGGTCGAGCCACCGTCTTCTTCGATGCGCTGGATGATCTCTGCCGATATTCCGTCGTATGCGTCGTCGATCCATTCGCGCAAGCCCCATCGGAGTTTGTCGGCGCGTGCGACCGACTCGATGTTCGAGAGAGCCCCTGCAACTTGTCGCTCGGTGAGTCCTGACTCTGTGGCAAGTTCGGCTTTCGTCGCCGGCGCGCCGATTTTGAGTAGGGCCGCCTTGGTCCGGGCTCGCGCTGTTGTGCGCAGAGCGATCTGACCCGACACGCGAGGCCATCCGATCCAGCGGATCAGGTCATCGAGGCTGTCGTGCCACTGCTCGGCGAGTGCCGCTCGCACCGTGTCGAGGTCAAGAAGGCCCTCGTCGTCGACAAGTTGACGAGCGACGTCGTTGAGGCCCTTAGCGGCATCTGCCGCGGCTCGACTCAGGCACAGTCCCTCGCGGCACTCGTAGTCGAGCTTGGATCGCAGCATGCGCCGGGCCACCATGAGCGAGTTCAACCTCGCCTCGTCGTCTGGCTGGGGCAGGAGTTCGCCAACGACGTCGTCGATGCCCGGCGCGGTGGTTACTGCGCCGAGGCGCTGGCTAGCGATCAGCCGCAGCAGCCCAAGGGTCCGGCCCGCCGCCTCCTCCAATGCGGCTCGAGCCTGTTTGTCGAGTTGGCGCACCCGTTCTCGCGACAGTCCTGTCGCCCGGCCGAGCACTTCGAGTGTTACCGGCACGTTCGGAACAACACGCTTCAGGATCACTAGCTGCTGCGTCTCTGACATCTGAGCAAGGCACGCGTCGAGGAGCTTGATGGCTCGTTCCGCGACAGTCGGTGTTCCGGCCTCAAGCGCCAGGTCGTCAACCTCTGCGTCGCCTTCGGCTGCGGCGATGAGGTCTGACAGATCAAGCCGGAGCAGGTCGCCGAAGGTGGCTGCGCCGCGAAACTCCCGAGCCGCTGTCGCAATGAGGTCAACCGCATCCGAAGTCTGCGCCCCATCGGTGATGGTTGTCGAGTGGCACCCCTCGCCAGCCGCCGTCTCGTCCTCTTCCTTCCCAATCGTCGCCGCACTGATGGGCGATCCGTCGAGACTTCCGTAATGCGCTTCGGCGGCTTCGATCACACACATCAGATCAAGTAGCGATGCGATCCCGAAGTTGGGCAGTTGCATCAACTCTTCGACCGTGCCCTTGGCGAGCGAGCCTCGCGTTGCGCCGCGGCGAAGGCAGTTGCGCGTGCGGATCGCCAGCGGCAGTCGATCAAGCTCGTCAAGGTCCAGCCTGGGCGGAAGAACGCGGAGACCCTTGGGTGGCAGCAACCGCTGTGCCACGTAACGCAGCGACCGGGCCGAGTCAGCGCGGACCGGCTCGTCGTGGTGCTCCCAGAAGCGTTCCAGGTCCCGAATACGGTGCGCAGCCGGGTAGGCGCTCGTGAACTCTTGCGGGAGCATCTCCTCGCCGTGCGACAGCAGGTACCAGCGCGGCAGGAGCGGGGTGGGCGGCGAACACCATGGTGCAGGCGGGCCCTGGGGCGAATTCGACTGTCGGTCCCGGGTGGAAGTGTCGCGGTCGTCAGGCTCCCCAGCTGGCTCCCGATGCTTTGATGCCCTGCTTCGTCGCAGCGCCACGCGTCGCAGGCCCGTAACGACCAGATCGACCGACTGTCCGCAGGAGGTTCCGATGCCCAAGAGGGGCTCAGCAATATTGAGCACAACCGTGTGTGGCGGGTCGCGCTGCTCCAGGCACACCTTGAGTTTCCGGCAGCCCGCAGGGTGGTCGACGGCGACACGAGTCAGTCCGCCCGGCTTGCAGCCGAGATAGGCGGCGACCTCCTCGGGAAAGGCAATCCGGCGGTTGGCTTGAAGCAGCGCGTCGGTGACTCTGAACGTCCAGAAGGGGTTGCCGTCGGCGTCCTCTTGCACGAGTGCCGCGCCGTCTGTCATAAGGCGCAGACCGTGCAGGCCTGGGTGTCGTCGTCTTCGTCGAAGGCGTCGGCTAGGGCCTCGATGAGGGGGAGGTTTGACCTTGTCTTGTTGGCGCGGGTCATTGCGGCTTCATGGCGCTCGAGGATCTGCTCGCGGCGGTTGCGGAGCTGGACGAGGGTCTCGCCGCCGGACCATGTGTATTGGCGACCGCGCATGGCTCGGTCACCGAAGTCGGCGTCGCCGTTGACGCCGGCGTCCTGGAGGACCTTCTGCTCGATCGCGACGGCCCGTGCGAAGAGTTCGGGGTGGCGCTCCGAGAGGCCGATCCACTCGGCCTTGCGCTGGTAGAAGCAGAAGTAGCATCCCGAGCGGGTCCGCCACTCGTAGTAGGCGGGAAGGCCGATTCCAGCATCGTCGAGGATCCTCATGACGCCCGCGTGATCGATACCGTCCTCGACGAATGGGAAGCGTGCGCTGATGTTGGGCTTCGTGGAGACATAGCCCTTGCGGTTGGATTCGTCGGCGCGGATAGCCACGTAGGAGACGGCGGGCTCGTCGCCGATCCACTCCTCGATGGGCTTGATCTTCATGTTTTTCGTGCACCAGCGCATCTGCGGCGACGGCAGCGCTCCCCGGAACACCTCGAACCAATGGTCAAAGCCCCTCGACGCGTTCAGTCGGGCGATCGGCTTGGCGAGAATGACCTCTAGCCGAGTCAGGTACTCATAGGTCTCGGGCAACTCGGCGCCGGTGTCACAGAAGAAATACTCCATGTCAGGCACCCGGCCCCGCAGGTAGACAGCGAGTGCGCTGGAGTCCTTGCCTCCAGAGATCCCGCAGATGTGACGCACTGACTCAGCCATATGCCGCTCCGGGATCCAACGTATCGGGAACATTCGAAATCTCGCCGTGCTCGTTCGGATCGGGCAGCAGGCGCTCGCCCAACAGCGCCAGGAGAGCGTGCTGCGCCCGTCGCTGAGAGCCCGTGATCTCCGTGAACTTCGTCAGGGCGTCGTCGAGGGCACGTTCAGCATCGGGTCTCAATTCTTGGTCGATGCCGACCAGCAGCGGCTGCTCTGCGCCGTCGGACCTCGTCACGGTTACCCGGTACGCGTCGAAGGGGTCGCCGCCGTGAGCACGGCGATCATGGTGCAGGGCTAGGAGCCGGCGGAACGCAGCGAACTTCTCATGGAGTTCCCGCCCGAAGCGCAACAGGTCATCGTCGGCCCAGTCGGCTGGTGCCTTCTTGGCGACGACGGTCGCGACCGCCTTGACCCAGTCCGTGTCGGACTCGACGGCGTCGTTCGCCAACGAGAGAACGAAAGCGCGGACCTCGGGATCAAGGACTTCGCCGTCGAGCGACGCTGCTTGCCCCATGACGGCCAGCCGGGAGACCTCTGCGCTCGTCTCCAGGAGGAGTTCAAGCTGCTGGTCAAGAAGCCGCTCGAAGCAGGTGCTGAGTTCATCGACTACTTCACGGACCCCGGTGGCGTAGGCCTCCGCGAGCAGATACTCCCTCGACTCGGCGGAGACCGAAGGGAATCCGAGCGCCTCGGGCAGCGAGGTGAAGAGCAACTCGTCGGGCTCGACTGCTGCCAGCAGCACCTCCCTTGCCCGAATCGTCGACACGCTGAGGTTGTGGGTTTGGCGTGTGTAGTTCTCGAGCCGGCTGATCCTCGACACGAGGTGTCCGACAACGGTGAGGACGTTGGCGACTCGATGCTTGCGGAAGCTGGGCCGCAGCCCGAGCCGGCTCACGAGAGCGTCAATGACTTGCCGTCGGGCACCGGTCGTATTGGCGAAGTGCTTGATGTCGAAGTGGCTCGGGTTGCGCACCATCAGCTCCGACAACTCGGGAGTGAGCAGCGGCTTGAAGGTGCCGTGGTGGTAGATGGCCACGTCGTCCGATGAAGCGATCAGAGCCGCGGTGACGAGTACGGGTATCGCCCCCTCCTTCATGCCGAATGGGGGCGACAGCAGCGCCGCATAGACGTCCCTCAGATTGATGCGTTGGCTCGTAGATCGCTTGAACTCTTCTTGGAGCATCTTCCAGACAGGCCTCAGCGACCCGTCCGCGGGCCTCTGGAATGCCATCGAGTCATTGCGGTTGTCTGGGCCGTGGAGTTCGGTTCGCTCAAGGAAGGCTCGGTACATCGCGACCTCGGGGCCGTGACCCTGCATGCCTAGGCCGGGTTCGGTGCCATGCTCGATCATGGCTGCCAAGAGCAGCCCGCGGGCCTTGGCGCCCTGCGAGGTGAGTTCGCTGCGGTTGAGCATCTCGTTGCGTACCCGCGGGGTGTCGGGGTAGGCGATGTCGGCCGCGTCGGACAGGGCGGCGCTGCCTCGCCCTCCGGGGAGTTCGCGGGCCTTGGCTCCCAGGAGCACCCATCGGCATGCGCGCGAGCCGAAGGTCTCTGCGAGGGCTTGATCAAGAGCAACCCGCGCTTGGGCCATACGCTCGCTCAACTCGCGTCGCGCCACCCAGTCGTCGACCACCGAAGGATCGTCGAGCCCACCCTGGACGGCTGTCGTTTCCCTAGCCGCGACATCCAGAGCCGTCAGGTCCGCGGGCATTGCGGCCACGATCGGCTTCGCCCCCGCCCAGGGCCGTGCAAGGGTCGGAACGTCGCCGCTGGGGTCGACGAGCAGCAGCACCTCACCGTCGTATCGGGAGAAGGCCTCGAGCGGCTCTACTTGTTCGCTGGCATCGGTGTAGCGCCTGCTGTAGACCCGCAGCACGTCGTGCTTCGCGCTGTGCCTGGCCGCGACCACCGGCTGGGGCTGGTCAATCTTGTTGAGGATCTCGACGAGGGGCTGCTGCGCGACACGTTGTCTGGCCGTGTCGAGCAACAGGTTGATGTCGATATCGGTTCCCTGCCAGATCCGGTACTCGTCGGCGAAGTCCCGGTAGGTGACGATGCCGGCTGTCTCCAACTCGGCGAGGGTCTTGTCGGTGCCATCGGCAGTAAGGGCCAGTATCGCTCTGGAGGCCCTCAGTGTGCCGGTAGTCGACACGAGATTCAGCAAGGCGACAGCCTTCGCCAGCTGAGTCTGGTTTGGTGTGAGTCCGTGTGCGTCCCGCAGGCGAGTCGCTATCTCGGTCCATCGTGCAGACATGCCGGCTGACTCGATCTGCAGCGCGCTGCTGTCGACGAAGTAGTCGTACACAGCATCGAGGCCCATCGTGGGCAAGGGCCCCTTCGTCGGCAGGCCTGTCTCGGCTAGGAATGACGCGGCGCTCGCCGGGTGGTGACCTGCGAGAAACGAGAACAGCGTCCGCTCGTGCTGGCCGTGCCGGTTGCATAGCTCGGGCAGGACAAGAGCGGCGAGAGGGTGTAGGGGGTAGCACGACGCGACCGTCGGTGGGTCGGCGAGGTCGGCGATACCCAGTTGCCTCATGGTCTCGGCCTGGTCGTGGGCCCATCGGCTGATCTGTGTGCCGAGCAAGTCGTCGTGGACGTCGAAGACCGTGCCGATAAGAGCGCGGGTCTGGTTGGCCGACTCGACGAACGCGATGTCCTCGAAGCGACCCTGCACCTTCGCCCACTCGCGGCGCTGGGTACTGCTGGCTCCGGTCAAGTGGTCCTCGAACGACAAGTGCTGCAACGTCACTACGAATATGGGCAGGCCAGAGCCCTGGCCTGCCTCGGCGAGCTGCTGGAGCAGATACGGATCGGCGTCGCCTCCGTCGCGAATGGCTTCGAGGTTCTTGCCGAACTCGTCGATCACGAGAAGCAGCGGTGCATCCTCGGCTAGGCAGCGGGCTATGTCCACCAGTGCCGATGGGGAAGGGCCCGTTCGCCTCGGGTCGTCTGACTCAGCGTCCTTGAGTGCCTTCTCGAGTGTGGAGGAGGCCCGGAACTCCTTGCGTGATGGAACCTCCCCGTAGCTACGCAGCACCGCTGAGTACAGCGCCCATAGGACTGTGCGGTTGAGCGGCTCGCGCCCGGCGGTGACAAGGCCGCGATGGAAACCGCGCGACTCCGTGTCGTGCCGCCGGTGAGCGCCACGGACCAGCTCTCCGACCGGCGGCGAGGCATCGTCGATGAGCCCGACTGCCGCTCGACGAGTGTCGGAGTCGTCACCGAATGCGGCGTCGATGAGCAGGGCCAGCGACGACTTGCCGGAGCCGTAGGGGCCGGTCAGCGACCATGCTCCCCCGGCCGCACCCGTTGAGGCGGTCTCCGCTATGCGCTCGACAACGTCCAGAGCCCGAGCCGTGACGACGTAGCCGTCGAGGGGCTCGCGTCGGGCCAGGTCGCGTTCGAG